>Ga0213821_1000351_pt1 | contig 29945 bp, 22 predicted proteins | sample MC6MC0909MG_FD_179894 | JGI IMG/M metagenome (GOLD analysis project Ga0213821, IMG submission 179894) | Enriched soil aggregate microbial communities from Iowa State University, Ames, United States - MC6-MC0909-MG | ecosystem: Environmental > Terrestrial > Soil > Unclassified | place: USA: Iowa...
TTTAAAAAATTTTCTTACTCATTCTACCACAACAGATCGTGGAGACAAAAATGAGATGTTTAGCATGGCCAAGATGTATCGGATAGCCCAAAAAGAAGGCGTTGAATCCACCATGATTTGGGTGGTAAACAAACTAAAGACTGTAGCTGACAATATTCCTAAGGGGATGGATGCTGAGCAAGCCCAGCGAAAACTTATCAAAATTATTGCTGGTGTATTAATGCACACGGTTGAGGAGATGGACGATGAAATATCCCCTGCAGAACGTACTCAGAAACTAGATAAAGCTATTAGGCTGGGCTATGCCTACGGCCTAACCTATCCCTTCGTTGATGATCTTCTGGATGCCAAAGTTTTATCCGATAAAGAGAAGAAACAATATTCCGATATGATACGTACCACCCTTATCACAGGATCTGTGCCGGAATTGGGGAAGTGGAGTGGAAAAACAAAAGATTTGATCCGATTTATTCATTTGGAACTCCGTGATGCCTTTGAGTATATTAATACCCATCAGCAACGAGAGACAAGGAAAAGCTTTTTCGAGCAAGCCTATGTGTTTTTTAATTCCCAGGAAGTGGACCGTCTAAAGGATCTATCCAATGCCAATTACACCAATGAAGAGCTTTATATACCGATCATTTTAAAATCCTCTTCTTCCCGATTGATTGTCCGTTCCGTAATTAGTGCTCCTAAGGATGAGGATTTTGACAGCCGGACATTCTTTTATGGAATATACAACCAGCTTGCTGATGATTTTGCGGATATGTTTGATGATATGAAGGAAGGTGCAGTAACACCCTATACCTATTATCTGAAATATCATGATAGGCGTCCCGATCTTATAAACCCTTTTGAATTATATTGGGCGGTCATCTCCAATTTGATTCATAACGTGTATCACTCAGATAGCAAGACCTGTGAGGTGGTTCTGGATCGTGCTATAAACGGTCTAAAACGATATAAAGAACGAGTGGGAACCAAAAAATACAACGAAGTTATGGAGCTATTTGCTTCTGGAAATCCAAAATTCAATCGTATTATCCAAAATATGGTTCGGAAAGCGGATGATGTGGATTTCTTTGATAAACTGCTTCGAGACCATATGATTGCTAATCTGAAAAATGAAAAGAAGGAACAGGAAGACTTTTTAGACACGATTGAAACGGTACGCAATCAGATTAACAAAACTTTGAAAATCCCTAAAATAGAGAATGTTTCTCTGATGGAAGATCCAATAATTGATGCAGCAAATTACAGTCTGGAAGGTAATGGGAAGCGATTGAGGCCGATCATGACTTGGGTTATGGGCGTTAACGAATATGGATTAAACAGTTCGGCAGTCGTGCCGCTTCTGAGATCATTGGAATATATGCATACTGCATCCTTAATCTTCGATGATCTGCCATCCCAGGATAATGCCTCCACCCGAAGAGGGCGTCCAACGCTGCATAATGTATATAACATTGCTATAGCAGAATTAACCGGTCTTTTTCTAAGCCAGAAGGCTATTGAGCAACAAGCTTCTCTTGACCAGTTCGATTCGAAAACTGTGCTTAAATTGATTCAATATTCGGCACAACTGACAGAGGTCATGTGTAAGGGACAGGCGATGGATTTGGATTCCAAAGGAAAACAATTGACACTGGTACAATTGAATAGTATGTGCTTTTATAAAACTGGAATAGCATTCGAAGCTTCCCTCGTAATGCCTGCAATTCTCGCCAATGCAAAGGAATTCGAAATGAAAGCTTTGAAAAAATTCGCCCATCATGCAGGCATTGCGTTTCAGATTAAGGATGACCTGCTTGATGTTGAAGGAGATCAAATCTTACTTGGAAAACCCATTGGCAAAGATGCCGAAAATAACAATTCAACTTTTGTGTCAATCCTGGGTAAGGAAGGTGCAAGAGAGGAAATGTGGGAACATTACTGTCTTGCAATGGAAACGTTGCAAGAGGTACCACGCAATACCACTTTTCTGAAGCATTTATTGAATTATATTGTGAACCGCGACCATTAAGGGTTTTGTAGGAGGTAATCGTACCTAAAAGAAAGATTGCCTCCTAATACAGGTGAGTATTTGTATTTAAATTTTTTTAATATTAAAAAAGAAAATTCAAGTCAGTTCCGAAATTCTCTATTCAATATCCTCCGATAAATTCTCCATTATGCGAGAGGCTTTCTTCAATTACATTATGCTTCCAGCACATAACTTGCATCGAATTATGTTAATATGTAAGAGAGGAAAAATGGTATACGAGTAAAGAATTTTTTTCAACCATTTTTAGGGGAGGATTATGGATGAGTAAGAATAGCATTGCTGTTCCACAAAATGGTGGGGGAGCTGCTTTATCGAGTTCTACTTTGTTTGCTGATATAAGGGCACTATTTAAAGCGCCTGTTTTAATCGCAAACGTTTTGCCTGTGCTAACAGGATTTTGGTTAGCCCTATATTTTACGGGTGCTTCCTTTAATGATTATTGGGATCTGTTTTTCCTAACGGTTATTGGCAGTACGCTTGTTATGGCGGGGGCTCTCGTGATCAATAACTGGTACGATGTTGATATTGACACCGTAATGGACAGAACGAAGCATCGTCCAACGGTTACTGGGCATTTTTCACTAAAGATGGTTTTAACGATAGGAATTACTTTGTCTGTACTTGGCTTCATTCTATTACTTTTTACAACAATTGAAGCAGCTATTTATGCGTTGGTTGGATGGGTTACCTATTGTTTTTTATATACCATGTGGTCAAAACGAAGATATACTCTAAATACCGTTATCGGGAGTGTTTCTGGGGCCGTTACCCCTTTAATTGGCTGGACGGCAATAGAATCTGGTTTTCATATCATCCCGATTATACTGGCACTCATTTTGTTTATTTTTCAAATGCCGCACACCTTTGCGATTGCCATTAAGAAATACGATGAATACAAAGCAGCAAGGGTTGCCATGCTTCCGGTTGTGTATGGATTAGCGATGACGAAGCGGCAAATGGTGGTCTATGTTGCCTGTTTACTTCCATTACCTTTTTATCTAGCACCACTAGGAACTACGTTTATTGTTCTTGCAACGCTGCTTAATATTGGTTGGTTGGCTGTAAGTATATACGGATTTTTCACTAAGAATGATCATAAATGGGCCCATGTGATTTTCCTTTATTCTGTAAATTATATAACAATCTTGTTTCTTATGATGATTATTGTTACAATGCCGGCATTTAGGTAAAAACATTAATCTTCAAAAAAATAACACATGCTGTCTCCATAGTATGAAAGCAAATTGTCGTACAAGGGAGCAGCTTTTTTTTAGAAAATTTTACCTTGTTCACACATTTGTCATTTTTGTACATGTCCTATACTTTGAACTAAAGGGACTCTTCGAAAACTTTGCCGAAGGAAATGCGAAAAGGACGAAACAACTGATTGATGGACTGAGTGAAGAATAATCCTATACAATTGTAAGAGCCCGATTTTTGCTAATCGGGCTCTTAAGGCTGTTAATCGACATTTGGCAGGTGTCCTTCTAATTTCGCCATAATTTTATTGTATGTTTCATTAGCAAAATCCTGGAAGGGCGTATTTGTTAGTGTGGAATAATTCTCCACTGCCTTTTTCGCAAATTTTATTGCATCATTCCCACTTCCAAGCTCAAGGTGACATAGTGCTTTGTACGTATCCGTTACATATAATAATGACAAATCAAACGGATGATGTGCCCACGAAGGTATGTTTACTTTTTCGAGAAAAGAAAGCGCTTCGTTAAAGCGTCCGAGACCATAAAAAGCCTTTCCTTTTTCAAGGAGAAACCAATTTTTATAGGCCTCCATAATTTTCGGATCTGTTAAATACTGGTCAATTATTGCTAAAGCCGTTTCATGCTCCTGCTTCTCATATACAAGTGACATGATATTGAAAAGATCATGAAATAGAGTGGATTGTATGTCGTCTGCAAATTCCCCGTATTGCTTTAACTTGGTGGAATAATGGGTTTTCTTTTCCTCATCATGTGTCATCAGTGCATGGGCCACAGCAAGTCTATATAAATCATCAATACGATAAAAGATACGATGCTCTTTTGAAAAATGAATGGCACTTTCCATTACCATTGTTGCTGAGTCAGCATCGCCGACAGCAAAATGTAAGATAGCCTCATTATAATCAAGGTCGACTCGAGTCATCGGGTCGATATAAACATGGTTTGACTCGATTTCAGCACGTTCTCGTAACAAGATGGTTAATGAGTCTGTATAATCATGCTCGACAAATTTCTCCATTGCCCTGAAGATTCCAATGCCTGCTCGTTTGGCTGTAAGATTCATCTCATCATACATTTTTGCCGCACGGTCGGAAAAATCCCGCCATCCATCCATTTTTTTATGGTAAAGACTGCGGCTATAAATTTCTAATAATCGGGCCGACTCATATCCTTGAGTAAGCTTTTCGATATAGGGGTGGATGAGGGCAATGAGCTGTTCATATTTATCAGTTTCAGAATCTAAATTATAAAGCTTTTCGGCCTTTTCAAGAACTTCTCTCAATTCTTTTATACTTACCTCTTCTAAGAGATCGCCTATTTCAACTTCTAGACGTTCAGCGATGTATGCTAAGCTTTCCATGGAAGGCTTGGCCTTATTATTTTCAATCAGGCTTAACATCCCTTTTGTCAGTTCTTCACCCGCGAGTACCTCTAACGTCATCTTTTTCTTTTTCCTTATTTCGCGAATTCGTTCACCTAGCATATAAATAAGCCACCTTTTGGTTAATTAACTATGTTTAATTATATTAAACTTTTGCTTGTAATGGAAGAGATTGGTGTGTTATAATTTGTTTAATATAATTAAACTTTTAAGGTGGGGTTTTAATGGAAGATAGTAAAAAGCTAAAAAAAGCGACATATCATCTGTGGACGTTTACAATTAGTAAGCTTATTTCATCTTTTGGAGCACAAATATATTCATTCGCTCTCAGTTTTTATATTTTACAACTGACAGGATCGGCCACAAGTTTTGCCACAAATCTGATCTGTAATATTTTGCCGCGCACCCTTGCAGCTCCATTTGCAGGATACATTGCGGATAAATATTCACGTAAGATGATTACGATTACCGCACAAATCGCAACAACCATGGCTATTGCTGGGCTGTTAGTGGTGACCCTAACATCAGGATTATCTCTCATCGCGATATATACCACTTCTTGCATTTTATCCCTTACTTCCATGTTTTCCGGAGTTACGTTTACCTCATCTATTACTGGACTTGTCGATAAAGAAAGAATTCAAAAAGCGATGTCATTGAATCAAATGTCGATTTCATTTGCCTCAATAGCCAGTCCTGCAGTAGGAGGGCTTTTATATGGTGCTGTTTCCATGCCTGTTTTTTTAATCATGTATATCGCTGCATCAAGTTTGGCCGTTTTCCTGGAATCGACAATGAATTTTAACCTGTTTGCCCACCGCAAAGAGGAAGTAGAAGGAGTGCCAAAAGAATCGATGTGGCAAAGTATGAAGGCTGGGATTACTTATTTAAAACTACAGCCCTTGCTTATGATAATTATCTGGATTTCCCTGTTAATTAATTTCCTCTTTGGCGCATTTGAAGTTGGTTATTCATTCATATTAATCGAAAAAATGAAAATGGCTTCACAACGTTTTGGATTTACCCAAGGGGCATTTGCCATCGGAATGCTGCTGCTATCGGTTTATTTCTCTATGAGAAAGGAAGTCAAGTTTCCGCTGCTCGTATCAAAACGGGCAATCATTGGCATGGGAGTCGTCATGGGGGCTGTAGCGGGGCCATTACTGATGAGGTTATCCGATAACTCTATTTTTGTTTATTATCTGATGAGTATGTTCTGTCTTGGTGCATTGATGATCGTCGTGAATACACCTATTATGGTAATGATGCAAAAGCAAATTGATGATGATTTTAAAGGACGTGTCTTCTCCATACTTGAAACGATGTCGATGGCATTGATGCCATTAGGAATGGTGCTATATGGGTTTCTATATGATGTTTTTCCAGCACAATGGATTCTTCTCATATCGGCCTCACTATTTGTTGGTGTGACCCTTATTCTAGCGCGACCATCTGTTGTAAGGAAGGCACATCCGGAGCTTGACAGAGTAAAACCATTTCAAGGGGAAGTAACTTCATAAAAGAATATTTCCTGGTTGTCTTTTCTGTGAAGTATTTGTTGACTTGGTAATAAATAAGGTGCATGCTTTTCTTCATCAAATTAATTGAAGAGAGCATACACCTTTTTTAGATTAACGAATGCCTTTCATGAAGCCCTGAATTTTTGGTGCTAACATGAATAGGATAATACCTAGTACGATGGAGGCACCACCAATGACACCAAAGTAAGTCATTTCGGTTTCAGGAGTGTAAAATTTAACAACTTGTGCATTGAGTGCTTGTGCAGCAGCGTTTGATAAGAACCATAAGCTCATCGTCTGCGCTTGGAATGCTGCAGGCGCTAATTTCGTGGTCGCTGATAAGCCTACAGGTGATAAACATAATTCACCAAATACACATATTAAATAACTTAGAACAAGCCATAAAGGATTTACCAACGAATCTGCGCCGCCAAGATATACTGGTACTAGAATTACAAGGAATGATACCCCAGCGAAAAGCAGGGCGTACGAAAATTTTTGAGGAATCGATGGCTGACGTTTCCCTAATTTTACCCACATCCATGCAAATACAGGAGCAAATATAATAATAAATAATGGGTTTAATGATTGGAACCATGCTGGTGAAATGTGAATTCCTGCAAAGTCAAGCTGTGTACGCTTATCCGCATAGTTTGCTAGGATGGTTGAGCCTTGCTCTTGAATAGACCAAAACATAACAGATGCAATAAATAGCGGAATATAAGCAAGGATACGTGAACGTTCTACATCAGTTGTTTTAGGGCTGCGGTACATGATAACGAAATACGCAGTAGGAATCAAAACACCAAGAATTGTAACAAGATTAATAAAGCCTTTAAACGTTAGGAGTCCTTTTGAATTTAGGATTGCGCAAAGGATGGCAATAACGACTACCCCTAAACCAATATAAGTGAAAGTTTTTTTTCTTTCAGCTGGTGAAAGGGGATTTGCTACAATAGTACCAGCAAGACCTAGATTTTTTTTCTTGGTAAATACAAAAAGTAAAATTCCAAAAAACATACCGACAGCGGCAATACCAAAGCCTAAGTGGAAATTGTAGTTCATACCAACTGTACCGACAACAAGCGGAGATAAGAATGCCCCCATGTTAATCCCCATTACGAAAATGGTAAAACCTGCATCACGACGATTATCTTGTTCACTGTACATATCACCGACAACAGTAGAAACGTTTGGCTTCAGCAATCCTGTACCAAGAACAATCAATACCATGGAGATGAAGAACATGGAGATGCTGCCTGGAATGGCTAGGACAATATGCCCGAGCATAATCAATATTCCACCATAAAACACTGATTTAGAAGTACCAAAGATTCTATCGGCTAGCCAGCCGCCAATTACTCCGGACATATAAACAAGTGATCCATAAATGGACATAATGGAAAGCGCAAGGGATTCATCGATACCCAAGCCGCCTTTGGAAACACTATAATACATATAGAACACAAGGATTGCTCTCATTCCATAATATGAGAACCGCTCCCAAAATTCTGTGAAGAAAAGTGTGAAAAGTCCTTTAGGATGTCCAAAAAATCCTTTCTGAGGTACACTCTCCACAATTTTCTGTCTATTTATGCTTGACATTATACAACCTCCTTTTGTTATTCTATAATACTTATATTATGTTTGAATTGTCAAAAACTTTTTTTGGAAATTATGTGATTAACGGTTTAAAATCTTGAGATTTCAATATTATTTTGAGTTATGAAATAAAAAAGAAAGTTTTTTTAAAATAGTAATTAAATTCTGATTTGAATGATTATTCTTTTTAATAGAATAATAGTTAACCCATAATAAGGGAGAAAGTCATTTATAAGAGAGCAATGAAAAGGCCTCGGTGAAACTTAACACCGAGGGCCATTGTATAAAAAATGGAGTGATAGGATTTTTCTTTTTGCTTTTATTTAGTTATGGGAAGGAACCTGTCTGTCTCCCATATCACCTAAAGTAATGGTAAGAGCAGCGTCTATTTTGGTGTCATTGTCAATCTCAAGCCAATTATCAGGGATAACTATATAATTGCAGGTGCTGCCTTTTAAATAGCTATAGATAATCTGCGCTTCATCAATATCATCCCTGCTAACTTCAATGTTGGTATTTGAGTCAGCGTTGAAAGAGGTTAATACGTTTGTTTTGATTATCTTAACAAGTTGCTCTAGAAAAAGGTTCTTTGCATTATATTTTTCACTAAAAAGAACCTTGTTACCTTTTATAAGGAAGAGCTTAAGAATATTGTCATTGAGGGTTTCTAAGATGACAATATTTTTATTTGCTTCAGTAAATTCAACCACTTTTTCTTTATAAATGAGGGAGCGGATCGCATCTAGATTGTCTCTGTATTTTGCTGCTGTTTCAAAGTCAAAATTCAAGGATGCATCTACCATTTTTTGTTTCATTTCTTCAAGTATGACCATGTCAGTGCCATTAAGTAAGTCGATGATTTTTTTCAATATGTTTTTGTACTCCTCAACTGCAGGAGCTCGGAAGCATATTCCAATACATAAGCTTAATGAATAGTTTAGGCAAGGGGTGTTCCTATAAGTTGAGTTGCTGCAGCTTATTTTAAAAAATTCTTTTATTCCTTGGATTGCTTTTTCCACAGTGTGTTTACTTGTAAATGGACCGAAATAAAAATTTCCATCTTTTTTAAGGTTATTGGTAATTTCAAACTTCTGGTTGCTGCCATCCATTTGAATCATGACATAGCTGTAGGAATGTGGATTTTTCATCTTCTTATTAAAAATTGGCTTTAATTTCCTTATCATTTGGCATTCGAGCATAAATGCTTCAAATTCCGTATCAGTAAGGATGTATTTAAATTCCGCTATATTTGCTTTGAGTTTTTTAATCTTTTGAGGTTGTGTCTTTGAGTTTTGAAAGTAGGATCTAACTCTATTCTTAAGATTTTTTGCCTTTCCTACATAAATAATCCTACCATGGGAATCTTCCATAAGATATACACCAGGGGTTTCAGGAAGGTTCTTTACTTTTTCTTTTAGGCCCATTTTTACCCCCCCATTTCTAACTGTATTTTATCACAGTTATCAAAATAGGCTCATTTTTCAGGGGGATTATTTAATCAGAAGAGAATTATATGTTAAAAGAGGATGTTTCATAAGGATTTACCCTTTGAAACATCCTCTTTGTTAAACGGGCGCTTGCGCGTTTCTTATCTTGGAGATCGGTTATATAGAATGATAAGCAAGACTAACATGACGATATCTAATCTGGCGTTGAAGGCAAACTGAACAAAGCCTGTATGTATAGAAGGTAGTTTTGTTAATAGAATGGCAGCAATCATGATGGCGATTAAAGGAATCACAGCATTTTCTACTGCCTTATTTAGCAATATTAAAATCCCGCAAACAATTTCAAGTAAGACTACCACATTTAACAGGATGTGGGGATATGGAAGTCCTAATTTGAGAAAGCTATTGGCTAACTCAGTACTAATCAGTTTCATAAACCCAGACGTAATAAAAACATATGCCACAACATACCGTAAAAGTTTAATAGTTGATAAAGAAGTGTGCATGCCAATCCCCCTTTCTAAAACTGTATGCCATATGGGGGACAAACATCACTTGAACTTGTCTGGAACATAATGAATCCATAAAAGGTGACACCAGGCGCACTACCTGCCATTTTCCCAAATAACAATAGTGGAAAAAGTAGTAATGGTGCCTGACACCCTAAATAAACTAACTACTATGTAAATAGGAGTAATGGTGTCAGGCACCATGAAAGGCACTTTGAAAGATTGGGCATTTTGGTGATTGACATTGACGTTGCGTAAAGGTGTATTGTGATTGATGAGGAGGTGATCAAATGGAGTATACAGTGCAAAAGCTGGCTCATTTAGCAGGGGTTAGCACCAGAACTCTTCGGTATTATGATGAAATTGATATTCTTAAGCCGGCAAGAATCAATTCGTCAGGCTATAGGATCTATGGTCAGGAGGAAGTTAATCGCCTGCAGCAAATCCTATTTTACCGGGAATTAGGTGTCAGTTTAGATAGCATAAAGACAATTGTTACAGCCCCATCCTTTGATGGTGCCGCTGCACTTAGAGAACACCGCGAAAAACTCCTCGAAAAAAAGGAGCAATTAGAGTTATTAATTGCCAATGTAGAAAAAACCATTGCATTAACAGAAGGGAGAATAAAAATGTCTAATAAAGAGAGGTTTGAAGGATTTAAGAAAAAAATGATTGAAGAAAACGAGAAAAAGTATGGCAAAGAAATTCGTGAAAAATATGGCAATGATACTGTCAATCGATCTAATGAAAAAGTAATGAATATGACACAAGAACACCATGATGAGGTAACAGCTTTAGCGGAACAAGTTACTGTAACCTTAGCTGAGGCCTTTAAAACCGGTGACCCTGCAGGTGATTTAGCACAAAAAGCTGCTGATCTGCACAAACAGTGGCTATGCTACTATTGGAACGAATACAGCAAGGAGGCACATGCCGGGCTAGCGCAAATGTATGTCGACGATGAAAGGTTTACAGCGTATTATGACAAAGAGCATCCAGGAACAGCTGAATTTTTAAGAGATGCTATCCACATCTACACTGGTTCAAAGAAATAAACTCTTTTTCTGAAAATACTCATGTTTTTTGTGGCACGAAAAGAAATATAATAGCGAAAATGGATGGTGCCTGACACCATTTGCGATAAACCGCGAATGATGTCAGGCACTTTTTTTAATAATTTTTAACTTTCCGACAAATTTCTACAAATTTTCCTATATGATGTATGTAATAATAGTCATAAAATTCACTAAATTTAAATATTATTGGAAGACTACTGATGAATAATTATAAGAATAGCTAAAGTAGGTGTAAATGTGGATAAGGATCCAATTCTTTGCATAAAGAACTTAAAAGTGTCGTTTCAATCGGGGAAAAAATTCGTCCCTGCAGTGGATGGTATTAGTTTTGATTTAAAAGATGGAGAAATTCTTGGGATTGTCGGGGAATCCGGGAGCGGGAAGAGCGTCACCTCCTTAGCGACAATGGGGTTGATTCCATCTCCGCCAGGAAGAATTGAAAACGGCGAAATCATTTTTGAAGGAAAAGATCTGAAAAATATCTCTGAAAAGGAATGGCGAAAAATCCGCGGAAATCAGATATCGATGATTTTCCAAGAGCCGATGACATCCTTGAATCCTTTGTTTACGGTTGGAAATCAGCTTATGGAAGCAATTCGATTACATACTGGCCTTTCGAAATCACAAGCGAGGGTACGGAGTATTGAATTATTAAAGTTAGTTGGTATCCCAAGGGCGGAAGGAATACTTAAAGAGCATCCATACCAGCTATCAGGTGGAATGAGGCAGAGGGTGATGATTGCTATGGCGATGGCCTGCAATCCGAAGGTGTTAATTGCGGACGAGCCCACGACGGCTCTCGATGTCACGATTCAAGCACAAATCCTTGCTTTAATGAAGGATTTAAATCAAAAGACAAACACATCGATCATTCTGATTACCCACGATTTGGGTGTGGTAGCAGAAATTTGTGAACGGGTGATTGTTATGTATTCTGGTCAAATCGTTGAACAAGGAGACGTCAGGAAAATCTTAAAGGATCCGCAGCATCCTTATACAAAAGGTCTGCTAAAGTCCGTGCCAGATTTACGTGGGAAAAAGGAGCGTCTCTACAGCATCCCAGGAACGGTCCCTGCCCCTGGGTCTGTCCATAAGGGCTGCCGGTTTGCGGCTAGATGTGCTGAGGTATTCGGTCAATGCCATGAGGAAGCGCCAGAATTATACAAATCAGAAAGAGACGGACATGAAGTACGCTGTTTCTTACATACAATGAAAGAGGGGAGTGACAAACATGTCGGAGTTACTTCTTGAAGTAAATGGACTGAAAAAATATTTTCCGATAACGGGTGGTCTTTTTGGTAGAAAACATGGAGAAGTCAAAGCGGTCGATGATGTTTCATTTTACGTCAAAAAAGGAGAAACGTTGGGGATTGTCGGAGAAAGCGGCTGTGGAAAGTCAACGACCGGCCGCCTGCTGATGCGCTTGATTGAGGCGAGTGATGGAAGAATTATTTTTGAAGATAAAGAGATTACAAGGATGTCAAAGTCAGAATTAAGAAAAACGCGCAGGGATATTCAAATGGTGTTCCAGGATCCTTATGCATCCTTAAACCCGAGACACTCTGTTGAGCAAATTTTAGAAGAGCCGCTGATTGTCCATGGAATTGGAACGAAAGAGGAACGACAGAAGCAGGTAAGAGAAATGCTTGAGGTGGTTGGCTTAAGCCGCTATCACGCGAAGCGGTATCCCCACCAATTCAGCGGCGGACAGCGCCAGCGAATCGGGATAGCTAAAGCATTGATGACAAAACCGAAGTTGATTATTGCCGATGAACCCGTTTCAGCACTTGACGTTTCGATTCAGGCACAGGTTCTCAACCTAATGAAGGATATTCAAAAAGAGTTTCAACTTACTTACATATTTATCGCTCATGATTTAAGTGTCGTCCGTCATATCAGTGATCGAGTCGGCGTGATGTATTTAGGAAGATTAATAGAACTATCCGATAGTGAGGAGCTCTATGAAAATCCAAAGCACCCGTATACGAAAGCACTTCTTTCGTCAGTACCGGTACCAGACCCGGATATAAGAAGAAAAACGATTTTAATTGAAGGGGAACTTCCTAGTCCGGCAAATCCACCTACAGGGTGTGCTTTCCATACAAGATGCTCACAGGTAATGGAGAGTTGTAAAACGGTTAGACCCAAGGAACACAATTTAAATGGTCATTTTGTGGCATGTCACTTATACGACAAGTGATTTGCTGCATTTATGATAATAAAACAAACGTATAGGGGGTAAAAAAAGCTCATGAAGAAAAAGTCTTTTAAACTGCTGTTGATTTCTTTATTAGCCATCAGCATGTTTTTAGTTGGCTGTAACAGCAAAACGAACAATGAAACTGATGGCAAAAAAGACCCGGGTACTAGTAATGGTTCCAAAAAGGATACACTTGTGTATGGCCGCGGTGGTGACTCCACTTCCTTGGACCCAATCACAACGACTGAAGGGGAAGCATATAAAGTAACAGAAAATATTTTTGAAACTTTGCTTGAGTATGGGGAGCAGGATACCACCATCAAGCCGGGTCTTGCTAAAGAATGGACAGCCTCTGATGATGGTTTAACTTATACTTTTAAACTACAACAAGGGGTGAAATTCCATGATGGCACTGAATTTAATGCAGATGCCGTTGTCTTTAACTTTAATCGCTGGATGAATGGAAATGATGAGAAATTCCCTTATTACACTATGTTTGGCGGCTATAAAGCCGATGAAGGGCACGTAATTAAAGAGGTTAAAGCAGTTGATAAGAACACAGTTCAGTTCATATTGAAACGACCACAGGCTCCGTTCTTGAAAAACTTAGCGATGTCGCCATTTGGGATTGCCAGCCCGACTGCCGTGGAAAAATGGGGTGACGATTTCAGAAGCCATCCAGTTGGAACAGGTCCATTTAAATTTGTTGAATGGAAAAAGAAAGACCGAATTGTCGTTGAAAAGAATCCAGACTACTGGCAAAAGGGTTTACCGAAGTTAAACAAAATCATTTTCCGGGTTATTCCAGAGAATGCTGCACGGCTTAACGCTCTTGCAAAAGGTGAAATCGATGTAATGGATGGTTTGAATAACTCAGATGAGGAAAAGGTTAAGTCTGATAATAAGCTGCAAATTATCGAACGGCCTTCAATGAACGTTGGTTATATTGGTTTAACCAATACTCGTAAGCCATTTGACAATAAGCTTGTTCGCCAGGCAATTAACCACGCTGTTGACAAGAAAGCAATTATTGATGCTTTCTATGGCGGAAAAGCACTTCCAGCTAAAAACCCAATGCCTCCTTCCATTGAAGGCTATAACGATGCCATTCAAGAATATCCATATGATTTAGAAAAGGCAAAAGCTCTATTGAAGGAAGCAGGATACGAGAAAGGATTTAAAATGGAATTATGGGCAATGCCTGTTGCTCGTCCATACATGCCTGAAGCCCAGAAGGTTGCTGAAGTGATCCAAGAAAGCTTAAGTAAAATCGGGGTAACGGCAGAAATCAAATCTGTCGACTGGGCCACATATTTAGAAAAAGCAACAAAAGGGGAATTTGATGCCTTTATGCTTGGTTGGACAGGTGACAACGGCGACCCTGATAACTTCATTTACACATTACTTGATAAAGACAGCATTGGCAGCAACAACTACGCTTACTACAGCAACGACGAACTGCATACCATCTTAATTGAGGCGCAAACAGAAACGGATCAAGCAAAGCGGAACGAGCTTTATAAAAAAGCACAGGAAATCATCCATGAAGATGCTCCATGGGTGCCGCTTGTCCACTCAACACCACTATTGGCAGCGTCTAAGGATGTATTGAATTACGTCCCACATCCAACCGGTTCTGAATGCTTAAGTAAAGTAGAATTTAAATAATAACTGGAAAAAAGGGGAGGGAGCTTTGCCTCCCCTTTTCTTAACATAAAGGTATATAAATTTTCCTTGTTGTTTTAGTTCGAATTTTAAGCTCTATGTTTAATTTATCGGTAGAAATCCGTGGAGGAGGAAGTAGAGAGGCTATACATGGCCATTTAGGATGGAAACTCATGAAAAAGTCGAAGTAGAGAGGTTTTACGTGACCATTTAGGGTAAAAATCCATTAAAAACGCGATGCAGGAATTACAAAGCCTAACATAAAAGTCTTTTTTAAAAGGGGTGAATGTATTGTTAACGTATACAGTCCGGCGGATTCTAGCATTATTTCCAGTATTGATCGGGATGACACTTGTTGTTTTTGCCATTATTCATGCGATTCCCGGGAATCCGGCACAGGTGATTCTCGGACAAAGGGCAACGAAAGAAGCGGTCGCCAATTTAACGGCACAGTTGGGGCTGGACAGGCCGTGGTACATACAGTATTTCGATTATATAAAATCCTTATTGCATGGTGATTTAGGCATTTCACTGGAGACTAGGTTACCTATTAACGAAGAAATATGGCCATACTTGGCTGCCACATTGGAATTAACCGTTGTAGCCATGATCATCGCCATCGTTATTGGCGTGAATGCCGGGATTATTAGCGCTTGGTTTTCAAATTCATGGTTTGATTATATAGCTATGGTTCTCGCCTTAATTGGTGTATCGATGCCCATTTTTTGGCTGGGCTTAATGGAACAATGGGCTTTTTCCATTGAATTAGGCTGGCTTCCGACAACCGGTAGGGAGGATGTCAGGGATCCTATTACAGCGATAACGAATCTCTATTTAATCGATACATTATTTCAGGGAAGATTTGATCAATTTATAACGGTTATAAAGCATCTGGTACTGCCGAGCATTGCTCTTGCCACCATTCCAATGGCAATTATTGCAAGGATGACCAGGGCAACAATGCTTGAGGTAATGAAATCCGATTACATTCGTACAGCTAGAGCGAAAGGACTTAGAATGTTTTGGGTGGTGTACAAGCACTCACTAAAAAATGCGATTATTCCTGTTCTTACAGTTATTGGCTTACAGACGGGGCTGTTATTGGGGGGAGCAATCTTAACAGAAACCATCTTTAGCTGGCCGGGAATTGGCCGGTATTTATACGATGCCATTGGCTATCGTGACTATCCAGTAATTCAGTCAGGAATCTTAATCATTGCAGCTATTTTTGTCCTCATCAATTTAATCGTGGATCTCTTATATGTTTTTGTTGATCCAAGAATTAAATACACCAAATAAGGAGGGATCTAGAGTGGCAGAACTGGCAAAAAACACGGCAGATATCTCGACGATACCTGCCGAGGAAAAGCTGATACCTCCATGGAAAGAGGCATGGCAATCATTTTATAAAAATCGATTAGCACTAGCAGGATTATGTATTGTTATCTTTTTTATCATTATTGCCATCATCGCCCCATGGATTGCCCCATATGGCTTTAAAACCCAGGTGTTGGCCGACAGAATGCAGGCGCCCTCAAGTAAACATTGGTTCGGAACCGATGATTTTGGACGTGATATCTTTTCACGAGTTATCTATGGTGCAAGAATATCTTTATGGGTAGGATTTTTCTCGGTTTTAGGATCTGTTGTCTTTGGAACATTACTTGGTATCGTTGCGGGATACTATGGGCGCTGGGTGGATGCAATTATTTCACGTATCTTTGATGTCATGCTTGCTTTTCCAAGTATCCTTTTAGCAATTGCGGTTGTCTCTATACTTGGACCATCTCTGAAAAATGCGCTTATAGCAATTGCGGTAATCAACATCCCTAATTTTGGCCGGCTTGTTAGATCAAAGGTTTTAAGTGTAAAACAAGAGGAATATATCATGGCAGCTCGAGCTGTCGGAATGAAGGATACTCGAATACTGCTTCAGCATATTTTACCTAACAGCATTTCGCCGGTAATCGTCCAGGCAACATTAGCAATTGCAACAGCGATCATTGAAGCAGCAGCCTTAGGATTTCTGGGATTGGGTGCCCAGCCACCCGAGCCTGAATGGGGGAAAATGCTGGCTGATTCTAAAAACTACATTACAAATGCACCATGGACATTATTTTTTCCGGGGATGGCAATCATGCTGACTGTATTGGGATTTAATTTAATGGGTGATGGATTAAGGGATGTGCTGGATCCGAAGATGAAACAATAGAAGACTCCTTGGGGGTCTTTTATTTGTCGATAGGAAAGTATAACCTTCCAATCAGTCATAAGGGCGACTACGCCTCTGACTTCGCCTTTCCGGGCTCGCCAATCGGCGAGTCTTCTTTATTGCAAAAAATATTCTAGAAGAGAGTAGATAGAATAATTGTTATTTGATGATGGAAAGGCTTATAATTGAAAAAAATTCAGAAAAATCACTTGAACTTATTGTTTATCTTTTGGGGGATTGAAAAAATTTGAATAATGATAGAGAAAAAAGCATTGTATTTATCGGGTTCATGGGTGTCGGGAAAACGACTATAGGTAAACTTGTTGCAGAAAAACTTAATCGTGAATTTATTGATATTGATGAAGAAATAGAAAAAGAATATGGAATGAAGGTTTCTGAAATTTTCAATAAAATTGGTGAAAGGGCTTTTAGAGAAAAAGAAAAAAGCGTTATCACCAGTTTATGCGAACAAAAGAGTAAGATTTTATCTCTAGGTGGAGGGGCCTTTTTACAAGGGGACATCAGAAAGGTTTGTTTGTCTGCTAGTTTTGTTATTTTTCTAGATTTATCTTTTGATAATTGGAAAGAGCGGATTAGTCAGATTATTGATAGCCGTCCTGTTTTACAAGGAAAGTCATTAGACGAAATGAAAGAGCTTTTTTATAAAAGGCAAGAGATTTATTCAAATCATCATCTAAAGGTGATTACTGATAACCAAGATCCAGAAGAAATTGCTAATTTAATCATAAACAAATTAACTATTTTGATGTAATAGAGAAGGTGGGATTATGAAAAAAACTGTAACTGTCAGGGGGATTACTCTCGGTAAAGGGGCACCAAAAATCTGTGTGTCGATGGTAGGAAAAACCTTGTCGCAATTAAAGGAAGAAGCCTCTTTTTTAAAAACAATAGAATTAGATATCATTGAGTGGCGGGTTGATTTTTTTGAACATGTGGAAGAGATCGAGAAAGTGAAGGAGGCAATTGTTGAAATCCGTGCTATCCTAGCTGACACACCGCTTATTTTTACATTCCGCAGTGCTAAAGAAGGTGGCGAGAAGGAATGTAATCCGTCATTTTATTTTGAATTAAACAAAGCAATTGCTGAAACCGGCCAGGCGGACCTCATAGATATTGAATTATTTAATGATGAAAGTGATATCAAAAAACTCATTAATGCCGCCCATACATACAACGTGTTCGTTATCATCTCCAATCATGATTTTGAAAGAACTCCATCAAAGGAAGAAATCGTGTCACGATTAAGGAAAGCACAGGAATTGGGAGGCGATTTACCAAAATTAGCTGTTATGCCGACTAGTGCCGCAGACGTACTGACATTATTAGATGCAACTAACACAATGAACGAACAGTATGCTGACAGACCATTCATAACAATGTCTATGGGGGGAAAAGGGGTTATCAGCCGGTTAGCCGGTGAAATATTTGGCTCAGTTTTGACATTTGGAGCGGCAAATAAAGCATCTGCACCAGGGCAAATAGATGTAACAGAATTACGAAAAATTGTGAACCTCGTGCATTCGAATTTATAAAAAAAATCACTCACACTGAACTGAACTGCACCCCAATTGTTGGACACGAATCTAACAACGAGGGGTGCAGTTCTTCAGAGTGTTGAAGAATTTCTTATAGTTTCAAATCAAAGTTCTTGCTAGAGCAGGAACTTTTTTAATTATGCATAAAAAATGTATAATATTAGACCTTAAAATGTAAGCGTTTTCAAAATAAAGGGCGAGTATTTTCAGTATTAATGAAAAATTAAGTCATTTTATCATTGAATAATTATATATATGTATGTATAATAATTCATTATATATAAGCAATATAGGAGTTGAAAAAATTGAGGGCTGCGGTTATTGGGGGAACAGGTTACGGTGCAATTGAGTTAGTGAGGTTAATAAAAAAGCATCCATTTTTGGAGGTTGGTTCTGTTGTTTCAAACTCCCAAGCGGGGTTTAGTTTTAATGATATTTATCCTCATCTCTCAAACGTTGTTGTTCAACCGCTTGAAACATTCAATACAGAAAGATTAAGTGAAGAAAATGACATTGTCTTTTTTGCAACCCCATCAGGTGTTAGTAGCAAGCTCGTTCCGAAGCTATTAGAAAAAGAAAAAAAATGCGTAGACCTATCTGGAGATTTCCGGCTAAAGACAGCAGAAGAATATGAATCTTGGTATAAGCACTCACCTGTTGATGAGATATATCTAAATCAGGCGACATATGGATTAAGTGAAATTAATACGATAGAAATTAAAAATGCGTCTTTTATTGCCAATCCAGGTTGCTATCCTACTGCTGCAACACTCGGACTTATTCCGATACTCAAATCTAATTTAGCAGTTATAGATTCAATAATTATTGATGCAAAATCAGGGGTTTCTGGTGCTGGAAGAGGACTTTCATTAACTTCACATTACGCAGAAATAAATGAAAACTTAAAAGCTTATAAATTAGGGGCACACCAGCATATTCCAGAAATAGAACAAGTGCTTTCGGACGAGAGCGGAACTCCAATAACTATTACATTTACTACACACCTTGTTCCGATGACGAGAGGTATCATGTGTACGATGTACGTAAATCTAAAAGAAAAAATTTCAACAGAAAAAGTTCTTAATTTATATAAACAATTTTATAAACAATCTTATTTTATAAGAGTTCGGCCTGAGGGAAATATCCCCTCAACAAAAGAAGTTCTTGGGTCAAATTTTTGCGATATTGGCTTGCATGTCGATGAAAGAACAAATCGCTTAACTATTATTTCTGTCATTGACAATTTAGTTAAAGGGGCAGCGGGCCAGGCCATTCAAAATGTAAACATTATGAATGGTTGGGATGAACGAACAGGACTAACGGATATTCCGATGTATCCATGAAATAAAAAAATTGGTAGTTTTCTAGTTATATGACCTAAGGGAAAATAAGGGGGAAATAAAATTGACGCAAGCAACTTCAACAAATGAGATTGTTGTTCTAGAAGATGGGAGTATAACGTTGCCGAAGGGCTACAAAGCTGGCGGAATGCATTGTGGTATTAAAAGAAAACGGCTCGACCTAGGTTACATTGTTTCCGAAATACCAGCAGTCGCTGCTGGAGTGTATACAACAAACATTTTTCAAGCTGCACCGCTGTTAGTTACCCAAAATAATATTGCAAAAGAAAATAAAATTCAAGCGATACTCGTGAATTCGGGTAATGCCAATGCTTGCACAGGGGAGCAAGGATTATTGGACGCATATGAAATGCAAAAGGGATTCGCTAGTGAGTTAAGCATTCAAGATCATTTAGTTGGAGTTACTTCTACAGGAGTTATTGGAGAACTGCTGCCAATGGGCAAAATCAAAACTGGTATTAAACAAATTCTCCAGAAAGAATATGAAAGTGAAGAAAACTTTAAGCAAGCAATATTAACAACCGATACTTGCATAAAGCAAATTGGGGTTCAAATAAACATAGACGGAAAAACAGTAAGCATAGGTGGAGCTGCTAAGGGTTCTGGAATGATTCATCCAAACATGGCTACAATGCTTGGCTTTGTAACAACAGATGCAAACATAGCCCATGATGATCTTCTTTTTGCCTTAAGAGAAGTAACTAATACAACATTCAATATGATTACAGTTGACGGTGATACAAGCACAAACGACATGGTATTGGTAATGGCGAATGGTTTAGCTGAGAACAATCAACTGACTAAGGATCATCCGGAATGGGACCATTTTAAACAAGGGTTAAAAATTGTATGTGAATCACTTGCCAAAAAAATTGCCCGCGACGGTGAAGGAGCAACAAAGCTAATTGAAGTGCAAGTTGATGGGGCATTTAGTTTAAATGCTGCAAGAGCAGTAGGTAAATCGATTATTTCTTCTAATCTTGTAAAAACAGCCATTTATGGAACCGATCCAAACTGGGGAAGAATTGTAACAGCTGCTGGGTACAGTGGGGTTCCAATCGAGCCAAACTTATTAAATGTTTCATTAGGCCAATACAAAGTATTCGAAAATGGTTTGCCTATCCCATTCGTTGAAGAAGAAATACAAGGTTATTTAGAAAATGAAAATGTTCTCATTCATGTTGAATTAAATCAAGGTGATTACAGTGCAACTGCCTGGGGATGCGACCTTACCTATGATTATGTGAAAATAAACGCATCCTACCGCACTTAAGGGGGCCGAAAATGAAATATTTAGTCATTAAATGTGGCGGAAGCGTGTTAGATAATCTGCCAAGATCCTTTTATGAGGATCTTGTGAAAATGTATAAATCTAGCAAATGGACGCCAATTATTGTTCATGGCGGTGGCCCGCTAATTACCTCATTATTAAAAAGCTTAAACGTTGAAACAAAATTCGTGAATGGTCTCAGAGTAACGGATCACCAAGTTTTAGATGTAGTAGAAATGGTTTTAAGCGGCTCAGTAAACAAACAGGTTGTACGAAATATAATCGAAGTTGGTGGAAATGCTATTGGAGTCAGCGGGGTCGATGGCAGTTTGCTGCAAGCAATACCTACCCAAAATGCAAAGACTTTAGGTTTTGTAGGTGATGTAACGGGGGTCAATCACAAGGTGCTTGAAGGAATCATCGCTCATGGAGGTATTCCGGTTGTTTCCCCAATTGGAATTGATTCAAGCGGCCAACGTTATAACATTAATGGCGATATTGCTGCATCCGCAATTGCAAAGGCCTTAGGAGCGAACCTTTGCTTTATCAGTGATATCCCTGGGATATTAGTCGAAAAAGATGGTGTGAAAACAAAACTAGATAAAGTATCAAAAGAAATTATCGAAGAAATGATAAAGGACCAAATAATTTATGGCGGGATGATCCCTAAGGTAAGAGCTGCTATTGATGGCCTAGTTCATAATATCCCAGAGGTTGGAATCATCAACGGTTTTGAGAAAAATAGCTTAATAGATTATACAAATGGTAAAAAAATCGGTACAAAAATTGTCTTAGAAGAGGAGATTGCATAATGGTGAACGACATTACCATGTCCCAAATCTCACCGGTAATGGCAACTTACTCCCGCTTCCCAGTCACGATAGTACAGGGAAAAGGAAGTTACGTTTGGGACGATCAAAAGAATCAATATTTAGATTTCACTTCTGGCATTGCTACCTGTAACCTTGGGCATGTTCCAGATGTAGTTAAAGAAAAACTGGAAGAACAAATACAAAACATTTGGCACTGCTCAAACCTCTACCATATTCCGAACCAGGAGCAGCTTGCAGCCCTGCTTACAGCTAATAGCTTTGGTGATCAAGTCTTTTTTTGCAATAGCGGTGCAGAAGCAAATGAAGCCGCCATTAAGTTAGCTAGAAGATATGCAAACAAGGTTAAAGGGAGCAGTTGTTCATCTGAAGTTGTCACATTCGAGCAATCATTCCATGGTAGAACATTAGCTACATTAACGGCTACTGGCCAGGAAAAAATCCAACAGGGCTTTTCACCGCTTATGCCTGGGTTTAGCTACCTGCCGTTTAATGACAGCGAAGCACTTGATAAACTTCATACAATCAAACCAGCTGGAGTACTACTTGAGCTAGTCCAAGGTGAAGGCGGAGTTATTCCAGCAAACCCGGAATGGGTAAAAAAACTCGACCAAGTTTGTAAAGATAACGACATCCTGCTTATGGTCGATGAAATTCAAACAGGCATTGGTCGAACGGGAACCCTTTTTGCTTACGAACTATATTCCATAGAACCGGATGTTATTAGCGTCGCTAAAGGTCTTGGCTCGGGCTTCCCAATCGGAGCCATCATTGCCAAAGAAGAAGCAGCAAAAGGCTTTGAACCGGGCAGCCACGGCAGCACATTTGGCGGGAACCCATTAGCGACTGCAGCAGGGCTGGCAACCATTACCCATATACTTAATAGCAATTTGTTAGACACAGTAAATGAAATGTCAGAGTATCTTGATCTTCAGCTTCAAAACCTGAAAGAAAAGTACTCAATTATAAAAGAAATTCGCGGAATAGGTCTATTAAAAGGATTGGTTGTCGAAACCAATGCCATTGAAATCGTCCAAAAAGCAATTAAATATAACCTTCTTATTCTAACAGCAGGTCCGAATGTCGTTCGGATTTTACCGCCGTTAACTGTAACTAAAGAAGAAATTAATGAATTTGCGAACAAATTGGAAAGAGCTTTCCAAAGTATTGAGAAAGGCGAGTGAGCAAACTTGGAACAGGGATACCTTACTTTGGAAACAGGAGAAGTATTTGAAGGAGTCCTAATCGGTGCAAAAAAGAATTCTCTCGGAGAAGTAGTTTTTAACACTAGCATGACCGGATACCAAGAAATCATTACCGATCCTTCCTACGCAGGACAAATAATCACCTTCTGCTATCCGATTATCGGAAACTATGGAATCAATGCACTAGATGATGAAAGTATTACACCTGCATTATCAGGGGTAGTAATCGGTGATTTATGTGAAACACCGAGCCATTATCAATCGATTCATAAATTCTCTGAAAAACTAAAAGATGCAGGAGTTCCTGGGATTGCAGGTGTAGACACTAGACTCCTCGTCAAAACAATTCGCAGCCGTGGGACAGTCAAAGGATATTTAAGCAATACAAAAAAATCAAGCTTTTCTACATCTGAAAAGGAGCCATTTTGGGTAGATAAAGTATCGACAAAGAAGACGCAATTTTTCGGAAATTGGGGGCCGCATATTGTCTTAATTGATTTTGGTTATAAAAAATCAATTCTAAATGCCCTTTTAGATGAAAACTGTGCAGTTACGATTGTGCCTTACAATACTCCTTTTGAAAAAATAACAGCCATGAATCCAGATGGAGTCCTATTAAGTAATGGACCTGGCGATCCGATGGAGCTTAAAAAGTGGTTTCCTGAAATTAAAAAAATTACACAAGCATACTCAACACTCGGAATCTGCTTGGGGCATCAGCTGATTGCCTTAGCGTACGGGGCCAAAACCGCCCAACTCGCCTACGGGCATCGCGGCGGTAATCATCCAGTTAAGGAGCTAAACACCGGTAAGGTTAAAATAACAGCTCAAAATCATGGGTACGTGGTTATTGATGAAAGTATTGATAAGAACGTTTTTGAGGTCACCTACCGAAATGTAAATGATCAATCAATTGAAGGGTTAAAGCATCAAAAGTATCCAATCCAAACCGTTCAGTTTCATCCGGAAGCACATCCGGGACCAAGCGATACAGAATATATTTTGAAAGATTTCGTAAAACAGTTAGCCTCATTGGGAGAGACAATCTATGCCGCTAAATAAAAAACTAAAAAAAGTACTTGTCATTGGTTCTGGCCCGATTGTCATTGGTCAGGCAGCAGAATTTGATTATGCAGGCACACAGGCGTGTATTGCCCTTAAAGAAGAAGGGATTGAAGTTGTATTAATCAATAACAATCCGGCAACGATCATGACAGATGAAGCCATTGCCGACAGGGTATATATCGAACCATTAAACATTGAAACAATTGAAAAAATCATTCAAAGAGAAATGCCAGATGGTGTGATCGGCACCCTTGGCGGCCAAACAGGTTTGAATTTAACCGTTCAGCTTTATGAACAAAAAATATTAGAAAAATACAATGTGGAACTTCTTGGCACCTCTGTTGAGTCAATCAAAAACGGTGAGGACAGAGAAAAGTTTCGCAACTTGATGCTAAAAATCGGGGAGCCGATACCGGAATCAGCCATTATTCACAGCATTGAGGAAGGGGCAGCCTTTGTTAAAGAAATTGGCTTTCCAGTAATCATTCGCCCGGCCTATACCCTTGGGGGAGAAGGGGGCGGCTTTGCCTACAACGATGAGGAACTCGAAAAAGTCCTAAAGAAAGGCTTAGCGGCAAGTCCTATCCATCAAGTCTTAGTTGAAAAAAGCATTAAGGGCTGGAAGGAAATCGAATATGAGGTTATGAGAGACGCAAATGATACGTGCATTATTGTTTGCAATATGGAAAACATGGATCCTGTCGGTGTTCATACAGGTGATTCCATAGTTGTGGCACCATCACAAACATTAACCGATGTTCAATATCAAATGCTCCGTGATGTTTCGATAAAGGTGATCAGAGAACTAAAGATTATCGGCGGGTGCAATATCCAGTTTGCACTTCACCCGGAATCCAATCAATATTACATTATCGAAGTGAACCCGAGGGTAAGCCGTTCGTCAGCACTTGCCTCAAAAGCAACCGGTTATCCAATTGCCCGAATGGCGGCAAAATGTGCAATTGGTTATCATTTGGATGAGATCGTGAATCCGATAACAGGTAACACCTTTGCTTCGTTTGAGCCGGCGATTGATTATATTGTGGTTAAACTCCCCCGCTTTCCGTTTGACAAGTTTCCTGAGGCAGACCGTACGCTAGGAACACAAATGAAAGCAACCGGAGAGGTCATGGCGATTGACCGGACTTTTGAAGGGGCATTAAACAAAGCCATTAGGTCAATGGAAATGAATGTTTACCGTCTTTGCCTAGAGGTAAATATGTCTTTAAATGAGAATTCCATGTTTGAGCTTCTTGAAAAAGCAAATGACCAAAGGCTATTCGTTATTGCAGAAGCGTTTAGAAGAGGAATTTCTTTTGAGAAAATTCAACAGTTGACCGAGATTGACCCGTGGTTTTTGCACAAAATTAGTTCGATCGTTGCGTTAGAAACGGAACTAGCCTCCTATGAATGGGGAACTGTTCCAACACCACTGCTGAAAGAAGCAAAACGAAACAATATTGCCGACAAGCTATTAGCGCAAATTTTTCAAATCCCAGAAAAACAGATCAGGACCAAATGGAAAGAACTTAACTGGAAACCAGGCTATAAAATGGTAGACACCTGTTCAGCAGAATTTGATGCTGTAACACCTTACTACTACTCAACTTGGCACGGATTTGATGAAGTAGAAGTTACGAACAAGAAAAAGGTCCTAGTCGTTGGATCAGGCCCGATTCGTATCGGCCAGGGAATTGAATTTGATTATTGCTCGGTACACGCCGCAAAAGCCATCAAGAAAAAAGGCTATGAAGCAGTTGTCATAAATAACAACCCAGAGACGGTAAGTACGGACTATTCTGTTGCCGACCGCCTTTATTTTGAACCACTTGCTGCCGAAGATGTGCTTCATGTTATTGAAAAAGAAAAAGTTGACGGAGTATTGATTCAATTCGGTGGCCAAACGGCAATTAATCTAGCGCATGCTTTAGAAGAAGAGGGCGTTAACATTTTAGGCACAACATTAGAAAATGTTGACCGCTTAGAGGATAGAAAAGAATTTTATTCTTTACTCGAGGAACTAAACATCCCGCATATCGATGGTAAAACAGTATCACACCCTGAAGAACTGATGGAGGCTGCAGCACAACTAGGCTACCCTGTTTTGGTAAGGCCGTCTTATGTCATTGGTGGTCAAGCGATGTTTACGATTTTTTCAAAAGAAGAATTAAGTCAGTATATCTCACAGCTTGAGAAAAATTCACATGCTGCGATGTGGCCGTTATTAGTAGATAAGTTTTTGCCTGGACTAGAATGTGAGATTGATGTCATTAGTGATGGTGAACAAATTATTGTTCCAGGAATATTTGAACATATTGAAAAAGCCGGTGTTCATTCAGGTGACAGCATCTCGGTGTTCCCACCGATTTCGATGTCAGCAAAAACAAAAGAAGCCATTATTCATTATGCAGGAAAAATTGCTAAATCAGCGCCAGTAATCGGCATGATGAATATTCAATATGTCATATATGATGATCAAGTATATGTGCTAGAGGTCAATCCTCGTTCGTCAAGAACAGTGCCAATCATCAGTAAAGTAACGGGCATTCCCATGATTGAATGGGCTGTAAGTGTCCAATTAGGAGAATTGTTAGCCGATTTATCTTCAACTCAAGGTTTGCTTCCTGATCCCGATTACTATTCGGTTAAAACTCCGGTGTTTTCCTCAAGTAAGCTTAAGGGTGTTGACCATGTGCTTGGACCGGAAATGAAATCGACAGGTGAAGCACTTGGAATGGGAGTAACATATCAAGCAGCACTTGAAAAAGCCCTCCCTGCTTTAAAGGGAGGTACGGAAGCAAAGTATCTGTTTTGTTCCATTTCTGACCGCGAAAAACCTGCAAGTCTTTCGATTATGAAGGAACTCAGCAAACTTGGTTACAAGATTGTGGCGACAGAAGGTACAGCGTTATTTTTTCAAAATAATGGTATTCCTGTTGAAAAAGTCGTTAAGGACGATGAAGAGGTAAATGAACTTTTTCGAAAACAGCCGATCAAGGCCGTGATTAATATTCCGAGCCAAGGGCGAAATAAATTTAAATTTGGTTTTCAAATTCGTGAGTATGCCGTTCGTTACCAATTACCCGTGTTTACACATCTAGATACGATTGCTGCGATCCTCGGCTTACAAAATCATTTCTTAACAGATTTTGAAGTGAGGACAGTCCGTGAGTTCTATAATTTGGAAAAAAGAGGTGTAAAACATGTTAGAAGCATATAAATTGAGTGAAATAAGTGAAATGAAAAAAATACAATTAAAGGGGAAAGATTTTTTACAGCTTTCAGATTTCAGCACAGACGAAATCCTCTATATGCTGGATGTAGCGCAGGAATTAAAGGTGCTGCAAAAGCAGGGAAAACCGCAGCCGTACTTAAGCGGAAAGGTATTAGGAATGATTTTTGAAAAATCCTCAACCCGTACGAGGGTATCGTTTGAGGTCGGTATGCTGCAGCTTGGGGGTCATGCTATTTTCTTAAGTTCGAAAGATATTCAGCTTGGAAGAGGAGAAAGTATTTCCGATACAGCGAAAGTATTATCCCGCTATGTAGACGGCATCATGATTCGAACCTTTTCTCATGATTCGGTCGAAGAATTAGCAGATCATGCAACTGTTCCTGTCATTAACGGATTAACTGACCTGCAGCACCCAGCCCAGGTACTAGCTGACCTGCTAACCATACTTGAGCATAAAGGCAAATTAGCCGGCTTAAAGCTGTGTTATATTGGTGACGGCAATAACAATATGGCCCATTCATTAATGGAGGGAGCGGTTAAAGTAGGGATGGATATAAGAGTTGCCAGTCCGACCGGATTTTTGCCTAATGGAAAAATTACCGAAAAAGCCATCCAAGCTGGTAAACTGACAGGAAGTGCGGTTATGATCACGAATGATCCGCTTGAAGCGATCAAGGATGCGGATGTCATCGTAACAGATGTTTGGACCAGTATGGGTCAGGAAGAAGAATCTTCATTGCGATTGAAGGCATTCCAGGCTTATCAAGTAAATAAGGAGCTATGTAAATACGCGAAAAGTGATTTTATCTTCTTGCATTGTTTACCTGCACATCGCGGGGAAGAGGTTACCGAGGAAATTATCGACGGACCACATTCGGTCGTATTTGATGAAGCTGAGAACCGCCTTCATGCTCAAAAAGCAATTTTAAAATTATTACTAGCATAATAGTATTTATTTTTTTGAGTTTTAATGTATAATAATTCTATCAGTTGAATATTAATACAAACAAACATAAGGAGAATACAGATGACAAAGGGAAAAATTGTTTTGGCCTATTCAGGCGGTTTAGATACATCGGTATCAGTAAAATGGATTCAAGAAAAATACGGCTATGATGTCATTGCCTTAGGCCTTGATGTTGGTGAAGGAAAAGACCTGGAAGCAATTAAAAGTAAGGCGCTGAATGTTGGTGCCGTTAAAGCCTATATCGTAGATGCAAAGGAATTGTTAGCGAAGGAATATATTTTACCAGCCCTAAAGGCTAATTGTTTATATGAAGGAAAATACCCACTATCCTCAGCACTTTCTAGACCTTTGATTTCAAAATTACTAGTTGAGGTTGCGGAAAAAGAAGGAGCAACAGCTGTTGCTCACGGCTGTACCGGAAAAGGGAATGATCAGGTCCGTTTTGAAGTATCGATTCAAGCCTTAAATCCAAGTTTAAAAGTGGTTGCTCCGGTTCGTGAGTGGGGCATGACGCGTGATGAAGAGATAGCCTATGCCGAGGAAAATGAGATTCCGATTCCAGTTGATTTAGACAATCCATTTTCGATTGATGCCAACATCTGGGGACGTGCATGTGAGGCGGGAGTGCTTGAAGATCCATGGGCAGAGGCGCCTGAAGCAGCATTTGCTTGGACGAATCCGATTGAATTAACTCCAGAGATGGCAGAATATGTGGAAATTGAATTTGAACAAGGTGTCCCTGTTGCCCTTAATGGAGAACAGCTTCCAATAGTTCAATTAATTGAAACCTTAAACCAGCTTGGCGGAAAGCATGGGGTTGGCCGAATTGATCATATTGAAAATAGATTAGTTGGAATTAAATCACGTGAGGTGTATGAGAATCCAGCTGCGTTAATTTTAATCAATGCTCATAAAGAATTAGAGTTTTTAACCTTGACTCGGGAGGTCACTCAATTTAAAACACAGGTTGAACAGCAGATGGCGAAGATAATCTATGAAGGTCTCTGGTATTCACCGCTAAAATCCGCCCTTGATGCGTTTATTGATGAAACGCAAAAGACCGTTTCGGGCACCATTCGAGTCAAGCTTCATAAAGGGAACCATTCGGTGGTTGGCCGAAAATCCGTTCACAGCCTTTACAATGAGGAGCTTGCAACCTATGCAAAAGGCGACGCCTTTGATCATAATGCTGCGGTTGGTTTTATTAAACTTTGGGGCTTACCTACGAAAGTATATTCAGAGGTTAATAAAAATGAATCGGTTCTAAAATAACATTTAGAGTGCCCTCGAACCTAAAAATTCGGGGGCAAACTTCTTAAAAGATGGTTTTTTAACTTAAGGGATTTTGCGTTTCGCCGATAAAATTGGAAATTCGCTGATAACTTGATTGAAATCGCCGATAAAATGCAAAATTCGCTGTTAAACACTCAAAATTCGCAGATAAAAATAATTCCCGGCTATAAAACACTAAAAATACCCAGTTTGAAGGGAGAAAAATACATGTCAAAGCTATGGGGCGGACGATTTACAAAAGAAACGAACAAATTGGTGGAAGAATTCACAGCTTCTATTTCTTTTG
>Ga0213821_1000352_pt1 | contig 29906 bp, 28 predicted proteins | sample MC6MC0909MG_FD_179894 | JGI IMG/M metagenome (GOLD analysis project Ga0213821, IMG submission 179894) | Enriched soil aggregate microbial communities from Iowa State University, Ames, United States - MC6-MC0909-MG | ecosystem: Environmental > Terrestrial > Soil > Unclassified | place: USA: Iowa...
CATCCCGCACATCACCGACGAGATCAAGCGTCGCATCATCAAGGGCGCCGGCGATGCCGACGTGGCCCTGGTGGAAATCGGCGGTACCGTGGGTGACATCGAGTCGCAGCCGTTCCTCGAGGCCATCCGCCAGCTGCGCGTCGAAGTGGGCTCCAAGCGCGCCATGCTGATGCACCTGACGCTGGTCCCGTACATCGCCACCGCAGGCGAAACCAAGACCAAGCCGACCCAGCACTCGGTCAAGGAGCTGCGCTCCATCGGCCTGCAGCCTGACGTGCTGATCTGCCGCTCCGACCACCCGGTCGACGCTTCCTCGCGCCGCAAGATCGCGCTGTTCACCAACGTTGAAGAGCGCGCGGTGATCTCCCTGGAAGACGTCGACACCATCTACAAGATCCCAGGCGTACTGCATGCCCAGGGCCTGGATGACTTCGTCGTCGAGCGCTTCGGCCTGCAGTGCAACGGTGCCGACCTGTCCGAGTGGGACAAGGTGGTAGACGCCAAGCTCAACCCAGAGCAGGAAGTCACCATCGCCATGGTCGGCAAGTACATGGAACTGCTCGATGCCTACAAGTCGCTGATCGAAGCGATGAGCCACGCCGGTATCCAGAACCGTACCAAGGTCAACCTGCGCTACATCGACTCCGAAGACATCGAGAACCAAGGCACCAGCCTGCTCGAAGGCGCTGACGCCATCCTGGTTCCGGGTGGTTTCGGTCTGCGCGGTGTCGAAGGCAAGATCAAGGCGGTGCAGTTCGCCCGTGAGAACAAGGTGCCATACCTGGGCATCTGCCTGGGCATGCAGGTCGCCGTGATCGAGTTCGCCCGTAACGTCATGGGCTGGACCGACGCCAACTCCACCGAGTTCGATCGCAACAGCGGTCATCCGGTGGTTGGCCTGATCACCGAGTGGGCCGACAACACCGGTACCGTCGAAACCCGTACCGAGGCCTCCGACCTGGGCGGCACCATGCGTCTGGGTGCACAGGAATGCCAGCTCAGCGGCAACTCGAAAGTCCACGACTGCTACGGCAAGGACGTGATCGTCGAGCGTCACCGCCACCGCTACGAAGTCAACAACAACCTGCTGCCACAGCTGGTCGATGCTGGCCTGGTGATTTCCGGTCGTTCCGGCGACGGCGCGCTGGTCGAAGTGGTCGAGTCCAAGGATCATCCATGGTTCGTCGCTTGCCAGTTCCACCCAGAGTTCACTTCGACCCCGCGTGACGGCCACCCGCTGTTCAGTGGTTTCGTCAAGGCGGCCCTGGCGCAGAAGAACAAGGCCTGATCCATGACCCAGAAGATCATTCGCGTCGGTAACATCGAGATCGCCAACGACAAGCCGTTCGTCCTGTTCGGCGGCATGAACGTGCTGGAATCGCGTGACCTGGCCATGAAGGTCTGCGAAGAGTACGTGCGGGTTACCGAGAAGCTCGGTATCCCCTACGTGTTCAAGGCGAGCTTCGACAAGGCTAACCGTTCCTCGGTCACCTCGTACCGTGGTCCTGGCATGGAAGAAGGGCTGAAGATCTTCGAAGAGATCAAGCAGACCTTCAATGTGCCGGTGATCACCGATGTCCACGAACCCTACCAGTGCGAGCCGGTAGCCAAGGTGTGCGACATCATCCAGCTGCCTGCCTTCCTCTCGCGGCAGACCGATCTGGTCGTGGCCATGGCCAAGACCGGCGCGGTGATCAACATCAAGAAGGCCCAGTTCCTCGCCCCGCAAGAGATGAAGCACATTCTCAACAAGTGCGTCGAAGCGGGTAACGACCAGCTGATCCTCTGCGAGCGTGGTTCGAGCTTTGGCTACAACAACCTGGTGGTCGACATGCTCGGCTTCGGCATCATGAAGCAATTCGAGTACCCGGTGTTCTTCGACGTGACCCACGCCCTGCAAACCCCGGGTGGTCGCGCCGACTCCGCCGGTGGTCGCCGTGCGCAGGTTACCGACCTGGCCAAGGCGGGTATGAGCCAAGGCCTGGCGGGCTTGTTCCTGGAAGCCCATCCGGATCCGGACAACGCCAAGTGCGATGGCCCGTGTGCCCTGCGTCTGGACAAGCTGGAGCCGTTCCTGGCTCAGCTCAAGCAGCTGGACGACCTGGTGAAAAGTTTTCCGACGGTAGAAACCGCGTAAAGCTCATTTCTCGGGTAAAGTACCGCCCGTTCTACCCCTGACCTTCCGGTCAGGGGCTCCCCCTTCGCCAGGCCTGCCCTCTGCATATTCGCCTGGTGAAAGGCTCGAATTCCCTAAGCTGCGTTGTTTTCGTCAATTCTGGAGTGCTTACAACAATGGCAAAGATCGTCGACATCAAAGGTCGTGAAGTTCTCGATTCGCGTGGCAACCCCACCGTGGAAGCCGATGTACTGCTCGACAACGGCATCATCGGCAGCGCTTGCGCGCCGTCCGGTGCTTCCACCGGCTCGCGCGAAGCGCTGGAGCTGCGTGATGGCGACAAGAGCCGTTACATGGGCAAGGGCGTGCTGAAAGCCGTTGCCAACATCAACGGCCCGATCCGCGACCTGCTGCTGGGCAAGGATCCACTCGATCAGAAAGCCCTCGACCGCGCCATGATCGAGCTGGACGGTACCGAGAACAAGGCCAAGCTGGGCGCCAACGCTATCCTGGCTGTGTCTCTGGCTGCCGCCAAAGCCGCCGCCCAGGACCAGGACCTGCCGCTGTACGCGCACATTGCCAACCTCAATGGCACCCCTGGCCAGTACTCCATGCCTGTTCCGATGATGAACATCATCAACGGTGGTGAGCACGCCGATAACAACGTCGACATCCAGGAGTTCATGGTTCAGCCGGTTGGCGCCAAGACCTTCTCCGATGGCCTGCGCATGGGCACCGAAATCTTCCACCACCTCAAAGCTGTGCTCAAGGCCCGTGGCCTGAATACTGCCGTCGGTGACGAAGGCGGTTTCGCGCCGAACCTGACCTCCAACGAAGATGCCCTGGCCGCTATCGCCGAAGCTGTCGCCAACGCTGGCTACAAGCTGGGTACCGACGTGACCCTGGCCCTGGACTGCGCCGCTTCTGAGTTCTATGAAGACGGCAAGTACAACCTGTCCGGCGAAGGCAAGTCGTTCGATGCCGAAGGTTTCGCTGACTACCTCAAAGGCCTGACCGAGCGTTTCCCGATCATCTCGATCGAAGATGGCCTGGACGAGTCCGACTGGGCTGGCTGGAAGATCCTCACCGACAAGATCGGCGAGAAGGTGCAGCTGGTCGGTGACGATCTGTTCGTGACCAACACCAAGATCCTCAAGGAAGGTATCGAGAAGGGCATCGGTAACTCGATCCTGATCAAGTTCAACCAGATCGGCTCGCTGACCGAGACCCTGGAAGCTATCCAGATGGCCAAGGCCGCTGGCTACACCGCGGTCATCTCGCACCGTTCGGGCGAAACCGAAGATTCGACCATCGCTGACCTGGCCGTGGGTACCGCTGCTGGCCAGATCAAGACCGGTTCGCTGTGCCGTTCCGACCGCGTCTCCAAGTACAACCAGCTGCTGCGCATCGAAGAGCAACTGGGCGCCAAGGCGGTGTACCGTGGTCGTGCCGAGTTTCGCGGCTAAGCAAGAGATGGTAAAAAGGCAGCAGCCGAGGATGTCTGAACGTTCGTACTGAACCCTCAGACACCTCCTACGGGGTTTCTGTCGACGAAGCCTGGCCTTGGCCAGGCTTCGTGCTATCGGGAGCCTCGTGGCTGCGGCCTTTTAACCCTGGATACTTTGATGCGCAGTCCTTATTGGTTGTTTCTCATCTTGCTCCTGTTGCTCGGTGGCCTGCAGTACCGCCTTTGGGTCGGCAGCGGCAGCCTTGCGCAAGTGACCGAGCTCAAGCAGCAGATTGACGAACAGCATGCCGAGAACGAGCGGCTGCTGGAGCGTAATCGCGTGCTCGATGCAGAGGTCCTGGAGTTGAAGAAAGGTATGGAGACCGTGGAGGAACGGGCTCGTCATGAATTGGGGATGGTCAAGGAGGGCGAAACCCTCTACCAGCTGCCGCAAAAATGACCCCACTACTACCGGCTTTCTGGGCCGTGATTCCCGCGGCGGGCGTCGGTGCCCGCATGGCTGCCGATCGGCCCAAGCAGTATCTGCAATTGGGTGGGCAGACCATTCTCGAGCATAGTCTCGACTGTTTCCTCGGCCATCCTGCGCTCAAGGGCGTGGTGGTCAGTATTGCTGACGATGATCCTTACTGGCCCGGCCTGCCTTGCGCCAGCGATGCGCGTATCCAGCGCGCTGCCGGCGGACGCGAAAGGGCTGACTCGGTGCTCAATGCCTTGTTGCTGTTGCATGCCCAAGGGGCGGCGGACGGTGACTGGGTGTTGGTGCATGATGCTGCGCGGCCGAACCTGGCCCGTAGCGATCTGGACCGGCTGCTGGCGGAGCTGGCGGATGATCCGGTGGGTGGCTTGCTGGCAGTGCCGGCGCGTGACACGCTCAAGCGAGCCGATGGCAATGGTCGGGTCAGCGCTACGGTTGATCGCAGCACCATCTGGCAGGCATTTACCCCGCAGATGTTTCGGCTCGGCGCGTTGCATCGGGCATTGGCCGAGTGCCTGGTGTCTGATGTGGCGGTGACTGACGAGGCCTCGGCCATGGAATGGGCGGGGCTGGCACCGCGCCTGATCGAGGGGCGCAGTGACAACATCAAGGTTACCCGCCCGGAAGATCTGGAGTGGTTGCGCCAGCGTTGGGCTGCTCGCCGCTGATTGCACCTAGAGCGAGGCATCAGCCTGGCAGCGTGGGAGGTTTATCTGCTTGCTTGATGGCTGGCGTACTCCGGCAACTGCCCCAACCCTTGCTTCAGATAATCCACCAACCGCCGCACTTTCGGCGACAGATGCCGCTGCTGCGGATACAGCGCCCACACTGCCGTGTTGGGCGGCTGATGCGCCTCGAGCAACGACACCAGCGCACCACTGTTCAAGTGTTCGAGCACGTAGTAATCGGGCAGCTGACACAGCCCCATCCCCTGTAACGCCGCATCCAGCACCGCCTGGCCGCTGTTGCAACGCCAGTTGCCTTGCACCCGCTGGCTGAATTCGCGCCCGTCCTGCTTCAACGCCCAGATATCCGAACTGCCGATCAGGCAATTGTGCCGCGCCAATTCAGACAAACTGTGCGGGCGGCCATACCGCTCCAGGTAGGCCGGCGAGGCGCACAGGAACATCCGCCGTGGCGCCAAGCGGGTGGCGACCAACCTTGAGTCCTGCAAGCGGCCCAGGCGGATCGCCAGGTCCATGCCCTCATGCAGCAAGTCCAAGGTGCGATTGCTCAGTTCCACTTCCACCCGTAGCTGCGGATACAGCGCCATGAAGCGCGTTACCAGTGGCACGATGAAGCGTTCGCCATAGGCCACCGCGCAGGTCATGCGCAGCAGGCCCTTGGGCTCGCTGGCCAGGTCGCCCATGGCCCGCAGCGCTTCTTCGCGGCCATCTTGCAAGCGCTGGCAATGTTGCAGGAACGTCTGTCCCGCCTCGCTCAGGGTGACCCGGCGGGTGCTGCGATACAGCAGGCGGGTCTGCAAGCGTTCTTCCAGGCGGGCGATCTGCCGGCTGATATGAGAGGAGGAAACCCCCAGGCGCTCGCCGGCTGCGGTGAACTGGCCCAACTCGGCCACCGCGACGAATTCGTCGATGCCTTCCCAGCGATTACTCATCGATTATCCCTGTATGGCAATAATGTTTTGTCTTTGCCCTGATTATTCATCAAGCAGCGGTGAATTACACTGGATGGATCGAATCGACCCACTGTCTGGAGACCCTGATGATCAAGTCCCGTGCTGCCGTAGCCTTCGAGGCCAAGAAACCCCTGGAAATCGTCGAAGTCGACGTCGCCATGCCCAAGGCCGGTGAAGTGCTGCTGCGCGTGGTCGCCAGCGGTGTCTGCCATACCGATGCCTACACCTTGTCTGGCGCCGACCCGGAAGGCATCTTCCCGTCGATTCTCGGCCACGAGGGCGGGGCAATCGTCGAGGCAGTGGGCGAGGGCGTCACCTCGCTGGCAGTCGGCGATCATGTCATCCCGCTGTACACCCCCGAGTGCGGCAAGTGCAAATTCTGCCTTTCCGGCAAGACCAACCTGTGTCAGGCCATCCGCGCTACTCAAGGCAAGGGCCTGATGCCGGACGGTACTACCCGTTTCTCCTACAAAGGCCAGCAGCTGTTCCATTACATGGGCACCTCGACCTTCTCCGAGTACACCGTGCTGCCGGAAATTTCCGTGGCCAAGATCCAGAAAGAAGCACCCCTGGAGAAGGTCTGCCTACTCGGCTGTGGCGTCACCACCGGCATTGGCGCCGTGCTCAATACCGCCAAGGTCCAGCCAGGTGACACGGTGGCGGTGTTCGGCCTGGGCGGTATCGGCCTGTCGGCGATCATCGGTGCGGTGAAGGCCAAGGCCTCGCGGATCATTGCCGTCGACATCAACCCAAGCAAGTTCGAGATCGCCCGCCAGCTCGGCGCCACCGACTGCGTCAACCCCAAGGACTACGACCGCCCGATCCAGGAAGTCATCGTCGACCTTACCGACGGCGGCGTCGATTATTCGTTCGAGTGCGTGGGCAATGTCCAACTGATGCGTGCGGCGCTTGAATGCTGCCACAAAGGCTGGGGCGAATCGGTGATCATTGGTGTCGCCGGTGCCGGCCAGGAAATCGCTACCCGTCCGTTCCAGTTGGTGACTGGTCGCGTCTGGCGTGGTTCGGCGTTCGGCGGCGTGCGCGGACGCAGCGAGCTGCCCAGCTACGTGGAAATGTCCGAGAAGGGCGAGATCCCGCTGGATACTTTCATCACCCACACCATGGGCCTGGAGGACATCAACAAAGCCTTCGACCTGATGCATGAAGGTAAGAGCATCCGTAGCGTGATCCACTTCTGAGGTCAGCCATGAGCCTGGAAAACATCTCTTGCCAGAAGAGCTTCGGCGGCTGGCACAAGCGTTACCGGCATCACTCCAAGGTCCTCGGTTGCGACATGGTGTTCGCCGTCTACCTGCCGCCGCAGGCAGAGCAGGGCGCCAAGCTGCCGGTGCTGTACTGGCTCAGCGGCTTGACCTGCACCGATGAGAACTTCATGCAAAAGGCCGGCGCCCAGCGCCTGGCCGCTGAGCTGGGCTTGATCATCGTCGCACCCGATACCAGCCCGCGTGGCGATCAGGTGCCGGGCGACCCGGACGGCGCCTGGGACTTCGGTCTGGGGGCAGGTTTCTACCTCAATGCTACCCAGCAGCCCTGGGCCCAGCACTACCGCATGCATGACTACGTGGTAGAGGAACTGCCGGCCCTGGTCGAGGCGCATTTCCCGGCGTCCGATCAGCGCAGTATCAGTGGTCACTCGATGGGCGGTCATGGTGCATTGGTGTGCGCCTTGCGTAACCCTGGGCGGTACCGTTCGGTATCGGCGTTTTCGCCGATCAGCAATCCGATGGATTGCCCGTGGGGCGAGAAGGCGTTCTCGCGTTATCTGGGTGAAGACCGTGCGCGCTGGCGTGAATGGGATGCCAGTGTGCTGCTGGCCGAAACGCCGGCCGGACAGTGTCCGCCACTGTTGGTGGACCAAGGCGATCGCGACGATTTTCTTGAGAAGCAGCTCAAGCCTGAGGCGTTGGAGCAGGCGGCGCGCAAGGCTGGTCATGAGCTGGTGTTGCGCTTGCAGCCGGGGTATGACCATAGCTACTACTTCATCGCCAGCTTCATCGATGAGCATCTGCGCCATCATGCGGTAGCGTTGGGGCGGCTGTAGGCGTTGTTGGGGCAGCTGCGCAGCCCCTCGCAGGCAAGCCAGCTCCTACAGGGAGTGCGCGGAGCTTGTGACGGGGCGCTGCGGGCCCAAAACCATGCGCCCAATGCCGGCCAAAGCAGGTAGAATCCCGCCCTGACTTAATCAGGGCGTTTTTCTATGCGTATTGGCCATGGCTACGATGTGCACCGTTTCACCGACGGTGATTTCATTACCTTGGGTGGGGTGCGTATCCCTCACAAATACGGCCTGCTGGCCCATTCCGACGGCGACGTGGTGTTGCACGCCTTGAGCGATGCACTGCTCGGTGCAGCCGCGTTGGGCGATATCGGCAAGCACTTCCCCGATACCGATCCGCAGTTCAAGGGCGCCGACAGCCGGGTGCTGCTGCGCCATGTCGTTGGCATCGTCCAGGCCAAGGGTTGGAAGGTCGGCAACATCGATGCCACCATCGTCGCCCAGGCGCCGAAGATGGCCCCGCATATCGAGACCATGCGCCAACTCATTGCCCAAGACCTGCAGGTTGAACTCGACCAGGTCAACGTCAAGGCCACGACCACCGAGAAGCTCGGATTCACCGGCCGCGAGGAGGGTATCGCCGTGCACGCGGTCGCCCTGTTGCTGCCAGCATGACCGAACTCGAACTGCTCGGCCCACGGGCCTCGGGTGCGGCGCTGGGTAGCGCAGTGCTCAAGGCTGTGGCCGAAGACTTCCAGGTCGACGAAGTGCTCGACATTCCGTTGTCTGGCCAGGGTGAGCACCTGTGGCTGTGGGTCGAGAAGCGCGACCTGAACACCGAGGAAGCCGCTCGCCGTCTGGCGCGCGCGGCTGGTGTGCCAGTTCGTTCGATCAGTTATGCCGGTCTCAAGGATCGCCAGGCCCTGACCCGCCAGTGGTTCAGCCTGCATCTGCCGGGCAAGGCCGACCCCGACCTGGCGCGCGCCGAAGACGACACCCTGCGTATCCTCAAACAGGTGCGCCACCAGCGCAAACTGCAACGCGGCGCCCACTCGGCCAACGGTTTTACCTTGCGCCTGACTGCCCTGGCAGCTGATCACGCGGCGCTGGATGTGCGTTTGCAGCAGCTCAAGGCTCAAGGCGTGCCCAACTACTTCGGCAGCCAACGCTTCGGCCATGCGGGCGGCAACGTGCATGATGCGCAGCAGTGGGCTGCGCGTGCTGCCCTGCCGGAACAGCGCAATGTCCGCTCACGTCTGCTTTCGGCTGGGCGTAGCTACCTGTTCAACCAAGTGCTGGCAGCGCGGGTCGCCGATGGCAGCTGGCAGCGGGCACAGGTTGGCGATCTGCTGGCCTTCACCGACAGTCGTAGCTTCTTTCCTGCGGGTGAGGCTGAATGTTCCGATCCGCGCTTGGCCATTCTCGACCTGCATCCGACCGGCCCGATGTGGGGCGAAGGGGCCTCGCCCGCCGGCGGCGCGACCGCCGAGCTGGAGTCGAGCATCGCTGAACGGCATGCCGATCTGTGCAATTGGCTGGCACGAGCGGGCATGAGTCACGAACGACGCATCCTGCGGCTCCCTATTGGCGGCCTGACGTGGCATTATCCCGAGCCTGATATCCTGCAACTGGAATTCGTCCTGCCGGCCGGATGCTTCGCCACCGTGGTGGTGCGCGAGCTTGTCGATCTGGTGCCGGTAGGGCAGACGGACAGCCCATGCGTATTCTGATTTCCAATGATGATGGTGTTACCGCACCCGGCCTTGCCGCGCTGCATGCTGCGCTGGCCGATTATGCCGAGTGCGTGGTGATCGCCCCGGATCAAGACAAAAGCGGCGCCAGCAGTTCGCTGACGCTGGACCGCCCGCTGCACCCGCAGGTGCTGGCCAATGGTTTTATCAGCCTCAATGGCACGCCGACCGATTGTGTGCACCTGGGGCTCAACGGCCTGTTGCCGCAGCCGCCTGACATGGTCGTCTCGGGTATCAACCTGGGGGCGAACCTGGGCGATGACGTGTTGTACTCCGGTACAGTCGCTGCGGCCCTTGAGGGGCGCTTCCTGGGGGGCACCTCGCTGGCGTTCTCGCTGCTGTCGCGCGCGCCAGACAACCTGCCGACTGCGGCCTACATCGCCCGGCGCCTGGTCGAGGCGCAGGCGCGTCTGCAACTGCCAGCGCGCACTGTTCTCAATATCAATATCCCGAATTTGCCGCTGGAGCACATCCGTGGCATCCAGCTCACCCGCCTCGGGCATCGAGCGCGGGCGGCGGCACCGACCAAGGTGGTCAATCCGCGCGGCAAGGAAGGCTACTGGATAGCCGTGGCCGGTGACGCCGAAGACGGCGGGCCGGGGACAGACTTCCATGCGGTGATGCAAGGCTACGTGTCGATCACCCCATTGCAGCTCGACCGCACCTTCAACGATGCCTTCGAGCAGCTCGATGGCTGGCTGGAGGGCGTGCTCTGATGCGCGAACAAGACGATCTGCTGCGCCGCGGTATCGGCATGACCTCCCAGCGTACCCGGGAGCGGTTGATCCAGCGCTTGTGCGAGGAGGGCGTCTCGAACCCCAAGGTGCTCGAGGCCATTCGCCGTACGCCGCGTCACTTGTTCGTCGATGAAGCGCTCGCCCATCGGGCCTACGAGGACACCGCGCTGCCGATCGGGCATAACCAGACCATCTCCCAACCCTTCATGGTTGCGCACATGAGTGAGCTGCTGCTGGAGGCGGGGCCACTGGACAAAGTGCTGGAGATTGGAACTGGCTCGGGCTACCAGACCGCGATCCTGGCGCAACTGGTGGAGCGCGTGTTCTCGGTGGAGCGGATCAAGGTTCTGCAAGACCGGGCCAAGGAGCGCCTGCTCGAGCTCAACCTGCGCAACGTGGTGTTCCGCTGGGGCGACGGTTGCGACGGCTGGCAGGCGCTGGCGCCGTATAACGGCATCATCGTCACCGCGGTTGCACCTGAGGTACCCCAGGCGTTGCTCGATCAGTTGGCGCCCGGTGGACGCCTGGTGATCCCGGTAGGGCCGGCAGGGGAGACCCAGCAACTGATGCTGATCGTGCGCGAGGAGCATGGCTTCTCCCGGCGGGTGCTCGGCGCGGTGCGCTTCGTGCCCCTGCTCAATGGCCCGCTGGCTTGAGCGACACGGAATATTTACCGCGCTGACGAATTCTTGCCGCGTGGCTGTGTCTATCTGGCGGGGTGTCCGTAAGTCCTGAAGCGGCGTCGGATCTTTCTCCAGCCCACCCAATGGCCGTGGGCTCGGTTATAATTGCAACAATATTGCATTTCGTTTCGTCATATCGGTTTTCGGCACCATGAGGGGAGCGCGGGTGGGTCACACAATCAGTCTGCAGCGCAAGGATCGGTCGGGTTTCAAGCTCCTGCTGGTTGCACTGGCCATGAGCACCCTGCTGGCGGGCTGTTCCAGCACCGGCTCGAGCGGCGCGCGGGTGGTCGACCGCAATAACGCAGCGCCCAAGCGCCCGACCGTTACGTCGGGGCAGTACATCGTCAAGCCGGGCGACACGCTGTTCTCGATCGCCTTCCGCTACGGTTGGGACTACAAGGAGCTGGCCGCACGCAACAATATCAGTGCGCCGTATACCATCCGCCCGGGGCAACCGATTCGTTTCAGCAGTGGTTCGACCGGTAGTACCACAGTGGTCTCCAGCCCTTCTTCGTCGAGCAAGACCACGGTCATCCGGCGCCCGGTTGGGACCACCACGACGCCACCCGCGAGCAGCGGTAAACCCGTTGTAACAACCCCGGCAACCACCACACCAGTGGTCACCACAGTGCCTGCCGCAGAGCGTACAGCCGGTGGTTGGACCTGGCCGGCCAACGGCGTGCTGATTGGAAAATTCGCTTCAAACGGTAGTTTGAATAAAGGCATTGATATCGCCGGTGATTTGGGACAGCCTGTTTTTGCTGCGTCTGGTGGTGCAGTGGTCTACGCCGGGAGTGGCTTGAGGGGCTACGGCGAACTGATCATCATCAAGCACAGCGATACCTACGTCAGTGCCTACGGTCATAACCGCAGGCTTTTGGTTCGGGAGGGGCAGCAGGTCAAGGCAGGGCAGGCTATCGCTGAAATGGGGTCTACGGGCACTGATCGGGTTAAGCTGCATTTTGAAATTCGCCGCCAGGGCAAACCCGTCGATCCGCTCCAGTTCTTGCCACGTCGTTGATCGTTGTACCCGGCCTGTTCCTTGGATGTAGAGGGGACAGGCTCCAGCGCTGCCAGGGAATCAGGTGTCGCTAGAGTCTGAGTTCGAACTCAGCAAAGGACTATAACAATGGCTCTCAGTAAAGAAGTGCCGGAGTTTGACATCGACGATGACCTCCTCCTGATGGAGACGGGCATCGTTTTGGAAACGGATGTGGTGTCAGACGAACCTGCTGTACCTTCGGTTCGGACCAAGGCCAAACAGGCCTCGTCGCTCAAGCAACACAAGTACATCGATTACAGCCGGGCGCTTGATGCTACCCAGCTGTACCTGAACGAGATCGGCTTCTCGCCGCTGCTCTCCCCCGAAGAGGAAGTGCACTTCGCACGCCTCTCGCAAAAAGGCGACCCTGCCGGTCGCAAACGCATGATCGAGAGCAACCTGCGCTTGGTCGTGAAAATCGCCCGCCGTTATGTGAATCGTGGCTTGTCGTTGCTCGACCTGATCGAGGAAGGCAACCTGGGCTTGATTCGCGCCGTGGAGAAATTCGATCCGGAACGTGGTTTCCGTTTCTCCACCTACGCGACCTGGTGGATCCGCCAGACCATCGAACGGGCGATCATGAACCAGACCCGCACCATTCGCCTGCCGATCCACGTGGTCAAGGAGCTCAACGTTTACCTGCGTGCTGCGCGGGAGCTGACGCAAAAGCTCGACCACGAGCCGTCCCCGGAAGAAATCGCCACCCTGCTGGAGAAGCCGGTCGCTGAGGTCAAGCGTATGCTTGGGCTTAACGAGCGGGTGTCGTCGGTAGACGTTTCACTGGGGCCGGATTCGGATAAGACGCTGCTCGATACCCTGACGGATGATCGACCTACCGACCCGTGTGAGTTGCTGCAGGATGATGACCTGTCGCAGAGCATTGACCAGTGGCTGGGAGAGTTGACCGACAAGCAGCGTGAGGTTGTGGTACGTCGGTTTGGGTTGCGGGGGCATGAGAGCAGTACGCTGGAGGATGTGGGGTTGGAGATTGGCCTGACTCGGGAGCGAGTGCGGCAGATTCAGGTTGAAGGCCTGAAGCGGCTGCGGGAGATTCTTGAGAAGAATGGGCTGTCTAGTGAGTCGTTGTTTCAGTAAGTAGTGTTTTTTGGTTTTACGGTTTGTTCGCTAAGCGCCCCGATAATCTCGGGGCGTTTTGTTTTGCGGGGAGTTTGAGTTTCTTGAGTTCTTGAATCGGGAGCTTATCCATTCTTTGTGGTGACGCCACTGGCCCCTTCCGCCTTTACGGCGGCTTACTTTTCTCTTGGGAAAAGTAAGCAAAACCGCCCGCTCCTGCATCCGGCCCTACGCTGCGCTTCGGGTTCCCTCGCTGCGGGCTTGCTCCCGGGAGGACCGCGCTGTACGGCCCCTCCTGGGCCGCAGCGCTTGACGGCCATCCATGGCCGTCACCTCCCTTCGCAAACCCTCCGCTCGGCCTCCTGACGTCGCGAAGTTAGTGGCGGCGCCTGGGCTGGCGTTATCTGGCGATAGTGGCATCTGCGCTGGATACTCCGGCCTCTTCGCGGGCAAGCCCGTTCCCACAGGCTCAACGCCAGCCGGGAGAACAGTGCGGTACCTGTGGGAGCGGGCTTGCCCGCGAAGAGGCCTGAACAAACAACACAAAATAAAAATTCGATACTTGGCTTTGGCTTTGGCTTTGGTTTCTGCGAGAGCGTAGCGACTCGCCTGCTTTTGATCTTAGTGCGCGCAGGTTCAGACGCTACAGATTCGCGACGTCAGGAGGCCGAGCGGAGGGCTTGCGGAGTGAGGTGACGGCCATGGATGGCCGTCAAGCGCTGCGGCCCAGGAGGGGCCGTACAGCGCGGTCCTCACGGGAGCAAGCCCGCAGCGAGGGAACCCGAAGCGCAGCGTAGGGCCGTATGCAGGAGCGAGCGGTTTTGCTTACTTTTCCCAAGAGAAAAGTAAGCCGCCGTAAAGGCGGAAGGGGCCAGTGGCGTCGCCACAAAGAATGGATAAGCCTGCAATACCAAAGACCAAAGACCAAAGACCAAAGACCAAAGACCAAAGACCAAAGACCAAAGCCCAAAGACCAAAGCCCAAAGCCCAAAGCCCCCAAAGCATCCCCATTTTGCAAGTGAAGGAATGTGTCGACTGCTACCCCAGTTGCATCCCGTGTAAGAAATTGCTCACACATGCTGTAAGTCATCGACCTACAGATTAGTAAATCATTGTCGTTTTCAAACCTATCCGTTTCTTAACCAATTGAAAATTAACGATTTATTAAATATGAAGAAGTGTTTCCGTAGTAATGTTTTGAAAGCCGCAGCGCTTGTCTCGCAAAATGAAATCGCTAGTATTCGAACTGTGCCGACGGACAGGCACAGGCCCTCAGGAAGAAGGCCAAGGACATCGCAGGAGCGATTCATCAGGACGATGTTTGGGACAAACAGGGACTACGGAAAAAATGTGGGCGGGTCAAACCGCCCCTTTTTTTTGCCTGCCGTTCAGTGCCAGAGCAATCCTCACCCAGCTTCCAGAAAACGCCCAAGCTCAGCCTTGGGTGTTTTCGTTGCTGATCAAATCCCAGGCAATAAAAAAGGCGGCCCTAAGGCCACCTTCCTTGAACCGAAACGCCAAGCGTATCAGCGTTCCAGATCAGCAATCTTACCGGTCTTGCCATCCCACTCTTCAGCATCCGGCAGCGCGTCTTTCTTCTCGGTGATGTTTGGCCAGATCTCCGCCAGCTCGGCGTTGATCTCGATGAAGTTCTCCATGCCCGCAGGCACTTCGTCTTCCGAGAAAATGGCTTGAGCCGGGCACTCTGGCTCGCACAGTGCACAGTCGATGCACTCGTCCGGGTGGATGACCAGGAAGTTCGGGCCTTCATAGAAGCAGTCCACCGGACAGACTTCAACACAGTCGGTGTACTTGCACTTGATGCAGTTGTCGGTGACGACGAAGGTCATTTCTAATTTTCTCCTCAGGCAACGGCAGCGTGCCCTTCCTTGCAGGGCAGCGCGGTTCACAGGTATGTGGCTGCAGGCCAGGCTAATAACCTGCAGCACCAGCAAACCGCGCGGGATTCTACCAGCTTGCGCAGGCGGCCGTTATAACAGGTTCTTCAGTTGATATAGCATTTCGATAGCTTGGCGCGGCGTCATGTCGTCCAGGTCTAGCTTGCCCAGCTTCTCGATGGCTGGGTGAGGCAGGCTGGCGAACAGATCGCTCTGGTGCGGCGCTTGCGGTTCGCCCTTGGCAGCCTTGGTCACCGGCGCCTCATGCGGCAGGCTGGTCGTTTCCAGGCGGCCCAGGTGCTCGCGGGCACGCTGGATCACTGGCGCCGGTACACCGGCCAGCTGCGCCACGGCCAGGCCGTAGCTCTGGCTGGCAGGGCCAGGCAGCACATGGTGCAGGAACACGATGCGCTCATTGTGCTCAGTGGCGTTCAGGTGCACGTTGGCCACCAGCGGCTCATTCTCCGGCAGTACGGTCAGCTCGAAGTAGTGCGTGGCGAACAGCGTATAGGCACGCAGCTGCGCCAGGCGCTCGGCAGCGGCCCAGGCCAGCGACAGGCCATCGAAGGTACTGGTGCCGCGACCGACTTCATCCATCAGCACCAGGCTGCGGTCGGTGGCGTTATGCAGAATGTTGGCGGTTTCGCTCATTTCGACCATGAACGTCGAGCGCCCGCCGGCCAGGTCGTCGCTGGAGCCAATACGGGTGAAGATGCGATCGACCAGCGACAGCTCGCAGTGCGCCGCCGGGACGAAGCTACCGATGTGCGCCATCAGCACGATCAGCGCGGTCTGACGCATGTAGGTCGATTTACCGCCCATGTTCGGGCCGGTGATGATCAGCATCCGCGTGCCGTTGTCCAGGCCCAGGTCGTTGGCCACGAACGGGGTGGTCAAGACTTGCTCGACCACCGGGTGGCGGCCTTGCTCGATGCGCAGGCATGGCTCGTCGACGAAGCTTGGGCAGTTCAGGTCCAGGGTCAGGGCGCGCTCGGCCAGGTTGCTCAAGACGTCCAGCTCGGCCAGTGCCGCGGCGCTGTCCTGCAACGGCGCCAGGTGGCCGATCAGGGTTTCCATCAGCGCGTCGTAGAGCATCTTCTCGCGCGCCAGGGCACGGCTCTTGGCCGACAGTGCCTTGTCTTCAAAGGCTTTGAGCTCTGGGGTGATGAAGCGCTCGGCGCCCTTGAGGGTCTGGCGGCGAATGTAGTCCCCGGGGGCTTGCTCGGCCTGCTTGGTCGGCAGTTCGATGAAGTAGCCGTGCACGCGGTTGTAGCCGACCTTGAGGTTGGCCAGGCCCGTGCGGGCTTTCTCGCGCGCTTCCAGGTCGATCAGGAACTGGCCGGCGTTCTCGCTCATGGCCAACAGCTCATCAAGCTCGCTGTCGTAGCCGGTCTTGAGCACGCCACCGTCACGGATCACCGCGGGTGGGTTATCGACGATCGCCCGCGCCAGCAGGCTGGCCAGTTCCGGGTAGGTGCCAGTGATCGCGGCCAGGCGCGCCAGGTGCGGCGCCTCCAGCTCTGCCATGGCGTTTTGCAGCTCGGGCAGGGCACCAAGGGCATCGCGCAGGCGGGCAAGGTCACGAGGACGCGCGTTGCGCAGGCCAATCCGGGCGAGGATCCGTTCCAGGTCACCGATTTCCTTGAGCTGCGGCTGCAGTTTCTCGTAGCGGTAGCCATCGAGCAGGCAACGGATCGAATCCTGACGCGCTTGCAGCACTTTCAGGTCGCGTAGCGGGCGGTTCAGCCAGCGGCTCAGCAAACGGCTGGCCATGGCGGTCTGGCAGCGGTCGATGACCGACTGTAGGGTGTTGTCGCGACCACCGGCCAGGTTGATGTCCAGTTCCAGGTTACGCCGGCTGGCACCGTCGAGCACGACCGTGTCGTCCATGCGCTCGTGGCGCAGGCTGCGCAGATGGGGCAGGGTGGTGCGCTGGGTTTCCTTGGCGTAGCTCAGCAGGCAGCCAGCCGCGCCAATGGCCAGGGTCAGCTTGTCGCAGCCAAAGCCTTTGAGGTCCTTGGTCGCGAACTGCTGGCAGAGGCTTTTACGTGCCGAATCACGGTCGAAGTCCCACGGTGCACGACGGCGGCAGCCTGGGCGCTTCTCGGCCGGCAGATCACGTGGCCAATCGTCAGGAATCAGCAGCTCGACCGGGTTGATCCGCTCAAGTTCGGCCAGCAGGTTTTCCCAGCCTTTGATCTCCTGCACGGTGAAGTTGCCGCTGGTGATGTCCAGCACCGCCAGGCCGAACAGCCGCTCGTCACCGAGCAAGGCAGCGATCAGGTTGTCGCGGCGCTCGTCGAGCAGTGCTTCGTCACTCACCGTACCCGGGGTGATGATGCGCACTACCTGACGCTCGACTGGGCCTTTGCTGGTAGCCGGATCGCCGATCTGCTCGCAGATCACCACCGACTCGCCGAGCTTGACCAGCTTGGCCAGGTAACCTTCCGCCGAATGGAATGGAATCCCGCACATCGGGATCGACTGGCCGGCCGACTGACCGCGTGCGGTCAGGGTGATGTCCAGCAGTTTGGCGGCTTTCTTCGCGTCTTCGTAGAAGATCTCGTAGAAATCGCCCATGCGGTAGAACATCAGCTGGTCCGGATGCTGATTCTTCAGCTTCCAGTACTGCTGCATCATCGGTGTGTGTGCGGAGAGATCAGACATTCGGGGCCTTACAGCGGGTGATTCGGTTGGCGATTTTCAAACCGGCAATGGTACAGGCTTTTTCTGGGTGTTGCAGGTGCGGGAGGGTGGGGCAAATCTGCGCAGCCCCGGTATTCTCGCGTTAATGCATCGATTGCATTTCCATTGCTCTGCCTGCATTATGCATCTTATGCAAAAACGCAACGTAGCCTCCGTACTCAGAACCTTGCTCGACCGCCACGGCCTGTCCCCGACGGAGCTGTACCGGCGCACGGGCGTTCCCCAATCCACCCTGTCGCGGATCCTCAGCGAGAAGATCGTCGATCCTTCGGACAAGCACGTGTCGAGGATCGCCGAGTATTTTGGCGTGAGCACCGATCAGTTGCGTGGCCGTGTCGAGCTGGGCGAGTCGCGTGAAGCGGCGCAACCGGCCCATGGGCACGCCGAGCTCAGTGACATCAGCCTGTGGGACGATGAAACCCCCGTCGAGGATGACGAGGTGTCGGTACCTTTTCTTCGTGAGGTCGAATTGGCAGCAGGATCAGGAAGATTCGTCATCGAGGAAAGCGAGCGCGCGCGCCTGCGTTTCGGCAAGCGCAGCCTACGCCACAACGGTGTGCAGTTCGATAATGCCAAGTGCGTGACAGTGCGCGGCAACAGCATGTTGCCAGTGCTTCGCGATGGCGCCACAGTGGGGGTCAATACTGGCAAGTGCTCGATCGGTGACATCGTCGACGGCGACCTTTATGCCATCAACCATAACGGCCAATTGCGGGTAAAGCAGGTCTACCGCCTGCCCACCGGGATTCGGCTGCGCAGCTTCAACCGCGATGAGCATCCCGACGAAGACTACAGCTTCCAGCAAATGCAGGAGGAGCAGATCAGCCTGCTCGGCCATGTGTTCTGGTGGGGCATGTACGCCCGCTAAATAACCTGCTCGACAGAAAACCCGCCTCGGCGGGTTTTTTTTTGCCTTGTGAAAACTCCTACAGCCTGCATGGCGCATAGCTTGGATGCATATCTGCAAATTCCTACGCATAGAAATTTGAAGAAATGCATTGACTGCATATGCATCAATGCATAATCTGTGTCTCAAGCCGGTCAGCAACCGGTTGTTACACAGGCAGCGATGAACAGGCCTCAACTGTTCAGAGGGTTGGCAACTGGCCCGGGTGTGCAGCGTAAAGCACCACGAACAGTTATCCGGCGGGCAGGCGGCCGCGGTCGGAGTCACCAATTTGAAGCGTAACCGTGCGGCGTCACCAGTTGTGGCCGGCGGTTTGCCAACGCATTACTGAAAAGCCTGGCGGGCCGGGCTTTTTGGAATGCCGCGATCAACGGTAATCGATCCGCCGGCAGTTGCCGGCGGGCATCACACAGGAGACAGGACAGTGACGAACGAGCAACAAGCGTTGCTGGAGATGCCGCTCTGGCTGGTAATCGTCCTGGCATTGCTGGGGGGTATTTCTGGCGAAATGTGGCGCGCCGACAAAGCTGGCGCCCGCGGCTGGTCGCTGGTGCGGCGGCTGGCGCTGCGCTCTGGGGCATGCATGGTATGTGGGGTATCCACCGTGATGCTGCTGTATGCCACTGGTATGTCGATCTGGACGGCTAGCGCCTTTGGCTGCTTGACCGCCATGGCCGGCGCCGATGTCGCCATCGGCCTTTACGAGCGCTGGGCAGCGAAGCGACTTGGGCTGCGCGACGCATCCCCCACGGACGAGCGGTAGGAGCGCATGGCATGAGCGAATTGACCACTTTATATGCGGCATTGACCGCGACGATCCGTGAGGCGATGCCCGAGCTGGCGTCAGTCGATGCACATTCAACCCTAGGCAATACCCCCGCTTTGCCGGCGCTGCGCCATGGCATCGTGCGCATGACAGCTGACGCTGCGCCGCGCGATGGACGCTCGGTGCTGATCGCCAGTTTCGAGGCTGATATTACCGCCGATGCCCTCAACCCTGAGGCTCGCCTGCAAGGCAGCCTGCTGGCGGCGCAATTGATGGACCTGTTGCGCCAACAGTTCTGGGGGCTGGATTTCGTCGAAGCCAGCCGCAATGTGCAGGCGCAGTTCGAAGCGGGCGATTGGAAAGTGCGCTGGGATCAGCCGGTGCTGCTCGGCGAGCCCCAATGGCCCTGGCCGGATCAGCCCGCAGGTAGCTTGCTGCTGGGCATCGATCCAGATACCGGGCCTGGTAATCAGAGCCGCTATTTCGCCCCGGAGGACCTGGCATGAGTTACGCCAGTGCCATGCACGATCGCATGCTTGCCAGCTTGCTGATCCCATGCCGGGTGGTAGCGGTTGACCTTGCGGCAGCGCGAGTGCGGGTTGCCGACGGCAGTGGCTGGACCAGTGCTTGGCTGCGCTGGCATTCCCTCGCCGCTGGCAAGGCTCGGCATTGGCGGGCGCCGAGCCTGGGCGAGCAGGGCGTACTGGTCAGCCCCAGCGGGGAGCCGGCCCAGGGTACCTTCGTGCCAGGCCTGTATGGCAATGCGGGCAGCCCGCCGGATAACCGCGATCACGTGGCGGCGTGGTATTTCGACGATGGCGGCTCGCTGGCCTATGACTGGCAAGCGCGTCGCTACGACATCCACCTGCCCAGCGGTAACGCCACGGTCACAGTCGGCGCCAGCACCGTACAGGTCAGCGATGGCGCCATCACGCTCGATGCTGCAGCCATCACCCTCACCGGCAGCGTCGCGATCAACGGCCCGCTGCAGGTTAGCGGCGATATCCACGGCGGCGGCCGGATCATCGATACGGCCGGGAATACGGCCAATCACAAACATTGAACAAAGCCCGCTGCTGCGGGCTTTTTCATATCAGGAGGCAACTATGAAACTCCATCAGCATGCGCCTGCCCGTGCAGGCTGGTCCGCGGCAGGAGGTGCCCCATGATCGGCATGGACCGCCGCAGCGGCCAGCCCTTGGCCGGCATCGCTCACCTTCGCCAATCGATCGACGACATTCTCACCACCCCGCTTGGCAGCCGCCGCATGCGCCCCGAATACGGCAGTCAGCTGCGTCGCTATGTCGACATGCCGGTCAACGAAGGCTGGAAGAGTGCCGTGCAAGCCGAGGTCGCTCGTGCCCTGGGCCGCTGGGAACCGCGTCTGAAGCTTGAGCGGGTCAAGGTGGTCGCGGTACTCGATGGCCAGGTCAGCCTGCTCCTGAGTGGCCGCTACCTGGGCGACGAAGCCCTGCTGGAGGTGAGCGTATGAGCCAGGTAGACCTCTCCCGCTTGCCCGCGCCGCAGCTACTCGAAGACCTCAACTACGAAGACCTTTACCAAGCCGACCTAGAGACCTTCCGCGCCCATCTGGGGGATGACTGGACGGCACAGCTCGAAAGCGATCCGGTCACCAAGCTGCTGGAGGTCGGGGCTTATCGCAAGCTGCTCAATCGGGCGCGTATCAACGATGCGGCCAAGGCGTTGTTGCTGGCCTATGCGCAGGGTAGTGATCTGGACCAGCTGGCCGCTAATGTCAGTTTGCAGCGCCTGGTGATCCAGGCGGCAGACCCGACCCGTGTGCCACCTGTAGAGGCGCAGCTTGAGTCCGACGATGCCCTGCGCGAGCGGGTGCAACTGGTCTACGAAGGGCTGACCACGGCAGGGCCGCGCAACAGCTACATCCTGCATGCCCGCAACGCTTCGGGGCTGGTCGCTGACGCGACCGCCGAGAGCCCGTCGCCGGCAGTCGTCGATGTCACGGTGCTGAGCCTGGATGGCAACGGTGTCGCCAGCCCTGAATTGCTGGCAGATGTTGCGGCCTACTTGAACGACGACGACATTCGTCCCGTGGCTGACCGGGTCAATGTGCGCAGCGCCGAGGTGCTGGCGTATCGCATCGATGCATTGCTGTACATGGCTGACAACGGCCCGGAGTCAGAGGCGATCCTTGCCGAATGCCAGCGCCGCTTGCAGGCCTGGATCAACCCACGACGACGCCTGGGCTTGGAAGTTGCCCGCTCCGGTATCGATGCCCAGTTGCATATCGGCGGTGTCAGCCGGGTCGAACTGGGCAACTGGACCGACATCCGTCCGAGCAAGGCCCAGGCCGCCTGGTGCACGGGTTTTTCACTCAAGCGCGGAGGCTGACATGCATAGCCTTCTACCGCTCAATCGTACGCCCCTGGAGCGGGCCATCGAGGTGGCCGGGGATGAAGACCTCAAGGTCGACCTGCGTTTGCTCTACAACCCCGACAACTGCCCATCACACCTGCTCTATCAGCTGGCCTGGGCGTGGTCGGTCGACCGCTGGGACGATAGCTGGAGCGACAGCATCAAGCGTTCGGTGATCCGCTCGGCGTTCTTCGTCCACGCCCACAAAGGCACCCTCGGCGCACTCAGGCGGGTGGTCGAGCCATTCGGCTATCTGATCGAGGTAGAGGAGTGGTGGCAGGCCGAACCCGCAGCAGTGCCCGGAACCTTCGCCTTGAAGATCGGCGTGTCCGACGCAGGCATCAACGAACAAACCTATCAGCAGCTGTCGTCGCTGATCGATGACGCCAGGCCCGTCAGTCGACACTTGACCGGCCTGGTCATCAGCCTCGAAAGCCGCGGCGCTTTTCATGTCGGCTGCGCATGCCAAGAAGGCGACGAGCTGGACATCTACCCCTTGGCGGCACGTGACATAGACGTTATCGGCGTCATCGGTCGCGGTGGCCGCGAACATTCAATCGATACCTTGGACATTGCACATGGTTGACCAGAATTCACAGTTCTACGCCATTCTCACCAACGTGGGGGCGGCGAAGCAGGCCAACGCGGATGCCTTGGGCATCGCGTGGAAAATCACCCAGATGGGCGTCGGCGACGCCAACGGCACCGATCCGACGCCAAGTGCCAACCAGACCAAGCTGCTCAACGAATGGCGCCGGGCGCCGCTGAACCAGCTCAAGGTCGACGACAAGAACAGCGCCATCATCATCGCCGAGCAGGTTATTCCTGCCGATGTCGGTGGCCGCTGGATCCGCGAGATCGCGCTGTATGACGCCGATGGTGACATGATCGCCGTGGCCAATTGCGCACCGACTTTCAAGCCACTGTTGAGCCAGGGATCGGGTCGTACCCAGATCGTGCGGATGAACTTGGTCGTCAGCAGTGCCAGCAATGTGCAACTGAAAATTGATCCCAGCGTGGTGCTGGCCACCCGTGAATGGGTGACAGAAGAGTTGGCCAGGCAGGACTTCAAGCATTCGGTGCTGGCTGCGACCACTGCGGCTATTACCTTAAGCGGATTGCAGGGTATCGACGGGGTTGCGCTGCCAGCTGGCGCGCGGGTTCTGGTGAAGAACCAGGCTGCCGCGAAGGACAATGGCCTGTACCTCGCCGCTAGCGGCGCCTGGACACGCTGCAGCGATGCTGACAGCTCCACCAAGGTCACTCCGGGGCTACTGGTGCATGTCGAACAAGGCAGCGTCAATGGCGATAGCGCTTGGCAACTGGTAACTGACGGCCTTATTTCCGTAGGCGTAACCGCGCTGGCGTTCGAAATGGCCTACGGCCGGAGCGGCGTCGCAGCAGGTACTTATCGTAGCGTCACGGTGGACAAGTATGGCCGCGTAGTGGCAGCCAGCAACCCGACTACGGTCGCAGGTTATGGGCTCACAGACGTCTATACCAAGGCGCAGGTCGACGCGTCCTTGGCACTCAAGGCCGACCTTGCCTCTCCCATCTTGAGCGGTGCACCGAAAGCCCCGACAGCGGCGATCGCTAGCAACGACACGAGTATTGCCACTACCCAGTTCACGCAACAGTTACTGGGCTCTTTGGGTTGGGGCAGTGTAGGAGTATCCGGCAGCAATCTACCTGCCGGGTCCAATCTCAACAGCGTGACTACCCCAGGTTCCTACGGGCAGACGGCCAATTCCAACGCGACCCTGGCCCTGAATTATCCCGAGGCAGTCGCCGGTACCCTGTTGGTGCAATGTGCCAGCCCGGCGATTTGCAGTCAGCTCTACACCACCTACAACAGCGGCCGGGTCTACAGCCGCTCGTGCTACTCCAATGTCTGGTCGGCCTGGGCGGAATTGAGCATCACCGATTCGCCCGCCTTGCGCGGCGCGCCAACGGCGCCGACAGCGGTGAAAGGCACCAATACCCATCAGCTGGCAACCACCGCTTTCGTCCAGGGAGCGATTGCGGGCCTGGTCGACTCGGCTCCGGGCACCCTCGACACGCTCAAGGAGCTGGCTGCGTCATTGGCCAACGATCCGAACTTTGCTACCACCATGACCAATGCCCTCGCGGGCAAACAGCCTTTGGATGCAACGCTGACCGCCCTTGCCGGCTTGAGCTCAGCCGCTGACCAATTGATCTACAGCACGGCGGCCGACACGTTCGCCATGGCGCCGTTGTCGGCGTTCAGCCGCACCTTGCTCGATGACGCCAATGCGCAGGCGGCGCGTACTACCTTGGGCGCAGCGCCAACAACACACACACATGCCATTAGTGAAGTGGTCGGCTTGGCCGCTGCGGTGAATGCCGCCAGCGGTTTAGCCCAAGGAGCGACAAACCAGGACCCTAATCTTGCGGTCAACCAGGTCATTCTCAGTAATCATGCCAATACGCCGGACCCAGTCTGGTATTGGCACATAACGACAACCTTCTACTCGACGATTGCTTCGACTTCCAACCGCAGCCAACTGGCGATTCAGTATTCCGGTGGCAGTGCAGTGTATGCCCGTAGCCAATACAACAACCAATGGACTGCCTGGGCCAGGCTCGACAACGGTGTTCCCCCGGGCAGCATCATCCATGTGGCAGGCAATACGCCGCCGGTTGGCTACATCAAGGCCAATGGTGCTGCGGTGGGTCGGGTGCTCTATGCCGGGTTGTTCGCTCAAATCGGTACGACGTTCGGCGCAGGTGATGGCAGTACCACGTTCAACCTGCCGGACTTGCGCGGCGAGTTCATACGAGGCGTCGATGACGGGCGCGGGCTGGACGCCGGTCGAGTCCTGGGTTCGGTGCAGGCTGGGCAGAACCTCAGCCATACCCACACAGGTTCTGCCGCGGCGGCAGGTGCGCATACCCACGCCATCAGCGGTACCGCCCTGGCCGCCGGCGAGCATAGCCATACCGCGCCTCGTGCGCAGAACAACAACGTCGGTGGTGGCTCGCCCAACTTCACCACCGCCAACTTGCAGAACGGCACGACTGCAGCCACCAACCCGGCCGGTGCCCATACCCACACTATTTCCGGCACCGCTGCCAGCGCCGGTGACCACAGCCACGTGGTGACGATCGGTGCTAGCGGTGGCAATGAAGCACGTCCGCGCAACATCGCGCTGCTCGCATGCATCAAATACTGACGAGGTAAACATGGACGCACCTACGACCTATAACGCTCATCCTGAAACCCTGGAGTACATTGGCCAAGGCCTGGCTGATCCCGATCCGCTGGAGGAGGGCAACTGGCTGGTGCCCGCACTCGCCTTCGCCGACTCCCCGCCAGCCTCCAGCCCCGGCTTTGCGATAGTGCGCAACAGGCAAACAGACACCTGGGAGTTGGTTCAAGACAATCGTGGCACCGTCTATAGCACTGCAACTGGCGATGCCCAGGAGAATCTGCTGTTGGGACCGCTGCCAGACACGCTGACCCGCGAGCCCTTCCCAGGCCCGCTGCACACTTGGAATGGCAGTGCCTGGATGGCCGATGTCGATGCACAGCGTGACAAGGCCGTGGCCCTGGCGCTGGCTTTGCGCGACAGCAAGCTGGCTGAGGCAGCGATCCGTATCGTGCCACTGGAAGATGCCGCCGATGTTGGCGAAGCGAGTGAGCAGGAGCTTGCCGCACTGCTTGCCTGGAAGCGCTATCGCATCGAGCTCAACCGAGTGAACCAGCAAGCCGATTACCCCTTGGCCATTCGCTGGCCGGTCAGTCCTGACCAGGCGATTGCCTCCACCACCAACCCACCTCAATAACCTCCTGCCTGAGTAGAAGGTTCGTTTTTCTGCACCCCATCCAGACCCCGCATCGCGGGGTCTTTTCATATCTGGAGTACTAACACATGAGTGGATTCTTCCACGGCGTCACCGTTACTAATGTCGATACCGGCGCGCGCAGCATTGCGCTGCCTTCTTCGTCGATCATCGGCCTGGTCGACACCTTCAGCGAAGGCGCTGGCATCAGTGCCAAAGCCAACGAGCTGGTGCTGATCACCAGTGAACGCGAAGCGGTCGCGGCGTTCGGCCAGGACGCCGCGATCACCAAGGCCTGCCGGGCAATCTTCAGCCGCGCCAAGGCCGTCATCGTCGCCTGTGGCGTAGCCAAGGTCGAAGACGCAGCCGAGCAGACCGCAGCCATCATCGGCGCGGTTCAAGCGGACGGCAAACGCACCGGCCTGCAAGCGCTACTCGACGGCAAGAGCCGCTTCAACGCCCAGCCACGCCTGCTGGTGGCGCCCCAGCACAGTGCCGTCGAGGCCGTTGGCACCGCGCTGGTCGCTCTGGCCGACAAACTGCGCGCCATCGCCATCATCGATGGGCCGAACACCACCGACGAGGCGGCCATCGCCTACGCTGGCAACTTTGGCGCCAAGCGAGCCTTCTTGGTCGACCCAGGCGTGCGTTACTGGGACAACGACGCCGAGGCCACCGTCGATGCACCAGGTTCGGCCTGGGTCGCCGGCCTGTTCGCCTGGACTGACAGCGAATACGGCTTCTGGGCCTCGCCGTCGAACAAGGAGTTCGTCGGTATCACGGGTACCCGCCGTCCGGTGGAGTTCCTCGATGGCGACGACAGCTGCCGCGCCAACCTGCTGAACAACGCCAACATCGCCACCATCATTCGCGACGACGGCTTCCGCCTGTGGGGTAACCGCACCCTGTCCAGCGACCCGAAATGGGCTTTCGTCACCCGTGTGCGGACCATGGACATCGTCATGGACGCGATTCTCTACGGCCACAAATGGGCAGTCGACCGGGCGATCACCGCCACCTACGTCAAGGACGTCACCGAGGGCCTGCAGGCTTTCATGCGCGACCTGAAGAACCAGGGCGCGATCATCAATTTCGAGGTCTACGCCGACCCTGAACTGAACACCGCCAGCCAACTGGAGCAGGGCAAGGTGTACTGGAACATCCGCTTCACCGATGTCCCGCCTGCCGAAAACCCCAACTTCCGCGTCGAAGTCACCAACCAGTGGCTGACCGAAGTCCTCGATTCCGCCGCTTAAGGAGCGCATCTACATGGCAATGATCCCCGAAACCCTGGCCAACCTGAACCTGTTCGTCGACGGCGTCAGCTTCCAGGGCGATGTACCCAGCCTGACCCTGCCCAAACTCACCCTGAAAATGGAAGAGCACCGCCCCGGCGGCATGGACATGCCGGTCGAGATGGACCAGGGCATGGAGAAACAGGAAGCCGCGTTCACCACGACCGGTGTGCGCCGTGAAGCCCTGAAGTTCTTCGGCCTGGCCGATGCCAGTGCCTTCAACGGCACCTTCCGCGGCGCCTTCAAGGGCCTCAAGGGCAAGATCAATCCAGTGGTGGTCACCCTGCGTGGCGCGCTCAAGGAAGTCGACATGGGCGACTGGAAATCTGGCGACAAGGCCGAGATCAAGCACAGCGTCGCCGTCACCTACTACAAACTCGAAGTCGATGGCCGCCTGGTCTACGAGATCGATGCCCTGGGCATGAAGCGCGTGATCGACGGTGTCGACCAACTGGCCGCGCAACGTGCAGCCCTTGGCCTGTAAGGAGAACCGACATGGCTCAAGCGAAAAAGCTTCCGCAATGGCTGACCCTGAACGCTGAGCGGGTGACGGTGCGCTTGTCTCGTGCCAGCGAAGCCAACGGCGTACAGGTCGACAGCCTGTCGCTGCGTGCGCCGACTGTGCGTGACATCCGCAATGCCCAAGCGGGTGGCGCGGGCGATGACGAGCAGCGTGAACTGAACCTGTTCGCCTCGCTGGCCGAGGTCGGCGTCAAGGACCTCGAAGGCCTGGCCCTGAAAGACTACAGCCGCTTGCAGAGCGGCTACTTTCGCCTGGTGCAGGACGACGAGCTTTGACCCGGCCCGGCAGAAAGCCGCTGCCAAGCGGCTGGCCAAGGAGCTGAACTTTTCCGCGAGCGAAATCATGACCATGTCGCACAGCGACATGGTCTGGTGGCTTTCGGAGTAAAAGGAGGAACGGATGGCCGATACACAAGTATCCGCGCTCGGCACCGCCGTCACGCTTGCTCAGAGGTTGGGCATCACCTTTGACCTGCTGCGCCAACGGCTGGCGCCGCTGCGCAAGCAAGCGGATAGCATCCGCCTAGGGCGGATCAGCTCAGAGGTGTTTCGCCTGGGGCTTGAACTGGACAAGACCGGTCAAGTGGAGGGTGCGCTGGCGATTGACCAGGCACAAACGCACGAGGCGCAGATCGACAGGCTCGAGCGTGAGGCCGCTGCCGTCGAGCGCTTGCAGCGCCGCTACCAGATCTTGGCACGCCAGGCGCTGATTGCGCCTGGCCCGTGGCAGATCCCCATGCCGCTGCCTGTAGCGATCCAGACCAAGGCAGCATATGCAGCAACGTCTGCCCCCGCCTCAGCGCCGAACGATGGCACTGCGACGACTGCCAAGCACACGGAGCAGCCCCTGGTGGGGTCAAGCTTCGAAGCCCTCAAGACCGGACTGACCTTGTCTGCTGCCACGGGCGCCGCAGTCGCCGCTGGTTGGGGAGGGTACGAGGCTTACCAGAAGCTTTCACCTGATCAACAACAGCGAGCCACAGAAGCGGTAAAAAGCAGGCGCAACATGGCTGCGGCTTCAGCCAGCTTGAAAGTCGTTGACTCGTTGGCCTTTGCTGAAAACGGCAAAGAGACCGCCAAGGGGGTTGGCGGCGCACTGGGTGAGTTGGGCGGCAGCCTGCTAGGGGCCGCACTGGGTGGCGTGATCGGCAAGAAAAAGGCTGACGACATCGGCGAGTTGGTCGGCGGTTACGTCGGGGAGAAGCTCGGTGGCATGGCCGGTGAGAGTCTCTACGAATTTTTTGCTGGCAAGGATTCGCCTGATCCAGCGCAAGGCCCAGGAAAAGTGCCGACATCACTTTCCCGGGTTGCTGAAGGACAGCAAACGGACACACCCGGACCGGCAATAGAAGAAGAGGAGGAGGAGGAAGAAATCGAAGACCAGGAGGGCGGCCAAGAGCAGGAACGGGCGCAGAACTCCACTTCGATCAACGCGCTTGCGCAACCGCCAGTAAGCGTCTTCGCAGATGCTACCCCTACCGGTGAGGCTAACCGAAACAACGCTTCAAGCAGCCCACGGCTTGGCTCTGCTGCGCCAAACCGGCTTGCGCAGATGGGCAGCGATACTGCCGCTGGCGACATCATCCCGGCGCAATCTATGCAACAAACCCATGTGCCCAGAATCCCTGGTGCAGGCAGCCAGTCTCCTGTGCCAGGCCAGCCATCGATGTTCAAGGCGGTCAGTGGCGCGCGCCCCTTGGCAAAAGGATTGCTCAAGCGTGTCCCAGGTGGCGCCCTGGTGGATGCCGGCCTGCAGATTGCCCAAACCTTCAGCAGTGAAGGCAGCTCGCAAGAAAAGCTCGAAGGTTACGGCGCTGCCGTGGGTGGGCTGGGCGGCACCCTGGCCGGCGCCGCAGCCGGCGCCGCCATCGGCTCGGTAGTGCCCGTCATTGGTACGGCGATCGGAGGCCTGATCGGTGGGGCGCTGGGCAGCATGGGCGGAGAAAGCGTCGGCGGCTGGCTGGCCAGAACCCTGTCCATGGGTTCCAGCCAAAATCCACCAGCCCCTGTCAGCGAGCAGCGCAAGGCACCTACCTCCGTGGGTGAGGCGGCGCGCAGGCTGGATACCGCCACTGAGCAGCCATCGATACCCGCTACGACAGTGCCGACTCCAGCAACCAGCCCCCGCCCGCCGATCAATCAGCAGTTCACCTTCACCGCCAACATGCCCCTGACGTTGAACACCACCCTCGATGACCCCTCGGTGCTGCAGCAAATGGAGGCAATTGCCCGGCGCACCCTGAGCGAGTTGATGGAGCGGGCGCAGTCGGTGCAGTTGGCCGACACCCCCCACGTTGCCTGAGGACGCTTCATGACTTACCTGCAACAGCTACAAGCCGGGCTGCATGCCTTGGTCAAGGCCGGGGAGGCCGGGCGCCAGCGTGCCGATGCCATGCTTGACCCGCTCAACCAGGCAATCGATCACGTGCAGAGTGCGGCCTCCGATCTTGAAGGCCTGCCGGTGGTCGGGCCGGCGATTGGACTGCGGCTGCAGCGCACCCTGCGTGCGATCTCCGCAGCCCAGGCCAGGGTCGACAAGGCGATTGGCAAATATGACCAGACGCTCGCCGTGGTACGCCAAGTGCGCGAGCGCATCGATAGCTTTGCCG
>Ga0213821_1000356_pt1 | contig 29714 bp, 23 predicted proteins | sample MC6MC0909MG_FD_179894 | JGI IMG/M metagenome (GOLD analysis project Ga0213821, IMG submission 179894) | Enriched soil aggregate microbial communities from Iowa State University, Ames, United States - MC6-MC0909-MG | ecosystem: Environmental > Terrestrial > Soil > Unclassified | place: USA: Iowa...
CGGCTTCGCGGCCCTTGAAGCCGTCGAAGTAGGTCTTCCATTTGGGATCGACACTGTCCGGAGAAACGAGGTACTGCTCGTACAGATCCTCGATATAGGAGGCGTTGCCGCCGGCGAGCTGCGAAGACTGCGCAAACTGCTTCAGTAGATTGTCCACGATGGAGGGTCGGATTCGCTTGTGGGGTAGGGCTTCGATGATCCGGCAGGGAAGATGAATAGCCCTGCACGGGCGGTATCTAACGGTCCAAATTGTACCCCCATCGGGACACGAAGGGGCACCGGAAGGGCCTGTGGCGGGCCGTGGTGTCATTCCCAGACAGGTTCAGGACCCGGAACGGGACTAGAAGCCGAGCGCGCGCAGCTCGCTGCAATCGCGCGAACGTTCCCATACGCGCTGCAAACCGTCCTGCAACGGCCGCGAACGTGCGGGCATGGCGAGCCCGGCTTCACCGTCGTAACGGAGCCCACTCAGACGAAAGTAGTAGTCGCCGGCATCGTTGAGCAGGCAGGCCGAGGCGAGGGCGCGGTCGATCGGGTCGGTCACCTGGCGCACCCGGAACACGGTGGGCAGGCGCTGGACCAGGCCCAGCAGGGGCGAGCCGGCCTGGGCGATGGCGGCCGCGTCATGGACGATCAGCCGGACCTGCTTGTCGTGGCGGGCGGTGGCGAAGCGGCGAAGGGCCTCCAGCACCGGCGGTGCATCCAGCAGGCCGGGGTCGAGCACGCGGCTGTGCAGCCACAGCTGGCGGCGGGCGCGGTCGACCACGGCGGTGGTGATGGCCACCGCCTCATCGGCGTTGTCGATGGCGACCGTGCCGCCCGGCAGGCGGCGCAGGTGCGGGTCGGCGCTGCCGGGCCCGCTCATGTCAGGAGCCGGCGCCGCCGTCGGGGGTGCCGACGGCCTGGTCGTCGTCGCTGTCGTCGGTGTCGTCGAAATCGACGATCACTTCGACGCCATCGTCGTGGATGGTCACTTCGTGCACATTGGCTTCGACGTCTTCATCCTCGAGGACCTCGACGGTTTCGGTGGCGTCGATGATTTCGTACTCGCCCACCGCGTCCTCTTCGTACTCGTCTTCGTCGTCGAACGCGTGGTCGTCGATCAGCTGGTAGTAGCCGCCGGCGATCAGTGCGTGCAGGGCGTCGCGGCCCTTGGCTGAGAGCTTGCGGTACAGGGGGGCGTCGATCAGTTCGGCGGCGGCCAGGGCTTGCGCGTCCTTTACCGGCAGGGCGAACTCGAGGCCGCTGCAGTACAGGCTGGCGCCACGGCTGGCGCGGCGCCAGGCCAGGCGGGCCCAGGGGTGGCGGCCGAGGGTGACGCCTTCGGCGAGGGCGGCTTCGATGTCCTCGCGCGGGACGGGATCGCCGGAGGCGACGACGTCACCGGCGGCGCGGTAGGTGGTGATGAAGCGGCCGAACCAGTCGCCCAGGCGGTCGGGGTCGTTCATGCGGATGGCGTTGAGGGCCTGGACGACGCGGTTCATGGCGACGACGTCGATTTCGTTGGGATCTTCGGGGACGGTGAGGTCGGGGTCCTGGTAGCGGATGGACTCGTCGGCATCCATGATCAGGGTGTCGAGGTAGTCGCTGATCAGTTCGGCGGAGGCGGGGGCGCGCATGCCGAAGGAGAAGGTCAGGCAGGGGTCTTCGGCGACGCCGTTGTGGGGGACGTTGGGCGGCAGGTAGAGCATGTCGCCGGGTTCGAGCACCCAGTCGTGGGTGGGTTTGAAGCGGCGCAGCAGCTTCAGTTCGACGTCGTCGCGGAAGTCGAGCGGGGGGCGCTTGCCCTTGGTGGATTCGCTGGCGTCGATCTGCCAGCGGCGGTGGCCATGGGCCTGCAGCAGGAAGACGTCGTACTGGTCGACGTGGGCGCCGACGGAGCCGCCGGTGGCGGCGAAGCTGATCATGACGTCGTCCATGCGCCAGCGCGGCAGGAAGTCGAAGTGGGCGATCAGGGCGCGCACGTCGGGGTCCCACTTGTCGACGTCCTGGACCAGCAGGGTCCAGTCGTGGTCGGGCATGCCGGGGAATTCCTCTTCCTGGAACGGGCCGCTGCGCACGCTCCAGCCGTCGGTGGCGCGGTCATGGGTGATCAGGCGGGCGAGGGCGGTTTCCTCGCAGGCCAGGCCGGCCAGGTCTTCGGGCTGCAGCGGGGTTTCGAAATCCGGGAAGGCGCCGCGGATGAGGAGCGGACGCTTCTGCCAGTAGTCGCGCAGGAAGGTGGCGGCGGGCATGCCCAGCGGCAGGCCGGGACGGGCCTGGACTTCGATGACGGGGGTTTTGGTCTTGCGGACGGCCATGGGGGAATCCTTGCAACGTGTAGACGGAATACGGTTGGCGCAGCGGGACGAAGCGCGCGCTCATCCCGCCATTGTCCGCTGGTTGGGCAGGATCTGCACCTGCGCCGCACTGTCGCGCATGTTCCCGGTAGCGCCGACCGTTGGTCGGCCCTCGGAACGCATCCATGTTCGCCAGAAGCCAGAAGCCAAAAGCCAAAACCCAAAAGCCAAAAGCCAAAAGCCGGCGCCTCGGTGCTACGAGCAGGGGCGGCCGCCGGGCAGCCCCCTCCGGGACACGCCGTGAACCCATCCATGGGGGCTTGTCAAAAACATCCATGTTTTTGACAGTCCCTACGGGGGCTACCCGGCGGACGCCCCCATACATGGCCCCCTGGGCGGTAGGGAAGGCAGCGACGCAGGGCGTCGCTCTACGGGGGGGCGCTTGGCGCGCGCATTCGCGCGTGGCAACGCCCGCGGTAGGGTTGGGTCCCAACCAACCGCCGTGAACCCGTCCGCGCCCGGTGACGCAGCGCATTGATCGGAAGGGTAGCGCCGACCGTTGGTCGGCCCACGCGACCCCAAACGAAAACGGGGCACCGGATATTCCGATGCCCCGTCCGGGGTCACTGCTGCGACGCGCGAATCAGATCGCCTTGGCCAGATCCGCGGCCAGGCCGATATACCCACCCGGGGTCAGCTCGCGCAGGCCCTGCTTGGCGTCTTCCGGCAGGTCCAGCGATTCCACGAACGCCTTCATCGACTCGGCGGTGATGCCCTGGCCACGGGTCAGGGCCTTGAGCTGTTCGTAAGGATTGGGCAGGCCATGACGACGCATGACGGTCTGGACCGCTTCGGCCAGCACTTCCCAGGCCGCGTCCAGGTCGCCGTCGAGGCGCTCGGGATTGACGGTCAGCTTGCCCAGGCCCTTGGCCAGCGAATCCAGGGCGACCTGGCTGTGGCCGAAGGCGGTGCCCAGGGCGCGCAGGACGGTGGAGTCGGTGAGGTCGCGCTGCCAGCGGCTGATCGGCAGCTTGGCGCTGAAATGCTCGAACAGCGCATTGGCGATGCCGAAGTTGCCTTCGGCGTTCTCGAAATCGATCGGGTTGACCTTGTGCGGCATGGTCGAGGAGCCGACTTCGCCTTCCTTGAGCTTCTGCTTGAAGTAGCCCAGCGAGATGTAGCCCCAGATGTCGCGGGCGAGGTCGATCAGGATGATGTTGGCGCGGCGGGCGGCGTCGCCGATTTCGGCGATGTTGTCGTGCGGTTCGATCTGGGTGGTGTAGGGGTTGAACACCAGGCCGAGGCTTTCGACGAAGCGCTGGGCGAAGGCCGGCCAGTCCACGTCCGGGTAGGCGATGGCGTGGGCGTTGTAGTTGCCGACGGCGCCGTTGATCTTGCCGGTCAGCTCGACCGCGGCGATCTGGCGGCGCTGCCGCTCGAGGCGGGCGACCACGTTGGCCACTTCCTTGCCCAGGGTGGTGGGCGAGGCGGTCTGGCCGTGGGTGCGCGAGAGCATCGGCTGCGCGGCCTGGGCATGGGCCAGGGCGCGCAGGGTGGTGGCGATGCCGTCCAGCGACGGCAGCAGCACCGTGCTGCGGGCTTCCTCCAGCATCAGGCCGTAGCTGAGGTTGTTGATGTCCTCGCTGGTGCAGGCGAAATGCACGAATTCCAGCGCCGGGCCCAGTTCGGCGTCGTCCTTCAGCTGTTCCTTGATGAAGTACTCCACCGCCTTGACGTCATGGTTGGTGGTGCGCTCGATCTCCTTCACCCGCGCTGCGTGGGCCGGCGCGAAGTCGTCGGCGAGGGCGCGCAGGCGCGCCGCAGCGGCCGCCGGGAACGGGGCCAGCTCGGCGATGCCCGGCTCGTTGGACAACGCCAGCAGCCACTCCACCTCCACCTTCACGCGGGCCTTGATCAGGCCGTATTCGGAGAAGATCGGGCGCAGCGCATCGACCTTGCCGGCGTAGCGGCCATCGAGCGGGGACAGGGCGAGCAGGGCGAATTCGGACATGGCGGGCGCAGGCAATGACGGCGGGGGCCGTCATTCTACGCTGCCCCGGGCGCCTCGTCGGCCTCTTCGGGGGCGCGGCGCACGGTCACGGCCTGGATCCGGTGTCCGGCCATCCGCTTGACCGTGAACAGCTGGCCGTCGATCCGCACCTGCTCGCCCTCTTCGGGCAGGCGCTGCAGCTGGTGCACGATCAGCCCGCCGACCGAGTTCAGGTGCTCGGGGGCGGCCAGGTCGCGACCCAGCAGGCGTTCCAGGCGGAAGATGGACGTGGAGCCCGCCACCAGCAGGCTGCCGTCGGCGCTGCGGGTGGGCGCGTCGGTGACCACGTGCGGGTGTTCGTCCTCGATGTCGCCGACCACCACTTCCAGCAGGTCTTCGAGGGTGAAGTAACCCAGGATGCGGCCGTGTTCCTCCACGCACAGGGCCATGTGCGTGGTGCCGGTGCGGAAGCGCTCGAGCACGGCAGTGACCGGGGTTTCCAGCGCGATCAGGTTGGCCGGGCGGAGCAGGGCGCGCAGGTCGTCGGTGGGATGGCCCCGGGCGATCTCCACCAGCACGTCCTTCATGTGCAGCACGCCAAGCACTTCGTCGCCGTCCGGGCCGAACCAGGGGTAACGGCTGTAGCGGCTTTCGGCGAACTCGGCCATCACCTCGGGCAGGCCCATGCCCTGGCGGAACACGCGCATGTGCTCGCGCGGGCGCATCAGGTCGCCGGCGACCAGTTCGGGCAGCTCGAGCGCGTGGCTCATCAGGGTCAGGTCCTGGTCCGGGGCGCCGGCACCGGGCTGCTGGCGCGCGACGATGAGCTTTAGCTCTTCGCGCGAGTAGCGGTGCGAGGTGTGCTCGACATCGCCCCAGCCGGCCAGCCGCAGCAGCGCGTTGGCGCTGTGGTTGAGCAGCCAGATCGCCGGGAACATGGCCCAGTAGAACAGGTACAGCGGGGCCGCGGTCCACAGCGACATGGCTTCCGGGCGGCGGATCGCCATCGACTTCGGGGCGAGTTCGCCCAGCACGATGTGCAGGAACGAGATCAGGCTGAAGGCGATGATGAAGGCGGTGAGGCGGGCGGCGTCCGCGCCCATGCCCAGGGCGTCGAACACGGGCTGCAGCAGGTGCGCGAAGGCCGGCTCACCGACCCAGCCCAGGCCGAGCGAGGACAGGGTGATGCCGAGCTGGCAGGCCGAAAGATAGGCATCCAGGTGCGAATGCACGTTGAGCAGCAGGCGGCCGCGCCAACCGTGCCGGGCAGCCAGGCCGACGGCCTGGGTGTGGCGCAGTTTGACCAGGGCGAACTCGGCGGCGACGAAGAAGCCGTTGAGCACCACCAGGAACAGGGCGAGCAGCAGGAGCAGCAGGTTGCCGACGATCATGCGCGCCCTCGGCGCCATGCGCTTCTGGTGACGCGGGAAAGGCCGATAGCAAATGCGGCATGCACATCGGTAGGCCACGACCGTTGGTCGTGGCACGCACTACAGTGGGGGTCGTCGCCCATGGGAAGCGGGATACTGTCTGAATGAACACGAATCCCGAGTCTAGCCGAACCGGTTCGCGGTTGGGTTTCAAACCGGCTTGGGAGTATCGTGAGCGGAGCCGCCAGCCAGGGAATGAAGGCCCGTTGCCAGCCGCCGTTCCCTTTCCCCACTGAAAGAACCGCGGAGTGATGCAATGAGCAAGGGTTTCAGGACCGAACATGACAGCATGGGCGAACTGCAGGTGCCTGCAGACGCACTATGGGGCGCGCAGACGCAGCGTGCGGTGGACAATTTCCCGGTGTCGGGGCAGCGCATGCCGCGCGGGTTCATCCGCGCGCTGGGCCTGGTGAAGGGTGCCGCTGCTGCGGTGAACGCCGAACTGGGCCACCTGCCGAAAAACATCGCCAAGGCGATCGAGAGCGCGGCCGCAGAGGTCGCCGAAGGCGCCCACGACGCGCATTTCCCGATCGACATCTACCAGACCGGTTCGGGCACGTCGTCGAACATGAATGCCAACGAGGTGATCGCCACGTTGGCCAACCGTGCGGGCAAGGCGGGCAAGACGTCGGTGCACCCGAACGACCACGTCAACCAGGGCCAGAGCTCGAACGATGTGATCCCGACGGCGTTGCGGGTGTCGGCGCTGCTGGGGGTGCAGGAACAGCTGCTGCCGGCGCTGGTGCACCTGCGCAAAACCATCGACAAGCGCGGCCGTGCGCTGCGCAGGGTAGTCAAGACCGGGCGCACGCACCTGATGGATGCGATGCCGCTGACGTTCGAGCAGGAATTCGGTGCGTGGTCGGCGCAGCTGGCGTCGGCGCAGGAGCGGCTGGAGGACAGCCTGAAGCGGCTGCGCCGCCTGCCGCTGGGCGGCACGGCGATCGGGACCGGGATCAATGCGGATCCGCGTTTCGGTGAGCGGGTGGCAAAGCGGCTGAAACAGCAGACGGGAGTGCGCTTCGACAGCGCGGAGAACAAGTTCGAGGGGCTGGCGGCACAGGACGATGCGGTGGAGCTTTCCGGCCAGCTCAATGCGTTGGCGGTGGCGCTGATCAAGATCGCCAACGATCTGCGCTGGATGAATGCTGGTCCGCTGGCGGGGCTGGGCGAGATCGAGTTGCCGGCGTTGCAGCCGGGCAGTTCAATCATGCCGGGCAAGGTCAATCCGGTGATTCCGGAGGCGACGGTGATGGTGTGCGCGCAGGTGATCGGGCACCACACGGCGATCACGGTGGCCGGGCAGACCGGGAACTTCCAGTTGAACGTGACGCTGCCGCTGATCGCGGCGAACCTGCTGGATGGGATCGGGTTGCTGTCGAACATTTCGCGCCTGCTGGCCGATACGGCGATTGCCGGGCTCAAGGTGCGCGAGGACCGGGTCCGCGAGGCGCTGGGCCGCAATCCGATCCTGGTGACGGCGTTGAACCCGATCATCGGGTACGAAAAAGCGGCAGCCATTGCCAAGCGCGCCTACAAGGAGCAGCGCCCGGTGCTGGACGTGGCCAAGGAAGACAGTGGTTTGAGCGAAGCCGAGCTGCGGCGGTTGCTGGATCCGGCTGCACTTACCGCCGGCGGTATCCATGCCGGCGGTGGCGGTGGTGGCTGATCGCTGACTGCGCGAAGCGAACAGCAGCGTCTCAATTGTCCCGAGCTGGGGCGGCCGACGGGCAGCCCTCGACAGAGGGTCGTGTGCGGACGGCAACGGCAGGCACCGGTCCGCGTAGTGACACGCCATGCGTGTCTGCTGTTCTACAGAAGGCACGTCAGCGCCGATCGGCCACGATGTTGTCGAAGGTCTCGGTGTAATTCTTGAACTGCGGGATGCGGGTGACCAGGTCCTGCGGGATCGGCTGCATGCCCGGCGGGACCACGATCTTCACCGCGCGCATGTCCGGGTCGTGCGGGGCGTCGACCAGCGTGTTCTGGCGCAGTACCTGCAGCTGGCCGAACATGGTCTGCAGCATCGCCTGCTGGCCGTCGTCGAGCGGGATTTCGATCTCGTCGACCTTCATGTGGCCGTTGGGCAACACGATGATGTTCGGGGCCGGGGCGCGGCGCACGGTGACCATGCCGTCGCTGACGGTGATCTTCGGTTTGCTGCGCTCCGCGCGGTGGTTGCGGTACTCCTGGTCGCAGCCGGTGGCGGCCAGGCAGAACAGGGCGAACAGCAGCAGGCACAGCTTCTTCATGGTCGGCGAAGAACGACAAAGGGGAGGACTAGTGTAGTCCTCCCCCCGTGCAGATGGCCCGCCTGCGACCGAACGTCGCAGGGACGTGGGCGTCAGCTGCGGCAGTCGTCGATGTCGCTCTGGTCCATCGTCGCGTAGGGCTTGAACGCCGGCAGGGCGACGGCCAGGGCCTGCTGCTTGGCCTGCATCGCCGGAAGCAGGCCGCACAACTCCTTGGCGCGGGCTTCGATCTTCGCGGCTTCAGCGTTCACCTTCGCCTCGATGCCTTCGGGATTGCCTGAGAACACGCCGCGCAAGGCCTCGCCGGCGGCCTTCGCGCCCAGGTGGGCCCCCGCCACGCCGATGTCCATGCCTGCAAGGGCGATTTGCTCGACCTGTTTACGGTAGTCGAGCAGCAGCGCGCGCTGCTGGGCATCGATGGCGACAGCCTTGCCGTTGATCAGCAGGTCGCCCTTCGGTGTGATCTCGGCCTTGTTGCTGTCGGCATCGGAGAGGTCGATGTTGCCGTGCTCCATCTTCGCACGCAGCTTGGCGGCCATCTTCGACTGCGTTTTGTCCGCAGAGTGCTGGATGCCTTTTTCGATCGCGTCAGCATCCACTACGGACTTGCCCGGGGTGGACCCGGCATCGTCGGCCCCGCTGCAGGCGGCCAGCGGCAGGCACAGGGTCAACAGCAGGGAGGGAAGCAGGCGGGTAGTCATGCGTGGTCTCCTTATTTGCCACGCGGCAGCTGGACGCGGCCACGGACGTTGCTGTGCTTGATGTCGCCGCTGCCGCTGTTGGCCACCGTCAGGTCGCCGCCGACATCGCGGACGGTCACGTCGCCCGAACCGTGGCGTTCCACCGTGACGCCGGCGCCGACATCGCGCGCTTCGAAATCGCCCGAGCCGATGTTGCCCAGGCGGACGCTGCCCTTGACCTGGCGCAGGTCGACATCGCCCGAACCGACCGTCTTGATCTCCACGTTGCCGGCCACCCCGTCCAGGGTCAGGTCGCCCGAGCCGATGGTGCCGACCACGGCGTTGCCGCGCAGGTTGCGGGCATCGAAATCGCCCGAGCCGACCGACAGCAGGTTGAGTGCGCCGGCGCCGTCCAGCTCGACATCGCCCGAGCCGATCGCCGCGGTCACCAGGCCCTTGATGTCGCGCAGCTTGATGTCGCCCGAGCCGACGTCCGCGCTCAGCGAATGTGCGCCGCTCACCGATGCGTCGCCGGAACCGACCTTCATCTGGATCAGGACGTTGTCCGGGATCGTGCCGCGCAGGTCGAGGTAGGCGTAGCTGTTGCCGCTCATGTTGATCCGCAGGCCCTGGTTTTCGCGCAGCAGCTTCACCACCAGCTTGTCGCCCACCTTCTGCTGGGTCACGGTCAGCTCGGGCAGCCAGTCGGCGTTGGAGGCACAGGCGCGGCCGCTGAGCTGGGCGCTCCCCGGTCCAGCCTGCAGCACCAGGTCGTGCTGGTTGACCTCGAACACCACGGCCTTGGCACCGGCAACGTCGAGCTTCAGGTCGCGTGGGGCATTGAATTTGCAGTGCGGTTCATCAGCCAGTGCGGTGAGCGGGAGCATCAGCAGGGAAGCGAAGGCGAGCGTGCGGATCATGGGTGGTTCCTCGAGAGGGAGGGGATCAGATTTCGCCGGCGCGGCGGCGCAGGCGGATGGCGACGATGATGAACACGACACCGGCAGCAGCGCCGATCCACAACTCCGGCAGGGCCAGTGCCGCCAGCTGGCTGGACGGGGAAAGCGCGGCGGCCACGTTGTCGCTGTCGCGCATGACCGCCTGCAGCTGGTCGGCACGGTAGAACAGGTCGCTGCCCGGCAGGGTACCCAGCAGCAGGCGACCGACGATGTGCTGCCAGAACCAGCCGCTGGTCATGTCGAACAGCTTCATCACGTTGGTCGTGCTGACGATGATGCCGGCGAACAGCGGCAGCATCACCGCCCACAGGAACGGCTTGGACTTGGCCCAGGCCGACCACATCAGCAGCCAGCCCACGGTCGGCAGTGCCCACAGCAGGTACACCGGCAGCCAGGACACGTGGCCGGCCACGAACGCCAGCGGGCTGGCCGGGCCCCAGATCAGGGTCATCGGGTTGCCGCCATGGGCCAGCACGATCACCGTCAGGAGCAGCAGGAAACCGAACATGGTCAGCACCGAGGCGACCACCGCGATCACCGGCGCCACCAGCAATGCGCTCAGCGCCTTGGAGAGCACGGTCTGGGTGTCCGACAGCGGCAGGGACTTCCAGAACAGGATGCTGCGGTCGCGGCGATCGTCATACAGGGCGCCCAGGCAGTAGAAGAACACCACGAAAGCCAGCACCACGAACGGCCACAGCGAGCTCATCACCAGGGTCGCATCCAGGGCATTGCCGAGGTCGGCGATGTTCTTGGCATCCAGGTGTTCGGTCAGCAGCTTGAGGTCCAGGCCGTTGACGTTGATGTTGGTGTCGTCGATATGCAGGCTGCCGTTCTCGGCGGCGCGGCGCAGGCCCCAGAGGCCGATCAGGATGCCGATCAGGCTCATCACCAGCGAGATGGCGCCGGCGATCAGCGGTGCCCACAGGAAACCGCCACGGTTTTCCCAGTACTCGCGCTTGAGCAGCCACTTGAAGGTGCTGGCCTTGCTGATGGGGTGGTGGTGGACGACGTTCATGCGTAGGTTCCCTTCATGATGGCCACGAACAGATCCGCCAGCCCAGGGCTGCGGATTTCGCCAAGCGGCGTGAGCTGGGCGCGCGGCACCCCGTCGAACAGCAGGACGGTCTTGCCGAACGGCAGGCTGCGCTCGTCGATCGGCTTGAGCGCACGTGCGGCCTGCAGCGTCTCGGCCGATACCAGTACTTCGGTGTAACGCTCGCCGACCTCTTCCATGTCGGCGGTGAGCACGATGCGGCCGTCGCGGATGAACATCACGTCGGTGAGGATGTGTTCGATCTCCTCGACCTGGTGGGTGGTCACGATGATCGTCTTCTGCTCGTCGAAGTAGTCTTCCAGCAGGCGCTGGTAGAACTCCTTGCGGTACAGGATGTCCAGGCCCAGGGTGGGTTCGTCCAGCACCAGCACCTTGGCGTCGATGGCCATCACCAGCGCCAGGTGCAGCTGCACGATCATGCCCTTGGACAGCTCGCGCACGCGCTGGCGCGGCTGCAGCTTGGTCGCGGCCAGGAACCGTTCGCAGCGGGCGCGGTCGAAGCGCGGGTGGACCCCGGCGACGAAATCGATCGCCTCGCGCACCTTCATCCAGCGCGGCAGCACCGCCACGTCGGCGATGAAGCAGACATCGTTCATCAGCGCGTTGCGCTGCACGGTCGGGTCCAGCCCGAGCACGCTCAGGTCGCCCTCCACCGTGGTCAGGCCCAGCAGCGCCTTCAGCAGGGTGGTCTTGCCGGCGCCATTGGGGCCGATCAGGCCGGTGATCCGGCCCGGGGCGATGGTGAAGCTGGTGTTGTCCAGCGCGAGCGTGGACTTGTAGGCCTTGCGCAGGCCTCGGGCGGAGATGACGACATCACTAGCAACGGCATTCATGAGGATTTCCCCTGGGGCAGCAATTCGTCGAGATGCAGGCCCAGGCGCTGGATGCGCTCCAGGACCAGCGGCCATTCTTCGTTGAGGAAGCGGTCGCGCTCGCTGCTGCGCAGCTGCGTGGCGGCTTCTTCGGTCATGAACATGCCCAGCCCGCGGCGCTTCTCGACCAGGCCTTCGTCGGCCAGCTCCTGGTAAGCACGCGATACGGTGATGGGGTTGAGCTGGTACTCGGCGGCCACCTGTCGGACCGAAGGCAGCGCGTCGCCGGGCTTGATGATGCTGTCGAGCATCATGGCGATCACGCGTTCCTTCAGCTGACGGTAGATCGGAGCACCATCGCTCCATTGGATATCGCTCATGGTCAGCTCCGTGGGTTCAGCGACTGTGCGAATGAGAAGTAAGGCATGGACAGGGAGCTGTGCAGCCGGCGGGGAGGCGTGGGGGCGCCGTCGGCGGTCCCTGCCTTGATGACGCCTGCGTCCTGCGGGCCTTCAAACGCACCGGTGGCGGTCTCGCTGCCACGGTCACCGGCGGGGATGCTGAACCAGCCCAGCAACAGCAGCGCGGACGCGGCTGTCAGGGCTTTGGCGGAGTGGTGGCGCATGCGGTTCATGGGCTTCCCCTGCATCAGGTGACTGGTGTTGTATGCAACTATAACACCGGCACAGCCAAGTGCAATACCCGACACAACCCAACTGATGGCAGGGGCATGACAACGCTCGCGAGATCATCTTAACTCATTGATTATCATGCGATTGCCGGTATTGCGGTGGGCTGGGCCGGTCTGCAGGCATTCAGCCGCGTGACGGCCATGTACATCAACCGCGTAGTGAAACCCCCGGTGATATAGTCCGCCTTTCCCTGCAGGACAGGGTTTTCCAGCCCCTTTACCGGAGTTTCCAATGCCCCAGTCCCACCGCGCGACTTCCCCGTTCCACGCCACCCGGGCGCGCGCCTGCCGCTGGGGCAATGGGCTGCTGCTGGTCGGGTTGCTGGGCGCCGGGTCCGCCCAGGCCGCTGATCTGCTTGACCTCAACTACCGGCCGCTGGCCGGCAAGACCGAGGTGAACCTGGAAAAGCAGTACGGAGGCAAGGTGCTGCTGGTGGTCAATACCGCCAGCAAATGCGGCTTCACCCCGCAGTACGAGGCGCTGGAAGGGCTGCAGACCCGATACGCCGCGCGCGGCTTCTCGGTGCTGGGCTTCCCGTCCAATGATTTCAAGGGCCAGGAGCCGGGCAGCGAGAAGGAGATCCAGGAGTTCTGCACGCTTACCTATGGCGTGAAGTTCCCGATGTTCCAGAAAGTGCAGGTCACCGGCACCGACGCCACGCCGCTGTACCAGCGCCTGACCGCCGCCACCGGCGTTGCGCCCGGCTGGAACTTCCACAAATACCTGCTGTCGCGCGATGGTCGGGTGGTCGCGCAGTTCCCCAGCAAGATCAAGCCGGACGACCCGGCGCTGGTCGCGGCGATCGAACGTGAGCTGTCCGTCACGCCGGCCAAGCGCTGACATCCTCGACATCTCGCACGTGCGTGCGACAATGCTGGTTTCGCGCCGACGTCGGCGTCCAGTCACTTCCAGGAAAGCAGCGAATGAAGATGGGAATGCGCGGCGCCGCGGCGTCGGTTCTGATTCTGGCGATGGGTGCCACCGGTACCGTGATGTCGCAACAACCGGCTGCAGGTGCAGCCGCAAAGGAGACTTCGACCTTGACCTCCCAGCGTGAAAAAGTCGGCTATGCCATTGGTTTGGACGTCGCAAACTCGTTCGCCCCGATCGCCGATGAAATCGATCTGGCCGCCCTGCGTCGTGCAGTCACCAACGCCTTCGAAGGCAAGCAGCCGCTGATCAGCCAGGAAGAAGCCCAGAAGACCGACCAGTCGCTGCGCACCGCGATGGCCGTCAAGAGCGGCCAGCCGGTGCCGGGCATGGCCCCGGGCACCCCGGCGCCGAAGGTGGACCGCGAAAAGGTCGGCCTGATGCTCGGCAGCTACGCGGTGGGCCCGTCGCTGGCGCAGCTGAAGGACGATGTCGACCTGGATGCCATGTTCGACGCGATCCAGACCGCGTTCGCCAAGGGCACCCCGAAGATGACCGCCGACCAGGCCAAGGCCACCATGGAAGCCTTCATGGCGTCCAAGCAGGCCGACATGCAGGCCAAGGCGGCCGCCCAGGCCGGTACCAACCGTGCCGAAGGCAACGCGTTCCTGGCCGAGAACAAGAAGAAGCCGAACGTGGTCACCACCGCGTCGGGCCTGCAGTACCAGGTGCTGCGCCCGGGTGCGTCCGACGGCCCGCGCCCGATGCCGACCAGCAAGGTCAAGGTCCACTACGAAGGCAAGCTGCTCGACGGCACCGTCTTCGACAGCAGCTACCAGCGCGGCCAGCCGATCGATTTCGGCCTGGACCAGGTGGTCAAGGGCTGGTCGGAAGGCGTTGCGCTGATGCCGGTGGGCGCCAAGTACCGCTTCTGGATCCCGGGCGAGCTGGCGTATGGCGAGCAGGGCACCCCGGGCGGTCCGATCGGTCCGAACGCGACGCTGACTTTCGACGTCGAACTGCTGGACGTACTTCCGTAACGGACCTGGAGTGACCACGGACATGCGTGTCGCAATTTTCGGTACCGGCTATGTCGGACTGGTCACGGGTACCTGCCTGGCCGATGTCGGCCACCAGGTGGTCTGCGTCGATATCGACCAGGCCAAGGTCGACGGCCTCAACCGTGGCGTCATCCCGATCTACGAGCCGGGCCTGGAGCCGATGGTCAAGGCCAACCATGCCGCATCGCGGCTGGCCTTCACCACCGACGCCGCTTCCGCGGTCGCGCATGGCCAGGTGATCTTCATCGCCGTGGGCACGCCACCGGACGAGGACGGCAGCGCCGACCTGCAGTACGTGCTGGCCGTGGCGCGCGCCATTGGTCGGCACATGCGTGTGCCGACCGTGGTGGTGAACAAGTCGACCGTGCCGGTAGGCACGGCCGACAAGGTACGCGCCGCGATCGCTGCGGTGCTTGCCGAGCGTGGCGAGGACATCGCGTTCGACGTGGTGTCCAACCCCGAATTCCTGAAAGAAGGCGACGCCGTTGCCGACTGCATGCGGCCGGACCGCATCGTGATCGGTGCGACCAACGCCGAATCGGTGGCGCTGATGCGTCGCCTGTACGCGCCGTTCAACCGCAACCACGACCGCGTGGTGGAAATGGACGTGCGCTCGGCCGAACTGACCAAGTACGCCGCCAACGCCATGCTGGCGACCAAGATTTCGTTCATGAATGAAATCGCCAACATCGCCGAGAAGGTCGGTGCCGACGTCGAACAGGTCCGCCAGGGCATCGGCTCGGACCCGCGCATCGGCTGGCATTTCATCTACCCGGGCGCCGGTTATGGTGGCTCGTGTTTCCCCAAGGACGTGCAGGCGTTGGCCCGCACCGCGCAGCAGCATGGCCATGAGCCCACCCTGCTCAACGCGGTGGAAGCGGTCAACGACGCACAGAAGGGGCATCTGTTCCAGCTGATCCAGCGCCACTACGACCGTGGCGAGGACGAAGGCGTGCGCGGCCGCACCTTCGCGGTGTGGGGTTTGGCGTTCAAGCCTAACACCGACGACATGCGCGAAGCGTCCAGCCGGCGCCTGCTGGCCCAGCTGTGGGAGGGCGGCGCCAAGGTGCGCGCCTACGACCCGGAAGCCACCGAGGAAGCGCGCCGCATTTTCGGCGAGCGCGATGACCTGGTGTTCTGCGACAGCGCCTGGGATGCCATCGAAGGCGCCGACGCGCTGGTGGTGGTAACCGAGTGGAAGCAGTTCCGCAGCCCGGACTTCGCCCGCCTGCGCGACACCCTGAAAGACGCCGTGGTGTTCGACGGCCGCAACCTGTACGACCCGCAGGAGCTGGAAGCGGCGGGCCTGGCCTATTACGGCATTGGCCGGGGACGTTCGCTGCATGCATGAGTCCACTCCCTCCGCGCGTGAGCAGGCGCTGGAAGCGCGCCTGGTCGAACTTGAGATGCGCGTTTCCTTCCAGGAACAGGCCTTGGCCGAGCTCAGCGAAGCGCTGGCCGATGCGCGCATCGAGGGCAGCCGCAACGCCGACCTGACCCGCCTGCTGCTGGAAGACCTGGGCAAGGTCCGCAACGCGCTGTATTCCGATTCGGGCGAAGAACCACCGCCCCCGCACTACTGATCGACCCAACGTCATGAGCGATACCCTCCGCGACCAGCTGCTGGGCCTGGGCTTCAAGTCCGCGCCTGCGCCCGAACGCAAACCCGATGCCCGCCGCGATGGCCGGCCCCCGAATAAACCGCATGGCGCCCGCCCGCCGGGCAAGGCCGCCGACGGCGCCCGTCCGCCGCGCGACGGCCAGCGCCCCGCGCGCGACGGCGACGCCCGTCGTGGTCCGCAGGGCAAGAGCCGCCCCGGTGGCGGCGCGCGTCCCGGCCAGGGCCAGGGCGCTGGCCAGGGCAAGCCGCGTTCGCGCGAGGACATCGACCTGGCCAAGGCCTACGCGATCCGCGCAAAGAAGGAAAAGGACGACCGCATCGAAGCGGAGCGCCTGAAGCAGGAAGAAGCGCGCGTGCGCCGCGAGGCCAAGCTGAAGCTGGACGAGCTGCTGAAGGGCAAGGCGCTGAATGACGAAGCAGCCGACATCGCACGGCACTTCCCGTATGGCGGCAAGATCAAGCGCATCTACGTCAATGCGGAACAGCTCAAGGCGCTCAACGCCGGCGAGCTGGGCGTGCTGCAGAGCAATGGCCGTTACCTGCTGGTCACTGCCGCCGTGCTGGACGAGGCCGAGGCGGTTTTCGCGCCGTCAGTGGCGCTGCGGGTGGACCCGAATGCAGCGGCCGAAGATGATCCGTATGCCGATCCGGCGTACCAGGTGCCGGACGACCTGGTCTGGTAAAAAAAGCGGGTATCGACCAACGGTCGATACCTACCTGACGGATTGAATGCGGTAGCGCACGACCGTTGGTCGTGCGGCAAAGGAGTGTGCATGCAGGAAGGCCAATTGCGACAAACCTACGTCCCCCACATCGACGGCCTGCGCGCCGTCGCCGTGCTGTCGGTCATCCTGTATCACCTCAAGGCCAGCTGGTTACCCGGTGGGTTCACCGGCGTCGACGTGTTTTTCGTGATCTCCGGTTTCGTGGTCAGCGCCTCGGTCGACCGCCTGCCGGCGATGGGCGGCTGGCAGGGCCTGCTGCGTTTCTATGCGCGCCGCATCCGCCGGATCGTGCCGGCGCTGGTGGTGTGCCTGCTGGTCACGGCGCTGTTCAGCGCACTGTTCATTCCCGAATCCTGGCTCAGCGAGACCAGTGACAAGACCGGCCGGCGCGCGTTCTTCGGTCTCAGCAACTGGGTACTGGCCAGCACCGGCAACGACTACTTCTCGCCGCGCACCGAATTCAATCCCTACACCCACACCTGGTCGCTCGGCGTTGAGGAGCAGTTCTACCTGCTGTTCCCGCTGCTGTTCCTGGCGTGGTCGCGCGGTGGGCGTGCACGTCTGCTGTCGGTCACGCTGTTCGCGTTGGCCACGTTCGCCTCGCTCGGGTATGCGCTGCGGCTGGCCGGGCAGGGCGGGCAGGAGATCCAGGCGTTCTACGTAACCACCACCCGCTTCTGGCAGCTCGGCGCCGGTGTGCTGCTGTACCAGGCGATGACCCTGGCCAGGCAGTTCGATGTAGTGCCGCAGCCTGGCCGGATCTCGTGGCGTTCACCGCTGCTGCTGCTGGCCGTGGCGGCCTTGGGCTACGGGCTGTGGGCGGCACGACCCGGTCACTCGCCGTGGCCGGACGGCCTGTGGCCGGTACTGTCCACGCTGCTGTTGCTGGGCCTGCTGCACGGGCATCGCGGGGGCTGGACCGGCCGCGCGCTGGCCAGTGCACCGATGGTCTGGATCGGCAAGCTCTCGTACTCGCTGTACCTGTGGCACTGGCCGGTCTTCGTACTTTTCCGTTGGACGGTGGGACTGGAGACGCCGCTGGCCGGGGCCTGCGCGGTGGTGCTGGTGTTCGTGCTGCCCTGGCTGTCCTGGCGCTGGGTGGAGCAGCCGCTGCGCCACGGTGCACGCGGGCCGCGCACCCACGGGCGCTGGGTGCTGCTCGGGCTGGCGGTGCTGGTGCTCGGCGCCGGCCTGCAGTCGATGCTGGTCAAGCAGCAGAAGCACATTTCGTTGAGCACGGTCAGCCGCCATCCGCTGGACTGGTACCCGTATGCAAAGGGCCTGAAGAAGGAAGTCCCGGAGTGCCGCGTGGTCGAATCGAGCATTCCGGTGGTCGGCGGGCAGGCGCGCCTGCTGCAGCGGGGCGACTGCCCGGGCGGCAGCGGGGCGAGCGGGGTGCTGTTCGTGGCCGGCGATTCGCACGCATTGGTCTACAACGAACTGCTGCGCCGGAAGGTGGTGCAGGACGGCGGCCAGGTGCGGCTGTACGGCAGCGGCGGCTGCGCGCTGGTCGGCATGCAGGGCTGGCGCGGTGCGAACCCGGCCTGCGAGGCTTACACGCGCAACGTGATCGAGGATATCCAGGCCACCGCGCGCGCGGGCGACGTGCTGTTCCTGCCGGGCCTGCGCGTGCCGCGCCTGGCCGAGCAGTACCAGCTGTTCGACATCGCGCAGGTCCAGGCCGATCTGGCCAGCCCGGCAGCGGTGCAGGGGCGCGCGGCCGAGGTCGCCGCCGCCATCGCGCAGTTGCGGCCGTTGGCCAAACGCGGCGTGCGGATCGTGCTGGAAGCGCCCAAGCCGGTGCTGCCGGCGCCGCCGTATCGCTGTTCGGATGCGTTCAACCGGCACAATCCGATCTGCGTCAATGGCATGCAGATACCGCGTGCCCGGACCGAAGCCATGCGCGCGCCCGTGCTGGAAAGCCTGCGCCAGGTAGCCGCCGCATTGCCGGGCGCGAGCGTGTGGGATCCGTTGCCGACGCTGTGCCCGGGCGAGGTGTGCCAGCCCCGTGCTGGCGGCAGGCCGCTGTACTTCGATGGCGACCATCTGAGCGGCTACGGAAACCGCGTCCTGCTGCCGGTATTCCGCGATCATCTGCAGCGTGACGACCAACGGTCGTCACCTACCCACCGGTAGCACACGACCGTTGGTCGTGTGCCCGCGCGGCGTTACCGGCGCACACGCGCGGCGCGCAGCAGCGGCAGGCTGATCGCGAAGAAACACAGCAGCGCGCCGGCGAACGCGAACCCCGCGCCGGCCAGGAACGCGGTACGGCCCTGGTCGATATTCCAGAGCTGGCCGGCGATCAACGCGCCGAGCACGCCGCCGACGCCGGACGAAAACCCGTACAGCAGCCCCTGCCCATGCCCGTTCAGGCGTCCCGGGAAATACGTGGCCAGCATCTGCATCGCCGCGGCGAAGAATGCGGCGAACCCGAGCGCATGCGCGGTCTGCGCGACCAGCATGATGCCCAGGTGCTGCGGAAACAGGGCGGTGACGGTCCAGCGCAGCGTGGAACTGACCAGTGCGATCAGCAGCATCCAGCTTGCGTCATAGCGGCGGAAGAAGCGTCCGATGGTGAAGAACACGCCCACTTCGAACACCACGCCGACGGTCCACAGCAGGCCCAGCGTGGAGGTGGCATAGCCATGGTGGTCCATGTAAACCGAGAAGAAGGTGTAATAGGGCCCGAATGACAGCTGTTCCATGAACGCGGCCAGGAAGAACGCCAGCACCTGCGGCTTGCGCACGATCTGCCAGAAGCCGCTGGCGTCGCCGCCGCTACGATGGAAGTCGCGCGCGTAGTAGTTGGAAAAGGCCGACACCACCAGCAGCGCGAACAGCGGCAGCATCAGCCACGGCAGCAGGTGCGCGTTGCCGGCGCCGCCGTGGCCTTCGATCAGCCAGCCAAAGCCCATCACCACCGCGATGAAGCCCAGCGATCCCCAGACCCGGATCAGCCCGTAGCGATGGCTGTCATTGCCGAGGTGGGTGAGCGTGATCGATTCGAACTGCGGCATCACCGCGTTGTAGAAGAAGCAGAACACCACCATGGCCGGGTACATCCACGGCTGCGGCAGTGGCAGCAGGAAGACGCAGAACGTGAGCAGGGTCAGCACGCAGCCGATCCGCAGCCAGCGGATCGGTCGCGGTGAGGCAGCGGCGATCGAGGTCCACGTGGTGGGCGCGACGATGCGGGTGGCGTACCAGATCCCCATCATCACGCTGATCGCGGTCACGCTCATGCCACGCGCGGTCAGGAACAGCGACCAGTACGGGGTGAACGCGCCGAGGGCCGCGTAGTAGAACAGGTAGAAGCTGGAGAGGCGGGCGACCGGGACCGGGTCGCGGGGGTGGGGCGTCATTGCAGTGTGCCGATTGCGGTGGGGGGCGGTTGGGCGGGGGCCTGCGGCGGGGCTGCTACTGCGGCAGGGGAGGTAGCGCCGACTGTTAGTCGGCTGCGGGTAGGGGCAGCCGACTAACAGTCGGCGCTACCGTCGGCGTTACCGTCGGCTCTATTAACCGCCGGCTCTACCCTTACTCTGGATCGTAATCCAGGTTCGAGGCCAGCCAGCGCTCGGCCTGGACACGGTCCACGCCCTTGCGCTTGGCGTAGTCGCCGACCTGCTCGCGGGTCACCCGGCCGACCACGAAATACTGGCTCTGCGGGTGGCTGAAGTAATACCCCGATACCGCCGCGGTGGGCAGCATCGCGAAACTTTCGGTCAACTGCATGTCCGCGTGGCGTTCGGCATCGAGCAGCCGGAACAGGGTGGCTTTCTCGCTGTGTTCCGGGCATGCCGGATACCCCGGCGCCGGTCGGATGCCGCTGTACCGTTCGGCGATCAACGCCTCGTTGTCCAGCGCTTCGTCCGGCTGGTAACCCCAGTAGTCGGTGCGCACGTGCTGGTGCAGGCGCTCGGCCAGCGCTTCGGCAAGGCGGTCGGCCAGCGCCTTGAGCAGGATCGCGTTGTAGTCGTCATGGTCGGCTTCGAAGCGCGCCACGTGTGGGTCGATGCCGATCCCGGCGGTGACCGCGAACGCACCGATCCAGTCCTGGCGGCCGCTGTCGACGGGCGCGATGAAATCGGCCAGGCAGAAGTCGGGGCGCTCCACCGGCTTGTCGACCTGCTGGCGCAGGAAGTGCAGCACGGCCGGCCCGTCGTCGGTGGTCAGGTGCACGTCGTCGCCGACGCTGTTGGCCGGCCACAGCCCGAACACCGCCTTGGCGGTCAGCCAGCGCTCCTCGACGATGCGGCCGAGCATCGCGCGTGCGTCGCGGTACAGCTCGCTGGCCTGGGTGCCCACGATCTCGTCGGTGAGGATGGCCGGGTACTTGCCGGCCAGCTCCCAGGCCTGGAAGAACGGCGTCCAGTCGATGACCTCGACCAGGTCGGCCAGCGGGTAATCGTCCAGCACGTGCAGCCCCGGCCTGCGCGGCGCGGGCGGCTGGTAGTCGGCCCAGCCACCGTCGAAGCGCTGCGCCCGCGCCTTGGCCAACGTGACCAGCCGTTTGGCGTCGCCGCGGTTGCGGTGGCGCTGGCGGATGTCGGCGTAGTCGGCCTCGTTGGCGGCCACGAAGGCGTCGCGCAGCTCGCTGGAAATCAGCGACTGGGCCACGCCCACCGCGCGCGAGGCATCCTTCACCCACACCGTGGGCGCCTTGTAGTGCGGGTCGATCTTCAGCGCGGTATGCGCGCGCGAGGTGGTCGCGCCACCGATCATCAGCGGCAGGGTGAAACCCTGGCGTTCCATCTCGCGGGCTACGTGGCTCATTTCTTCCAGCGACGGGGTGATCAGCCCGGACAGGCCGATGATGTCGGCGTTCTCGGCGCGGGCCGCGTCCAGGATCTTCTGCGCGGGCACCATCACCCCCAGGTCGATGACCTCGAAGTTGTTGCAGGCCAGGACCACGCCGACGATGTTCTTGCCGATGTCGTGCACGTCGCCCTTGACCGTGGCCATGATGATCTTGCCGTTGCTCCTGGCGGTATCGCCGCTGCGCGCCTTTTCGGCTTCGATGAAGGGCAGCAGGTAGGCCACCGCCTTCTTCATCACGCGCGCCGACTTCACCACCTGCGGCAGGAACATCTTGCCGGCGCCGAACAGGTCGCCGACCACGTTCATGCCGTCCATCAACGGGCCTTCGATCACGTCCAGGGGCCGGCTGGAGCGGATCCGCGCTTCCTCGGTATCGGCCTCGACCCACGCATCCAGGCCGTGCACCAGCGCATGCGCCAGCCGCGCGTCGATCGGTTTCTCGCGCCAGGCCAGGTCTTCGCCCTTGACCTCGCCCTTCCTGCCCTTGTAGCGCTCGGCGATCTCCAGCAGGCGCTCGGTGCCGTCCGCGCGGCGGTTGAGGATCACGTCCTCCACGCGCTCGCGCAGCTCGGCATCGAGGTCGTCGTAGATCGGCATCGCGCCGGCGTTGACGATGCCCATGTCCATGCCGGCGGCGATGGCGTGGTACAGGAACACCGCGTGGATCGCCTGGCGCACGGTTTCGTTGCCGCGGAACGAGAACGACACGTTGGAGACGCCACCGGAGACGTGGCAGTGCGGCAGGGTGCGCTTGATGATGCGGGTGGCTTCGATGAAGTCCACCGCATAGTTGTCGTGTTCTTCGATGCCGGTGGCCACGGCGAAGATGTTCGGGTCGAAGATGATGTCCTGCGGCGGGAACCCGACCTGGTCGACCAGGATGCGGTAGGCGCGGGTGCAGATCTCCACCTTGCGCGCGCAGGTGTCGGCCTGGCCCTGTTCGTCGAAGGCCATCACCACGGCGGCGGCGCCGTAGCGCAGCACTTTGCGCGCCTGCTCGATGAACTGCGCTTCGCCTTCCTTGAGCGAGATCGAATTGACCACGCTCTTGCCCTGCAGGCACTTCAGCCCGGCTTCGATCACGCTCCACTTGGAGGAGTCGACCATCACCGGAATGCGCGCGATGTCCGGCTCGGACATGATCAGGTTGAGGTAGCGCGTCATCGCCTTTTCGGAATCGATCAGGCCTTCGTCCATGTTGACGTCGAGGATCTGCGCGCCGCTGGCGACCTGCTGGCGCGCGACGTCGACCGCTTCTTCGTACCGTTCTTCCTTGATCAGCTTGCGGAACTGGGCGCTGCCGGTGACGTTGGTGCGCTCGCCGATGTTGACGAACAGCAGGTCCGGCGTGATCACCAGCGGTTCCAGCCCGGACAGGCGGGTGTGGCGGGGGGCGGCGCTCACGCGGCCTGCTCCCGGGCGCCGGGCAGGGCCCGCGGTGGCAGCCCGGCGACCGCCTGGGCGATGGCGCGGATATGGTCGGGGGTGGAGCCGCAGCAGCCACCGACCAGGTTGAGCAGGCCGTCCTCGGCGAAGCCGCGCAGGGTGGCAGCCATTTCGTCCGGGGTTTCGTCGTACTCGCCGAACGCGTTCGGCAGGCCGGCGTTGGGGTGTGCGCTCACGTAACAATCGGCGACCTGGCCCAGGGTCTCCACGTGCGGACGCATCGCATCGGCACCCAGTGCGCAGTTCAGGCCGATCGACAATGGCCGCGCATGCGCCAGCGATGCATGGAAGGCGTCGGCGGTCTGGCCGGACAGGGTGCGACCGGAAGCGTCGGTGATGGTGCCGGAGATCATGACCGGCAGCCGTGCGCCGCGCGCGTCGAACGCCTCCTCGATCGCGAACAGCGCGGCCTTGGCGTTGAGCGTATCGAAGATGGTCTCGACCATCAGGGTGTCGGCGCCGCCGTCGATCAGGCCATCGATGGCTTCGCGGTAGGTGTCGCGCAGCGCATCGAAGCTGGTGTTGCGGAAGCCGGGGTCGTTCACGTCCGGGCTGATCGAGGCGGTGCGGCTGGTCGGGCCGAGCACGCCGATCACGAAGCGAGGTTTGTCCGGGGTGGTGGCTTCGACCGCGTCGCAGCAGGCGCGGGCTACCGCGGCGCCGGCTTTGTTCAGTTCGTACACCAGGTGTTCCAGGTGGTAATCGGCCTGGCTGACCGAGGTGGCGTTGAAGGTGTTGGTTTCGACCAGGTCGGCGCCGGCCTGCAGGTAGGCGGTGTGGATGTCGGCGATGATTTCGGGCCGGGTCAGCAGCAGCAGGTCGTTGTTGCCCTTCAGGTCATGCCCTTCCGGCGTGCCGTGGTCGCAGCCCGCGCCGTGCTGGTGGTCGAAGCCTTGGGCGAAGCGCTCGCCGCGGTAGTCGGCCTCTTCCAGTCCATGCCGCTGGATCATCGTGCCCATGGCACCGTCGATGATCAGGATGCGCTGGGCCAGCGCCTGTTCCAGGGCGCGGACACGATCGGGGTGCAGCCAGGGCAGGGACATCGGGAGAACCTCAGGGCTTGCTGGCGATCAGCGAAATGACTTCAAAGTGCGGGGGGCGCTTCTCGCGGGTCACGGTTTCCAGGCTGGACACCACCAGCCCGGCCTTTTCGGCGAACCGGCGCAGTTCCTTGTCCGAGAAACCGAGATTGACGTGGCCGTAAGCTTCCACGGCGGCCTTGTGCTCATGGCGGGCCAGGCTGCACAGCAGCAGGCGGCCGCCCGGACGCAGTACGCGCGCACCTTCGGCCACGGCCTGGGCGGGCTTGGCCGCGTAGGTCAGGGCATGCATCAGCACGACCAGGTCGAAGCTGCGGTCCTTGAAGGGCAGGGCATGCATGTCGCCTTCGCGGACCTCGACGTTGGCCAGCCGACGCAGGCGTTCGCTGGCGGCGGCCACCACGCGGGCGCTGGTGTCGATGCAAACGTAGCGCTTGGCGTGCGGGGCCACCAGTTCGGCCAGGACGCCGTCGCCGGAGGCGATGTCCAGCACGTCGCCGGTCTCCAGCAGCGGCAGGGCGGTGCGCGCCAGCGCTTCCCAGGTGCGCCCGGGGGAATAGTGGCGCTCCATGTCGCCGGCGACGCTGTCGGCCCAGTTCTGGTCGGCGGCGCGGCTGGCCAGCACGGCGGCCACGCGTTCGGCATCCTGGCGCAGCAGCGGGTCGTCGCTGCCGGTGCTCAGGGCATGCCACAATGCACGCTGGGCCGGGTCCAGCGCGGCGTCGTCGAAGCGGTAGTACGCCGACACGCCGGCACGCCGGTCGCGGACCAGGCCGGCTTCCTTGAGCCGGGCCAGGTGGGTGGACACCCGCGGCTGCGCCAGGGTGGTGATGGCCGACAGCTCGGCCACGGTGAGTTCTTCCTGCTCCAGCAGGGTCAGCAGGCGTACGCGGGTGGCGTCGGCGAACACTTTCAGCCGGACCGACCAGTCCTCGAGATCCATAAATATCTACCTATCGCGATATAGAGATATTTTCGTCCCTTGGCGCCTGCGCGGTCAAGTCAGCCGGGATTGGCCGGCCCCCGGTACAATCGCACCATCCGGTCGCGTACTGCGCGGCCTTTGCAGCCATGTTCCTGGGAGGGTGTTGTGGATTTCAGTTTCACCGAAGAGCAGCTGATGCTGCAGGACGTCGCGCGTCGCATCGCGCAGGAAAAGATCGCACCCAGTGCGGAGCACCATGACCGCACCGGCGAGTTCCCGCTGGAGAACATCCGCCTGCTCGGCGAGAACGGGTTGATGGGCATCGAAGTGCCGGCCGAATACGGTGGCGCGGGCATGGACCCTATCGCCTACGTGCTGGCGATGGTGGAGGTGGCCGCGGGCGACGCGGCGCATTCGACGATCATGTCGGTCAACAATTCGCTGTTCTGCAACGGCATCCTGACCCACGGCAGCGAGGCGCAGAAGCAGAAGTATGTGCGCGCCATCGCCGAGGGCGAGGCCATCGGTGCCTTCGCGCTGACCGAGCCGCAGTCCGGTTCGGACGCCACCGCCATGCGCTGCCGCGCGGTCAGGCAGGCCGACGGCACCTACGTGATCAACGGCAAGAAGAGCTGGATCACCTCGGGCCCGGTGGCCAAATACATCGTACTGTTCGCGATGACCGACCCGGAGCAGGGCGCGCGCGGGATCACCGCATTCATGATCGACACCGACAAGGCCGGCTTCCACCGCGGCAAGACCGAGCCGAAGCTCGGCATCCGCGCGTCGGCGACCTGCGAGATCGAGTTCCAGGATTACGTGGCGGCTGCTGAAGACGTGGTGGGCAAGGAAGGCGAGGGCTTCAAGATCGCCATGGGCGTGCTGGACGCGGGCCGCATCGGCATCGCCTCGCAGGCCATCGGCATCGCGCGCGCGGCGTACGAGGCCACCCTCGAGTACGTGAAGGACCGCAAAGCGTTCGGCGCGGCGATCGGCACGTTCCAGATGACCCAGGCCAAGATCGCCGACATGAAGTGCAAGCTGGATGCAGCACTGCTGCTGACCCTGCGCGCGGCATGGGTGAAGGGCCAGGGCAAGCGTTTCAGCAACGAAGCGGCCATCGCCAAGCTGACCGCCTCCGAAGCGGCCATGTGGATCACCCACCAGGCGGTGCAGATCCACGGTGGCATGGGCTATTCCAAGGAAATGCCGCTGGAGCGCTACTTCCGCGACGCCAAGATCACCGAGATCTACGAAGGCACCTCGGAAATCCAGCGCCTGGTCATCGCCCGCAACGAAACCGGCCTGCGCTGAGGCGGATTCTCGCTGCACAGAACACAGCATCGGGGCCCTTTGGGGCCCCGATTGCGTTTCGGGTGTGTGATTGCATGGTTTGCCTGGGTACCGGGTTGCGCCCGGTAGCTTCATGCATCTGGGCGAACAGCCTGCGGCCACCGGCCCGCCTTTGACAGTAGGCAGGAGGCCAAGGGAAAAGCACAGGGCAGAGCGCCCTGCCGGTAGGGTTGGTTCCCAAACAACCGCCATGAAAATTTCCACGTTCAATAACGCATTGAACTGATTGAAGTAGGGTGCCGGCATCGCCGGCACACCCGCTTTTCCCGTGGCAACGACACACTGTCAAAAGGTGGGTCGGGGCGGGTTTGTGGGGGTGTGAGCCGCATGGATGCGGCGACCAAGCCTACATGGACGTATTTACGGCGTCCCCCACAAACCCGTCCCGATCCGCCTAAGCCAGAGACCGCATCAGCCAGGGGCTGTTCGCCAGAAACCAACAGCAGCCGGGCAGAGCCCGGCTCTACGTGGAGCGTGCAACGCAACAGCAGCCGGGCAGGGCCCGGCTCTACGGCAACAAAAAAAGGCCCCGGATCGCTCCGGGGCCTTTCGCGTTTCAATCAAACAAAGATCAACGATCCGGACGGTGCGACGTGTTGGCGTCGCCCTGGCGTTCCAGGAACTCCTTGGACGGTTCGTCCAGCTTGTCGCCCAGCATGCGGCGGACCACCACGAAGAACACCGGGATCATCAGCAGGCCTAGGAAGGTGGCGAACACCATGCCGCCGATCACGCCCGTGCCGATGGCGTGACGCGCGTTGGCGCCGGCACCGGTGGAGATCGCCATCGGGATCACGCCCATGATGAACGCGAACGAGGTCATCAGGATCGGGCGGAAGCGCAGGCGCGACGCCTCGATGGTTGCCTCGCGCAGGCTCTTGCCCGCCGCCCGCTGCTCCACCGCGAACTCCACGATCAGGATCGCGTTCTTGGCCGCAAGACCAATGACCGTGATCAGGCCGATCTTGAAGTACAGGTCGTTGGGCAGCCCGCGGGCCAGCGAGAACGCCAGCGCACCGAGCACGCCCAGCGGCACCACCAGCAGCACCGCCACCGGGATCGACCAGCTTTCATACAGCGCCGCAAGGCAGAGGAACACCACCACGATCGACAGCACCAGCAGCAGCGTCGCCGCATTGCCGGCCAGGATTTCCTGGTAGGACATGCCCGACCAGTCGTAGCCGAAGCCCGGCGGCAGGTCGTCCTGCACGATCCGCTCCATCGCCTGCATCGCCTCGCCCGAGCTCTTGCCCGGCGCCTGCGAACCCACGATGTTGATCGCCGAATAGCCGTTGTAGCGGCTGAGCGACGGCGGTGCCGACACCCATTCCGACTTCACCACCGTGCTCAGCGGAATCATCGCCGGCGTACCGTCGCTGTTCTTCTGCAGCGAACTCGGCGTGTAGAAGCTGTTCAGCGACTCCGCCCCGGTCCGGAACGGACCGTCGGCCTGCATCGTGACCCGCTTGATGCGGCCCTCATAGAAGAAGTCGTTCACGTACACCGGCGCCAGCATCAGCTGGATCGTGCTGTACACGTCCGACACCGACAGGCCCATGGTCTGCGCCTGCACGCGGTCCACGTGCAGCTGCAGCTGCGGTGCGTTTTCCAGCCCGTTCGGACGCACGCCGGTGAGCAGTTCCTTCTCTTCCGCCGCCTTGCCCAGCAGGATGTTGCGCGCCTGCGTCAGCTGTTCGAAGCCGGCACCGCCACGGTCCTGCAGCCACATGTCGAAGCCGCCGAACTGGCCCAGGCCCTGTACCGTCGGCAGGTTGACCACGAAGATCTGCGCTTCCTTGATGCCGTAGAACGCGCCGTTCATGTTGCCGATGAACTCGGGCACCGTGATATCGCGGTCCGCCCAGGGCTTGAGCCGGATGAAGCCCATGCCCACGTTTTCGCCGGAACCGACGAAGCTGAAACCGGCCACCTGCAGCATGCCCTCGAAACCATCCTGCTTTTCCAGAATGCCGCGCATCTGGGCGAAGGTCGCATTGGTCTGCGCCTTGGTCGAGCCCGGCGGGAGCTGCACGATCGCCAGCGCATAGCCCTGGTCTTCTTCCGGGAGGAAGCTGCCCGGCATGCGGGTGAACAGGAAGCCGCACAGCACCGTGAGCACCACGAACAGGATCATCCAGCGCGGCGCATGCTTCACCGCCGAGGTGATGTGGCCCACGTAGGTGCCGCTGACCTTGTCGTAGTACTTGTTGAAGGTGCGGTACACCACGTTCGGCTTGCCGTGCGTGGGCGTGAGGAAGGTCGCGCACAACGCCGGGGTGAAGCCCAGCGCCAGGAACGCCGAGAACGCCATCGCGATGGCGATGGTCAGCGCGAACTGCTTGTAGATCTCGCCGGCCGCGCCGCCCTGCAGCGCCGACGGAATGAACACCGCCGCCAGCACCACCGTGATCGCCACCACCGCGCCGGTGATCTGGGTCATGGCCTTCTGGGTCGCGGCCTTCGGCGGCAGCTTCTCCTCGGTCATGATGCGTTCGACGTTCTCGATCACCACGATCGCGTCATCGACCACGATGCCGATCGCCAGCACCATCGCGAACAGGGTCAGCTGGTTGATGGTGAAGCCGATGATGCTCATGCCCAGGAAAGTGCCGAGCAGGGCGACCGGGATCACCAGGGTCGGAATCAGCGTCGCGCGGAAGTTCTGCAGGAAGATCAGCATCACCAGGAAGACCAGCACGATCGCTTCGATCAGGGTCTTGACCACTTCCTCGATCGAGATCTTCACGAAGGTGGTGCTGTCGTACGGCGAGAACCAGCTGACGCCGGCCGGGAAGCTCGGCTGCAGCTCGTCCATCTTGGCGCGCACCGCATCGGCCACGTTCAGTGCGTTGGCACCGGGCAGCAGCTGGATCGCGAAGGCACCGGTCGGCTTGCCGTTGTACTGCGTGTCGAAGCCGTAGTTGTTGGCGCCGAAGGCGATCCGGGCCACGTCCTTGAGCATCACCCGGGAGCCATCCGCGTTTGCCCGCAGGATGATGTTCTCGAACTGCTCCGGCGAGCTGAAGCGGCCTTCGGCCGACACCGTGGCAGTGAAGTAGTGTCCGGCCGGGGACGGGTCCGAACCCAGCGAACCGGCCGCGAACTGCACGTTCTGCGCCTTGATCGCGGCCAGTACCTGGCTCGCCGAGAGCCCGTAGCCCTGCATGCGTTCCGGGTTGAGCCAGATGTTCATGGCGTACTCGGAACCGAACTGCTGGGTGCTGCCGACGCCGGGAATGCGCGAGATCTGGTCGAGCACGCGCGAACCGACGATGTCGTTGAGCGCATCGCGGGTGATCGACTCGCGGTCCGACTGCAGCGCCACCACCATCAGGAAGCCGGCGTTGGCCTTGGCCACCACCACGCCCTGCTGGGTCACTTCGGTCGGCAGGCGCGGCGTGGCCAGCGACACCTTGTTCTGCACCTGCACCTGCGCGATGTCCGCGTCGGTACCGGTTTCGAAGGTCAGGGTGATCTGCGCCCGACCGTTGGAGGCCGACGAGGAACTGAAGTACAGCAGGTGGTCGATACCGGTCAGCTGCTGCTCGATCACCTGGGTGACCGACTTTTCGGTGGTGTCGGCGCTGGCGCCGGGGTAGGTGGCGCTCACCGTCACCTGGGGCGGTGCGATGCTCGGGTAGGACTCCACGCCCAGACCCAGGATCGAGATCACGCCCGCAAGCGAGATCAGGATCGCGACC
>Ga0213821_1000357_pt1 | contig 29416 bp, 33 predicted proteins | sample MC6MC0909MG_FD_179894 | JGI IMG/M metagenome (GOLD analysis project Ga0213821, IMG submission 179894) | Enriched soil aggregate microbial communities from Iowa State University, Ames, United States - MC6-MC0909-MG | ecosystem: Environmental > Terrestrial > Soil > Unclassified | place: USA: Iowa...
TCTACGGAGGCATGTGTAACGACAGTACCCTCATCTATAAGCAGAATTTCCTCCAAAATGGACTCCATTTCTTGTAAGTGATGACTGGCAATTAATATTGTCCGAGGGAAGGCTATGTATTCCTTTAGAATGGCTCTATAAAAATCTGTTCGAATAGCCTCATCCATACCATTCATGGGCTCATCTAATATAGTTAATGCACAGCGACTTACTAATCCATAGACAAGATTAAAGGTAGCCATTTGTCCTTTCGATAATTGCTGATGTTTAGCAGAAAGATCAATGTTTGCATATTGTAGTAGGCGATAAGCTAACTCACTTTGCCAATTTGGATAAAAATCAGCCCCCATTTTTAAGATTTCATCTAGTGATAAGTAATCTGAAAAGCTTAATCGGTCATCAATTAAAATGGTGTTGGCAGCAGTTTGAATATTGTTAAAGGGATTCTCATTAAACACATTGCAGAAACCATTAGTCGGTTTTAGAAAGCCTGCTATAATTGTTAGCAATGTTGATTTACCAGCTCCATTACGACCAATAACACCGATTATTTTTTCGCCATTTATTGTACAAGTAATATCTTGGAGTGCATGAAGACGCCCAAATTTTTTAGATAGCTTTTCACATTGAATAACATTCATTTCAATTCCTCCTGTGTTTTTTGAATTAGTGCTAGCAATTCCTCATCAGAAACAAGTAAGCGTTGTGCCTCTAAAACAATCTCTTGAGCCATCTTTGTTAATATTTCATTGCGACGTTTCGATAAAATTCGATCCTTTGCATCTGTTGCAACAAACATACCTAGCCCCCGTTTCTTATAAAGAAGTTGTTCCTCAAGTAAAATGGTCAGCCCTTTACCGGCCGTAGCGGGATTAATATTGAATAACTCAGCTAGCTGATACTGTGAATAAACCTTTTCGTCTGCCTGTAACCGATTGGCGATAATTTCATGCTGTAGCCATTCGGCAATTTGAATATAAATAGGTGTTGTACTGTCTAGATGAATATGCATGAAAACCCTCCCTTCATTTAAGAGTATTACAGTGCATTAGTGTTGTAATGTACTATAGTTTAAATCAAATTAAATGTCAAATAAGGAGGCATTTTTTTTACAAGTAGTTATAAGGTTTTGTGTAACTGGAGAACATTTTTAAATGTATGATGAATGATAAGCAAATGGTCATGAAAAAATGTTATAATATTCATTACAAATAATGGAGAAATGGGGGCGACAATATGGAAGTATTTATTGGCAGACAACCAATTTTTAATCTTCATGAACAAGTTGTTGCATATGAATTGTTATATCGAAGCAAAAATGTGAATACTTTTCCGATGGTTGATTCAGATGCAGCAACAGTCGATGTATTAGTAAACTCATTTCTTTCAATTGGAATAGAAGAAGTTACAAACGGTAAGCCTTGCTTTGTCAATTTCACTGAAAATCTGCTAATGAGCTCAATCAATGAATACCTAAATCCATCTCAAGTGGTCATAGAGATTTTAGAGGATGTCCCTTTGACACCGAAGTTAGTTGAGCGGGTTATTGAGCTTAAATCATATGGATTTAAAATTGCTTTAGATGATTTTATACTGGATGAGCATGTACAAATTTATGACGAATTATTTGTTCATATAGACTTTATAAAGGTGGATTTTCTATTGTCTCCTTTACTTGAACGTATGGAAATTGAGAACAAAGTAAAGGAAAAATTCCCTCATATTAAATTGCTTGCTGAGAAGGTTGAGACACGTAATCAATTTGAAGTAGCGAAGCATTCAGGCTATGAGTTATTTCAGGGTTATTTTTTTGAACAGCCTCAAATTTTAAAAGCAACCGATATACCAGTGAATACGATTCAGTATTTTTATATTATTTCGCTGCTAAAAGAAGAGGAACCTAATATCCAGTTATTATCTGAAAATATTGAACGTGATATCTCGTTAACCTATAAATTATTACAAATGGTTAATAATTCTTCTAGACGTTCTAAATCGAAGGTACGCTCTATTAAACAGGCGATTTTAATCCTTGGAATAGCCGATTTACGCAAATGGATTTACTTATTAGCCATGCGGGAAATAGATATGAATACTGATTCGGATCTTTTTAAGGAAGTAATGAGAACATCATTATTTAGAGCAAAAGCATGTGAAAAATTAGCGAAGCTCTCCTATAAACAAAATTTTTCAGAGTATTTTTTTGTGGGCATGTTTTCATTGATTGATACTTTATTGCAAAGACCATTACATATTATTTTACAGCAACTTCCATTCTCTGAAGATATAAAAGCAACCATTTTAGGGTATCAAACAGAGATGACACCATATCTAGAATTTAGTATTGCACTGGGGAAACTGGACTGGGATAGCTTAGAAGAGCTAGCTCCAAAAATCAATATAGATTTGACAAGTATTGATCTTTTATACCATGAGGCAATCGAATGGGCTGAAAAATCATTATAGTTAAAGCAGAAATAAGTATCCTTTAAATGCTCGTTCAGGTACTTATTTTTTGCTTTTATCGAATAATTTGTTATATATGGATTGATGAAAGTAAATAATATGCTTGCTTATTTCCTTCATCATGATGAAGTTCTCAACGTCAAAACTATTTGCTATAATCATCACGTCTTAAAAAATTCTGATAGTTGAAGTGGGCGTGGGGAAATGAGACATGATGTTAGGGAAAACATTGTGGAGTATGTGTATGTAATTATCGGAGCGGCAGTGATAGCTATTGGTTTTAATGTCTTTTTATTACCAAATCAAGTCGCTTCAGGTGGGGTAAGTGGAATAAGTACAATATTGCATGGTTTATTCGGCTGGAATCCAGGGATTGTTCAATATTGCTTTAATATTCCACTATTTATTGCGGGTGTATTATTACTTGGCAAAAAATTCGGGGTAAAATCGTTTGTTGGCACAGTGACTTTACCGTTCATTGTATTATTAACAAATAGTTGGGAGCCCTGGACTGATAATCCTTTACTTGGTGCGCTTTTTGGAGGAATTATTGTCGGTTTAGGAATAGGACTTGTTTTTAAAGGGAATGCTTCTACTGGTGGCACTGATTTGCTAGCGCAAATTATTACAAAGTTTACCGGAATATCTCTTGGTACTAGTGTACTACTGATTGATGGGGTCATCGCTATTAGTGCAGCAATTGTTTTTGACTTAGAAAAAGGTTTGTATGCCCTGATTGGATTATTTGTGACAACAAAAACGATCGATATTATTCAGCTAGGCTTTAGCCAATCCAAAATGGTTTATATTATTACGATGAAACAAGATGAGGTACGTGATGCCATTTATGCTGAAATTGATCGTGGTGTGACACAATTACCTGCAATTGGTGGTTATACGGGTGAGGCGCGACCAGTACTGATGGTTGTTGTTTACCAAACAGAATTCACAAAGCTGAAACAACTCATTAAAACCGTTGATCCATCAGCGTTTGTTATCGTTTCCGATGCATATGAGGTATTAGGAGAAGGTTTCAAACGTGCATAATTTTGGTATAATACTGTGGAAGTTATTTATTTTGAGGAGGGGTACTAATGAAAAAGGTAATGTTAACATTAGTGTTCGGTTCAGCAATCTTTTTAGCCGCTTGTGGCGGTGGTAAGACGACTAATGAAGGTACAAAAACGAGTGCTACACCAGATGGTGAAGCGATCGCTATGAAATCCTGTATCACATGTCATGGAGGCGAATTGCAGGGGCAAAATAATGCACCAGCTATCAAAGATGTAGGTGCCCGTTTATCTGAAACTGAAATTTTAGATATTATCGAAAATGGTAAAGGTTCTATGCCTCCAGGTATTGTTAAAGGTGAAGATGCAAAAGCTGTGGCTAAATGGTTAGCTACTCAAAAATAAGAGAGTATAAACTAGCGGACAGGAGAACCGCTAGTTTTTTTATGCTTTATAGAGAGTAATTCTCTTCCTTTAGCGAGCGAGAGTAAATACATTTCTTTTATACATAGTCATGCTAAAATAAAGTAATACTGCAATCAGAGAGACTGATTGTTAGTGAAAAATGAGCAAATACGGTCAGTTGTAGAGACCGTTAACAGAACAAACAATATTCAATTCCATTGAATGGAGGCTTCTAACATTGGTCGTAGTATTAACAAGAGATGTAATGGAGAAATTTAAGTTAGACCTATTAGCTGGTGAGGAAGGAATTGGAAGGACGATTGTCACTAGTGATATATCTAGACCAGGGCTAGAGATGGCAGGATATTTTACTCATTATCCTGCAAATCGAGTCCAATTGCTTGGAAAAACAGAACTGTCCTTTTTTGAAATGTTACCTGCAGATGTTAAGCTTGAGCGTATGCGTTTACTGTGTTCACAAGATACTCCAGCTATTATTATTTCTCGTGACCTAGAGGTACCAGAGGAGCTTTTACAGGCTTCTAATGAAAAGCATGTGCCTGTCTTTAAAACACATATGACAACAACGAAATTTTCTAGTAGGCTTACCAACTATTTAGAGGGACGCTTAGCACCAATGACAGCAGCACATGGCGTGTTAGTGGATGTTTATGGTATTGGTGTGTTAATTATCGGCAAAAGTGGCGTAGGAAAAAGTGAAACTGCTCTTGAGCTTGTCAAGAAAGGCCATCGATTAGTAGCTGACGATTGTGTGGAAATTCGGCAGGAATCAGAGAATTTTTTAATTGGTAGCCCGCCTCCGCTTTTAGAACATTTACTTGAAATAAGAGGCATTGGTATTATTGATATTATGACGCTTTTTGGAGCAAGTGCGGTAAGACCCTACAAGCGTATTACCTTAATTATAGAACTGGAGATTTGGGATCCTGAAAAGGTTTATGATCGTTTGGGTCTAGAGGAAGAAAAAATGAAAATTATTGATACAGAGTTAACTAAATTAACAATTCCTGTAAGACCTGGCCGTAATGTATCTGTTATTATTGAGGTTGCAGCGATGAATTATCGCTTAAAAAAAATGGGTGTTAATGCAGCAGAGGAGTTTTCAAGACGTTTGGATGAGGTGATCTCTTCCGCTGATGAGTTAGATGATTAATTGTTCATAATTAGGATAAAATGACCTATAAAGTGAATAGAAATTGAGAGGAGCATTTGATGGATTTATTACTATTGCAAATTAACCCAATTGCTTTTCATTTGGGACCAATTCCCGTTCGTTGGTACGGGTTGTTAATTGTATCGGGTATTATTTTGGCTTATGTTGTAGGTCAAAGAGAGGCTGTTAAACGAGGCTTACCAGAGGATTTTCTTGCAGATTTATTGCTATGGGCAGTTCCTATTTCGATAATATGCGCACGTATTTATTATGTTTCGATGCGTTGGGATTATTATAGTGAAAATCCAGGGAACATTATTGAAATTTGGAATGGTGGTATTGCTATTCATGGTGCACTAATTGGGGCATTTATAACAGCATACATATTCACACGTAAGAAAAATATTAGCTTTTTACGTGTAGCGGATATAGCAGCACCAAGTATTTTGATAGGACAAATCATTGGTCGATGGGGAAATTTTATGAACCAAGAGGCTTATGGTGGTCCAGTATCTAAAGAGTTTTTAGAAAATCTGATGCTACCAGATTGGATTATTAACCAAATGTATATTGAGGAATTAGGAACCTATGTGCATCCTACCTTTTTATATGAATCTGTATGGAATTTCATCGGATTACTCATTTTACTGTTTTTACGTAAAGTGAATTTAAATCGAGGAGAAATTTTCTTCAGTTATTTAATTTGGTATTCAATTGGTCGCTTCTATATAGAAGGTTTGCGTACAGATAGCTTGTATTTAGTTGGTGACTTACGCTCAGCGCAGGTTGTCTCCATCATTGGTGTAATAGTAGGTCTTGGTGCTATTATTTACAGACGCCTAACAGTAAAACCAGCAGTGAAATATTTGGATAATAAATAAGGGGTGCAGAACGTTATGATAAAGGCATTATTATTCGATTTTGATGGTACATTACTAAATACAAATGATTTAATCATTCAAACATTTATGCACGTATTAAATGAGCGATTTCCTGGGCAATATTCGCCAAAAGATTGTCTAAAATTCCTTGGGCCATCCTTAAAACAGACAATGAGTGACATTGCTCCTGGAGAAGAGGATGCAATGATTGCTAAATATCGCAAATATAATGAATTACATCACGATGAGCTTGTCACACAATATCCTGATGTTGTCTCAACTTTAGAGCAATTAAAAGCTATGGGAATCAAATTAGCTATTGTATCTACGAAGCGAAATGGGATGATTGATCGTGGTCTATCAGTATTAGGTGCAAATCATCTATTTGATGTCCGTATAGGCACGGACGATGTAAAAAATGTAAAGCCTGATCCAGAGCCAGTTTTGCTTGCCCTTGAACGTCTTGGTGTAAACAAGGAAGAGGCCATTATGATTGGTGACAATTCTCACGATATTGAGGCTGGACATAATGCGGGAATTAGAGCAGCTGGTGTCGCATGGGCTTTTAAAGGTCCAGAATATTTACAGCAATTCAAGCCAGAATATATGTTACATCATATGACAGATTTATTAGATATTGTGAAAGCGGGGTAAGTAGATGGCACGTAAAACAGAACGCTACCGTGTTGAAGGAGCAAACTCCCTGTGGAATATATATAATACGGTGTCCTTTTGGAAGGTGATGAAGTGCTTCATTGTCATTCAAATTGGCCGCTTCACACCATTTTTACGTGTAAAAAACTGGCTATATCGAACATTTTTAAAAATGAAAATTGGCGAGCAAACCTCATTAGCCTTAATGGTTATGCCAGATACCATGTTTCCAGAACGCATACACATTGGCAATAATACTGTAATTGGTTTTAATACAACGATTTTAGCACATGAATATTTAATAGAGGAATATCGTCTAGGAGACGTGAAGATTGGTAATGAGGTAATGGTTGGTGCCAATTCAACAATACTACCTGGTGTTATGATAGGTGACGGTGCAATTGTTTCAGCTGCTACACTTGTACATAAAGATGTGCCAGCTGGCTGTTTAGCTGGTGGTAATCCGATGCAAATTATTTATACTGCTGAGCAAATGGCAGAACGTAAACGCAACGAAGTGGTAGAGTGGTGTACGCCGAAAAAATAAGGTTGAACAATGAAAAACTGTTCCAAAAACAATGGTACCTTTGTTTCTGGAACAGTTTTATTTTTTTGTTGGGAATTTTCTGCTACATATTCAGGCATAAATTCATAATTATTTGGACTCTACAAAAGTTGATTTAATCAGTGTGCCATCAATGAAATCTGTTGTGTGTAATGCTATTTTGTCTCCAGATAAAACCTTCCTTTACAAATACCTACGATTATTTGTTCACCTAGTTGGACGGATGGACATGCTGTTGTGAATACTCATAATTTATAGTTTGTGTTCTTCCTGGTTATTCACTTTCATTCTCAGTGGCGACTAAATCTCTATTCATAAATTAAAATTTGGAGATATTTTGAATTTCATTATTTTCCATTAGTAAATGTGTATAATTAACAGAATAATCAGTGTTGAAACTGTTAGAGAATTCAAGTTGACTGAATGAGAGAAATAAGTTAGAATTCTTTCATAATCTAATTCTCTAATACTCTAGTGAATTAAAGTGAAACGTAAGGAAGTGTCTACATGTCTTCAATTAAAATGTTTGAGAAACCACTTGGAATGCGCGATACATTTCCACAAATATATGAAAAGGTAGAGGCTGTAAGAAATACTGGACGAGACTTTTTATGCAGCAGGGGTTATGAATTTATTATGACACCTGCTGTAGAGTATTTTGATACAGTAGGTAAAGCTTCTGCGATTGCCGATGCCCATTTATTTAAGCTCGTAGATAGTCAGGGAAACACATTAGTACTACGACCAGATATGACAACACCAATTGCTCGGGTGGCCACATCTAAATTATTAAAAGAGATGATACCAATACGTCTTGCTTATTTTGCAAGTGTCTTTCGTGCACAAGAAACTGAAGGTGGGCGTCCTGCAGAATTTGATCAGATGGGAATCGAGCTAATTGGAGACAATTCTGTGTTTGCTGATGCTGAAGTGATTGTGACGGCAATGGAGCTATTACAGCAATATGGATTGTCTCAATTTAAAGTTACTATCGGTCATGCGGGCATCTTAAATTGCATTTTACAAGATTATACGGAAAGCGTAGAACAGCAAGACATACTTCGAACACTTCTTGTGCAACGGAACTATGTTGGGTTTGAAGAAGCGGTAGAATCTTTTGATTTACCTAAAGCGAAAACAGATGCATTACTACAATTTATTGAGGAAGCAATGAATTTAAAAGAAATCAAAGATATTGAAAAATATGTGCGAAAAAACGACGCATTAGAATATATGCAACAGCTTGCTAAACTACTTGAAATTGCTAATTTAGCGGATTATGTAGCCTTTGATTTCACACTTTCTAGTCATATGAGCTACTACACAGGCATGCTATTTGAAGTGTTTGCATTAGGAAGTGGATTTCCGTTAGGCAACGGTGGACGTTATGACGGATTACTTGAGGTGTTTGGTTCAAAAGTAGGTGCTACTGGGTTTAGTATTCGCGTTGATCGCCTATTAGAAACACTTAATGGACTCGCAAATGAGCGTGAAGAAGCAGTGGTTGTGCTTTTTGAGGAAGAGCAATTCGAGGAAGCGCTAGCAAAGGTACAGGTTTTACGAGCGGCAGGTAAACAGGCTACCTTGCAATTAAGAAGTAGCTTAATCGATGAAAAAGCATTTTTAGCTTATTTTTCAGAGGTAGTTGTTGTTGGACAGGAGGAAGTTGGCGGTGAATGAATTAACGATTGCTATGCCAAAAGGGCGCATTTTTGAAGAGGCATACCAAATGCTTTTAGAGGCTGGCTTTAATTTACCAGAAGAAGTAGAAATGTCCCGTAAATTAATGATAGAAATTCCTGAGGAGAAAATTCGCTTTATTTTAGCTAAGCCAATGGATGTGCCTGTTTATGTAGAACACGGCGTTGCAGATATTGGGATAGCAGGGAAAGATGTTTTATTAGAGCAGCAACGAGAAGTGCATGAATTACTGGATCTCAAAATTAGTACATGCTATATCGCTTCAGCAGGTCTGCCTAATACAACGATGAATGAAATAGCGCCAAGGATAGCCACAAAATACCCAAATATTGCTATGAAATATTATAAGGGGATTGGGGAGCAGGTAGAAATTATTGAGCTTAATGGGTCGATTGAATTGGCACCTATGATTGGCTTAGCAGATCGTATTGTCGATATTGTTTCAACTGGCCGAACGCTTAAAGAAAATGGTCTTGTGGAATATGAATTTATTACAGATGTATCATCACGGTTAATTGCTAATCCAGTAAGCTATCGTATGAAGGGAGACCGTATTATCGATCTAGTGAGACGCTTAAAGGAATGTGTTAACTAAAAAATAGAACCATGAAGATAAAAGGGGAGTAATCCTATGAAAATAACAAAGCTAACAAAGGGTATTTCTTTAAAGCGCCAGCTTGAAAGTGGTAATGAAGAACAGCTAAAGGTAGTACGACAAGTATTGGCAGATGTGCGAGCACAGGGCGACGCGGCTATACGTTTTTATACAGAGAAATGGGATGGCTTTGCACCTGAAAATCTACGTGTAACACAGGAAGAAATCGAAGAAGGCGCAAATGCGATAGATCAACAGCTTTATGCTGATTTAACAGAAGCTGCTCAAAATATTCGACTTTATCATGAGCAGCAAAAGCGATCAGGTTATCGCTTAGAGCTAGAAAATGGGTCATGGCTAGGGCAACGAATTACAGCGCTCGATGCAGTGGGTCTGTATGTTCCTGGAGGTATAGCGGCGTACCCATCGTCAGTTTTAATGAATGTTATTCCTGCGCAAGTTGCTGGTGTGAAACGCATTGTTATTTCATCCCCAGCAGGTCGAGATGGAAAGTTACCTCCGGGTGTACTTGCTGCGGCGCGAATTTTAGGTGTAGAGGAAATATATAAAGTTGGTGGAGCTCAAGCCATTGCGGCACTTGCATATGGTACGGAAACCATTTCGCCAGTTGATAAAATTACTGGTCCAGGAAATATTTTTGTAGCACTAGCAAAACGTGAAGTATTTGGTGAAGTATCGATTGATATGATTGCGGGACCAAGTGAAATTGCGGTGCTAGCAGACGATACTGCATTTGCGGATGAGGTTGCAGCGGATCTTTTATCGCAGGCGGAGCATGATCAGTTGGCATGTGCCATTTTAGTGACGACTTCTGAGCAGTTGGCTAAAAAAGTAGCTAATGAAGTGGAGAAGCAATTAACCACTTTACCACGTCAAGAGATAGCACGTGCATCTATTGAAAAATTTGGAGCGATTTATGTTGCTGAGAAAATGGCAGATGCAATTGATGCAGTTAATTCACTAGCACCTGAGCATTTAGAAATTGTAACAAAAAATGCTGAGGCTGTGGCTGAACAGATACGTCATGCGGGGGGGATTTTCATCGGGCGTTATAGCTCTGAACCGGTTGGTGATTACTTTGCAGGGACAAACCATATACTGCCGACAAATAGTACTGCTCGCTTTGCAAGTGGCTTAAACGTCGATGATTTTGTGAAAAAATCAAGTATTGTTTTTTATAACGAAAAAACTTGGGCAGAAAATGCACCAAAAATTGCACGGCTTGCACGCATGGAAGGTCTAGAGGGGCATGCGCGTGCAGTGGAATCACGTGGATGGGAAAAGGAGTAGCACAATGACAGAAATAAAACGCTTTGCGAAAGTAGAACGAACAACAAATGAAACGCAAATCTCGGTAGCCATTGATTTAGATGGGGAAGGGAAGGCTGATATTAAAACTGGCGTTGGCTTTATGGATCATATGCTGGATTTATTTATCAAGCATGGACTTTTTGATGGAACAATTCAAGCGAATGGTGATACTTACATTGACGATCATCATACTACAGAGGACCTTGGAATCGTACTAGGACAAGCGATTCGTGAAGCACTTGGTGATAAAAAAGGCATTAAACGCTATGGCACAGCATTTGTACCAATGGATGATGCGTTGGCACAGGTTGTTGTAGATTGCTCTAATCGTCCACATCTAGAATACCGTGTACCACAATTAAAAGAAAAAGTGGGTAGCTTTGATACAGAATTAGTTCATGAGTTTTTATGGAAATTTGCTCTAGAAGCGAGAATGAATGTTCACGTCATTGTACCATATGGACAGAATACACATCATATTATAGAGGCAATTTTTAAGGCGTTAGCACGCGCGATTGATGCAGCAGTGGAAATTGATCCTCGTGTTAAAGGTGTGCCATCAACTAAGGGGCTGTTAACGTGAAAATAGGTGTGATCGATTATGGTATGGGTAATTTATTTAGTGTAGAGCAAGCATTAGTACGACTTGGCTGTGAGGTGGTTGTTACGGCTGATGAAAAAGCGTTGGATAAAGCAGATGCACTTTTATTACCAGGTGTTGGAGCATTTCCAGATGCTATGAAACGGCTTGCTGAGACAAAATTAGATGGCTATTTACAAAGGGTAAAAGCAGATAATCGTCCACTGCTGGGTATTTGCTTAGGTATGCAGTTGCTATTTGAGGAAAGTGAAGAGGTGACAGCGACAAAAGGCTTAGGATTTTTCAAAGGTAGCATCAAACGTTTTGCTGGTGTGAATGATGGTCAGGCATATCGAGTACCACATATGGGCTGGAACGAGCTAATCATGACTAATCGTCCAACTTGGCTAACAGTGTTGCCGCCAGCGAAGCATGTGTATTTTGTTCACTCCTTTTATGCAACCGACATAGATGACACAGAGCTTGTCGCTTATGCAGATTATCATGGAATAAGGGTTCCAGGTATTGTTACTACTGGCTCTGTAACGGGAATGCAATTTCATCCAGAAAAATCAGGTGAGCTAGGTGTGTTTTTATTACAGCAATGGTTGAAGGGGGTGGCTTCATGCTAACAAAGCGTATTATTCCATGTTTGGATGTGAAAGAGGGGCGAGTTGTAAAGGGAGTGCAATTTGTGTCTTTACGAGATGCAGGCGACCCAGTAGAGCTAGCCAAGTTTTATGATGAGCAGGGGGCAGATGAGCTTGTTTTTCTTGATATCTCTGCCTCACATGAAGGGCGTGAAACAATGGTGGATGTCGTGAGACAAACAGCAGCGACACTTGCTATTCCATTTACAGTAGGTGGTGGAATTCGCACATTGGGTGATATGAAACGCATTTTACGTGCAGGCGCTGATAAGGTATCAGTCAATACTTCTGCTTTAGAGCGACCTGAGCTTATTAAAGAAGGATCTGACTTTTTTGGTGCACAATGTATTGTTGTTGCTATTGATGCGCGCTATAGTGATGAAGACGGCACATGGATGGTTTATACGCATGGTGGTCGCAACAAAACTAGTTGGCAAGCAACAGAGTGGGCAAGGGAAGCGGTTCTCTTGGGCGCTGGAGAAATTTTATTAACAAGCATGAATCAGGACGGTGAAAAATCAGGTTTTGATTTAGCCTTAACTAAGGCAGTGAGAGAGGCTGTAACAGTTCCTGTTATTGCTAGTGGCGGTGCAGGGAATGCCGAGCATTTTTACGAAGTATTAGCGGAAGATGTTGATGCAGATGCAGCTCTTGCCGCATCGATCTTTCATTACAAAGAAACGAGGGTAGCGCAAGTAAAAGAATACTTACGTGAAAAAGGAGTGGCAGTAAGATGATAGACAGCATTAAATTTGATGATAAAGGCCTTGTCACTGCAGTTGTGCAAGATGCCAATACAAAAGAAGTATTAACTGTAGCCTATATGAACAAAGAATCACTGAAAAAAACACTTGAATCAGGTGAAACATGGTTCTACTCACGTTCACGTCAGGAGCTTTGGCACAAGGGGGCAACTAGTGGTCATACACAAAAAGTAGTGGCCATGAAAGCAGACTGTGATGGAGATGCGTTAGTTGTGGAAGTACTCCCTGCTGGTCCAGCCTGTCATAATGGCACAACCTCCTGCTTTACAAAGCTTATTCAGCAAAATACGAAGGTTGGCTCTGTTGAGATTATTACTAAGCTTGTTAACGTTATTGCAAAACGTGAGCAAGAAATGCCAGAAGGCGCATATACTACATATTTATTCGATAAAGGAATCGATAAAATTTGTAAAAAGGTCGGGGAAGAGGCAACGGAAGTTGTTATTGGTGCAAAAAATCGAGATGCAGAAGAGGTTAAATGGGAAGCAGCCGATTTACTTTACCATTTATTAGTACTACTGCAAGAACAAAAAGTAAGCGTTTATGATGTTTTACATGTGTTAGAAAAACGTCACGAAGAGAAATAACAGCATATTGCTAATTGTATGGTATAATAAAGGTTACTGTGTAAAGGAACGTGAAAAACGTTCCTTATTTCTTGTTTCGGAGGAAATATTTTGGAAAAGAAACATCAAAAAGAGAATCTAACGAATGTCGTGTCGTTCATTCCAACAGGCGACTATTATTATAAAAAATCAATTCAAGCAATGAATAGTGGACAAATGAATAAAGCTTATAAATATTTACAGCGTGCGGTAGATCTAAGTCCAGATGATCCAATGATCTTATTGCAATTGGCAATCGTGGAGTTAGAGGGTCAACGTTTCGAGGAAGCGTATGATCTTCTTCGTCATGCCTATCAAATTGATCCAGAGAATCTAGAAATCATTTTTTATATGGCAGAGGTTTCAGGATGTGTTGGTATGATACAAGATGCTAAACGCTTTGCGGAGCAATATTTGCAAAAAGAGCCAGATGGTGCCTATGCAGATGAGGCGGCAGAAATATTAGAATTCGTTGCTTTTGAGCAGGATGATTTTGAGGAGCTAGATGGTACTGGCGAGGATTTATATCGACAGGAACAGGCGAGGCGTTGTATGGAAAAAGGGGACTTCCCCGAAGCTATTAATATTCTAGAAGAGTTAATTGAAGATCGACCAGATTTTTGGTCAGCTTATAATAATTTAGCACTTGCATATTTTTATGTCGGTGAGGCAGAACAGGCAAAGGCACTTTTAAATACTGTCTTGCGTGAAAATAAGGGAAATTTACATGCGTTGTGTAATTTAACCGTTATTGCATATTATGAAAAAAATGAAGAAGAATTAAAGGACCTTTTAAATGTACTTGTTAAAATTCAGCCTTACACTTGGGAACATCGCTACAAGCTAGGTGCAACATTAGCGTTAGTTGGGCAATACGATTTGGCCTTTAAATGGTTACGTAGTATGCAAAAACGTGGTTATATAGGGGATGCTGGCTTTTATTTTTGGTTATCCCATGCGGCATACTTCTCAGGACATAAGGAAATTTCTAAGAGTGCTTGGGAGCAACTATTAGAGCTAGATCCGGACAAAGAAGGCTTTGAACCTTGGCGTGAACAGGAAAATGTTTATGAGCTCGATGCATTAGAGCATGACCGTGATTATATTGTAGAAAAACTAGAGAGTAATTATACTAGTGAGCGTATTTTTGGGTTGTTTTTATTGAGCTGTACAGCGCATAAGCAAGAAATTATTGCACATCCCAAATGGATAGACGTTGAGCAATATGGTTCGTTTGAAAAGTTATTCCTAGCATATGCACTTGGTCATCACTTTGATATGAAAAATAAGGTTGAGGCTAGTTTTTTACGAGCAGTAAGTGTGCCAGAAATTTTATTAGAACAGTATGGTAAGCTTACGGCCCTCATTGCACCAATGTTTCAAATGTGGTTTGTTCTCTGTGAGCAGGCACTTAACAGTAATTATCGTTTTACAAATCCAGCAGCTATTGCAGGAGCGAATGATTTTTTATTTCGTTCATCTCGAATGCTCAAGGTTACAAAAAAAGAGATAGCTCAGCAATATGGGGTATCTGTGGCGACTTTATCAAAGTATATTGATGAAATTTTAAAGTTCTTACCAAACGGTCATAAGTAACCTCTGAGCAACATAGTTGAATAACTTTTTACTTTCACATACGATGAACTTACAATCGTTATTAATAGGTAAAACTTCAAACAGTTAGAGTTGAGCCAATCAAGCTTTTCATGGGTAGTTGATTTCCCTCTTCATAATTGCATCACTTAAATGGGAGAGTGGGGGTCTTACAGTACATGTAGGCGGGATAAAAAAGTATTTGTGTAGGGGGAAGATTTTATGTCGGAAGAAAAAATTTATGATGTTGTAATAATTGGTGCAGGTCCTGCAGGAATGACTGCTGCTGTATATACATCACGTGCGAACCTTTCAACTTTAATGATTGAACGTGGTATCCCTGGTGGACAAATGGCAAATACAGAAGAAGTAGAAAACTATCCAGGATTCGATACGATTTTAGGACCAGAGCTGTCTACAAAAATGTTTGAGCATGCTAAAAAATTCGGTGCAGAATATGCTTATGGCGATGTTTCTGAAATTATCGATGGTGAAGAATATAAAACAATAAAATCAGGTGCGAAAGAATATAAAACACGTGCCATTATTATTTCTACAGGGGCAGAATATAAAAAAATGGGCGTGCCTGGCGAAAAAGAATTAGGTGGCCGCGGTGTCAGCTATTGTGCAGTTTGTGATGGTGCATTCTTCAAGCAAAAAAACCTAGTAGTCGTAGGTGGAGGAGATTCAGCTGTCGAAGAAGGGGTATACTTAACTCGCTTTGCTGAGAAAGTAACAATTGTTCACCGCCGAGATAAATTACGTGCACAAAAAATACTTCAAGATCGTGCCTTTGCAAATGAAAAAATTGATTTCATCTGGAATGCAACAGTGAAAGAAATAAATGAAGATAACGGTAAAGTTGGTAGTGTAACATTACAATCTACTGTAGATGGAACAGAATCTGAATTTGTTGCTGATGGTGTATTTGTTTATATCGGAATGCTACCATTAACAAAGCCATTTGAATCTTTAGGTATTTTAAATGATGCAGGCTATATTTTAACAAATGAAAACATGGAAACAACTGTACCAGGTATCTTTGCAGCAGGTGATGTACGCGAAAAATCACTTCGTCAAATTGTGACAGCTACAGGTGATGGAAGTATTGCCGCACAAGCAGTGCAACATTATGTAGAAGAATTATTAGAGAAAATTAATGCTTAATGTAAATAAAAGTTCCAAGGAAAAAAATACAATTTTTAACACGGTTTTAATATTGTTGTAACTTGAATGACATATAAAAGGTGTAATATATATTGTGTAATTAGCAATCCCCCTTTTATTTTGTTTAGTAGGTTGTTTCCGCCTAATATGGTGGGGCAACCTATTTTTGTTATGTTAGGATATTAATAATTGTGAGCCAGCTCTTTTAGATTCGTGGATGTGACAAACTCATGATTACTAATAATACGATTAAAGTGAAAATTGCCAGGCACTAAAGTTCTGAATGGAGGACAAATATTGTTGGGTCTTGCTATAATGAAGGATAGAATGCAAAGTGATTAGAGGTGTGCCTATGCAAAGAATTGCAAACTTAATTGCCGTTAAAGACGGTCAAGTATTATTACTTCAAAAGCCTAGACGTGGCTGGTACGTAGCTCCAGGTGGGAAAATGGAGTGCGGCGAATCCATCTATGAGGCTGCTGTACGTGAGTTTCAGGAGGAAACAAATGTCACACCATTAAATACGCATTTAAAGGGTGTTTATACAATGGTTATTAAAGAAAATAATGCAGTCGTTGATGAATGGATGCTTTATACGTTTGTTGCCAAGGATATAGAAGGTATACCTTTTGATGAGACGAGAGAAGGCAAGCTTGCATGGCACCCAGTAGAGGATTTAAACCATTTGCCAATGGCTGAAGGTGATCGGACAAATTTACAATTTGCTATCTCACAATCAGGCATTCAGTATGGAACATTTGAATATACGACTGATTTTGAATTATTGCATGAAAAAATACAAATATCAAAAGAACAATAAAAGGAGCTGCATGACAGTGGTGGTTGAAGGCCAACAAAGAACACATGAATTGGTTATTATTACAGGAATGTCTGGAGCTGGAAAAACAGTAGCTATTCAAAGCTTTGAGGATTTAGGGTATTACTGTATTGATAATTTACCACCGGCGTTACTTACAACTTTTTTAACCCTCCTTAGGGATTCGGGAAAAAATACTACACGTATTGCAGCTGTTATGGATATGCGGGGCGGTGACTTTTTTGATTCTCTTATTGGTGCTCTTGACCATATACAAAAAGAAGGGAATATTGTTGTACGCATATTGTTCTTGGATGCAGATGATGCAACATTAGTTAGACGCTATAAAGAGACAAGACGTTCGCACCCATTAGCTGTCAATGGCTTACCATTAGATGGTATTCAACAAGAGCGTATTTTGCTCTCGGAAGTGAAAGGGCGGGCTAATTTTGTCTATAATACGTCTACTATGAAGCCTAAGGAACTACGTGAAAAAATCGCCAAAGAGTTTGCGAGTGATTCAGATCATGTTTTTTCGGTTAATATTATGTCCTTTGGATTTAAACATGGTATGCCAATAGATGCAGATTTAGTGTTTGACGTGCGTTTTTTAAAAAATCCCTATTATGTTGAAGAGCTGCGTCCTAAGACGGGATTACAGACGGAGGTATCCTCTTATGTTTTAGCGCTTGAGGATACACAAACGCTTATTCAAAAATTGAAGGATTTATTTGAATTTATGATACCTCTATATAGACAAGAAGGAAAATCACAGCTTGTTATTGCCTTTGGTTGTACGGGTGGACAGCATCGCTCGGTAACATTAGCAGAGTATTTTGGGGCATATCTAAGTGGAAAAGAGAATACGGTTATAACGCATCGTGACATCAATCGAAGAAAGGATTGAGTGAATGGGGAAAAGGCACACTAAGCTAGTTGTTATAGGTGGTGGTACAGGGCTTTCTACATTACTAAGGGGGCTGAAGCATCATCCATTCGATATTACTGCTATTGTAACAGTAGCGGATGATGGTGGCTCTTCAGGGCGCTTACGGGATGATTATGATATACCACCACCCGGCGATGTCCGAAATGTTATTGCTGCATTATCGGATGTTGAGCCACTTGTAGAGCAAATGTTTCAATATCGCTTTTCGGCATCACAAGATTTACGAGGGCATTCATTAGGCAATTTAATGCTCACTGCTTTAACAGAGATTACAGGTGATTTTAACCATGCCATTAGTGAAATGGGAAAAGTGTTAAAGGTCCATGGTCGTGTTATACCAGCTGCCAATAAAAAAATTAATTTACATGCAGAGCTTGAGGACGGTTCTACAATCGAAGGTGAATCTAAAATTCCAACGGCTACAAAACGCATTAGTCGTGTTTTTTTAGTGCCTGAAAATGTGAAACCGTTACCAGAGGCAATACGAGCAATCCAGCGTGCGGATTATATTTTAATTGGTCCTGGTAGCTTATATACGAGTATTATACCTAACCTGCTTGTCAAAGAAATTGGTGAAGCTGTTGTAAGAGCTAAAGGAAGAAAAATTTATGTTTGTAATTTAATGACTCAAAAAGGTGAAACCATTTCCTATACAGCAGGAGATCATGTAAAAGCAATTTACGAACATGTTGGCGCTTCCTTTATCGATTCTATTTTAGTAAATGAAGAGAAATTACCACATCCTGTACAGGAGCTTTATAAGGAAGAATGTGCGGAACCTGTAACATTTGATGTGGCAAAGCTTGAAAGTATGGGGTTAGAGGTTATTAAGCGAGATATTGCCACAATTCGATCAGATGGGACGGTTCGTCATAATGCGACAAATGTTGCTAAATGGCTTGTAGAATACGCAAATATTTATAAACAAAAAGTAAACAATCCAAAAATACAATCATAAAGCGCTTATTGTATATGATAAGATGGCATATACATAGAACTGAAGTTGAAAGGGGGGCACGTGATATGTCTTTTGCTTCTGAAACAAAAAAAGAATTAACGCAAATAGAAGCGGACAATCATTGTATGAAAGCAGAAGTATCTGCCCTAATTCGTATGAATGGTTCATTATCCTTTGCGAATAAACAGTTAAGCTTAGACGTACAAACTGAAAACGCTGCAATTGCAAGAAGACTCTATACGATTATGAAAAAGTTGTATCCATATAATGTAGAGTTACTTGTTCGAAAAAAAATGCGTTTGAAAAAAAATAACGTATATATTTGCCGTGTAAGAGATGGTGCGCGTGAGCTACTAATTGATTTAGAAATCATCTCAGACGACTTTCAATTCAATCATACGATTTCTCCAAAGCTTATTAAAAAGAGTGGTCAAAAAAGAGCATATTTACGAGGTGCATTTTTAGCAGGTGGCTCTGTTAATAATCCAGAAACGTCAGCCTACCATTTAGAAATTTATTCGTTATATAAAGAGCATGGCGAGGCTTTAATGGATGTTATGAATGAATTTGATCTAAATGCTAAAACAATAGAACGGAAAAAGGGCTTTGTGACCTATTTAAAAGAGGCAGAAAAGATTTCTGATTTTCTTAATATTGTAGGAGCACATCAGGCAATGATGAAATTTGAGGATGTCCGTATATTGCGAGATATGCGGAATAGCGTTAACCGTATTGTTAATTGTGAGACAGCAAACTTAAATAAAACAATAGGTGCTGCATTGCGTCAGGTTGAAAATATTCGATTTATTGAAAATTCCATTGGCCTAGATCAATTACCAGAAAAGCTTCGAGAAATTGCACGTTTACGAGTAGAATATCAAGATGTCACCCTAAAAGAACTGGGTGAAATGGTATCAAGCGGAACGGTTAGTAAATCAGGTGTCAATCATCGTTTACGGAAAATCGACGAAATAGCGGATGCATTAAGACGTGGAGAAAAGATTGGTGGTTAAGTTTTCATACTTTTCAGGTATGAATGTGATGCGTAAACACATATTGTTCTTTTGCTAGTAAGTAAGGTAAGATAAAACTAATAAGATGAACGGTAGTAAAGGGGAGTTTTGAGAATGACCGAGAGAAGAGTCCAAGTCAAATTAAAATTAGGACTACAGGCTAGACAAGCAGCATTATTTGTTCAAGAAGCAAATCGCTTTAGTGCAGATATCTTTCTTGAGAAGGATGAAAAAAAAGTTAATGCTAAATCCATTATGGGTGTAATGAGCTTAGCTATTGCCAAAGGAACAGAAGTAGTGTTAAGCAGTGAAGGCAACGATGCTGAGCAAGCGGTTACAGCATTGGCAGAGTTAATCGAAAAAGAAGATTAAATTTAAAGACTGTCCAATAATTGGGCAGTTTTTTTATGCTCTATTTAACGAAAGTGGTGGATAGCGGAGCTAATGTGACGGATAGAAATGTCAAAGTGACGGATGAAAATGACAAAATGATGATAGAACGTCAAAATAAAAGAAAGACATCTCAGAACTAAATCTGAGATGTCTTTCTTTGTTATTTACGGTCGCTACGTTCCATAATATGGTCGATTAAGCCATATTCTTTTGCACGTTCAGCTGTCATGAAGTTATCACGATCTGTATCTCTTGAAATGACTTCAAGCGGTTGCCCAGTGCGTTCTGATAAGATACCATTTAATTTTTCACGTAGGAATAAAATACGTTTAGCAGCGATTTCAATCTCAGTTGCTTGACCTTGTGCGCCACCTAATGGTTGGTGAATCATTACTTCTGCATTTGGTAAAGCGAATCGTTTACCAGGCTCACCTGCCGCAAGTAGGAATGCTCCCATAGATGCAGCCATACCAATACAGATTGTTTGTACTTGTGGCTTAATAATTTGCATTGTGTCATAGATGGCCATACCAGCAGTGATTGATCCACCTGGTGAGTTAATATAAAGTGAGATATCTTTATCTGGATCTTCAGCTTGTAGGAATAGAAGCTGAGCTACAATTGAGTTAGCCACGTTGTCATCAATCGCACTTCCTAAAAGGATGATGCGGTCTTTTAGTAGTCGTGAATAGATGTCATATGCACGTTCACCACGGCTTGTTTGTTCAATAACTGTAGGAATTAAATTCATGTTAAATCCTCCTTAATAAAACTAAATTCGAATACTCTTGCTGAAAACTTCCGTTGTATTTCAGCTGTATCCCTATCATACACATTATAGTCAGGGAAGGTCAAATATTAACCCTGCTAAAGTGAAATAAAAAAAATAAATTGTTTTTTGCATTCTATAGTTGAATTGTTGGCAATACGTTTGTATAATAGTTAAGGTCATAGATTAAAGTACGGTACACTATTTTGCGGGTATGCTTCAAAAAATGAGGATTATCTACATCATGCTTTTCATAAAGCCTAGAGTGAGTACTTTTTTTTTGTGTTTAATTGCCCTCGTGGTGTAATGGATAACACGTAAGATTCCGGTTCTTGCACTGGGGGTTCGATTCCCTCCGAGGGCGCCATTTTATTGATTATTTTATTACCTTTTATAGCTCGATTCTCCTAATAAGTAGTTTAGCAGCCTGCTTAGTGGAGAAAGAAGGGAAAATAGTGGAAATACTGCCCTAATTGGCATTATTCCCGTATTTGTTCCATTCAAACCTTCAAAAAAGCAACAACTCCAAATTATTTTTTAGTGGACATACTGTACGTGAGGACTAGCCATCTAGTCGAAAAAAAAGAATCCTATCTGAGGGGATTCTTTTTTTTTTTGCCCAAAACTATCTAATTTTGGCATGATTAGTTGATGTATAAATATTCATTTTTAATGCTATTTTCGATTATTCATACCGTTTTTTGCTAAAAAAACACATGGAAATAAATTTTTATGAAAAAATAATTACTTTTATACGAAAAGTTATTGTCTATTAGCAATAATGTTACTATAATTGACCTAATAGTCTAACATTTCCGAATTGTGAAAAATGAAGTCGTATTTCGGAAAAACTTATTTTAGGGGGAAATGCTATGAAAAAAAGAGTATCTATGTTACTTATGCTCGTGGCAGCACTAATGCTAGCTCTAGCAGGATGTGGCGCGAAGGAAGATAAATCATCAGGTAGTGCACCGTCAGAGGATGGCGGAAGCGGTAAAAAAGTTTATAAGGTAGGTACAGAGGCTACTTTCGCTCCGTTTGAATCGATTGACGATAAAGGGAATATAGTAGGGATTGATGTCGATATTTTGCAGGCTATTGCAGATGAAATGAACTTTGAGGTAGAATGGCAAAATATTGGCTGGGAGCCTGTATTCCAAACAATTAAAAATGGTGAAACAGATATTGGGGCATCTGGAATTACAATCACAGAAGAACGTAAACAATCGTTCGACTTTACCGAACCATACCATGAATCTCAATTATTTATTGTAGTAAAAGAAGATTCAAAGATTAAATCATTAGCAGAATTAAAAAATAAAAAGGTTTCCGTACAAATCAATTCTACAGGACATACAGCAGCGAAAAAGCTACAGGGTGATGCTAGTACAAACATTATGGCATTTGAAAATCAACCAGTTGCTATCCAAGAAATGCTGAATGGCAATGTAGATGCTGCAATCGGTGATAATGCAGTAGTTAATAAGTATATCCAAGCACATCCAGATCAAAAACTAAAAGTAATAGAAGATGATGCATTTGAAAAAGAATATTATGGCTTCATGGTTCAAAAAGGAAATAAAGAGCTCTTAAACCTATTAAATGAAGGTCTACAAAAAATTAAAGATAACGGTAAATTAAAAGAGATTACTGGCTCAGACTTTAAGTAAGAAAAGAATGAATGGTGCCCTAGCTAGCCTATATACTAGCGGCTTCATATTTTTTCGTAACTTTTTAGGGGAAATGGGGTTTTCGGATGGACATCTTTGACTTACGCTGGGACATAGTCTGGAACTACCGAGATATGTTTATACGTGGTATTGGCGTAACACTAATTTTGACACTCAGTGGTTATTTTGGTGGTATTTTTTTAGGATTATTTTTAGGGCTCGGAAAATTATCAACGAAAAAATGGATTTATTGGCCATGTAAGCTTTATGTTGATTTATTCCGTGGAACACCAATGCTAGTGCAAATTTTATTAATTCATTTAGCCGTAATACCTACGATTTTCGGACACTCTTTAGGCTATATGGTGTCAGGGATCACGGCACTTATATTAAACTGTGCGGCCTACAATGCAGAAATCTTCCGTGCCGGCATTCAAAGTATTGCGAAAGGTCAAATGGAGGCAGCTCGATCACTTGGCTTAACACATAACCAAGCGATGAGAAAAGTCATTTTACCACAGGCATTTAGACGAATGATTCCACCGTTAGGGAATGAATTCATTGCGCTATTAAAGGATTCCTCTCTTGTAACTGTTATTGCAGCTCCAGATATTTTATATGCAAGTAAAGTAGTAGCAGGAGCTAGCTTCCGATTCTGGGAGCCGTACATTGTTGCAGCATTATTATATTTAGTTTTAACGTATGGTGTAACAAAAATTGTGGCATTTATCGAGAAGCGATTCAGTAATAGTTATGTCCCTCGTAAGGCAGAAGGGCGGGAAGCGCGATGATTAAAATTCAAAATTTACACAAATATTTTGGCAAGTTAGAAGTATTAAAAGGTATTGATTATGAAATACAAGAAAAACAGGTAGTTTGTGTAATAGGACCATCTGGTTCAGGAAAAAGTACCTTTTTACGCTGCATTAATATGCTCGAAGAAGTGACAGATGGTGCCATTTATATTAAAAATGTGAAGATTAATGATCCTAAAACAAATATAAATGCAATACGTGCAGAAGTGGGCATGGTGTTTCAACAATTCAATTTATTCCCGCATATGACGGTTATTGATAATGTGACAATGGCACCAATGCAAATTCGTAAGATGAGTCGTGCCGATGCAGAAGCATTAGGACATGAGCTTCTTAAGAAGGTTGGTTTAGATAGTAAGGCATATAACTACCCTGAACAGCTTTCAGGTGGTCAGCAGCAACGGGTAGCTATTGCTCGCGCTTTAGCAATGAAACCAAAAGCCATTCTTTTTGATGAACCAACATCAGCACTTGATCCAGAAATGGTAAAAGAGGTGTTAGATGTAATGAAGAATCTAGCAGCTGAAGGAATGACAATGATTGTCGTTACACATGAAATGGGCTTTGCACGTGAGGTAGGCGATCGTGTTGTCTTTATGGATGGTGGCTATATTGTAGAAGAAGGAGCACCGGAGGAAATTTTCGGAAATCCTCAAAATGAACGAACAAAAGCATTTTTAGGAAAAGTTTTATAACCAAAAAGCAAAGCAGTCTCAGGTGATTTAGATCACATGTGAGACTGCTTTTTTGTTAATGAAGAGGATTTGTAGTTGTACCGAATGAATCGAGTATTGTACGCATATCCTGTTGCGAATATTGAGGTACTTGATAGTAGCCATGTTTATTTTGGTAAATAGATAATTCGTATGCCATTTCAATACAGTTGGGAATACTATCTGCAACAACACGGCGAACAACAGGGTTTGTAGTCTCAGTTGCAGCAGCCGTCATACATTTGGCTGTACCTTTTTGAGCACCTAATAAGAAGCCAGAAATTGTTTCATCATTAATTTCATTTGCATTTTGCATTGGTTTTTTAGGTTGCCCAGGATTTAAACCATAAGTAAAGTTATTGCCTGTCTCCATTTGGTAACGTCCAGTTGGAACAGATGGATCATGTCCAGTTTTAAAAGATTCCACAATAGTGTTATACATCCCTAAAGTGAAGTTATATTGGCGATCCAAAATACTAAGTAACTCAGGGTCCTTTACATGTGGACGTAGAATAATGGATTGATTCATACCAGCAATGATTTCGCCAAGTGTTTCATGCATGTCCATAACTTCATGTCCACCATGATTTAGGCTTTGTTGTTGGTTGAATGATGGTTGGTTAGCTGATTCATTGTGAAATGATTGTGACAAAAAAAACGCCTCCTAAATGTTATTTTGTTGCAGTATTTAGTATGTCTAATTAGATATATTTCATACGCTATAACTCCATTTGCATATATGTAGAATAGAGATGTTTTTTTGCAGCACATTAGAGGTAAGGAAAAGTAAGTGTGTAAAGGAGGGAATACCATTTGAAAAAAGTGCTTGGACCTATAGGCATTATCATCATTATTTTAGTGCTATTAGCTTTATTATTTATCCCAAAATACAACAGTCTCGTAACAGCGGAAGAGAGTGTGGATTCAAAATGGGCTCAGGTTGAAAATCAGCTTCAGCGTCGCTATGATTTAATTCCGAATTTAGTGGAATCCGTGAAAGGGTACGCTAAACATGAGCAAGATATTATTGCTAGTATTTCGGAGGCACGCTCACAAATGGGGAATGCACGTAGTCCAGAGGAGCAGGCGCTTGCGAATGATGCACTGAATGGCGCACTTAGTCGATTGCTTGTGGTGGTAGAAATTTATCCAAACTTAAAGGCAGACGCTAATTTTCGACAATTAATGGATGAATTAGCTGGAACAGAAAACCGGCTAGCAGTCGCTCGTGAGGACTATAATAATGAAGTTCAAACTTTTAATAAAAATGTAAAACGTTTCCCAGGAAATTTAATTGCAGGAATGTTTGGGTTTGAGCAGAAGGAATATTTTAAAGCTACAGCAGGTTCTGAAAAGGCACCATCTATTGATTTTAGTAATTCAGGTAAGCAATAATGAAACGTTTTATTGTGCAATTTGCAATTGTTTGTTTCTCATTTCTTGTATTGATTAGAATGGCAGATGCAGCAATGCCAACCCCCATGAAAAATACGTATATTCATGATTTTGCTAATGTTTTATCCTCTTCAGTCAAAGAAGAGCTTAATCATTATTCAGAGCAGCTAGACAAAGGGACAAGTGCCGAAATAATGGTTGTCACAGTGGAATCCATTAATGGTCAGGAACCGAAAATGTATGCGACTAAGATGATTCGCTCATGGGGAATTGGTGATGCACAAAAAAATAACGGTGTTTTACTATTAGCAACATTTGGTCAGGGAGAAGGCAATAATGATGTCGTTATTGCCGTTGGTCAGGGACTTGAAGGAGCATTGCCAGATGGTAAGCTTGGAAGGATACTAGATACAGCATTTTATCCTAATGCAAGTGCTGGTAATATCGATCAAGCATTTAAAGCAACATATGCTGAAGTATTTCAAACAGTTGCAGAGGAATACAATTGGGAGGGGGAGACACCTACTAATTCAGCTGAGGAGGAAGAGATGCCAACATGGATGATTATTGTCCTTGTTGTCATTGTACTTGTTTTTTACTCCATTTTTTCAAATGGTGGTGGAAGAGGACCTCGCTCTGGTGGCAGAGGAGGCTATCCAGGAGGCTTTGGCGGTGGCTTTGGCAGCCGAGGCTCAGGTGGAGGCGGCTTTGGTGGATTTGGAGGTGGTTCATCTGCTGGGGGCGGAGCCAGTCGTAAATTCTAACTGGCTACTTTGTAACATTAAAAATAAGAAATTGGACATTATTACCCGAATATAATGTTGCGCATATAATAGAAATGTACATTACTAAATTAAATTTTTTTAGTAATGTACATTTTTATTTTAGAGAAAATTCAAATTATTTGATGCGTGAAATTATTAAAGTAATACTCATATATAAAGCAAGGTCGAAAATCATTATATAAAATCTAAACTATTCAAAATATCTGTTACTTCCAACTTAAATGTCTCATTCTCTATAACAGAGTGAATGAATGGACGGTCCCCAATAAGCTCTATAATTATTTGATGCTTATTTTCCTGAGCAAAATGGATTATTTCTTCAAATTGAGTGTGATTATAATAAATGTCAACATTATAGTATTTTCTTAATTCACGAGCGATATGAAAAATCATAGGATGGAACTCTTCGTTGGCATCAGCTAATAATATTTTATGAGGTGGTAATATATTTTTGTCAATATAATCTAGTCTTTTCAATACAGATAATAATCTTTCTAAACCAAAGGCTAAGCCAACTCCTGGTTCATTTAAATTGCCGACAGCAGAAACTAAATTATTGTATCGTCCACCACCTAAAATTGCTCCGATTTCAGAATCAATAACCAAACCCTCTAATATATAGCCTGTATAATAATCTGCCCCTCTTGCTAATGTTAAATCAATTTTAATGTTGGATTGAACATTTTTTGGTAAATAAGAGAGGATAAATTTCAAATCGGCTGTCGCCTTTGTAGAAGAGAGACAGTAATTAAAGAATTTTTCAATTTGACTTATTTGATTTTGTAAATCCTCATATTGAGCTAAAAGGTTAGAAAAACACTCAATTTCAATTAGTATTTGATTAGCAATATTCAGTGGAATTTTATTTTCTATTAGTTTATTTTTTATACCTTGTAATCCGTCTTTTGAAACTTTATCTGCATAATCTAAGGCTCTTTGTAATCCGAGGTGTTCTTCTTGGGTATTCAAACCAACTTTAAGAGCTAAGGCTTGAATAAGTAGTCTATGATTTATTTTCAAAACAAAGTTTTTTATTCCTAACTTATTAATCAATTCATGGGCCATTATGGTAATATCGATTTCTGCTAATAAACTGTCTGAGCCAATGATATCAGCGTCGCATTGTGTAAATTCTCTAAAATGACTTTTTCCAGGCTGATCATCTCTAAAAGAGGGACCAATTTGATATCTTTTATAAGGTCTCGGTATATTTGGATACATACTAACTACTCTAGCCAGCGGTACAGTTAGATCATAACGAGGAATAAGAAATTTTCCATTTTTATCTTTTATATGAAAAAATAACTTTTCCCCTTCCCCGTGATGTCCGTTAAATGTTTCTAAGTATTCTAAAATAGGTGTTTTATGTGGATTGAAACCATAGTTTTCATAAACGCCTTTAATTATATTGATGATATGTTCTCGATATCTCATGTCAAATCCTAAAACATCTTCGGTCCCCTCAGGAATTGATAGAGTCTTTTCATTTAGGTTAAAAATCATCTTTGAATCTTCCTTTCGATGAGTTGAATCATATTAATTTTTATTTTGAAAATAAATCAAGAATGTTAAGCCTATTAAGATGAAAATACCTCCCAATAGTTGTAGTGGCTCCATTACTTCCTGCAAAAATAGTAAGCCAAAGATAGAGGTGAATATGGGCTCTACCATACTTATCATAGAAACATTAGTTGAAGTAAGAATCTGTAGTGATTTAAATAAAGTTATTTCGCCTATAATCGTTGAGATAACAACAATGCCGAATATATATATCCATGCATTTGAACCAAAATTCAAATGTAGTTCACTAGTTATTAGTCCTATGAAAATTACACCCAGTGCAGCAAAGGAGGTAACATAAGTACTTGTTACAACGGGGGAATTATTGTCGGTGACTTTTTTTCCAAGAATCATATATAGTGCATATACAATAGCAGCTAATATCGCTAAAAATACGCCTTTCATATTTATACCTTGAAAAGAAACGCCTAATAAAAAAATCATACTAATAAAGGTGAAAAATAAAGCTATGATTGATTTTATCTTTAGCTTTTCTTTGTAGATTAAAAAGGAAAAGATTGAAACAAAAATAGGAAAAGAAAATAATAATAAAACAGCCATAGCAGATGATAGATATTTTAATGATTCAAAATGTAGGACAGATAACAGTGTAAATAAAACACCACCCAATAGAAAAAATAACTTTAAATCTATTTTACTGATTTTTAAAGGTATTTTTTTCCATAAAAGAAACAAAAAAAATAGTAAAGAACTTATTGAAAATCTTAAAACCAGCAATGTATAAACAGAAATCCCATAGCTATAAGCTTTTATAGCAAAAATGGGCATAATACCAAAACAAATAGCTGAAATTATTGCATAAATAGTGCCTTTTTTTAAATCTCTCACACTAACCTTCCTTCACAAATTTAAAAAAATAATAGAATTCTTCATGCTTTGCTAAAATCCGTGTATCTGAAAATATAAGTTGCTACAGCAATTGACCTTCACTCGAGTTAATTTAATCCTATCATTACAAATAATTACATTTCAATAGTGATATTTGACATTTTTGTGTCTTTAAACCATTTTTAACCAATTGTTTTTGAAGTTTATCTAATGATGTGTATCCAGTTGCATCACACTTTTCCTATCTGTGTGCGAGTAATAGCCCCAGCTTTCTGTTGGTCGAGCTGCTTGCTTAAATAAACGAGATATTGGTTTTCATAGTCTGCAATAAAATCTAACAATTAAATATCCTAAATTTTATTTTATTCATAAATAAAAGCTGAACTAAATGGTATGGATTAGTTCAGCTCAAAAATCCCGTGTTAAATTATGGTCACTTTTTCATTGGTTTAAAAGGAAATTATATTTAATTATTATCATTTATTGACAAAAGCGCTAAAGTTGTTATAATTTTAATATATCGACAAACGATATAACGCACAATGATATAAGGAGGAATCACTTTGAAAAAACGATTTTTATCGGCAT
>Ga0213821_1000361_pt1 | contig 29251 bp, 27 predicted proteins | sample MC6MC0909MG_FD_179894 | JGI IMG/M metagenome (GOLD analysis project Ga0213821, IMG submission 179894) | Enriched soil aggregate microbial communities from Iowa State University, Ames, United States - MC6-MC0909-MG | ecosystem: Environmental > Terrestrial > Soil > Unclassified | place: USA: Iowa...
AGAGGTCACACCCGTTCCCATACCGAACACGGAAGTTAAGCTCTTTAGCGCCGATGGTAGTTGGGGGCTTCCCCCTGTGAGAGTAGGACGTCGCTAGGCACACAAAGCAGTCAGCAATAGCTGGCTGTTTTTTTGTATATTTTTGAGTGTTGGAAAGGATTACTGTAAATTTGTCTTCGCTTTAATAGCACATTTAGTGCATTTTTTTGTGTAAAATTGTGCAAAATAAATAAGTACTGTATTAATTTAAATAGTCTTTTTTGGAGTTGAATGCTTCGGAGAGAAATATTTTAAAAACGAATATTTGTGCATTAATTATAGAAATTCCCTCTTAAAAATGGAGAATTACGTATAAATTTTACTAGATTAAAAAGTCTGAATTGTCTTTCTTTAATAAGTTTCTTGACAGTAGCATGACTCGTTGTTAATCTTACAATTAATATTCTTTTAACTATAGGAGGAAGTTACGAAAATGTGGGAATCTAAATTTGCCAAAGAAGGTTTAACTTTTGATGATGTATTATTAGTACCAGCTCATTCAGAAGTATTGCCGAAAGATGTTGATTTATCAGTTCAACTAACACCAAAGATTAAATTAAATATCCCAATGGTTAGTGCGGGTATGGATACAGTTACAGAATCTAAGATGGCAATTGCTATGGCACGCCAAGGTGGTATCGGTATTATCCATAAAAATATGGGAATTGATGAGCAAGCGGAACAAGTTGAAAAAGTAAAACGTTCTGAAAATGGTGTTATTACAAACCCATTCTTCTTAACTCCAACTCACCAAGTTTTCGATGCTGAACATTTAATGGGGAAATACCGAATTTCAGGTGTACCAATTGTTGATAGTATGGAAAACCAAAAGCTAGTAGGTATTATTACAAACCGCGACTTACGTTTTATTTCTGACTACTCTTTAAAAATTGAAGATGTAATGACAAAAGAAGATTTAATTACAGCTCCTGTTGGAACGACTTTAGAGGATGCCGAAAAGATTCTTCAACAATATAAAATTGAAAAACTTCCTATTGTAGACGAAGATGGTAAATTAACTGGTCTTATTACAATTAAGGATATTGAAAAAGTAATTGAATTCCCGAATGCTGCAAAAGATGTACATGGTCGTTTATTAGTTGGTGCAGCAGTAGGCGTTTCTAAAGATACAATGGTTCGCATTGAAAAGCTTGTAGAGGCACAAGTGGATATCGTAGTAATTGATACTGCACATGGTCATTCAGAGGGCGTATTGCAAACAATTCGCTCAATCCGTGAAACATACCCTGAACTAGAAATCATTGCTGGTAACGTAGCAACAGGAGATGGTGCTCGTGCATTATTTGAAGCTGGTGCAGATGTAGTGAAAGTTGGTATTGGACCAGGATCTATTTGTACAACTCGTGTTGTTGCAGGTGTAGGTGTACCACAAATTACAGCGATTTATGATTGTGCTACAGTAGCACGTGAGCTTGGTAAAACAATTATTGCTGATGGTGGTATTAAATACTCTGGAGATATCGTAAAAGCTCTTGCAGCAGGTGGTAACATCGTAATGCTTGGTTCACTTCTTGCAGGTACTTCTGAATCTCCTGGGGATACTGAAATCTTCCAAGGTCGTCGCTTTAAAGTGTATCGTGGTATGGGTTCAATTGGTGCAATGGAAAAAGGTTCAAAAGATCGTTATTTCCAAGAAGATGCGAAAAAATTAGTGCCTGAAGGTATTGAAGGTCGACTTCCTTATAAAGGGCCTCTAGCAGATACAGTTTATCAACTAATCGGTGGTATTCGAGCAGGTATGGGTTATTGCGGCGCTCCTAACCTTGAATATTTACGTGACAAAGCTCAATTTGTTCGTATGACAGGTGCAGGTCTTCGTGAATCACATCCTCATGATGTTCAAATTACAAAAGAATCACCAAATTATTCAATGTAATATCTTTCAAGCAACTTTTATGCTCTCGTATCGTCTACAAAGATGGCACGAGGGCATTTTTTATGAGATAGATTGCGCACGTACGATGCTATCTATGATAAAATGTCGAGGACAAGATTATTTTTGGAGGGCAATAAAGGTGAAAAAAACAATGAACACCGTATTACGTTTGCTCCTAATTCCTGTTCTATTATTTAGTATGTTTGCAGGTATGCCTGCAAAAGCAAATGCTGAAACAGATTTAGGGCTAACAGTAGATGCTGCGATTTTAATTGACGCAGATTCAGGAAAAATTTTATATGAACAAAATGCAGATACTTCACTGGGTATCGCTAGTATGACGAAGATGATGACAGAGTACCTACTACTGGACGCAATTGATGCAGGTACGGTGAAATGGGATCAGGAGTATCATGTTACGGACTATACGTATCGTATGTCTCAAAATCGTGCATTAAGTAATGTACCTTTACGAAGAGACGGATCATATACAATTCGTGAACTATATGAAGCAATGGCAATCTATTCTGCCAATGCAGCAACAGTAGCGATTGCAGAAACTATTGCTGGTACTGAAACTGAGTTTTTAAAGCTAATGAACAAAAAGGCAGAAGAACTTGGACTTGAAGGCTATAAGTTTGTGAATGCTACAGGTCTTAACAATGCCGATCTATTTGGTATGCAGCCAGCAGGTACTGGACCAGAAGATGAGAATGTAATGCCGGCTAAATCTGTAGCCAAATTAGCGTATCATTTATTAAAAGATCATCCAAAGGTTTTAGAAACATCTAAAATTACAAAAAAGACATTCCGTGAAGGTACAGATGATGCAATCCAAATGTCGAACTGGAACTTTATGTTACCAGGACTAGTATTCCAATATGAAGGTGTAGATGGCCTTAAAACAGGTACTACAAACTTTGCGGGACATTGCTTTACAGGTACCGCAGAACGCAATGGGACACGTTTAATTGCAGTAGTGATGAAAGCTGTAGATGCAAAAGGACAAGGCTCTTATAAAGCACGTTTTGATGCGACAGCTAAGTTATTTAACTACGGTTTCTCTCAATTTACAAAACATGAAATTATCCCAGCGAACTACAAGTTTAAAGACCAAAAAACAGTAAAAGTTACAAAAGGGAAAGAAGATAGCGTAGCAATTGCTGTAAAAGAACCAATTTCGTTTATGGTAAAGTCTTCTGAAAAAGATTTATACCAACCTAAATTAGTATTAGATAAAAAAAGTCTTGAAGCTAAAGTTAAAAAGGGTACAGTAGTGGGGAAAGTCGTTATTGAGCGCACAGAAGGTACGGATTACGGCTTTATTGATGGCAAAGATTTTGCATCTGATGTTGTGACAACAGCATCTGTTGAACGCGCAAGTGGCTTTGCTCTATTTTTCCAAGGTATCGGTAGCTTCTTCGGCAACTTATGGGGCGGAATTACGGACTTTGTTGGTGGATTATTTTAATAACTAACTAAAAGAACACGCTTAATGTTTGAAAAAACATGGCGTGTTCTTTTTCACGTTTTCCAGGCTATATGCATACGCTAATAGGCGAAAGGATGTGGCTAAATGTGTGGTATTACCGGGTGGGCTAGCTTTAAAAAAGACTTACGAGCAAGCGATACCATTATGAAGACAATGGCGCAAGCATTAAGTAAACGAGGACCTGATGATGAAAATGTTTGGTGTAATGAACATATCGCATTTGGCCATCGACGGTTAGCGGTCATCGATTTAATAGGCGGCAAGCAACCAATGATGAAAAAACATGATGGCGTAAACTATGTCATTACATACAATGGCGAGCTGTATAATACAGAGGAAATACGGAAAGAGCTTCAAGCAAGAGGGCATGTATTTACAACGCACTCTGATACGGAAGTATTATTAACTGCATATATAGAGTGGAAAGAACAATGTGTTACCTACTTAAATGGTATCTTTGCTTTTGGGGTATGGGATGAACACACCGAATCACTGTTCCTTTGTCGGGATCGTCTTGGTGTAAAGCCACTGTATTATACGGAACAGCAAGAAGGATTGCTTTTTGCCTCAGAGGTCAAAGCATTGTTTGCACATCCTGCGATACAGCCAACTGTTAATACGGAAGGTCTTGCTGCTATTATGGCTGTAGGACCCTCTAAAACGCCTGGGAAGTCGCTATTCGATAATATTAATGAGCTACGCCCAGGATACGCAATGCGGTATTCAAGAGAAGGCGTGCGCATATGGCAATATTGGCAGCTCCATAGTAAAAAACACGAGGAATCATTAGACGAGACAGTTGACCATGTACGGTATTTATTAACCGATGCTATTGAACGGCAGTTAATATCAGATGTACCGATTTGTACATTTCTTTCAGGTGGCTTAGATTCCAGCATTATTACAGGTATTGCAGCTAATCACTTTCAACAGCAAAATAAAGGAAACCTGCATACGTACTCGATCGATTATGAGGATAATGAACGTTTCTTCCATCCACATGCTTTTCAAAATTCAACCGATACCTATTGGATACAAAAAATGACTGATTCGTTCGGTACTACACATCATGCTGAGCAAATTACACAGCAGCAATTAATCGATTTGTTAATCGAAGCCGTTATTGTAAGAGATGCCCCAGGTATGGCCGATGTGGACTCATCATTACTGTGGTTTTGCCGAGAAATTAAACAAGATTTTACGGTAGCTTTATCAGGTGAATGTGCAGATGAAATATTTGGAGGTTATCCATGGTTTAAAGAAAAATCAACAGGCTTTCCTTGGATCCGTTCATTACCTGAAAGAACAGCCATGTTACGACAAGAATGGCGGAATAAATTAGCCGTAGAAAACTATGCACAGCATGTTTATGACCAAACGATGAAGGAAGTACCTTATCTAGAAGGAGAAAGTTCCGAGGCAGCACAGCATCGTGAAATGCTTTATTTAAATATGGTGTGGTTTATGCAAACATTGCTAGAACGAAAAGATCGTATGAGCATGGGTGCGAGTCTTGAGGTGCGTGTACCATTTGCGGATCATCGCCTTGTAGAATATGCGTGGAATATTCCTTGGGAAATGAAAAATGTAGACGGAATGGAAAAAGGATTACTGCGAAAAGCAATGTCGCATTTATTGCCACAAGAAGTGCTTTATCGAAAAAAGAACCCTTATCCGAAAACCTACCATCCTGTTTATACAGCAGGAGTTCAAAAATGGTTAACAGAAATCTTAAACGATAAAAATTCCATTCTTCACGAATTATTTGAACGACAAAAACTAGTAGAGTTAATTGAATCAGGGGGAAGCTCATTTAAAGTCCCTTGGTACGGACAATTAATGGCAGGACCGCAACTGTTAGCCTATTTAGGACAAATTGACACATGGTTTAAGCATTATAATATTCAACTAAAAGAATGAATTAAAAACACAACCATCTCATCACTGTATTCGTGATGTAGATGGTTGTTTAGCTTGTACGCCCCAGCAATGCATTAACTTCTCAACGGAGGGTTCAATTTCGTGCACAGGAATACCGCCAAAGCCGAGTAAAAATTGAGCTTGAGAAGCCGTATTTTCATCAAGACGATAAGCTGATAATGGATAGATGCCTATTCCTGCATCATTAGCGCGTTGCTGTAATTGTTTCTCGGATAATGCATGTTGAACATCTAGCAAGATATGCATCCCAGCTTGCTCACCAGTAATTTTAATTTGTGTAGAATAATTTTCTAATATCGTTGTTAGTTTCTCGTGTTTTTTTCGATAAACTTTTCTCATACGATTTAAATGTTTTGAAAAGTGACCGTCTCGCATAAAATTGGCTACTATATGCTGATCGAATCTTGGTACTGTTGATGAATAATAATTAAAGACATCATTGTAAGTAGCAAGAAGCTTAGGCGGCAGTACAAAATAGGCAACACGCAAGGATGGCATCAATGATTTGGTAAAGGTACTCATATAGATGACTTTGTCATTGCGATCTAATGCTTGAAGCGCCGGAATTGGTTTTCCAGTATAACGAAATTCAGAATCATAATCATCCTCAATAATATATCTCGAAGGGCTTTGAGCGGCCCAATTTAATGCTTGGGCACGTCGTGTAGCAGATAATACAGCGCCCGTAGGGAACTGATGTGATGGTGTTATATAAACAACGTCAGCAGCTGTCTTTTCTAATTCTTGAATAAGTATCCCTTCATCATCTACTGAAATGGGATAAACTTTTCGTTTATGTTGCAAAAACATCCGGTGCACGGTCGGATAACCAGGATTTTCGAGCGCAAAGCAAGTATCTTCGCTGAAAAGGCGCAATATCATCGGCAGTAGTTGTTCTGTACCTGATCCGATAACGATTTGCTCTGGACTACATATAACGCCTCGTGATTGATATAAATAATGAGCAATTTCTGTACGTAGCGCTAACTCACCTTGGGGTTCACCTGTAAGTAATAATTCCTTAGACGCATCATCAAAAAGCTCCTTTGCGTATTTTCGCCACGTTTGAAATGGGAACGCATCAATATCAATGGAACCAGGGTTAAAATCAATGGAATATGTTTTTTTGCGGGGCTGTTCAGTTAGGATTGTGGCACTGTCTTGCTGAATATAAGGTAGTTCATCGATGTCCTCAACAAAATAACCGACCCGAGATTTTGACATAATATATCCTTCTGCCAGTAACTGAGCATAAGCAATTTCAATTGTTGTTTGAGAAATATTTAAAAAATCCGCCAATTTCCTCTTGGAAGGTAATTTTTCTCCCACTGTAATCTTCTTTGTACTAATAGCTTCTTTTATGCCGCTATAAAGCTGATCATACAGCGGTTTTCCACCATCTTTTTCGAGCTGAAATAAAAGCATATCCATGTGTGATTCTTCTCCTGACCTTATAATTTTTTTGTAAACTGAATATTTCGATATGGTCAATTTCTATTATACTAAATTTCATCACAAAGGTGGAGGTAGAAAAAATGAAGCAAACAGGAACTGAATTAGTAAAGCGTGGGATGGCAGAAATGCAAAAGGGTGGCGTTATTATGGATGTTATTAATGCTGAACAGGCGAAAATTGCTGAAGCAGCAGGGGCAGTAGCTGTTATGGCATTGGAGCGAGTACCATCTGATATAAGGAAAGCGGGAGGCGTTGCACGTATGGCAGATCCTCGTATTGTCGAGGAGGTAATGGCAGCGGTCACGATTCCTGTAATGGCGAAGGCACGTATTGGCCATATTGTTGAAGCACGAGTGCTAGAAGCGATGGGCGTTGATTATATTGATGAAAGTGAAGTGTTAACACCGGCAGATGAGGAATTTCATTTGTTAAAGAGTGATTATACAGTGCCGTTTGTATGTGGTTGTCGTGATCTGGGGGAAGCGGCTCGTCGCATCGGTGAAGGGGCATCTATGCTACGTACGAAAGGTGAGCCAGGTACAGGCAATATTGTAGAGGCTGTACGCCATATTCGTAAGGTTAATGCCCAAGTGCGAAAAGTTGTCGGTATGACGGAAGATGAGTTAATGACAGAAGCGAAATTGCTCGGTGCGCCATTTGAATTGTTAAGGGAAATTAAAAAGCTTGGTCGACTACCAGTTGTCAACTTTGCCGCAGGAGGTGTTGCGACACCAGCAGATGCTGCATTAATGATGGAGCTAGGTGCTGACGGCGTATTTGTTGGTTCCGGTATTTTTAAATCAGAAAATCCGGAGAAGTTTGCACGTGCTATCGTGGAAGCGACAACACATTATAAGGATTATCAATTGATTGCAGAAATTTCAAAGGAGCTAGGTGTGCCGATGAAAGGTATTGATATTGCGCAACTTAGCCAAAGCGAACGGATGCAAGAACGAGGTTGGTAAGATGAAAAAAATCGGTGTATTAGCATTGCAGGGTGCGGTTAGAGAGCATGTAAAAATGTTAGAGGCACTTGGTTGTCAAACGGTTTTAGTCAAGCATAAGGAGCATTTAGAAGGGCTTGACGGGCTCGTATTGCCTGGTGGGGAAAGTACGACGATGCGCAAGTTATTAAATCGTTATGAACTGCTGGAACCACTACGGATACTTGCTGAACAAGGACTACCTATGTTCGGCACTTGCGCTGGTCTGATTTTATTGGCAAAAGAAGTGGTCGATCACGATCCACATTTAGCTGTCATGGATGTTGTCGTTGCTCGAAATTCCTATGGACGCCAAGTCGATAGCTTTGAAGTGGATTTAAATATTGCGGCAATTGGTGATGCGATACCAGCTGTTTTTATACGCGCACCACATATTGTGTCAGTTGGTGAAGGTGTGGAAGTGCTAGCAGAGCATGATGGCAAAATTGTGCTAGCGCGTGATGGCCATTTACTTGGCTGTTCATTTCATCCTGAATTAACGACAGATTTGCGCATTGTCGAATATTTTGTGACGACTATGGTGTGACTTGCAAAATGTCGTTTCATATAGTACAGTATGGATAAAATTTAAATAATTGAACACGATGATGGGAAGTAGTAGCAAGCACGTTTTTTTAAGAGAGTCAGCGGGTGGTGGAAGCTGATAAAGGCACTTGTGAATCCGTCCTGGAGTTGCGCAGTCGAAGTGAATGAAGTAGGCTGTCGCCGGCTGAAATGCCGTTATGATATAAGTGGACTAGACAATTGTCTGGTCAATTAGGGTGGCAACGCGGGTAGCTCTCGTCCCTTTCATGGGATGAGGGCTTTTTTGTGTTCCATCACATAAAAACTTTCCATCATTATGCATTCTACTACTGGAGGTATGGACTTATGTTAGATATTAAACGCGTCCGTGACAACTTCGCGGAAATTAAAGAAATGTTATTAACGCGTAACGAGGATTTAGGAAACTTAGATGATTTTGAAGCGTTAGATACAAAACGTCGCGAATTAATTGCCAAAGCAGAAGAGCTAAAAGCAGAACGAAATAAAGTGTCTGAGCAAATTTCTGTGATGAAACGTAATAAAGAAAATGCAGATGAAGTAATCGCTCGTATGCGTCAAGTTGGCGATGAAATTAAAGAGCTAGATACACAGCTAAATGAAGTAGAAGACCGCTTTAAAGATATGATGATGCGCTTACCAAACGTACCGCATGAATCAGTGCCAGTAGGTACTACTGAAGATGACAATGTAGTGGAATATACGTGGGGCGAAGTGCCAGCCTTTGATTTCGATATTAAAGCCCACTGGGATATCGCAACAGATTTACAAATTGTCGATTTTGAACGCGGTGCAAAAGTAACTGGTAGCCGTTTCTTATTCTATCGTGGCTTAGGTGCGCGTCTAGAACGTGCATTAATGAGCTTTATGATGGATTTACATGCAGAAGAGCATGGCTATGAAGAAATGTTACCACCTGTTATTGTCAATAGAGACAGCTTAACTGGTACAGGACAGCTGCCTAAATTTGAGGAAGATGTATTTAAAGTAGATGATACAGACTACTTTATGATTCCAACAGCAGAAGTACCGGTAACGAACTTCTACCGTGATGAAATTCTGCCAATTGAAGCTTTACCACAAGGCTTTGCAGCATATAGCGCTTGCTTCCGTTCAGAAGCGGGTTCTGCAGGTCGCGATACACGTGGCTTAATTCGTCAGCACCAATTCAATAAAGTTGAATTAGTTCGCTTTGTGAAGCCGGAAGAATCTTACGAACAGCTAGAATTATTAACAGGTCACGCTGAAAAAGTATTACAATTATTAGGCTTACCTTACCGTAAATTAAAAATGTGTACGGCAGATTTAGGTTTCACTGCTGCGAAAAAATATGATTTAGAAGTTTGGATTCCGGCGCAAAATATGTACCGCGAAATTTCTTCTTGCTCAAACTTTGAGGATTTCCAAGCGCGTCGTGCGAATATTCGTTTCCGCCGTGAGCCAAATGCAAAACCAGAATACGTACACACATTAAACGGTTCAGGTCTTGCGATTGGTCGAACAGTGGCTGCTATCCTTGAAAACTATCAGCAAGCTGATGGAAGTGTAGTCATTCCAGAAGTATTAGTGCCGTATATGGGTGGAAAAACAGTCATTGCACCAAAATAAACAGTTTGTTCAACAGACTTAAAGTGCACGAATTGTATATTACGATATTTCAAGCTATTTTAGATTACTCGATTAAGGGTTTTCTAAAATAGCTTTTTTGCTTTTTTAGCGTCGAAAACGCTCATTATTTTAGAAAATTCGTTATAATGAATATAATTCATGGGGACAAGGGGGGAATGATTCATGGCTCTACATCAATTTGCACAAGCATTAAAAGAGTTTGATAATGTTTTAATTACCGATGAAAAAGGCTGCGCAATTTTTTACGATTTAGCAGATTTAAATATATTGTTAGAAATCGGCTTAACACCAGATGAATTTTTCCAAAAAACCGTGACGGATAATTATCAAAACTTATCAGCTGATACAAGTACCATTTTTAAAGTATTGCGTACAGGACAACCGATCATTTATTTTGAACAGGTTTTAACCACGTTAAATGGTTTTAGCTATAAATCGCTTAGCTCAACCTATCCGATTATCGAAAAGGGAGAAGTTATTGGGGCTATTGAGTTTTCAAAGCATTTTTACGAAAGTATTCAAATAAAATATTTGGATCATTTCCATGGCCATAAATTATACAGAGATAACTATACGAATTATCGTTTAGAAGACTTAATTTCTGTAAATGCAGAAATGAAAGCGCAAATTGACAAGGCTCGTCGAGGGGCAAAGAAAAATTCATCTATTTTGATTACAGGGGAAACAGGTACAGGGAAAGAGATTATAGCTCAAGGAATTCATAATGAAAGCGAGCGATTTACTAAGCCTTATATTGTACTAAACTGTGCCACATTAACAGAAGATAATATTTTTCCGCAGCTTTACGGCTTTGAAGCTGAAGGGAAAAAGGGGAAATTGCAAGAAGCAAATGGAGGCACATTACTCATTGATCAGCTCAATACACTTGATTTAGCTTTACAGGCTAAATTATTGCACGCAGTAGATTTGAAAATGTTGCATGGAGAGCCATTAGATATTCGTTACATTACGACAGTCAATGAAGATGTAGATCAGTTGTTAATGGACAAAAGATTACGTGAAGATTTATTTTATCGTCTAAACGTTATGCAAATTGATTTACCACCGCTTCAACTGCGTAAAGAAGATATACCTGCTATTCTTGATTTTTATATTCAATTTTATAATGAGCATACCATTCAAAAAAATGTTCGTTATAGTGATGAAGTACTTCAATTATTTTATAAATATCATTGGCCAGGAAATGTGCGCGAGCTAAAAAATGCGCTAGAAACAGCCTATAATAACTTAACAGGACAAGAAATTTTAGTGGAGCATATTCCAGAACGCATTGTAAGAACGGTGCAACAAAAAGCACAACCTGCAATGCCCAATATTCACTCAGGTCATTTACGAGATTTAACAGAAGCTTACGAGCGCTTAATTATTGCTGAAAAATTGCGTGAAACGGAAGGCCGCTTAGCGGAAACAGCCCGCCGTTTAGGCATTTCACGTCAGCTACTAAAATATAAATGTTTAAAATATGAGTTGCTGTAAAATTTTTTTTACAAAAAGGAGATAAAAATTTATATCCTTTTTTCATGCGCTAAAATTTCTTATGATGTAGCTAAATCTTGTTATGATGATGATGTCGCTGCTACGACACATTTCATATATATCGCCATCCCCATAATCATAGAAAGAAAAGGTACCCCAGACATTTGGAGGTACCTTTTCTTATGGACTACAGATGATAATCAGCTTTCCTCTGTTAATTTACGTGCTTTTTTCTCTGCCTTTTTGCGCTCCCGTAATGCTCGGAAAAAATCTGTTAAAATTTGACCGCATTGTTCAGCCATCATACCTTCTGTAACAACACATTCATGGTTGAAACGTGCATCATTTAATAAATGATAAAGTGAATCAACACACCCTGCTTTCATATCTCGCGCACCGTAGACGACCCGTTGTACGCGTGACTGCAAAATAGCCCCTGCACACATAGGGCAAGGTTCCAGTGTGACATAGAGTGTAGTTTCTTCGAGACGCCAACTACCTAGTTGTTTACATGCTTCTTGAATGACCATTAATTCCGCATGTGTTGTTGCATTTTGTGTTGTTTCACGTAGATTATGCGCGCGCGCAATAACCTCTCCTTTATAGACAAGAACGGCTCCGATCGGCACCTCACCAAGCAAGGCAGCTTTTTTTGCTTCTTCAAGGGCTTGGCCCATAAATATACGATCTTTTTCAAAAATATCCACTAGTATCTCTCCTTATAGGTAGTGTATCACGGGGATAGCATTTTGTGTTTTGCTATAGATTGACATTCCTAAAATAACCATATATATTTATATATGAACACATGCTCATATATAAATATAAAGTAGGAGGAACAAAAATGGAGGAACAAGTTAAAGCTGTAGAAGCGGAGAATGGAAAGGGCCAGCATCTAGATGAAGAAACATTATTTGTTGTATCGCAAACATTTAAAGCATTGAGTGATCCGACGAGAATACGCATTTTAAATTTATTATGTTCAGATGAGCACTCGGTTAACGATATTGCGGAAATTTTGGACTTAAGTCAATCAACAGTCTCTCACCAATTGCGGTTTTTAAAAAATTTACGATTAGTAAAATTCAGAAGAGAAGGCACAACCTTATATTATTCAAAAGATGATGATCACATTATGAATTTATTGAAGCAAGCAATTGAACATGCTACACATAACTAAAATTTTGTATTAATTCATTTTTGGAGGGGAAAACGATGGGGCACAATCACGATCATGGCCATGATCATACACATGGCGCAAATAAAAAGGTACTTTTACTATCCTTTATCATCATTACGAGTTATATGGTTGTTGAAGCAATTGGTGGTTATGTAACGAATAGTTTGGCGTTATTATCAGATGCTGGACATATGTTAAGCGATTCAATTTCACTAGCAATAGCACTTCTTGCATTTAAGTTTGGAGAAAAAGCAGCAAGCTATAGTAAAACGTATGGCTACAAACGGTTCGAAATATTAGCTGCAGTGTTAAACGGTGTAACTTTAATTTTAATTGCATTATTTATTTTCTATGAAGCCATAGAGCGTTTTGTAAATCCTCCTGAAGTGGCAACGACAGGTATGCTCATTATTAGTGTCATTGGGCTGTTAATCAATATTTTAGTCGCATGGATTATGATGCGTGGCGGCGATACACAAGACAATTTAAATATGCGCGGTGCATTTTTACATGTCCTTAGTGATATGCTCGGCTCTGTCGGTGCCATCATCGCTGCATTAGTTATTATGTTTTTCGGCTGGGGCTGGGCAGATCCGCTTGCAAGTGTCATTGTGGCATTATTAGTTCTACGTAGTGGATATTTTGTCACAAAGGCTGCTGTCCATGTTCTTATGGAAGGAACACCATCAAATGTCGATGTACAGGAGATTATTGGCATACTCGAGCAAACAGCAGGTGTGCAAAGTATCCATGATCTTCATATTTGGACGATTACGAGTGGCACAAACGCACTTTCTTGTCATGCAGTTGTCGATAGTCAACTAAACATTGGCGAGAGCGAGCATATATTACGCGAAATTGAACATAATCTTGAACATAAGGGTATAAAGCATGTAACGATTCAATTGGAAACTGTAGCCAATCGTCATGATGAATCGATTTTATGTAATATAAAAAGTGAGCAAGCACATCACGATCACAATCATGATTAAAATTTAAAAAAATAAAAATGCCTATTTACATACCCTTCGAGGGTATAGTATGATGGAAGTGAAATAGGAGGTGAACAGATGGAGGACACAGTGAAAGAGGATGCTTGTCATACAGAAGAAAATACGTCATGTCGAAAAAGTCATCACCCTGAACGTGTAAAAAAAGACTTAACAACTCGTCTAAACCGAGTCGAAGGTCAAATTCGAGGCATTAAGGGAATGATTGAAAAAGACGTTTACTGTGATGATATAATAACGCAGCTGTCTGCCACGCAATCAGCTTTAAATAGCGTAGCGAAAATTTTATTAGAAGGTCACTTAAAAGGCTGTGTCGTGGATCGCCTATCTGAAGGTGATGAGTCGGTCTTAGATGAGTTAGTCGTAACCATTCAAAAATTGATGAAAAAATAATTTTACGGGTAGTTACTCTATATATAGTATTTTAATTTAACTTAAAGGAGAGATATTTATGCAAAACGTAACATTAAACGTACAAGGAATGTCTTGTGGACATTGTGTCAATGCAGTAGAAAAAAGTGTGGGCGCACTAGCTGGTGTAGAACAAGTAAAAGTAAATTTGGCGGATGGTTTGGTAGATGTAGCGTTTAACGATGCACAAGTATCACTTGCACAAATTAAAGAAACAATTGACGATCAAGGCTACGAGGTAGAATAAGATAAGTAGGGTGCTCACAAAGCACTCTATTATTTTCAAATTTATATACCCCTGTAAGGTATAGAAAGAGGTGGAAAGGTAATGAGTTCTGATGTCAAAGAAACAAACCTACAAATTACAGGTATGACTTGTGCAGCGTGTGCTACTCGAATCGAAAAAGGCTTAAATAAAATGGAGGGTGTCGAGCAAGCAACTGTTAACTTGGCGCTTGAAAAGTCCTCTATAAAATATGATCCAACTAAATTGAGTGAAGCAGATTTTGAAAAAAAGATTGAAGCATTAGGTTATGGTGTGGTGAAACAAAAAACTGAACTTGATATTACAGGTATGACGTGCGCAGCATGTGCCACACGTATAGAGAAAGGGTTAAATAAACTGTCAGGTGTATCAACGGCTTCTGTTAACTTGGCTCTTGAAAAAGCGACAATTGAATTTAATCCAACGGAAGTATCTGTAGCTGACATTATCGGCAAGGTTGAGAAATTAGGTTATGGAGCGCACCAGAAAGCAGATGAGCAAGCAACAGAAGATCATCGAGAAAAAGCGATAAAACAACAGCAACAAAAACTTATTTTCGCTGCCATTCTTTCGCTACCATTACTGTGGACGATGGTTGGTCACTTTTCTTTTACATCGTTTTTATATGTTCCTGATTTTTTAATGAACCCTTGGGTGCAATTAGTGTTAGCTACTCCGGTTCAATTTATTATTGGTAAACAATTTTACGTAGGAGCATATAAAGCCTTACGTAATGGCAGTGCTAATATGGATGTTCTTGTTGTTATGGGGACGTCTGCGGCATATTTCTACAGCGTTTATCAAGCAATTGTTACAATCAATTCGCACCACGGACCACATCTATATTTTGAAACGAGTGCGGTTTTAATTACGCTTATATTATTAGGTAAATTATTCGAAGCAAAAGCTAAAGGTCGTTCATCGGAAGCAATTAAAAAGCTTATGGGTCTTCAAGCAAAATCAGCTATCGTTGTACGAGACGGCGTAGAAAAAGAAGTCCCGTTAGAAGAAGTTGTGATAGGTGATATTTTATTAGTTAAACCAGGTGAAAAAATTCCGGTAGATGGTGCCGTATTAGAGGGCACAACGGCTGTTGATGAATCAATGCTAACTGGAGAAAGTCTTCCGGTAGATAAAAAGCAAGGCGATGTATTATATGGTTCCACTATTAATAAAAACGGTTTTATAAAAATGTCGGCAACGAAAGTTGGGCGAGACACGGCACTTGCTCAAATTATTAAAGTTGTAGAAGATGCTCAAGGTTCAAAAGCGCCTATTCAACGTTTAGCTGACCAAATTTCCGGCATTTTCGTACCAATTGTCGTGGGTATTGCGATTGTGACATTCCTTGTTTGGATTTTATGGGTGAAACCAGGTGAGTTTACGCCTGCACTTGAAGTGTTAATAGCTGTTCTTGTTATTGCTTGCCCTTGTGCGCTAGGCCTAGCAACACCAACCTCTATTATGGCGGGCTCTGGTCGAGCAGCAGAGTTTGGTATTTTATTTAAAGGCGGTGAGCATTTAGAGCAGACGCAACGCATCGATACAGTCGTTGTCGATAAAACAGGTACAGTGACACACGGAAAACCTGTATTAACGGACGTTATACTTGCAGCCAATCAAGAGGAAGCGCATGTTCTTTCATTAATTGGCGCGGCAGAAAAACAATCGGAGCATCCGCTAGCACAAGCCATTGTGCAAGGAATTGAGGAGCGAGGCATTGAGCTTGGCACTGTTCAATTTTTTGAGGCCATTCCAGGTTACGGCGTGCAAGCAACCGTTTCGGGTCAAGGGGTAGTAATTGGAACGCGTAAATTAATGCAACAATACGATATAGATATTAAGTCGATATTGCCGGCAATGGAACAGTTAGAAGAGAGTGGTAAAACGGCAATGTTAGCAGCGATTAATGGTCAATATGCTGGTCTTGTTGCTGTAGCAGATACGGTAAAGGATACTTCCAAAGCAGCCATTCATCGTTTACAAGAAATGGGTATTACGGTCATTATGATGACAGGCGATAACAAACGGACAGCACAAGCAATCGGTGAAGAGGTTGGTGTCAATGATGTTATTGCGGAAGTACTGCCTGAAGGAAAGGCAGATGAAGTGAAAAAACTTCAAGCTGCTGGCAAACATGTTGCGATGGTCGGTGATGGCATTAATGATGCGCCTGCATTGGCAACAGCAGATATAGGGATGGCCATTGGAACAGGCACAGACGTGGCAATGGAGGCAGCAGATATAACGCTAATTCGCGGCGATTTAAATAGCATTGCGGATGCTATCATTATGAGCCGTAAAACAATGCGCAATATTAAGCAAAACCTATTTTGGGCATTTGCTTATAATACATTAGGTATTCCAATTGCCGCGATGGGCCTACTTGCACCATGGGTAGCGGGCGCAGCGATGGCGTTCAGCTCCGTATCCGTTGTATTAAATGCCCTGCGTTTACAACGAGTGAAATTATAGTGCCAGGCACTCAAACAATTTACAAACAATTCTCTTAGAAAAAGTCCACGATGACTCCTGCACACAATGCACGGAACGCAAGTCACAACAAACGATTCGCTAGCGTAACGTGCCCGCAGAGAAAGCGCAGTGGGCTTTTTCTTATTCAAAATGATGTAAATATGAGCAAATCGCGATGGCCGCATTTTATCGTGTGCGGGGAAGCACCTACCATGATGGCGATAGTATAGTGTTTATGTAAAGTCTCAGGCCCATTATAGTGGGCCCTTTTTTATGGTTGCTTTTAGTACCGTTTTATTGGATTATCGATCTATTGTGCATATAAAATAATGGTATAAATTGAGATGCATGTTGATTCTGTTTTTCATTTTCGCACTATGATACAATGAAAAGCACTGATTCATTTTTTGTATTATAAAATAGAGGCTTAAAATAATAGCATAATTAACTCATAGAATCCTAAACATAAAGGAGGAACTTCTAGTGACGGTTCCATTTGTTGCGATAGAAGGTCCGATTGGTGTGGGCAAAACTTCTTTGGCAAAAGAGGTAGCAGCGACATTTAATTACCATCTATTAAAAGAAATAGTAGACGAAAATCCATTTTTAAATAAGTTTTATGAAGATATCGAGGAATGGAGTTTCCAAACGGAAATGTTCTTCCTCTGTAATCGCTATAAGCAATTAACAGATATTAAAAAATTACGTTTAGCACAAAAAACTGCTGTCGCATCGGACTATCATATTTTTAAAAATTTAATATTTGCGAAGCGTACGTTAGCACCTACCGAGTATGATAAGTATGAGGAAATCTATCAAATTTTAACGAAAGACATGCCTGTGCCAAATGTAGTTGTTTATTTACATGCCAGTGTCGATACGTTAATGCAACGCATTGCAAAACGAGGTCGTGAATTTGAGAAAATGATTTCACGAGAATATATGGAGCAACTGGTAGCAGACTATCATACTTTTACTGAGCATTTTGAAAAGTTGCATCCTGAAATCCCTGTTATTCGATTCAATGGAGATCAGCTTGATTTTGTAAAAAACCCACAAGACTTACAATATGTTTTAAAAACAATTGAAGATACGATTCAACAAAGGAGCATGCAACAATGAATTTGAGAGAGAAATATGATATTCCACCACAAACGGTTATTACAATTGCCGGAACTGTTGGTGTAGGAAAATCAACGATGACAAAGGCGTTAGCAGAAGCACTTAATTTCCGTACATCATTTGAAAAGGTAGACACAAATCCATATTTAGATAAATTTTATGATGACTTTGAAAAATGGAGCTTCCATTTACAAGTATATTTCTTAGCTGAACGTTTTAAAGAGCAAAAGCGTATTTTTGAATACGGTGGTGGCTTTGTACAAGATCGTTCTATTTATGAAGATACAGGGATTTTTGCAAAAATGCATTATGATAAAGGGACAATGAGCCCTATCGATTACGAGACGTATCGTAATTTATTCGATGCGATGGTGATGACACCTTATTTCCCACATCCAGACTTAGTCGTGTACTTAGAGGGACCGATTGATGATGTAATTGGTCGTATTCAAGAGCGTGGTCGTGAGATGGAGCAGCAAACACCAAATGATTACTGGATTGAAATGCATGAGCGCTATGAAAGCTGGATCAATAATTTTAATTCATGCCCTGTATTACGTTTAGATATTAATGATTATGATTTATTAAAAAATCCGGATGCAATTGAATCAATTGTGAGCCGTATTAGTCATATGCTAAAACAAACAAGCCATTTACGAAAATAGAAGTAATTTCGTCGATGCTTTAAAATAAGGACACTCCATGCGTTCTGGCCGAAAGCGAAGCGGCAGGCAAAAACAAGCTTTGTGAAAATAGCAGTGAACGCATAAAGTAATACTTAAAGTAAATTCGTAAGGCTAAATAACAAAAAAGACCAAAAGACGTGAGACAATACGAACCCTATTGTTATCACGTCTTTTGTAATAGGAGGAATAATGATGAGAATTGCGGTATATTGTGGTTCGGGATTAGGCAATAACCCAATCTATGCTGAACAGGCGACCGAATTAGGAACAGTATTAGCACAAAATGGTCATAGTGTTGTCTATGGTGGTTCTAAAATGGGATTAATGGGGAAAGTTGCAGATGCAACGTTGGCAGCAGGTGGTGATGTCATCGGCGTGATGCCGACGCATTTACAGAAACAAGAAAGCGTCCACGTTTCGTTGACAGAAATCCATTTCGTAGAATCTATGCATGTACGTAAGGCAAAAATGGTGGAACTAGCCGATGCTTTTATTGCGTTACCAGGGGGCGGCGGTACACTGGATGAATATTTTGAAGTATTCACATGGGCTCAAATAGGTTTACATGCAAAGCCTGTTATTTTATTTAATGTGAATGGTTTTTATGATGCACTTTTACAGCATTTTACGCGCATGTTGGAGGAAGGCTTTATACGTGCAGAACAAAAATCGTTGATTCGTGTAGCTACAAATGCAGATGAAGTACTATCCATAATAAATGAAGAAAAACATAATTGAGCATAAATACACTAAAAATACAAATTTATAGTATTTTTAAGATGCCATTAGATATATTATAATATATGACAATGATTTTTTTTGTAAAATAAAATAATAGATAGAGTGAACTAGTAAAAAAGAATGATGGAGGTGGATGTTATGCAGAAAAATGATACACAAGTCACAGATGATTTAGTCGTTCAGGCAATTGAACGCAATATAGCGATTATTCGCTTTGATATGAATCGAAAAGTAGCTTATGTAAATGAGCTTTTTGCAAAAACGATGGGCTATACAGTAGAAACAATGATGGGCAAAGACCATAGGGAATTTTGTTTCCCGCATTTTGCGAAAAGTCTCGATTATGAACGATTTTGGCGCAACCTAGCAGCAGGTAAAAGCTATCAAGATAAAATAGAGCGGATGGATGCACAAGGAAATAGTATATGGCTTGAGGCGACTTATATGCCTGTATTTGATAATAACTCTAGAAGAGTCATTGGCGTTTCCAAAATCGCAACAAATATTACTGAACGTCAAAACACGATTGTTAATGTCGCAGATCAGTTGAAGCAAATGTCCACCGAGCTTTATAGTCGTTCAGAGGCAGGCATAAAAAATAGTGAGAATCTACTGGAAACGATTCAACAAGTGTCAAAGGAATCTTCGGAGAATGTAAAAAATCTTGCTCAATTGCATAATCAAGCTGAATCTATAAAAGGTATTGTCAAAACGATTCAAGGCATTGCGTCTCAAACAAACTTGCTTGCCCTAAATGCAGCTATTGAAGCCGCAAGAGCAGGTGAGTATGGAAGAGGTTTTGATGTGGTCGCAAAAGAAGTGCGAAAGCTTTCAGTAAGAGTCGAGCAATCCATCGCAGAAGTGAAAGACAATGTGGAAGGGATTGTACGTGAAATCGAGCAAGTGACAGATAGCATTACGCGAATTTCCGAAGAGGTTGAAAAGACCAATGGGCAAATTAATGTGACGACAAGCGACTTTGCCGAAATTGCTTCTGCTGCAGAGGCACTAGATGCGCGCTCCAAACAATTTATCGAAATCATATAAGAGATACCTGAGGCGTTAATATTGCCTTAGGTTTTTTATTTGGCCTTATTTTTTGTTGTAACAATATATTTAACTTAATTTTCTGAATTATATTGAAATAGTAGATAGTTTTTATTTACAATTATTATGGAAGGCATTCACAAAATAATAGGGGTGTTTTACATGACAAAGGTTGAAGTAAGTTTTAAACATTTACCGACGACGGCCATTTCAGATGCAACAGGTGGACATACGAATTTACGTAGTGATATTAAACCGTTAGCCGATCATTTTAAAATAGCAGGCCGTGCGGTTACTGTACGTTTACCAGATGGAGAAAATGGGGCTGTACTTGAAGCAATTCGAGCGGCGAGCGAGGGCGATATTTTAGTCATTGATGCAAAGGGTAATACAAATCGTGCCGTTGCAGGGGATTTTGTTATTTCATTGGCAAAGGGCATTGGTGTACAGGGCTTTGTTGTTGACGGCGTTATTCGTGATATTGCGGCTATCCGAGAGCTAGATTTCCCTGTATTTGCCCTTGGGACAACCGTAGCAGCAGGCAATAAAAATGGCGGTGGTAAAGTAAATGGTCCAATTGCTATTGGTGGTGTGACTGTACAACCTGGTGATTATATTATTGGCGATATCGATGGTGTTATAGTTGTGCCACAGGAAGATGCAGAGCGCATTGTCGCTGCTGCTGAAGCAAAGGTTGAAAAGGATGAAGTGCGCGCGCAAGAAGCACATGCAAACGGTAAAGAATCAATTATTGCCTATTTAGATAAAGTCTTGGCAAAATAAAAAAATCCTCACGATGTAATTTTCCATCGTGAGGATTTTTTTAGACTTATGCTAAATTTTCATTGTCTTTAAAGTAATTTTTCATTTTTTCTCTATCGAAGCGACCTTCCCATTTCGCCATTACTAATGACGCTAGAGAGTTACCGATTACGTTCACTACTGTACGTCCCATATCAAGAATACGGTCGATACCTGCGATGAATGCTAAGCCTTCGATTGGAATACCAACAGTACCTAAAGTTGCAAGTAATACTACGAATGATACGCCTGGTACACCAGCAATCCCTTTAGATGTAACCATTAGGACAAGCATTAACGTAATTTGTTCCCCGATACTTAAGTGAATACCGTACATTTGGGCAATGAATAATGCAGCGATTGCTTGATACAATGTTGAACCATCTAAGTTAAATGAATAACCTGTAGGAATAACAAAGGAAACAATATCTTTCGGTGCACCTAGTTTCTCCATTTTCAACATTACGCGCGGTAATACGGCTTCCGAACTAGCCGTAGAGAAAGCTAAAATTAACTCGTCTTTTAACACTTTAATTAAGTAGAAAATATTGACGCCTGCGAATTTTGCCACAAGTCCAAGAACGATGAAGATGAAGAAGATCATCGTTGCATAAACAAGAATTGCTAATTTGCCAAGCGGGATAAGGGAAGCAAACCCATATTTGGAAACGGTTACACCGATTAAACCAAATACCCCAATTGGAGCAAATTTCATCACAAGGTTCGTTACCCAGAACATTGCGTCCGCTACACCTTGGAAGAAGTCTAATACTGGCTTACCTCGTTCTCCAATTGCAGCTACCCCTAAACCAAAGATGACAGAGAAGAAGATGATGGCAAGCATATTGCCTTCAGCCATTGATTGAATAATATTTGTCGGTACAATACCTACAATAATATCAAAAGGACCTTCGTGCTGTACTTCTTCAGTTGTTGAAACGTATTTTGAAATATCCCCTTGTGAAAGTTCGTTCATATTTATACCAGCACCTGGATGGAACAGGTTTGCTGAAAGTAATCCAACAACAATTGCCACTGTTGTGATAATTTCAAAGTAAAGAAGCGTTTTTCCGCCTAATCTTCCGAGCTGTTTAATGTCCCCAGTTCCGGCAACACCAACAATTAAAGTCGAAATGATAATAGGTACCACAATCATCTTAATCAGATGTAGAAAAATATCTCCTAGTGGTTGTAAATATGTCTCAATTTTGGGGTTTCCATAAAAGATACCACCAACGATTATCCCTAAAATTAAACCGATTAAAATTTGAGCGGCTAAACTGAGTTTAAATTTCTTTTTCAAAATCTTAATTCCTCCCCTATTAAAATTTTAAGGACATGCCTTACTTTAATAATACGGAGGACTTATGAAATCCGACAAAATCCGAGAAAATTAATTTACTTTTGTTAAAATGTCTGAATATAACACCTGAATAAACTTCTTAATATTAACCTTTGCCTTACGATTACCGTGGTCTTCGATTTGCGTCATAAGCTGGCGAATCTCTTTAAAGTCAAAGTATCGAGGTGCATAGTATTCAAATTCTGAGTTTGTATAATCAACTACCCCTAAATTGGCGAGATTAATCATCGCTGCTAAAATTGTTCGGCGCACACGCTGTTCAATCGCTTTACTCTCTTTTAAAATTTCATCTGGAGTAGCCTTTGTAACAGCAGCAATTTCCTCATAAAGTTCCTTTAATGGAGGAAGTGGCGCAATTTTATGCTGATGCGCTAGCAATGTCTCAATAATTGCTATAATGTCCTCACTGCCAATTTCACCGACAATACCCATATCGTTCAAGATAGATTGAATATGATCTCGCGATGTGGCTTTATTGTTTATTTGTTCGCTTAAGTCAATGTTCGTTAACGATTGCCGAATAACTAAAAGGGAATTTTTCAGCCGGAATTGTTCTGTTGTTTTACGTAAAACATTCTCAACCTCAATTCGGTTGATCGGCTTATGGATAAAGAAGTCGATTCCTTGTTCATACGCCTCGCCAACCATTTCCTTATTGACCACTTGCGAAATCATAATAAACTGCCCTTCAAATCGATTTTGAAGAAGATGCTCCACCGTAGCAATCCCATCAAGCTTAGGCATGAGTAAATCGATTAGCACAAACTCTGGTTGTGTCATTAATATTTGTGGAATGGCATCTACTCCATTGCGTGCTTCACCGATGACTGTGCCTAAACCACTATCTTCAATAATTTGTTTTAGCATCACGCGGCTTGCACGGTCATCATCTACAATAAAATACCTCATTTAAGTCTCTCCCGTTAGAATAGTTTGCGTAGGAATTATAATTTTAAACACCGTTTTGTAGTTATTTGATTCAACTGAAATGGAGCCATTTAATTTAGAAATTAATTCAGCGACATGTGAAAGTCCGATTCCTGTAGCTGCTACACCTTCTACATTGTATTTTGTCGTGTAGCCAGGTTCAAAAATAATAGAAAGGTCACTTTCAGAGATTCCTTTTCCATCATCACTTACCGTTATTACAGTATCAACCTCTTGTTGCTGAATATCAATAGATATGACACCTTGTTCTGCTATTGCCTCAATAGCATTGGCTGTTAAATTGTTTAAAAGTGCTAGTAGGGCAATATGCTCGTTCGTTAAAAAATCAGTATCTAAACTGATGTCAAATTGTACTTCTTTACCGAGTAGCTCACTGTATTTGCGATTACCGTCTTCTATATAATGTAATAATTCTGATAATCTTAGTGAGCCAAAGCTCTTATCGCCGACGATTTTAGATATACCTGCATAAATACGTTGGGAATCTTTTTTAACCTCATGAATTTCCTGGGCAATATGAAGTGCCTGTAAACTTTCTGAACGATTGCCTTGCGCTTTTAATTGGCGATATAAATCAAAGCTATTAGCAGTAATTGTTTCAATATGGTTCATTGATTTTTTTAAATAAAGGGTCTCTACGTACAAGTCTGACCCAATTGTCAGCATTTCCTGCACACGTTTTTTTTGTTCGGCAATAACAATGGAGCTGTAAATACCAACAACAAAAAAACTACGTAACAGGGCAACAGCTAATAAAATGAGTAAGTCGTGAATAAATAAAATGGTATAAGATTGAACAAGAAAACGTAGCAATTGTTCTGCTAAATTGCTAATGACCTCACTAAAGGCAACGAGTAATCCTAGCTTTAGCGGTTTTTCACGATGCTGATGAATATTTAAAAGCTGCAGACATATTGCAAATAATAAATAAAATGTCCCGGCAGGTAAATGATTATATATAGCATCTATTAAAGAAGTATGGTGCGTATAGTAACTAATAGCGATTCGCAAAGTGGTCGTTACGATACTTGTTGCGATACCAGCTAAAATAATAGGTGTTGGTTTAAGTAAAGTGCATAAAAAGAATATGATCGTGCCTAAACCGAAGCGAAAAGAAGTATTCGCGAATGGGATAATTTTAATTTCACTTCCGATAGCTGTTAATAAAGCAATTATTAGAATCCATGTGAGGGAAGTGCGAGATATATTAATCTTTGAGTACATATTACATATCCTCTCTAAATTATTAGTAGAGCATAATAGCTAATAAAAAAATACCACAACCTAAACGGAAGTGGTATTGAATAAGTATGACATACAATTTTAAGCAAAAAAAAACGGCTACATCATGTAGTCGGATTTAAAAAAATGGAGGAGGTAGAGGGATTCGAACCCCCGCGCGGTGTTACCCGCCTGTCGGTTTTCAAGACCGATCCCTTCAGCCAGACTTGGGTATACCTCCATGTACTATTGCGTTGTTGTCTTATCGACAAGAACTAATTTATCATGTTTTTATTTTTACGTCAACATCTTTTATAAAAAACTTTTGATTTTTTAAACTGCAAAATTAATTTACTTACAGTGGACTTAAATAATTTGTGCAATTCGTTGCAATTTATGAAAACTGAAAGTATACTAGTTATTGCCGTGCTAGGTGGGAAGGTAGCGGTGTCCTGTAACTCGCAATCCGCTCTAGCGAGACTGAATTCCTTTTTCGAGGCTGTCCGTATTGTTTGGTCTGCCTTTTGCACGTAGTGTTGACGATTGGGTCCTGCGCAATGGATACCCATGAACCATGTCAGGTCCGGAAGGAAGCAGCATTAAGTGGTCTTATTCATGTGCCGCGGGGTTGCCTAATCTGAGCTAACGACAAGAGTAACGCTTATGTGCGGCTGTCGAAGAAAGGTGCACGGCATTAAATTGCCAATTCGAACGCATTCGTCTATTGTAGGCGAATGCGTTTTTTTTATACCCTAAAAAGGACAAGGTTTTATAAACAAGGCGGCCGATGCTATAATAGTTTTATTACTATTTAAAAAGAAGGGGAGAGGAAATCATTGACGTATCAAGCATTTTATCGTGTGTATAGACCGCAATCGTTCCGAGAAATGTCAGGTCAAGCACATGTCAAAAGAACGCTGCAAAATGCTCTCCTAGCGAATAAAACAACGCATGCGTATTTGTTTTCTGGACCGCGTGGTACCGGGAAAACAAGTACAGCGAAAATTTTTGCTAAAGCTTTAAATTGCGAGCATGCGCCAGCAAGTGAACCATGTAATGAGTGTGCAACTTGTTTAAGTATTACAGAGGGCTCTCATCCAGATGTTATCGAATTTGATGCGGCTTCAAATTCACGTGTTGAAGAAATACGTGACATTATTGAAAAAGTACGTTTTGCTCCTGCGAGTAGCAGGTTTAAAGTGTATATTATTGACGAAGTGCATATGCTGTCTACAAGTGCCTTCAATGCCCTTTTAAAAACATTAGAAGAACCACCACCACATGCTGTATTTATTTTAGCTACGACAGAACCTCATAAATTACCTGCGACGATTATTTCACGTTGTCAACGTTTTGATTTTAAACGACTTTCAACTAACGATATTATTGAGCGCATGAAGGTTGTACTAGAAGACATTGAGCTTCCATTTGAAGAACAAGGTCTAAAAGTAATTGCGCAATCAGCTGCAGGCGGTATGCGTGATGCTTTAAGTTTGTTAGATCAAGTGGTTTCCTTTAGCGGCGAGATGCTGAAACTGGAAGATGCACTACTCGTTACTGGCTCGATTAGTCAGGATGTATTCTACGATTTAGCTGAAGCATTAAAAGTAAAAGATGTAGCACAAATGCTGGCCCTTTTAGAACAGCTAATTGCAGATGGTAAAGACCCATTGCGCTTGTCGGAGGATTTAATTACATTTTTCCGCGATTTGCTTCTTCTACAAACGAGTGAGAATTTAGCAGAACTATTAGAGTTAGTATCGCCTGAAGAGCGCGTTTTTGCATTGGCGCATGATTTTGCACCGGATATGCTTTATGGCTACATTGATATTTTAGCGAAAACACAACAAGAAATGCGTTTCTCTCATCATACAAAAATCTATTTGGAAACAGCGCTGCTTAAAATGACGCAGTTTTCCGGCGGGGTAGTACACCAAGTGGGTACGGCGAGCGAAGCGACAATGAGCCCGGAATTAGCGCAAAAAATAGTTGCATTGGAACAGATGGTGCAACAATTATCAGCGCAATTACAAAATGGTGTACCAGCACAATCTGTTCAGGCTACAAAGGAACAACGTCCGCGTGCAAAAAGTTCCAATGGCTACAAGGCTCCTGCTGGACGTATTCAAGAAGTATTAAAGGACGCGACAAAGCAAGATGTCCAGCGTATAAAAGCTGTTTGGGCGCAGGCATTAAATCAAATGCAAAAGTCACAATCAGCTCTTTTAGCAGAAGCTGAACCTGTTGCGGCATCTTCGAGTGCTTTTGTGTTAAAATTCAAGTATGATATTCATTGTCAAATGGTTGCTGATAATCAAACGCTAAAGGCACAATTTACACAACTTATTGCAGGTCAAACGGGCACGATGTACGAAATGCTTTGTACACCTGAAGAAACCTGGTTAAAGTTGCGTGAAGAGTTCATTCGTGATCATGGTTTACACCAAAAGAAAACACAGCTAGATAGTGATGATCCGAATGTTGAGTTATTAGAACCACCACCGGCAGAAATGCCTGAAGAACCATTTATCGATGATGCCCAACCACTTGCATCACAGGATCCACTTGTGACGGAAGCGGAAAAGCTGTTTGGTAAGGATTTTATTGAAATTATTGAAGAATGATTACTTAGGAGGAATAGGTTATGCGTGGAATGGGAAATATGCAAGGCATGATGAAGAAAATGCAAAAAATGCAAAAAGAAATGATGGAAGCACAAGAGGCTTTAAATGCTGAACAATTTGAAGGTGTTGCTGGCGGCGGTATGGTTAAGGTAACAGTTACTGGTCAACGTGAAGTTGTAGAAGTGAATCTTGATTCTTCAGTAGTAGACCCAGACGATATCGAAATGCTACAGGATTTAATTGTTGTTGCAACGAACGATGCACTTAAAAAAGTGGATGACAAAACAAATGCAACAATGGGTAAATTCACACAAGGCATGAACCTTCCATTCTAGGAGGTAACAATATGTATTACCCAGAACCAATATCTAAATTAATCGATAGTTTTATGAAATTGCCAGGTATCGGGCCGAAAACCGCGGCCCGACTGGCGTTTTTTGTGTTAACAATGAAAGAAGATGACGTTCTTTCCTTTTCAAAGTCATTAATTGATGCAAAACGCAATTTAAGCTATTGCTCTGTTTGCGGCAATATCACTGATGTAGATCCATGTCATATTTGTACTGATAAACAACGTGATGCTTCCGTAATTTGTGTTGTGCAAGACACGAAAGATGTTATTGCAATGGAAAAAATGCGTGATTACCATGGTAAGTACCATGTGCTGCAAGGAGCTATTTCGCCAATGGACGGTATTGGTCCAGAGGATATAAATGTAGCTTCACTATTAGTACGCCTACAAGATGAAACTGTACAGGAGCTTATATTAGCAACTAATTCTACTATTGAAGGTGAAGCAACTGCTATGTATATATCCCGTCTTGTTAAGCCATCTGGCATTCGTACAACGCGTATTGCGCATGGATTACCAGTAGGTGGAGATTTAGAATATGCTGATGAAGTAACGTTATCGAAGGCAATGGAAGGCCGCCGAGAGTTATGAGTGAGGGATTGAGATGTTCTTCCGCAATAAAGGAAAGCTAAAAAAGGAATTTGATGAAAAACTTGTTCATCTTATTAAAGAAACAAAAGAAGATTTACAGCAAGCGAAAGTAATCGAAGAATTATTGAATGATTATGATTTAGAAGTTATTGCTCAACGGAAAGCTGCTGAAAGTATTCATTTCTATTTATTTAAAGAAGCTAGAATTCGGCGAGTGTTAATTAAATAATAGTCAAGAGTTATAGAAGCGACATAGGAAACATAAACTTACATTATTATTATCGAAGGAGGCAATCGTATGCCGTGGATTGTAATTGTAAGTATTTGTTTACCTGTAGCGCTTCTTTTTCTCTATATAGTAGGAAGACAAGTTAAATTGGGGAAAGTGTTAGAAGGGCTATCTGTATTCTGGTTCCGATTTGCATTTGCGTTTTTATTATTATTCATAATTCATTTAGCTGTTGGATATAGCGGTTATAATGTGCCAATCAACCTGTTTTCGGTGTTCACTATTGCGTTATTAGGCATTCCGGGAGTGCTAGGAATCACTTTTTTAATATTTTTCTTATAAAAGACTTGCAAACTAAAAATATCGTGGTATAGTAATAAGAGTCGTTAAGACAACAACGAAATAACTTGTATAAAACAAAAAACAATTAAAATAAATTGTTGACATCGTTTTGAAAAGATGGTATTATATAAGAGTTGCTGAAATAAAAGGTAACGAAAATGAACCTTGAAAACTGAACAAGCAAAACGTAATCAATATAGTTTCTGAGCTAACTTACGTTAGTGAACGAAACAAAAATTTTGGACATCAAAATTGATGCCAGCAAAACAATTTGAGCTAATCAAATTTCTTTTATGGAGAGTTTGATCCTGGCTCAGGACGAACGCTGGCGGCGTGCCTAATACAT
>Ga0213821_1000362_pt1 | contig 29086 bp, 27 predicted proteins | sample MC6MC0909MG_FD_179894 | JGI IMG/M metagenome (GOLD analysis project Ga0213821, IMG submission 179894) | Enriched soil aggregate microbial communities from Iowa State University, Ames, United States - MC6-MC0909-MG | ecosystem: Environmental > Terrestrial > Soil > Unclassified | place: USA: Iowa...
GTTAGCGTACAGGACGCCTGTTTGTCGGCATAATGTTACGTGAATCGTAAATAGGCAAACTACACGCGTAGAAGCTGAAGTATTGGAGTTTCTGGACGCGGGTTCGACTCCCGCCGTCTCCATACATTGGAAACAATATAGTTTCAAAAAGTGTCAAATTCCTTGATATATCAAGGGTTTGGCGCTTTTTTTATTTCAAAAACTTTCAACTGATATCAAACGGTTTTGGGTCATTTTTTGGGTCAAACTAGGTCAAAATTGGGTCAAAGAATTAGCGTGAATTGATGTATGCATCAAACTTTTCAATTGTGCTAGCTTTGGTTTTCTTAGTTACATGCGTATAAATGTCCATTGTCGTTTTAACATCTGTATGTCCTAGCCTTTCCTGTACTTCTTTAATACTTGCACCCGCTTCAAATAATAATGAGCAATGGGTATGTCGTAAACCATGTGTAGTAATAGGCTGAAGCTTGTATTTATCAATTACTTTATGGAGCCACTTTTGCGTTTGAACAGGTTGGATGAAGCGGTTATGTTTATTGCTAAATACGAGTTGTTTTTTATTAGATGTATTAATGCCTTTTTCTAAATAAATCTTACTTTGCTGTAACTTCCATTTTAATAGTAAAGACATTGACGTTTCATCCATTTTAATTGTTCGCACTACACCATTTTTAGTTGTCTTTAGGTACAATTGACAATCCTTGCCGCGTGAAATCGCTTTGTTAATACGAATTTCACTTCGTTCAAAGTTGATATCATTCCAAGTCAGTGCTAATATCTCGCCTTTTCGCATACCTGAATAGCTTAATACATGAAATATTGTATAAACCATTAGATTATCTTGCTGTTCAAAGCATTTAAGCAGTTTTATTAATTGTTCTCGTTCGTAAAAGTTTTCAAATTCTGCCTCATCTAAAACGATTTGCTTGCGCTTTTTAGGCATCTCAACCAATGTAAAAGGATTTTTATCAATATAGCCATGTTTAATCGCATAATCGAGAACTTTTGCAGCATAGGACTTAACCATGCGAAACCGCTTTAGCTTCTTAGCCCACTGATTTACATGCTTTTGGCAAGTTGCAATATCAATCTTGTCAACTTTATAAGTACCCATAGCAGGTAAAATGTGATTTTTAAAAATACCGATAGTTTTTACAAATGTACTTTCTTCAACGCCGTTTTCGTACTGCTCAACCCACATGTTATAAATATCTTGATACGTTTCATATTGTTGTTTTTTATATGTGCCACTGTATACCTCGAGCTGTAACTGATTCATAGCATCTTGCGCCTCTTTACGTGATTTAAAGCCACGTCGAGTAGTAGTTAAAGGCTTTCCAGTTAATGAATCTGTACCAAGGTAAAACTTAAACATAAAACGCTTTTCGCCATCTTTTAATGTGTACTCTTTGATTTGGGGATTTCTCGCCAAAGTAATTCCTCCTCTGTACTGCTTACGGAGACAGAGTGTAAGGTGAGTAGTACCTTACATACTTATCATATTATTTATAGCGTTTAAAGACAAACTAGAGTTTGTAGATAAGTAAATATATTTAATCTAAAACCTTTTGGAATGTTATACATGAAAAATATTAAGTTCTTTCATATTTTTGAACCAATTTAAATGAATCTACTTATGTATATTTGAGAGATGGTATATTTAAACTAAGTAATTATAGGGAGTTGGTACTTTGAAAGGCTTATTGATGGAAATTGCAAATACATATTTAGATGTAACTAAAAAACAATATAATCGGTCATATGCTGAAGCAAAATATATTAGTGAGGATATGCCACAGAAAATTACTGCTATTTTATCTAAACAACAATTTGACTATAAAGTTGAGGGTTCAGTTGGACAAGGTGGGTGGACCTTTACACCATGGATATCTATTTTTAATAAGGAAGTAACCGTTTCAGCAACTAAAGGTTACTATGTTGTTTATCTCTTTAGTAAAGATATGGAACGTGTTTACTTATCTTTAAATTTAGGAACTACATATATTAAGAATAAGTATTCGGGGAAAAAACCTAGACAAAAAATGATGAAACTTGCTAATAATATAGCAGAGACGATTAAATATGATCCAAGATTTAATAGAAGTCCAATTGATCTTGGTAGTAGTACAGATAATGCATTAAACTATGAGGCTTCACATATTATAGGAAAAAAATATGATCTTGCGAATTTACCAAATGACGAAATATTAAAGGAAGATCTTTTAAAAATGTTAAAAGTGTATGAAAACCTCTTTTTAATAAATAGAAACAAAGCTGTCGATGACGTTTTAGATTATTATCTACAGCTAGAGGAAGTAGAGGATGTACAGTTCCAACAAGATATTGAAGTTGTTGAACCTTCAATTACCCCTAAGATACCTCAAGAAAAAAGAGGAAAGAAAAATAAAAGTGGAAAAGTTTATTCAAGAGATGCCTCTGTTGCAAAAGAAGCAATAGTAAAGGCAGAGTATAAATGTGAGGTTGATCCTACACATGAAACATTTATTTCAGAAGTAACTGGGCAAAATTTTGTTGAAGCACATCATTTAGTTCCAATTAGTAAAGAGAGTGAATTTGATTATAGTTTAGATGTTCCAGGAAATATAGTTTCTCTATGTCCGAACTGTCATCGAAAAATACATCATTCTAAATTTAATGAAAAGAAGAAGCTTTTAAATTCTTTATACATACTTAAAGAAAGTGAACTAAAAACTTATGGAATTCATCTACCATTAAGTCAAATGGAACAGTATTATAAATAACGATTGAATTAGCCCCTAGTTTTATGGGGCCTTAGCTAATTACCATGTGATACTTAAAAATATCGATTGTTTGTTAGACAAATAAAAAGAACAAGCCAAAACAAAGCTTGTTCTAATATTTCATATATTTAATAAAATTCTCAAATGCACTGGCTTTGATTTCCTCTGTTTCAACAATATAAACATCTGATGTAATGTCCTTAAAGCTATGACCCAGCCGCTTCTTTATTTCGTAATGTGTTGCACCACTTATATAATACAGTGTAGCATGTGTCCGTCTTAAATCATGAGGTGAAATCTTTTTGAGTTTATATTTTTCTTGGATATTATTGCACCAGTCCCAAGCCTTAGATGGATAAGTAATATTATTTTTCTTATCAGAAAATACAAGGTTGTCGGTACTTAAATTATAATGCAAAACGGATTGAATTGTTTTCCACTCATTTAAAATTTCAAGTGTGCGATCATCGATCTTTAATAATCTATAATCAGATGTTTTAGTGGTGGAAATCAATAGTTTCCCATTTTCATCATAGGTAACAGCTTTGTTAATAGTAATTTCATTTTTATCAAAATTGATGTCACCCCAATGTAAGGCAAAAGCTTCTCCGCGCCTAATACCTGTGTAGCACAGTAGCCGTAAGTAAGCATATTTTTTAATATCTTCATTTTTAGCGGCTTCTAAAAATGCTATTAGCTCTTCACGATTATAGTAGTCTTTTGTGGATTGTATTTGATTTTTAAGGGGCGTCGTTACAGCCTTCATAGGATTACGTTCAATAATGCCTAAATTAATCGCGTACTCAAATACTTGGGCTGCATAATGTTCGACTGTTTTGTGTTTTTTTAATTGATCATACCAAATGAATGCTGCGTTCTCGCAATGTTTGTAAGTAATAGATTGAATTTTAATGTGACCTAAACAAGGCAGGATATGATCATGAAAAAGTTGTTTTGTTTTATGATAGGTCGAAGGTTTAACGGATTTTCGATAAATTGATAACCATTCATTATAAATATCACTAAATGTCTTTTTTTCAGGGCGATAGCCTTCTTTAAATTTTATTTTAAGTCGTAAATATTCATTTGTTGCAGTTGTTATTGTTTTAAAGCCACGTCGAGTAGTTTCAATTCGTTTACCGGTAGAAGCGGTTCCTAGATAAATCTTGAATTTATATCTTGTTTCCCCTGATACTAACTTATATGATTTAATTGCTTTAATTTTTGCCATAATAACTTCTCCGTTTGCTAGTAGCTATTTTTTTCTATAAATTTGTCTAATTCGTGTTTATAGATTCGTTTAGTACCATCGATTTCAAATACTTTTAGCCCTTCACATTTAAATTTTTGAAAGGTGTTATACGATACTCCTAAATATTCAGCCGCTTCTCTAATAGTTAGTAACTGTTTCTCAGGTTTGGATAATTGTTTAGTAATAGCTGTAATTATTTCATTTTTCAACTCTTCTAGGTATTGTTTAAATTCTCGTTCTGTCATTTTGATGGCTCCTTTGCTTTTTGTCTAAACAATATACCCGCCAGATTTTATTTTTTTAAGAGTATTTTTTATTTATTTTTTCTTTCTTTTATTTCTTTTGATAGAAGTTGAAAAATTAAAGACGGTATGCTAAGATTTACAAAACCTAGTTTTAACAGAACTGAATATTTATCAAATGACCTCCTATTGCGCAAAAAGTTTGAATTAGGAGGTCATATTTATGAAATGCATTTTCATTTTAATTTTAAAAATGGAACAGCACATCACTGTGATGAAAAATAAATAGTTCTAATTTAGTAAATAGATGAAGTATTTAATAGCTGAAATACAAAAACCTTAGTTTTCTGTTTTATACAGATACTAAGGTTTTTCTAATGAAAAATTATCTTTATTTGTGGATATGTATTTAAATTGGCATTTATAGGATATAGATAAACCCCCTGAAGGAAATGACAAGAAACCATTTTGAAAAAAAGATTAATCAGAATGGTTTCTTATCTAATAAATTTAAATTTCAGTTTCATTTTCTACCTGTGTTCTTTCACATTAGCGCCCGATTGTTGAAGAACGATATTTACTTGAAATAAGTAAGTTTAATAGAACAACCGATATTTAGAGTTAAGTTATAAAATTATACTACTGTTATATGGTAAGAATAACTAAGATAAATTAAAATTTTTTTGTATTGTTAAAACATATATGAATTATACTGTGTATTTGCTTGCGAATTAGTGTTTTGCACCTCTGAACCGAACCCGTTAACCTTTTCGGTACGCTTTTTAATTTTCGGGCTTACAGAAAAACTGTGAAATATAGAAGCAGCTAGTTATGAATTAAACTAGCTGCTTTCATAATAAATTTATACTGCTACTGGAGTCTTAACAGCTGGATGTGGATTATACCCTTCAATCGTTAAATCCTCTAATTCGATATCAAAAATTGATTTCTTTTCTGGATTGATACGTAACGTTGGGAACAGTTTTGGTTCTCTTGCTAGCTGCTCCTGTACTTGTTCCATATGTTTCGAATAAATGTGCGCATCTCCAATAGAATGGACAAAGCCTCCGACCTCTAATCCACATTCATGGGCAATCAAGTGTGTTAACAGTGCGTAAGAGGCAATGTAAAATGGAATTCCTAGGAATTTTTAGTTAGCAAACATTTGTTGAATCCATTGATATTAAAATGATTAAAGCTATCCTATTGCGGTTCATCATTTTTATTTTTGTGAATCCTATTCTTCTTAATACATTAAATTATATCAATAAAACTTTTCTATCTAACAAATTTCACTAATAAGACATTTATAACAAAAAAATATTAATTTTCATCATAAAAATTATTAAATTCTAAGATTATAAATATAAGCAATTTATTCATAGATCATTACTTAATTTTATCCATTTCCAAAATAATATTTTCATGCGATGACTCAATAATACTCCTTGGTATCTGATTATATTTCCATCCTGGCTCAGTATATTGCGAGACAGAATTAGTTAAATAATTACTTAATGATCTATCCGTTATATAACTTCTATTTACTATAGCACGTTCTTCTTTCCCACTTAAAGCATTTATTAAATGATAAGTCCAAACCCCATTCATTAAGTTATCTGACGAATATGAGCTTTGTCCTGTCAGACATGATAAAAATATAGAATAATTTGGATTTTCATTTGCATAAACAACTAACTCATCATCATTTATGTCAGAAATATTACTTCTTTCATTCTCATCTTTAAAAGTTTTTGCACATGCATCTATAAAAATTAACGCATTATTACATTTCGATTTTTTTAAAGGATCTAACAATAACTTTGATAATGGTATTGCTGTTTCAGTAATGTTAAATGAATGCATATCATAGGTTGATAAGTAGTTTGTTACACCATTATGGAAGCCATGACCGACGTAATAAAAAATTAATCGATCTTTTTCCGTTAAAGAATTAAACAGCATTTTCAATCCAAATTCCAAATTAGATTTAATGGCTTCTTCATTTTTTATGATAGTGATATCCTCTTCCTTCACATTCATTGAATTAATTAATACCTGTTTAAACTTCTCCGCATCTGCGTTAGCATACTTTACTGGAGTGATTTGATTATCACTTCTTGGAAAATAATTTTCGATAGAAATAATAAGCACTACGTTATTTTCAAAATAGGGCTTGCTTAATATAGTCTCGATTTTGGCAGGGCTATTTTCAATAATATTTTGGTTTCCTACACGTACGTATTTATGCTTTCCAATAAAAATCGGGTCATCATTCTTTTCAATTTCAATAACAAAAAGGAGTTTTTGATGATGATTAAACCAATCATATTTAATGTTAGGCACTTTTGATAAATGTTTTACGGATTCTCCGATAATTTCAGCTAAATTAAAATCTTTACTAATTCCAACAACTTCATTTTCTTTAGAATTTATCTCTCTTAGACCAAATATTAATTTACCACCATCTGTATTATTAAACGCAGCTATAGTTTGAGCTAGAATTTGAGGTGTATATGGCACCGGACTATAATCAATGGTTTTCGATTTCTTTGCATTTAATAGGTCATCAAGATCATCAGAAATTAATTTAATAGTGTTTATAGGTATTTTATTCATTCCTGTTTTCTTAAATAATTGCCCCATAGTTATCCTTCTAACACTATGCACACTACCATTTTCGCACCACAATTCTGCATCCATATAATCTAATACATCAAATTCAGAAGTATAATATAGTAAAACTTTGTTTCCATCAGAAGGCCTAGCAACTACCGCAATCTCATTACCATTTTTCAAAACTCCTCCGATAATACTTTTAGCTATCCGGTAACTGTTTGTACAATCATATTCATCTAATGTAGTTAAAAAAGCTAAAACATTACCAACGGCCCTATCGACTAAACTCTCCACATAAACTAAAGCATTATAATCCGATTTGGATAAATGATAAAACGAAGGAGGCATTTTATTATTTTCAATTTTACTTTCTAGTTCTGCAAATGATTTTAATTTATTTTCACTTGAATTTCTTGAAATTTCAACATCATCCGATTTTATATGAGTAATGTCATATTCTTCAACTTCGAAATAATGCTCAATTTCAGGAATAGTAGACCTTAATAAAAAATCTATTTTTTTGTCATGACCCCTTAAATCGTAATAATTGACTAATTCTCCAGATAGTTTTAACAATACACTATTTGAGTTCCATGGTTCCTTTACATAAAGCATGTTGTCAATAAAATGAGTATAAACTACTTTAGAAAACCCTAATTCATCATAAGTAATTTTTAATTCTTCTGCTTCGTATATTTCTAAGGTTTCTGTTTTTACTTCTAACATACTTAACGGAGTATTTAACAATTCTTTACTTTCATCGTTTTCAATCCAGACTTTTAAATAGGGCAAAATTTTAAATAAATGTTCCTTTAACGAAATTGCTGACTGAGTTTCAGAATGAACTAAATTAAACTCGCTTTGTCTCAAAATACTCACTTTAAAATATTTTAAAAACATCTCTAAAGAACGATGCTGTTTATTTTCGGCACTTAAATAAATAAACCCATACTGTTCTTGAAACACGGATTCATTTCCATCCCAATAATAATAAAGACTATTACAATCACTAAACAATTTTTTGCTATTTAACATGCAGTTTTCTTCAGACCATTTTCCCACTAATACTATTTCATCATTATTCCAAAACTCACAATCATCCATTAGCTGATTATATATTAATTGAATTCTTTTTATATTTTCTTCTTTAACTTGATTGTTATCGATAGTATCGATTGAAATTCGGGTTAAAAGTTCTAAGTAATCTTCAAGTTTAAGATGCGTTTTAAATTCAAAAAACATTTTCCATTCATCTGAAAGTTTGGGACCTTGGAAAATGGGTAGATATTCACCGCATAATTCCAATAACTCTTCTGAATTAAGAAATATTTCATTTGATTTAAAACATTTTTTCATTATTGTGGGTAAACAACTATTATTCTTAATAAACCAAGAAATATAGTTACCTACTTCACTACCATAAATTCTCCCTTGACGTCCGCTATAACCCCAATATGCAACAAGTGGACTAGTTAAGTCTGTTGGGGAATATAAATCTATTAAATCTTGCCAAAATATCGCTGCTGCTTTTAGGTTATTTATTATATCCATAAGAAATTCAATTGAAATTAAATTTTCAAATTCATCAGCCCTAAATGTACTGTAATTAGGTTTAAAGAGTTTATCATCCTCAGTGAAAAATCCTTCTTGAATTCCTTTTGATATTAAAATTTCTTTCTTTAATTTATCTTGATACGTTAGAGTAGATATTCCTTCACAAGCCCCCAACTTTTTAAAAAAACGTTTCCATTCATCAATTTCTAATTTATTTTCACAATAGCTTTCACTAATAAATATATCTTTCCGAATTACTTTTTCTAATTCAACTCTAGGCTTATAGTAATTTGATAAATAAGATTCTTTCACTGGTATTAGTGACCCATTTTGTGTAAGAATCCTAATTTTATTTAAGTCATTTAGAAGAGCATCATCCAAAACACCTTTTTTATATAATGAAAATAAATCAATAATTAATTTATGTGTATTATCTAATGTAGAGATATTTTCTATATTAGGTAAAATATTTTGACGAATATAAGTTACATCGGTTTTTTCCTTAACACCTAAATTTTCAAGCCATATATATATAGCTGGATTGTCCTTTAGAAATTTTTGAATCTCTTCATGTAAAAACATTAATTCACTTTCAGGGTTATCCCAATTTGTATCATCAGGCGTAGGAATACATACTTGACTAGGGTAGCTTAATTTATGTTTATGATTCCATATAAAAGTAAGGTTTTTCATAAAGTGATCATCAAATGTTTTAAGTTTTTTATCATAAAGTTTCTTTAAATGCAAAATTAAATGAATATTTTTAAATACATCATGTTCTTTATAAAAATAACTTGAAAGAAGAAACTTACTAAATTCATTCCAAGTAAACTTAAAAGAACATAAGTCATTTATGTATGTTGAATACGGATTATTTATTACAAATTTTTTATTCAAGGATTCTTCATAATTTAACGTCCTACAAACATAAGACTTAATAGCATTTTCACCAACAAAATCTTTTTCAGATAAAAAAGTTGTATCTACTATAGCATCCTTAACAGTTATTAAATCACCATCTTTAGAAAGTACAAATTTAACTGTCTGCAAAGCATTTTCAATACCACAATTGAAACTATTTCCTAATTCATTTTTATATATTTGTTTTGGTATTAATTGATAGGATTGACAATTAAATTCAGACTCTACTAATTCTGCAATCCATCGAACTATTTCAACAGCTAAAGAATTAAAAATCCATTGATTCCATTTTGAATCAACATGTAGTGATTCTCTATTAGCAGCTGTTAAAAAACTTGTATTTACTAAGACTGGAAATTCATATTTAGATTCACCTGTTGGTAAATAAGAATATAATAAATTTTCTTCTTTATTTAGCTTAACTATTTCATTATTAATGATCTTTGCAGCTAAAGTAACCTCTATATCAGTAGCTGTTGCTAATTTTTCTGGAATATTTCTATCTTCAAGAAGAATTAAACGTACACTTTCTGGTACCTTTAATGTATTACTTTTAATTATCCACTCAGAATTACTATTGTTATTTGCTAATTTAATTTTCTTTTCGTCACTACGATCTATCAAGATTGAAGTGCTTTCAGAAAGTTCAAAGTTAATCTTTGATATATTTTTTAGGAACAAAAACATATTTGTATTCTTAGTCAAATATTTTATAGCTTCTTCAACCTCAGATAAATTATGTAAAGAAATAATAGTTGCGACGTTGATATTAGTACTTGAAATATATTCTTTAACTAATGGATTTACTTCATCTTCTTTCGTATATATAGGTATTATTTGCCAAGGATATTGGAATTCCCGACCATTTTCTTTTTCCCAATCCTCTCTAGAAATTTCCCATTGCCAAATAAAATCATAATTTCTATCAAATCTAAAATACTCGTTATTGGAGAAAATTGTAACTTTATCAGACTGCCCAAAAACAGATTTGAAACCAATTCCTTTATACCCTGTTTTGTTAATGTCATTTTTTTTAGTACCATTATTGATATTGCATATCCCCATTAAATCTCTCTGATCAAAGGGTTTTCCACTGTGACCAAATATTAATTCTTTACCAATAATTTTCATCCAAACTTCAACCGAATTTCCTTTTTCTAAGGAATCATCAGCATTTTGAAGCAATTCATAAATAAATCTATTAGCATCTGTATATAAGTCACCGGATAAAGCATTTAATGAACTTGCCTGATTTACTGCTTGCGTTGGATTTTTATAAGAAGAATTTTCTTCAAATATACGTGCGATATCTTGATATATTCTCATATACACCTCTCCAAATTTACATTTATTAGAATTAATATAAAACATATTTTTCATTAATACAAATTTACATTTTATAAATTATGATATAGTCCCTCAATAAATAGGAATTTAACTAAACAAAAACATAATTACACTGCTTGGTGGAGTTGTATCCTGTGAAGAAATAAATGTGGAGGATTCAGTTGGAATGGGAAAGTGCTAGTATTTTATATGCGTTATTTGATTACGGGCCTACGAAACTTTTTAATAATTGGCTGTGTTAAAGACTTTGGTTGATTTTTTGCGAGGTGGTTTTGTATGTGAAATGTTACACTTAAACTAACGGGGCAGGTTAGTGAACAGGAAGATAATTTTAAGTTTATTAGAATAGATAAATTAGGAAGTTAAATATTTAAGTGGTATTGTAATCTGTATTAAAAACGCACCTATCTTCTAAATACCGATTCCTAACTGGTTCGTTAAAATGATAGGTGTATTTTTTTCAGTAAATAGCAATAATCGTTCCATTTCGACATATATGTTAATAAAGGGGTAACAAGAAGAAACTCCTTAAGTGATTGGTAGTGCTTTCTATACTATACTGATTGGAGTGGACTTGATATAGGAGGTCAAAAAGATGGAGAAGTTTTGTATGTATTTAAAGAAAACAGAGCCGGTGGTAACATTTAAATCTGGTGAACACATTTTCCCAGCCGGTATCGGGGGTATTCAGAAACTTCCTATGGAATATGTAAGCCATAATGCTAACAATGCGTTTTCCGCAATGGAAGGGCAAGTTATGAAGAAGTCTCTTTTAGCACTGCCCCGACAATTTGTAGGGCCAGGTAAGAGAGGGAACATAACTAATCCTAAGAAAGCGACACAAGGCGCAGTTAGCTTAATGAGTGGCGTAATTAATCCAAAAACAGTTGAATTTGGATATATAAGTTTAGGAAGACCATATAGTATTTCTCAAATCAAAATAAATATAAATGGTAGCTGTCAGTTTATTTCAGACAAGTCTTTAGGTGATGTTGGTCAACAGACCACAGACTTTACTAAGAACTTGGGTAATTATAACGGCAGGTATACATTGCACGAGGATGAGCGATTTAGTCAGGATGAGTTTCTTCTAGGGGTTCATGAAGGTAAATGGTATGTAGGTCTAAGCAATAAAGACCTTGAATTGGAAGTTGCTAATTTTGTAAAGAAATTAGTTGAACAAAAACCATTCGAGAAGCATACCCCGGATTATGGAACGGTGCAGCCAAGAGTACACCAAACACTTGAGTTTGATGATAGGTATTTCAGGGTCTGTGCCAAAACAATCTTCAATTACCTTGCCTTTGTAAAAGGTCGAGACTTCGTATTACAGGATTGCTTCGATCCTATACGAGATTGGATTGTAAATGGCGGCGAAAACAAATTTGCCACATTGACCGGAAAAGAGACGGATTTCTCTGCAATTTCATTTCCTGATCAAGCACATAAACTGTTAATCACTCAGAAAGGGAATATTTTAATTAGTCATATAAGTTTTTATGGTAATGGGTTCGAAACCGTAGTGAAACTAAGTGATAACTTTGAGGGTTTGTTCAATTTAGAGGGTTTTATCTGTGACTGGCAAAACAGGCAAGAGTATAAACTCCTTGATTATCTTAATTCAAGAGTTGAACGGTAATAGGTTGAAGCTGCCTGGATAGCATTCCGATGATAAAACAAAGATTGTGAAGAAATGTACTTAAACAAACGGGTGCTTTAGTAAAAAACAATATCAAAGTAAAATGAGCCGGGAGAAAATATTCTAGCTCATTTTTTATGTGTATTTTAATCAACCTTTACCTTTAACATAGCCTAATAATTTAACAATAAGTCCTTTAAATTCTTATTTGAAAATAGCCCGATTGTGGAATAAGAATGAAACAAATGTGTACGGCTTTGGAACAAATAGTGAAACAGGAAATAAGCATTTTAGTACATTTATTTCGTGAATATGCTCATTAGCATTGTAAGCAGGATTGTTACACAAAAGTGGCATCAGTTTACAATGTTAAGTAAAAAGATGTTACCAAACGACGGGTTGGGAATGTTATACTTAATCCAAAAAGTAAATTAATGTTATAAAATTAAAATTTAGGAGGTATTTAAATGAGCTCATGTTCATTTATAGCAACAAATTTTGAAATGCCTGAAATAGAATCCAAAGCAAAGTTATATTACGGTCAAAGAAGCTATTGAATTAGAAATAAAACCGCATGGATTGGTGCCTTGGGAGAAGATGGATCCGAATACTCAAGTATTATTTGTTGAAAATGAAGAGGATTTAAATGAGTTAGTCATTAATAAAGACTGTTACTATAATGTAAGTGAATATACTGGATATCCATTCATATATGAAGTAAATTTTAGCTATTCAGAATTAAGAGTAAAGCAATTATTGGATTACTTAAAAGACAATATTAGAGAAGAACAGATAATAGAACTATGGCGAGTATAGATCGGTCATGATGATAATGAACTAGATATACCGTATAGTAGGTTTAATCATAACGAATTATCTCTCAATCTTCTGTTACAAATGTACAGTTGGAACAATGAAAACTATAAAGAACAATATTGTATAGTATTAGAAAAATAAAATTGTTGTTGTGGAAGCAGCGTTTCCGATTGTAGCTTTTCTACATGCTGGGCATGTTCTTTAAATTGCATAAAATCTTAGAAAGAGCTACGTAATCCTTTATTTTAAGGGCAAGCGAAGCTCTTTTAAAATTTCTTAATACTTTAGTTAATTTGCCTTTTAAGCAGATTAACAGATCAAGCATCTAAGCGTCATTTGCTTTGCTAGTTACCTTAAAGATTTTATTTAAAAGGCCATACTTAGAAATTTAATGACTTCACGCCGCCTTCATAAAACAATAAACTGCTCATTGGCACTTGGTTGCACGGCTTTATGCTCACCACACGACACTAGAGCAATGAACAGTTTATTTAAATTGCATCGTTATATTTTTGCAATGCTTCTTGATTTTTCTTTATTTCACACTCCGATATATGTTTTATAAACTTTGTTAGCCCTGCTTTTTGACTTTTACTTAAGCCTTCAAATTCTTTGTCCTCATCAAGTAACAGCATTAAATCGTGATAATACAAATACATTTCTTTGAAAGTCCCAGCTTTCTTTTCTAATGATAGGACAGCGAGACAAGTTGTACATGGTTCAAATTCTGTGAAGAAGATCAATTTCGAATCTTTATATTGGTCTTTCGATTGTTCTTTATAAAGTTCATTAAGAATCTTCTTTTCGGTGCAATGGATACGGTGCCTTGCATTAGAGGCTTCTTGAAATCTCTGAAAGTTTTTATAAACGGTTGTTTCGTAATTTGGATCCGCGTTATTTTCAGATATGTATTCAAAATCAAGGTTTTGATTCACTATCGCCATTGGAAACCTAAGTGTTTTAGGGTTAGCATCTCCGCAAACAGTAAAATTGATGTCTTCAGATGCCTCGTGATTAATCAGTTCTTTATAAGCGTCTATTAATTCCGGCGTAACTTTATAGGTACTGTTAGAAAGGCCCTTTATCTTTTGGCCGCTCTTTGATACATGCTTTAAATTAATTGAAGTATCCAATGAAAGTTTACTATGAGCATAATAATACTTAATGATTCCGGTCGTCTCATTAATTAATACAGCAATAGCATTATGCCCCCCATCAATAGTACCGTAAATTTCAGGATTGGCTTTTAAATTGTCATCCTTATTCGGTTTAGAAACTGGCACTGGCACACCTTTAGTTTTGGCCAATTTACGAATCTGATTAACAATAACTGGACCAACTTCTATACCAATACCAATCATAAGAGCGAGAACACCGGAAAAAATAAAGTGTTTGAATGAAAAATCAAGTTGTAATTCAGTGACTAATGGTTCACTCAGCAATAATAAAATAAATAAAACCCCAGCAACAAAAATAGTTTTCTGTTTATTCAATTATAGTCCTTCTTTCATTTGTCATAGGTGAGCTTATTCCTAAAGAAATGTTAACTTATAATAGCGTTCGAGTATAGAGGGTTTCAATTAATTGTTGGTGTGAATAAAATTCGATTAAAAAAGTTTACCCAATCCTTATTTAGCATATAGCCAAAACTCTTTTTAGAAAAAAGATTGATCAAAATGGAGGTTTTTCATTTTAGTTAAGTATGAGACTTTTATAAAAAAGTTCGATTATTTCCTCAGAATGTGAAATTAATGAGCTTAGATTACAGATATGCTCATGCTTACTTCTTATATTCGAAATGATTTATTATCCGAAGATTATCAATATAATTAAGATGAATTGATAGTGAAATTTTACAGCACTAACAAGGCTCTTGTGAAGATCTCGATATACTTCCTTGTAAATGTTCAGAATAACTTCTACATTAATATTATTTCTGAAATAAAAAAACTCCTTACCTATTTAGAATTGGTAAGGAATGAATTTATTTTATTTGTCTTGTGCCAAATAAAAATTTTCTTTTGCCTGGTTGTAGGCAGCTTCATTTTTCTTAATTAGTGTTTTGTTAGGTTGAACGGTCTTTGAAAAATTCAGATTAAGCTCTGGTTCTTTCATAAGGGCTTCTAACGATTTTAAAAATCTTGTCATAAAAATCCCTCCGTTTGCCTTTCTTTACTAGTATTATATCTTTTTTTATAGGAAATAAACAGCAAATGATTTATCCATCAAATTCTAAGTATTTTTTTATTAACAAATCGTAGAACATGGAAATAAACTTTCCCCCATAAATGGTTTTCAGCAGGTTTTACACATAAATAAAAAAGTGTGATAGGTGATGTATCCCCACCATGGCGATTTGCAGTTATTAAACATTTTAACACCATTATAGAGGGTTCTATTAACTGAAGGTAATAGCTGAAGGATTTAAATAGCAGATAGAGAATAGGGTGTTTATGTAACTGTAAGGTATGCTAAGTTAATCCCTAGTAGTAATTGGTGCGAAAATATTAGCCTCCATTTGTTCAGAAGTCTATTACAAGTAAAAAGGGATAATTATGATAAAATAGTAACATAAATTATGACTAGTTAAATTATATACGTAGTATTGTGAGGAGAAAAGAAATGACAGCTATCGAAATACTATCATGGCCTTTTATACAAGAAAGCATCAATCAAATCAACAACAAAGAGCAGTATTTAAATTATCCAGTTATTTATGTTTTGAATGGCAATAAAGAAGCTTATATTGGTGAAACGGTTTATTTTAAAAATCGTATGAAAGCTCATTTAAAAGCACGTAAAAATATTCAACAAGTAAATTTGATTAAGCACGAACACTTTAATCGATCAGCAACCTTTCATCTAGAGACAAAACTGATTAACTATTTCCTTGGTGATGAAAAATATACGCTTCAAAATAAAAGTAAGACGGCTAACGATTTTACTCATAACTACTACAATAAAACTTATTACGATCAACAACTATTTAAAGAACTTTGGCAAAAACTATATGAACAAAAGCTTGTTGACAATGAGTTACATGTAATTGAAAACAAAGATATTTTTAAATTATCTCCTTTCAAAGATTTATCTTTAGAACAACTTGAATTAAAAGATAAAGTACTCGAGTTTTGCGAGAAACGAGTTACTCAAAACACAAGTGAATATGGAAGTCTATTAATCATTGAAGGTGAAGCGGGCGTTGGAAAAAGCGTTGTGTTAAGTTCTATTTTCAATACGATTCAAGAAAGAGTAGAAGAAGCATCTTCAAATTTATATCGTACAGAAAATTATTTAGCTGTGAACCATGAGGAAATGTTTAAAACATATAAAAACATAGCAAAACAAGTGAAACATTTAAAAGGGAAAAACTTTGCAAAACCTACATCTCTGATTAATATGTTGCAAAAAGAGGGAAAAAAGGCTGATATCATTTTCGTAGATGAAGCACATTTATTGCTAACAAAGCCAGATACTTATAATGGCTTCCACGGTAATAATCATTTAGAGGAGTTTTTGAAGCTAGCAAAGGTAGTTGTCATTATTTATGATCAAGATCAAGTATTAAAACTGAAGAGTCTATGGGGAGCAGCAACACTAGAAGGGCTGAAGAAATTAAGTACTTTTCACGAAGAATACCAATTAACAAATCAATTCCGCATGCAAGCAAATGATGACGTAATCAATTGGATAAACGAATTCAAGCGAAAAAATTTATTGCCGCTTCCTAAAGATAAAAACTATGAATTTAAAGTATTTGAATCTTTGAAGGACATGCATGATGAAATTAAATCCCAAAATACTCAGCACGGTTTAAGTCGTGTTGTATCAACGTTTGATTACATACATAAAAAAGATGGTGGGACCTACTACGTGAAAGAATCAAATGGTGAATACCAACTGCCATGGAATACAACAAGTACGAAATATACATGGGCAGAAAAAGCAGAAACCGTTCACGAGGCTGGATCAATTTATACAATACAGGGCTTTGATTTAAATTATGTTGGTGTCGTGCTAGGGCCATCTGTTCAATATGACGCTGCTAAAGATGAAATCAGCATTGATACGAGTAAGTATATGGATAAAGGTGCATATACAGGTATGGACGGAATTGAAAATGTAAATGAAGCAAAGGAAAAAATCGTCCTAAATTCAATCAATATCTTGATGAAGCGTGGAATTAGGGGTCTGTACATTTATTCAAGTGATGAAGCGTTGCGCAATAAACTTTTAGAATATCAAAAAGCAGGTGAATAGTATGAGTGAGTTAGAACAACTACGTAAAAGTATTTTGCAATTCCGAGACCAACGTAACTGGCAGCAATTCCATAATCCTAAGGATCTAGCACTCTCCTTATCATTAGAAGCAAGTGAATTATTAGAGCTATTTCAATGGAAAACGAGTGAGGAAGCAGTTGAAAAGAATTTAGATAAGATGAAGGAGGAGCTAGCGGATGTTTTGATTTATGCGATATTGTTTGCAAATGAAACGGATTTGGACTTAGTAAAAATAATAAATAATAAACTTCAAAAAAATAATGAAAAATATCCAATTGGAAAGTTTGCTGGAAAAAATACTAAATACAATGAGATATAAATTTATAAAACATTTAAAAGGCAATTTAAAAACCTTAGTTTTCGTTTGAATACGAGAAACTAAGGTTTTTCTTATGGAAATTTATCTGATATAGGGAAGTAATAGTACATATAATCCCTTTTTTTGTTCCTCTGATAAATTTTTAATGATATTAAATAATTCATCATCTATATTTTCACTTTGTAGAAATTTATCTTGTGGAATCTTAATAGTCGTATCAACTTTGTTTTCCAGTAATAAAAAGAATGAGCTAAGCGTTAGTCCGAACTGCTCGCAAATCTCACCTAACAGTGTATAATTCGCTTCCTGAATGCCGCTTTCTATCCGTGAAATAGATGCTTGAGAAATATCTAATTTTTGAGCAAGATCACTCATACTTAAATTATTTTCTTTGCGTAATGAACGTATTAACTGTCCTATTTGCAAGTTATTCATATATGTTATTTCAACTCCACTTTTATCATTTAATTAATCGTACAGTTATTGTATTTTACAATCAATAGAAAATAAATTATACTTAAAACGTAAATATACATAATAAGTAATGAATGGGGTTGAACGTTATCGGAAACTTTGAATCGGCACTTATTTTATTAATAGATGAAAGGATTGATGTGCTTTATCATAATAAAGTTTTTAGGAATCACCAAAATGAAATGGTTAAAGATATTAAACAGAAATTATCCAAAACTCTTTCAGGTATAAGTGAAATAGAAGTTAAAGAGATTTCTGAGTCGATACAGATATCAATTCTTAATTATCAGCACTTATTATTTCAAGATATATACAAGCAAGGCTTTTTAGATGGGATTGTACTCAGAGAAAAAATATCAGGGGGATCGATAAACGATGAAATCACTTTTTAAAGGTCAACTCACGATGGATGTATACAAAATTGTAGAGAGTTTAGGGGATGAAGAAGCTACACGAAATTTTGCACATGAAGATATTACATCTGAATTGTTAAAAGAACTAAGGACATTAGTCGAAGCAAAAGGCTATCGCGTTCCTTACGTGGGGATAAATTTAGAATATGAGGGTGTACCTACTACACAATATGTATCAATAGTAAATAAAGCTATTAAAGAAGCTAAGAATAGTGAAAAATATATTCGTGGAAAAGGGACTATAACAAATATATCTTTTTAAATAGCATTTAATTGTGCAGTTTTTTGGTAAGTAAAATCTTCTAAAAAACTGCTTTTTTTATAACTTGTAAATTCAATTTGGAAATCCTTGTATACAAGAGGTGACGTAATTGAATAATGACAACATAGAAATTGAGAAATTTAAATCATTATTTTTAGAAGATAAAATCTATAATGCGCTAACAAAGTATGGTTATAAGGAAGAGGTGCTTTTTCCTGAGTTTATTAAAACTTTAAATGTTAAAAGGCTTTATACTTCTTTAGAAGTCTCTACAATGCTTAACATGAATGATAGTAGTTTACGCTATTATGTTACAAACCTTTGTAAATTTGAGTATCTTGAGAATGTAAGAGAGGGGAGAAATTATAAGTTTAATTATATAAGTATTTATAAATTGTATTTAGTGCAGCAGTTTTTAAAGAGGCAAGGTAAAAATTTGAATAATGTTAAGCTATTGTTACATGAAAGCGTTGATAGTTATCAAAAAGAAATTAAATTAATAAAGAATGCCATAAAAAGACTAGATCAATATATTGGCTTCCTTTTTAAGTTTGAAAAAGGGAATATGCAAACCAATGAAGAAGTCCAAGTATTAAATAAAAAAATCAGGATAATTGAAAAAGTAATATTGTCTTGGAATGAAAATGAGGAAGAGATTTTTAAAATAGAGCAGTCCTTATATGTATTGCATAAAAAAGCTTTTGGGTTAAACGATGAGATGAATATATGTTTAAGAAAATTACTTTATCTTGAAAGTGATTTTAATATTTTGTTGTTGAAAAATGACTATTGTTCGAAAATGTATGGGCTAAAAGATTTTATAAAACAAACAAAGAAAGGCATATTTAAAAGGTTATTTAATAACAGTCCATTGGATGTAAGAGTAAGTGAATGTACATCAAATTTAAGTAAACAGATCCAAGATTTGAAAAACGAAATGATTGTTGAACAAGAACGTAAAAGTAATTTAGAAAAAGAACTCTTTCTACTATATAAAGAAATTGAGAGAGAAACTACTAAGAAAATGGAGTTTACTGAAAGAAATAGAGAATTTATAAATACTTTTATATTGAATTTAAAATCTACTTAGAATAAATATGGGGTCAGAATTATTAGAGAGTGACATTTTGATGGGGTTTAAAGATGGTACCTTATTAATGACTAAATAATACAAAACATAAAGAGATGGAATAATCTCCTTTCTTTGTGTTTTGTATTATTCTGTTTTGATTATATGGAAAATGAGTTTTTAGTTTTGACTATAGTATTTCATTAAAAAATCTGTTTCTAGTTGCATTTCTTTATTTAAAGTTCTTTCTACCTCCATTAACCAACCTTTATAGCGGCGCGAATAATCAACCTTTCGAAAAGTAAAGGGATATAAGTCTTCTAACATTTCATTTTTAATAATATCTAACACAAACTCAATCTCTAAATCCCCAGGTAAATCTAAGACAAATACTTTATAATGTGTTCCTCTTTCAGCATTGAAACCTTCTCTAATAGAGTCTTTACGTAACCCTCTTCCTTCAATTTTACGTCTCCATGCTCCAACTGCTTCTTTTAATCGATATGTTTCAATTTTTAATAAGCGTTCCAACGAATTAATTTTTCTTTCTAGTTCTACAATTTGTTTATTTTCTTCATGTTGATTTCGTATTTTAACCACATCCTTTGATATTTTAAAACATTATATCTGCAAAAAATGATATTACTAGAGTAATTACAAATTTTATTCAGCTAAATAAATCCGTGTAACATCCTCACGGTTATGACCAATTAATTTAGAGACTGCTAATCGTGCATCTCCTTCTGTATAACCTTTTTCAATAAATGATTCATATTGTTCTTTTGCATAGGCATGTCTAAAACTATGCATTGTAATTTCAACACCCTTTGGCCGAGTGTTGAGTGGGTCTAATACTTTTTGGCGATTATTCCTAATAAAATCTTGCACACGTTGAATTACTTGATGCGCTTTCTGATCTTGCAAAACAAAAAGTTTCTCTCCGCGATTGACCTGTTGCATTGCATCTTGTAAAACGCTAAAGGTTTGTGTTTGTAAGGGAATTTGTCGTATTAGTCCACCTTTTCCTTTAACAGTTAGAAAGCCTTCACGTAATGCTTTTTCAGCATCCACACGGCTTAGTCTAACCGCTTCATGTACACGTAAGCCCTGTTCACGACACAGCATAATAATAAGTGCGAGGGAAGAAGAATTAGATTGTTGTGCCAATGTAACTAAGGCTTGATATTCCAGTTCGGTAGGACGACGATCAACTCCACCAAAGCGCCTTCTTTCTAAATGGAATTCATTATAATTTTCGCTTAAAATTTGATTGCTACTTAGCTGATAACGAGGGTTAGGGATTTGATCATGAAAATATCTGATAGCAGCTAAATCATTTTTAATTGTAGAAGCGGATTTGCCCTCGCTTTGTCGTTCACTTACATAATCTACAAGATGCTTATTTTGAATGTTAGCAAGAGTTTTTAAATTATAGTTGTCCGCTACGAAGCGGAAAAATAAGTCCATATGATTGTAGTATTGAGGTAGTGTTTTAATCACACTAACACCTTTTGCATGTCTAGCAATTTTATTTAATTGCAACATCAAGTTTAAATAGGCTCCTTTATTGCACACATCTTCATTAGTAGATATGGCAATGCGAATCTCTCTTTCTGTTTTAATCCATCCTCGATTTCCGATAACAAACATTCCTTCCTTCATAGCTGTATAAAAAAGGGCAGACCCCACCCATATGTGAAATTAGCTTATCTCTATGAAATTTATATAGTGAGATATAGAAAAAGCCTGCAATAGCAAGCGTTCTTTTCTCATAATACATACTGTCTATATGGTCTTATACAATTTCATAACGATATTAAAAGTGTTAAGTAATACATTTGCACAACTTTAAGCAATCATGCTTAACGCTAATTTAGCGGGTGCAGCTCACTTATGCTTACTCTAAAGTAAGCTTCACTTTAAAAAAATGAGAAGTGAGGTCAATGTCCGCAGACAAAAATTCCAATGACTAAAGTTAACATATAACCTACTTTTAAAAGTAGTCGCTAATGCACTTGGCAATATTTATGTCACTCTTGCCCATAGAGTGTTAGCTTCTTATATTTTTAGGTGTACTATCACCATTTAATATTTATCTCCAAGCTAAATTTGAGATGAGTTTTGGAAACAACTGGTATCAAGCGACAACTATGTGATCCAGACCAAATCAGAGGTAGGCAACAGCACGATCTGAAATTGGATTTTTTCTTTATATAAAACGCTGTGTTGATTCTGTTAGAGTAAAAAATCAGCGTATCTTTTTTGCTCTATATTACAAAGATTGGTGGGGGAAATGCCAACTAGAAAAGATAAGTGGATTGTTCGATATATAGAAATATGCTGAAAAGTGAGCATGAGGATATTTTTTAGGGACGTTCAAAAAAAATTGAGTTTTAAATAAAAGGATAAAAAATAAAGTGGTTTTCAGTCCAAGCGACCGTATAAATTTTTTTGATAGATAAAAATAAATGAATAAAAGATGGATTTATATATATATATGATAGCAGTTGGTTTATTCTATTCGAATAGATATAAGGTGATTTCCGGAAAAAAATTCAGATTTATTGTTTATTAGATTAGTTTATTTTCATTTAATTCAACAATACCTTCAAATCACTATATCAATATAAAAATGGTAACCATTAAAAGTAGCCAACACAAAAAATCTATATATGCTATTTAGTGGTCACATCAATACAGGGGTTGTATATGAGGCTACGACCAGACTAAAGGTACGTTACGTTTAATCGACATTAATATTAGTTACTTATATTAGAAAATCAGATTATGAGTAGGAGAAAATGATCAGCCTTACATTATATTAAAATGATCTTGGTCCACTGCTAATGTTATAATGCAATCCTCGGTTTTCTAAATTTCCTTTTTTAAATTATCACTGATACATAAATTTCGCTTAAAGATAGAACTATTTCAAAGCAAGGGGGATTTCATTGTAAATAGAGGAATTCCTAATTATTTCAACTAGATTGTAGATCCTTCAGAATTCGATTCATAAAGTGATTAGAGATTTTTTTTATTAATTTCCTAAGATATAAACACAAAAATTGTATTTTTTTGAATTTCATTACTTAATATTTGTTGAATTGAACTTTTGACTGTTATGATGGTATCACTATCTCATTTGGGGGGCTAAGAGTTTGGAAATATTATTGCCGAATATAGTAAGCTCAATTGCTAGTATTGATAGTTTCAATCAGCAAGTATATGCAGCAATTGATAAAAAAAATAAAAATATAAAAATTAATGCTTCAAACTTAACTTTTATAACTCCATTAGGAATGGTGAGCTTGGTACTTGCTATACAAAATTTAAATAAATTTATGGATGTACATTTAGATCTAAACGGCTGCCAGAATGTATCATATCTTGAAAGGTTAAATTTTTTTAAAAATTTACCTCCAAATATATTAAGAGACTATCATTTAGAAGAATTCGAGTTAAGGAATAGAAATGATACAAGCTCAATTTTATTGGAAATTTTACCATTAAAAACAGAAGAAGATGTTGAATGTATGACAGACTCTATTTTTAAAATATTTACTCAAAATAATTTATCAAAAAAAATTGCTAATAATATAATGAACATTACAACGGAACTAGGTACAAACATTCTTCATCATAGTGAGGGGAATGGATATGTAACAATTCAATTATATAAGACTACTAATAAAATTCGTATAGGCATTGCCGATGATGGAGTTGGTATTATACAAAAATTTAAAACTAAGGCAAATTCCTCTGTTGCTCAACACGAGATTTTAAGAAAGGCTTTTATGGTAAACGAAAGTACAAGAGAATCTTCCGGTGGTATGGGATTGAATAATATGCGAATAAATTCTTTTGCTGATAGTTTTAAAAGTACTAGGCTGTTATTGAAGACAGGTAATAATATATACGATATTTTAAGTCGAGATATTCATATTTTTAAAACGACATCAACATATCCAGGTACTTACTACGATTTTTGTATAGAAGTAGCTTGACAATTATTGAAAAGTAGAATAAGGTTAATTTAACGTTTTCAAATTTAAAATTGAAATCAGGGAGGTGATTATTATTAATGCGGTATCACTTTGTCCGGAGTTAATAAGTAATAAGCACCTTATTAGTAGAATAAAAGTAGCACCAATTAAAGAGGAAATTATTAAAATAATTTCACATGCAGATACCAATACAGTTTTTTACTATGATTTTAAGGATGTTCAAGCTATAAATAGCTCTGGAGTAGATGAATTGGTTAGTAAAGTAATTAAGCATTTATGTGAATATGAAAAAGATAAATATCTTTATTTTATCAATCTTAATAATCAGGATCATGAGCATGCTTATAATATTGAAACAACTTTACACGGCACAAAATTAGCGATTGTTGAAAAAGACGCCAATGGAAAAGCGAACTTTATCGGTGATATTTCTGACACGCATAGTAAAATTTTAGACCAGGTATACTTACTAAAAATGACTACTGCTAGAGATATAGCTGATTTACTAAACAAACAACCGAATTTAATTAGTACACATCTAAATTCACTCTACAAGCAAAGATTAGTTAAACGAGTTGAGGAACCTTTGATAGAGGGTGGAAGACAATTTGTATATAAAAGTATTTTTTAGGGAAGGAAACTTCCTTAAAAATCTCTATAGGTTTCAATTTTTAAATTGAAATCATTTTTAAAATACCGGTTTCAATTTTTTTTTTGAAAATGAAAGGGGGTGAGTAAGATAAGTATCAACAACAAATCATACGGGGCAATAGTTTTGGTAATTACCGGAATGCTAATTTTACTTTTTTCTAATCAGTATTTTGCAAATGTGCATGCTGAAAATGTTCAAAGAGCAATTGAAATAATTTTCAGTGAAAATGCTAAGGAATTGTCAATATTTTGGTTTTTAACACTATTGGGAGCAGCACTTGAATTATCAGGAGTAATATTAATGTTAAAAGTGACTTGGGAGTCTATTAAATATTCGTACTATGAATATAGTATTGGATTACATGTTGTAATATCAATCATAGTATTTGCAGGAGCTTTTGCAACAATTTTCTATGCATTAAAAGCAGTTATTGGAATCTTATTAATTGCTGTAGTAGGAATAGCATTATTAATTGGAGATAACAAAAAGTGATAATTTGAGGGGGTGCAGAGATGAAAAGACATTCAGGTGGGAAAGTGGGAAAAGCCGGAAGAACGTTAAGTAGCAAAAAAAGTTCAAAAAAACAAAAAAGCGGAGCTGCTAAAGTCTTGAAGAAACATCAAGATGAAAAACATTAAAAGCTTAAATGCCGGCAAACATTTAAGCTTTCAATGAATGGAGCAATTTTATCTTGATTGACTGCAATCAATTAAGGTATATCACTCTAAGGGTTGTTTTTATAACTGTATTTATAATTTTAGTTTTCTTTTTAAATAAATTCAACTACATATTTAGAGTGATGCTCCTAATTAAATCTTATAAGGGAGTGATCGTGATGTGTAAAATAACACCTCATTTTCGTTGCGCGCACATAGTGAGAGGCCATTTTAGAAATACTCGATACGGTAGAATATGGATAGGACCACATGAACGTGCAGCAACGGTTGTTAATGACCATTGTATTTGGGCTTAATCCGTAGGGCAGTTTACTGCCCTATAATAAATTGGGGGTAGAATTATGAGGTTTTCTAAGTATTTTTGTTTAAATAATTCATCACAAAAAGATTTGAGTTTTATAGATATTCGAGTTGATTGGGATAATAAATTATTTATTGACCCAACTCGTATTGAAGCTGAAACAGATGCGTTTTCAGCAGAATGTGACAGTATTATTCTAGATTTTTTCAATACTGTATTAGATTTATATGGAGTAAAAAATATAGATGAAGCTAGGAGTAACTTGGTGTATTCTGGTGAATCCAATGAATTGTTTTTAGGATATACTGAAGGATTTCCTCAAGGTACAGGCAATAGTGAGGAAGAGTTAGCTGAAATATTCAACTATATTCACATTAAAGAATTAATTTCAAAAGGATTAATTGGTCGTATAGAAGACCTGCATGTATTTATTGATAAATTTGGTTGCGATAAAATGTCTGATTTAATTGCAAGTTTAATTAAGAAAGAATTAGTTGAATATACTGTTCAACAAAGTGAGAAATATAATATAAAAAGAGATTTTAAGTTAACAAAAAAATATTGGAATCACCATACACATCAATGGGACGAATTTACGGAATACGTGCCTAGTATAAAAGGGCATGGTGGGAGAGATTTTCCTGTCGTGCTTGTACCAAAAAGGTATGTAGTGACTTCGTACTTATATGATGCAGAAAAGTATTGGGAAAAGATAGTCAGCCGAAGTAGGCAAGATTTTCACAAGATAGATAGAACCTCTCTCTACATTAATAAGGCTAATAGTAGAGGTCAACTTAACAAAAAGGATATTTGGGAGCATGAGTCTCAAGGTAGGAGTTTAAAAGAATACCTTATAGATTATACGATTGATGATTTAACTGCTATAAATAGCTTTAGACAAGGAATCAAAAATACTCAAAGATCTAATGAAAACAATGCTTTAAGTGATGACGAAATAGATCGTATTATTAATGAGTCTTTAGGAAATTTCCCATCTGAAGCAATTATTAGGTAATTATGAAATAGTACCCTTTAAAGGTGCTATTTTATTTTGATTTAAAAGTTGAATATTAATCTAATAGGTACTTACCTGAAGTTTAAATACTTAATGATGAGAGTTTCAATAGATGTAGAGACCTATTTTACTAAACCTTTTATATGTCAATTTTAGCAAGGGATTCTAAGGCTATTTAAGAAGAAATTCTAAAAGAAAAAACAAAAAAGGGTGTTAATACTAGTTGCACTTTCAAAGTATTGAAAGACAAGCAACTACTTTAAAAAAGTATAGTGTTTAAGCGTTCGAAGGACTATAGCGGAATACTGTTGTTGGCTTGGAATTTGCGAAACCTAAAGTGATGAAGATGCTTTTTATGTTTAAATTTATATTCGGTAAATTCGGGATATTGAATTATTAGAAGACTTACATCAATCAATGTGAAGATAAAAAGCTTGTATGAGGCTGCTTTTGCATTTATTCCTTTAAAGAACTTAAAATTTATTAGTAAATGAATAAAAAGTTTAAATATACAATATTTTGTTAATTTTTTGTCGAATTTTCATATATGGGAGGAATTACTATAAAACCTACTGAATAATAATCAATATTAAATCAAAGGAGGATTATTTATGGGGAGTGTAGGTACAGGTGCATTTGGAACATTTGGTGATGCTAAAAGATATGATAAAGAAAGATGTCTTAGAGAATTACCAGAAATTGAACTACAAGAGGTAGCACATTCTGAGTATTATACTGCTGAAGGGGAAGTTCCAAATATTTTTACTGCTGTTTATGTTGCTGAAAAAACTAAAAATGGGCGCTTACAGGTATTACTTGCAGATGATGAACGTGAAATTGGTTTATTACCGTCTGACTTTAATTATTTGTTAACATGCTTAAGTAAAGGTCATAGATATTCAGGCACCATAGTATATAGTGAAGATAGTCATTTTCCAAAGATAGTGGTGAATTTGGATGCAAAATAAAAAGCGGATATTAGTTATTGGTGAAGTTTATACTGATAATCATATTGATCAAAATATAGTTAGATTAGGAGGGATATTTCACTCTGCAAGAATGTTATCTGCAATAAAAGGAGATTTTGGTTTGGCAGCGATTTTGCCCTCCTATTTATTAAAAGATTTTGAGCATTTCAGTGATAAATTAAATGCAAGTTCTAAAAAGGTAATTGGTGAAATAAAATATTCACCAAATATAATAAACATAAATGAATCTAAAGAGATTGGCTCTCAGGGATACCAAGATATATTAAGAGATCAAGCTGAAATTAAATTGAATTTAGAGAAATTAAATGACCAAATATTAGAATTTAAACCGACGGATATAGTTATATATCCAGGAAAATATGATCTACAGAGTATATTGAAATTATTAATGCAACAAAGGGAAAAACTCAAGATCCATATAGATTTCCAATATTCATCATCCCTCTCGAATTTATTGAATATCATTGAGCAAAAAATTGAGACTATAATTTTATCAACCTCATCTAATTTATTTGAAGAAGTTGGTAGTAATTTATTAAATTTGATAACTTCTAGAATATCTGATATAGCAAATTTCATTTTACTAAAAGAAAATAGAGGCGGGTCTACATTAATCGATACCTCTACACAAGAAATTTTTGAAGCACCTGCTTATTTGGCGATTAATGAACATTCTGTAGGGATAGGTGATTGTTACAACGTAGCATACATAAGCTTGAATGATAAATACTCGCATGTTGAAGCAATGAAGCTAGCTTCATATTACTCAAGTGAATATTCTGTTACCTATGATTATGAGCTTTTTGAAAGAAATATTGGATTAACTTCAAAAACAGAAATTACATCTCTTAAGGGTGTTAGACTTCCATGGGATATTAGGAAGGAAAAACATATTTATATTGCAGGGCCAGATTTCCCTAACAATGATAGACGCTATTTTGAGGAAATAGAACTGGCATTAAAATATCATAACTTTGTTCCTCATAGGCCAATTATTGAGAATGGATTGTACACTGGACAGGAAGAATATCATGTGCAACAACAAATCTATAATAAAGATTTAGAATTGTTAGAGAAGTCAGAATTGATGATAGCGGTTTTACTAGAGAACGATCCTGGGACACTAGTGGAAATCGGCTGGATGAATAAAAAGGGTAAACCAATTATATTATTTGATCCGTTTAATATTGCACATAATCTGTTTTTAAAGAAAAGTGTAACATGTATAGTGAAAACTATGGATGAGGTAATTTACCAAGTATTTAAATTATTAAATACAGATAACGGTAGGACAAGTAATTATTATGATTCGTTGTTATTAATGTCAGGTGGACTAGATTCTACAACTTTGGCTTATGATTTAATTTCAAAAGGAAAAAAGGTATTACCTATATTCATTGATTATGGACAGCATTTTAAAGATAGAGAACTATCAAGTTTAATAGAAGTTATTCCAAAAAAATTAAAAGCACACT
>Ga0213821_1000367_pt1 | contig 28773 bp, 27 predicted proteins | sample MC6MC0909MG_FD_179894 | JGI IMG/M metagenome (GOLD analysis project Ga0213821, IMG submission 179894) | Enriched soil aggregate microbial communities from Iowa State University, Ames, United States - MC6-MC0909-MG | ecosystem: Environmental > Terrestrial > Soil > Unclassified | place: USA: Iowa...
CTGTTCTCTTTCATTCATAGCATCACCTTTTATTATATTTGTTTACATTATAAACTTTTGTTTGTTATAAGTCAAAAAAAAATGAAATCAATAAGATTATTGAGTTCATTTTCAATATTATTCAGGATGAGCTTGCCTTTGTGGTTGTTTTTTTACCATAATAACAAATAAGCTTGCTAAAGCACAGAAAACACCTGCCAGGAAAAAAGCCCATGTATATGAATTGAAAAACTTATAAATAAGCCCTCCACCATAAGCAGCTAGAGCAGCACCTGCCTGGTGTGATGCAAAAATCCATCCATAAATAACACCACTTTTATTCGTCCCAAAAGTTTGTCTAGCAATACTAATGGTTGGAGGTACAGTGGCAATCCAATCTAATCCGTAAAAAATTGAAAAGATCGCTAGTAAGGGAAGTGAACCTTGAGATAATGCGTAAGGAAGCAATAGCAAGGACATCCCTCTTAAAAGATAGTACCAAAACAATAACCATCGATTATCAAAACGATCCGATAGCCACCCTGACAAAGTAGTACCAACGAGATTAAATATGCCCATAAAGGAAAGAAGCGATGCAGCAGTAACTAATGGTACACCAAAGCTAATACAATAGGATACAAAATGAGTGCCGACTAATCCACTTGTTGAAAGACCGCAAATAAAAAAACTTCCCGCTAATAGCCAAAATTCTTTAACCTTTATGGCCTCAAATAGTCCACTAAAAGCTATAGTAATTGGATTTTTTTTATGAGGCTCTTGAGATATTTCTAACTCTTCTTCCTGTCCATAAGGTAACATCCCAATATCTTGTGGTTTGTTTTTTATAAATAGCAAAATGATGATAAACATGAGCGTACTAAGTAGAAGAATTAAACCAATCGCATGTCTCCAAGAAAATTGCTCAATGATAATAGCCAGTACAGGCAGTAAAATTAATTGCCCGGTTGCTGTACTTGACGTTAAAATTCCCACCGCTAGCCCTCTTCTTTTTACAAACCAATGATTGGCGACATATGGACTTAACACTGTTAAAAAGAGACTGGCTCCTAGGCCAATAATCCCTCCCCAAATAATGACTAATTGCCATGGTTGGCTCATAAAAAGTGTAAGAATCAAGCCTGTTACAAGGGTCGCCATTGCCCCAAGCATCATCTTCTTCAAACCTGCTACTTCAAGTAATGCTGCCATAAATGGTCCAGAAAACCCATATAAAAACAAACTTACCGCAAAGGCTAATGCAATTAAGGATCTGTCCCAATTAAATTCCTTTTCAAATGAATTGATAAAAACGCCTGATGATGACATTGTAATACCAGCAACGATGATTGAGAAAAATGCGATTATAAGAATAAACCAACTATAATGAATACGCTTCATCCTAACACCTTCATTTCCTGAAAAATTTTCAAGTTAAACATGTATATACATGTTTTTGTTTGTATTATATGTATATACATATATATAATGATAGTAAGAGCAATTCTTGCTGTCAAGCAGTATTTATCATCTAATAGGTGTATACTGAAGCTATCTGAATCCATAAAGGGGAACTGAACAATGGAGAATAATCTGAAGACAATAGATTATACGCAGATATGTGTTTGCGCAAACCTTAGAAAAAAAACAAGAGTAGTGACACAATTATATGATAGGTTGCTACAGCCAACAGGTCTAAAGGTCACACAATATTCAATGCTTGCCAATATCGCTCATCAACAAACCGTTTCAATAAGTCGATTAGGTGAAATTCTGCAACTTGACCAAACCACCGTAACACGGAATATAAATATATTAAAGCAAAGTGGCTATGTGGAATTAACAAGAAATCCACAAGATGCTCGTACAAAAAATATTTCATTAACAGCTAAGGGAAAGGAAAAACTAAATGAAGCCACCCCTATTTGGCAGACTATTCAAGAAAGAATTATTGCTGATATCGGCATTGATCAATATGCAAATTTCTATGACACATTAAGAACCATCCAAAAAATCATCCGCTCTTACGATGAAGCGTAGTTTTTAGGAGGGGTTGTAACGTTATGACGGAGTGCCTATGGACTTGACTGATCCTATAAATAATGAGATGGACCTGACCTAAGGAATTGGCTGGGAACAGAGGATTTTCGCTAACCTGAGCGGATATGTTGGCGACCCGAGCAGTTTTCACGCACACCTGAGCGGACATGCTGGCAACTCGAGCGGTTTTCACGCTTTCCTGAGCGGATATGCTGACAATCCGAGCGGTTTTCACCCACACCTGAGCGGAAATCCTGGCGACCTGAGCGGTTTTCACCCACACCTGAGCGGAAATCCTGGCGCCCTGAGCAGTTTTCACGCACACCTGAGCGGAAATCCTGGCGCCCTGAGCAGTTTTCACGCACACCTGAGCGGAAATCCTGGCGACCTGAGCAGTTTTCACGCACACCTGAGCGAATCAGATGGCGAACCGAGTAGCTTTTGGCCCACCTAAACAATTTTTATCAGTCGGTCAAAACTCCATACAAAAAAGCGCCATAATCATTTGGCGCTTTTCCTTTGTCTGTATTAATATTCAATAAGTGTTTTCACATTTAAATCGCCAAGTTTTGCACGGCCGTTTAGCTCTGTTAATTCGATTAGGAAGGCACAGCCAACAACCTGACCACCCAATTGTTCCACTAAACGAACTGTTGCTGCAACAGTACCGCCAGTTGCAAGTAAATCATCACAAATTAACACCTTTTGACCTGGTTTAATGGCATCTTTATGCATAGTTAATGTATCTTTTCCGTATTCAAGACCATAATCAGCACTTACCACTTCACGGGGTAATTTTCCTGGTTTACGAACAGGGGCAAAGCCAATTTCGAGGGCATAAGCAACTGGACACCCGATAATAAAACCACGAGCCTCTGGACCCACTATAATTTCTGCGCCTAACTCTTTCGCATACGTGACAATTTGATCTGTTGCATATTTGTATGCTGGACCATTATCCATAATTGTTGTGATATCCTTGAAGCTAATGCCCTCTTTTGGCCAGTTCTCAACCGTTGTTACATATTGCTTTAAATCCATTTTATTGCTCCTCCTACGAACCTTTTTCGTCTATTAATGTAATCGTTCATCAAACCATTGTTTTAATTCTATATAAGGGGCATAAATCAGCTTTTGCTCCATTTCAATCTGTTCTGAACGTTGTTTGTAAGACGGTGCCTCCGTAAGCGCCTGTTTTGTGGCATTCTCGTTGACAGTCGTCAGTCCACTCTCCATTTTAACAAAACCAAGCTCAAAAAACACCTGTGTCATAAATTTTAATGCATCTAACGGCCAACCTGTATGCTTTGCTAAATCAGCTAAATGCATATTGAGTGGAAAAGCTGGACGGTTTTTCAAAAATTTGTAGTACCAAGCAAATTGCTCGCGAGTCGGCAATCCATTGAAATATTGCGAATCAGGCATATAGAAATGTGCATAAATACGAGATGGAGCTGTTTTTTGCAAGACATTTTCTAACAGTTGAACATTGTGTGGTAAATCTAAAAGCACGATATAATTGCTTTGTTCCACATTTGAAAGTGAAGAATCTACTGCTAAAATAGGCTCACCAATAAGAGATTGGTAGTAAGTCACCGTCTCTTGACGGAAGGCAATAAAAGTTGCTTCTTCTTTCGGAATGGTATTTAACCAGCGAGCCGTTTGACGAATACCACGAATATCAAATAATTGCCATTCTGTCGTTTGAACATCCTCTATCATAAATTGTGCTTTTTTACGCCCTTGCCATTCGTTAATTTGTAAATCCCCAGTAAATGATACTTTTATTCCATAGGTTAACTCGTCGTGTAAATGTCCTTTATTGAAACCGACACTATCCAATTTTTCATAGCCATCCGTCAATTCCATTTTTATATGGTTTTCTGCTGCTCCAATTTTCCGCATAGAGGATATCTCTACATCTTCAAGCACATAAATAGGCTTTGGAAAATCTGTACCATATGGACCAAGCGTTGAAATTTCTTCAATGGCATCTGCTGAAATTTCATCCAGCTTCAGAGGTATGTCGATAGTCAATACAGGTGTCAGTTGCTCCTCTGATAAACAAGCTTTTGCTTGAGCATCTAAGCGTAATCGTAATTCGTCAACATGCTCGATCGCTAATGTCATGCCGGCTGCCATTGGATGTCCACCAAAATGGGGCAGTATATCTCTATTTTTGGCTAGTTCATTGTACAAATGGAAACCTTCAATACTACGGGCAGAGCCTTTTGCTGTCCCTTTTTCATTGTCTAATGAAAGTACAATTGTTGGACGGTAATAAAGTTCAACAAGTCGAGATGCAACTATTCCCACGACACCTGCATTCCAGCCCTCTCCTGCTACAACTATAACAAGTGAATTGCGAATTTTTTCATCCGATTCAATAAGAGCAACTGCCTGATCTGTTATGCTTTTCACAATATCTTTGCGTTCACTATTACATGCATTGAGCTGTTTTGCCAATGCTGTTGCCTTTGCATGATCCTCGGCCATTAATAGCTCTACACCTGGTGCTGCTTCGCCAAGGCGACCAACTGCATTTAAGCGAGGACCAAAATAAAAGCCGATTGTTTCTTCGTTGATTTTAGCTTGCTCGGCACTTGCTACTTCACACATTGCCAATACCCAAGGACTAAGAGAACGGCGCATTTCTTCAATTCCACGTTTAACAAGATAGCGATTTTCATCCACTAATGGTACTAAATCCGCAATAGTTCCGACGGCTACCAATTCTATTAAATGTGTAGGTAACTCCCCATATAGGGCATGCGCTAACTTAAAAGCGACACCTACACCTGCAAGCTCACCAAATGGATAATGCCCTTCTGGTATACGAGGATGTAAAATAATATCCGCTGGCGGTAATTCATCGCCTGGTTCATGATGGTCTGTGACAATAACATCCATTCCAAGTTCCTTTGCAATACGAATCGGTTCAATGCCCGAAATTCCATTATCTACTGTAATAATTAGCTGGACACCCTCGTCACATGCTTCACGAAATAAATCTCCATGAGGTCCATAGCCATGAATAAAACGATTCGGAATTTTAAACGATACATCCGCTCCAAGATCGAGTAGCACATTAAGCATGACAGTTGTACTTGTTACACCATCGCAATCATAATCGCCATACACTAATATTTTTTCTCCATTTTCAAGTGCTCGCTCAATACGTGCCACAGCTTCTGCCATGTTATGCATTAAAAATGGGTCATGAATATTTGCTTCTGTCATATTTAATAAACTCTCTGCATCAGTGGTTGTTGTGCAGCCTCGTGCCGCTAAAATCTTTGCTGCAATTGCAGATAGCTGTAGGTCATTTTGTAATGTTTGTACGAGTTTGGCATCTGGTCGCTCCACCCGCCATCTTTTTTTTGATAGAATCATCTTTTCACTTCCTTACGAAGGCTATTATACCGAAAATCTATCTGATTGACACTATCAGTTAGATTGTTAGTTTTAACTGCTAAATTCTTGTTTCTGTCCCCCTTCATAAAAAAAGCCTACTCATTAAAGAGTAGACTTCTCTAGCACACCTTTAGAAGCGAGCACTAATGATTCAATCTTATGCCAATTTTTTTCGTGTAGTGCCGTCACAATCGCACTACCAACAATAACACCATCACTAAGCGTACCCATACTAATTACCTGTTCAGGTGTTGAAATACCAAATCCCGCCATAACCGGAATTTCACTTACTTCACATAAGCGAGCAAAATGGCCATCTAAATCATCTGCAAAGCTTGAGCGAGCCCCAGTAATGCCATTGACTGTAACAGCGTAGATAAAACCCTGACTAGCAGCCGCGATACGTGCGATTCGTTCAGGTGGACTTGTTAACGAAACTAGCTGAATGATGTCAATATTATGGGGATTTAATGCCTGCTGTAATATAGCACTTTCCTCCAATGGAACATCGGGAACGATTAACCCCTTTACTCCCCCTGCCACACAAGCTTTCGCAAATTCCTCTAAGCCATAAGCTAAAATAGGATTAAAATAAGTCATAACCACTAATGGTACATGAATCTCTGCTCTAAAGGAGGCCAGTTCTTCTAGCACCTTCCGTAATGTCACACCTGCCGCTAATGCTCGTTCACCTGCTCGTTCTATTGTTGGACCATCCGCAACAGGGTCTGTAAATGGGATACCGACCTCAATAGCCGTCACTTCCAATTGCTGAAGCTTTAAAAACGTAGGTCTTAACGTTTCTAGCCCACCATCTCCTGCCATAATATATGGTATAAATGCTTTATGACCAGCAATTTTTGTTTGTTCAATTGCCTGCTGTAATGTTGTCATGATACATCCCCTCCTAATGCTTTACGGACTGTATGAACATCTTTATCTCCTCGGCCTGATAAGCATATAACAATGATGTCATCTGAAGACATTGTTTTCGCCAGCTTTGCTGTATAAGCAATAGCATGAGAGCTCTCTAATGCAGGAAGTATGCCCTCTGTACGACTTAGTAACTGTAAGCCTTCAAGTGCTTCACTATCTGTAATCGCATCAAAATGAGCACGGCCAATATCATGTAAATAGCAATGTTCTGGGCCCTTCCCTGGATAATCTAGCCCAGCAGATATAGAGTGCGCCTCCTGTACAAAGCCATTATCATCCTGTAATAAATACATATATGCTCCATGTAAAACACCTAGCTGACCACCGGCAATAGCCGCTGCATGTTTTCCTGTTTCAATACCACTTCCAGCAGCCTCCACACCATATAACGCTACAGCTTCGTCATCGACAAAGGGATGAAACATACCAATTGCATTACTGCCACCACCGATACAGGCAACAACTGCATCTGGTAAACGTCCTTCCTTTTCTAACATTTGCTGTCTCGTTTCAACACCAATGATACGCTGGAAGTCTCTGACGATTTTTGGGAATGGATGTGGCCCTAAAGCTGAGCCTAAAATATAATGCGTGTCCTCAACATTTGTCACCCAATAGCGAAGTGCAGCATTTACAGCATCTTTCAATGTTTTAGACCCTGTTTCAACAGACTCCACTTTTGTACCAAGTAGCTCCATGCGAAATACATTTAGCTGTTGACGTTTGATATCCTCAGCACCCATAAAGACAACACACTCAAGGTTTAATAGTGCACATGCTGTTGCCGTTGCTACGCCATGCTGCCCTGCTCCTGTTTCCGCTACAATTTTCTTTTTACCCATTCGTTTAGCCAGTAGTGCCTGACCTATGGCATTATTGATTTTATGGGCGCCAGTATGATTTAAATCTTCTCGCTTTAAGTAAATTTTCGCACCACCCAGCGCCTGTGTTAAGTTTTCTGCGTAGTACAACGGTGTCTCACGCCCAACATATTGTTGTAAATAATAGGCTAGCTCATCCGTAAATTTCTGATCGCTCATTGCCTCATCATAAGCTAACTCTAATTCCTGCAAGGCTGTCATTAATGTTTCTGGAACAAATTGTCCTCCAAATTTTCCGTAACGTCCTTCCTTTGTTGGTACGCTATTTGCAATTGAATTTACCATTATGCTCTTCCTTTCTTTACAGCCTGGATAAATGCATTTATTTTTGCTTCGTCCTTTATGCCATCTGTCTCCACACCGCTCGATACATCTACCATATAGGGCGATACTAGCGATACAGCCTCCGCAATATTTTCAGCTTTCAAACCACCCGCTAATATTAATTTATCTCGCGGAATCCCTGCCATCTCTAGAAGTGTCCAATCAAATGTATGGCCGCTTCCGCCTTTAAAATCAGTGCCTGGTGCATCGAATAAATAATAGTCAACATTATAATTAGCAGCCGCACGAACATCTTCTTTATCGCGGACTGATAGCGCCTTAATTGCTGGATAACCTTGCTGACGGATAAATTCAGGTGTCTCTTCACCATGGAACTGCACATAATCTAGTGGCACACCTTCTACAGCGGCTCGTAGTTCCTCCACACTTGGATTAACAAAGACTCCAATTTTCAAAACTTCTCTTGGTACATCTTTCGCTAATTGATGTGCCTGTTCAATAGAAATTTGGCGCTTGCTTGGGGCAAAGACAAAACCAATGGCATCTGCCCCTGCCTCTACCGCCGCTCGGACATGCTGCTGTTCCTTCAGTCCACAAATTTTAACCTTTGTCATACAGATGCCTCCATTTTACTTACCTGTAAACTTTTTAGTGCAGCTCCTGCATCACCGCTACGCATCAAGGACTCGCCAACAAGAACACCACTGGCTCCGATTGCTGCCACTGTTTTAGCATCTTCCTGGTTCCAAATGCCACTTTCACTAATTAACACACGCTCCTCTTCAAACGGGAAAGCTTGTGCAATTTCACGTGTTCGTTCTAAGCTCACCTCAAAGGAACGTAAATCACGGTTATTAACGCCAATCAGTTGAGCTCCTACGGCCAAAGCTCGTTCAAGCTCCTGAAGATCATGCACTTCAACCAATACCTCTAAATTTAAACTTGTTGCATAGCTATATAAATCTCGCAGTATCTCATCTGTTAATGCAGCGGCAATTAATAAAATAATGGATGCACCTGATGCTTTGGCAAATCGAATTTGAACACGGTCAATCATAAAATCCTTACAAAGAAGAGGGATTTGAACAACATCGGCTACCGCGGCTAAATCCTTAAAGGACCCTTTAAAAAATTCCTTATCTGTTAGTACAGAAATAGCCACTGCTCCTGCTTGTTCATATATTTTTGCTTGAGCAACTGGATCTGCACCTTCTGCGATAAGCCCTTTAGAAGGCGATGCACGCTTCATCTCAGAAATCACCTGTAATGTGTCCGATGTTCGTAATTGTTCAAATAATGATGGGCGTGGCTTTTCTGTAAAATACGCAAGTGGGTCAGGCTGTTCAAGTAAAGCACAAACCTCTATTTTTTTCTGTTCAATAATTTTATTTAATATATTCATTGTCCAACCCCCACTTCTTTAATTTTAATTTCCTCGCTGAAAGCAACGACTGCTTCTAATTTCTGTAATGCACGCCCACTAAAAATGCTATCTCTCGCCATGTCTACGCCCTCTTTAACCGTTTCAGCTTTACCATCACTAAAAAGCCCAATACCAGCGTTTAATAATACTGTGTCAAAGTAAGTACTTTGTTCACCAGCTAATAATTTTCGCATTATAACGGCATTTTCAGCTGCATTTCCCCCTCGAATTGACTCTAGTGGCGCATAGCTAAGCCCTGCATCCTCTGCAGTTAATGAAAAAGGAATTAAGTCTCCCTTATCCACCAAGACAAAGGTATTTTGCCCAGCTAATGACGCCTCGTCTAACCCCTGAGGTCCAGAAACAACTATCGCCCGCTCACGTCCAAGCATTTGTAAAACCGAAGCGTACTCCATGACAAAATTAGGTCGATTTATACCCGTAAATTGCGTTGATAATGAAACTGGGTTCGTAAGAGGGCCCACAAGATTAAAAATTGTTGGCTTACCTAGAGATCGGCGCACCTCACCAATACGCTTTAATTTCGGATGCACATTTGGGGCATATAGAAATGCAATTCCCTCTGTCTCCAACAATTCAACAGTTTGCTCAATAGTAATGTTGGTATGGATACCGAGTGCTTCTAAAACATCCGCACTTCCTGATGCTGAGGAAATTTTGCGATTACCATGCTTAGCCATTTGCACACCTGCTCCAGCTAAAACGAAAGCAGAGGCAGTACTGATATTAAAGGTATTCAAACCATCACCACCTGTACCGCAATTATCCATATATACACTTCCATTTGTAGGTACATTAAGGGCAAATGAACGCATAACAGTTGCCAATGCCGCTACTTCATGCGCTGTTTCACCCTTCGTCGATAATGCTGTTAGAAAGCTAGCAATTTCCTCTTTCGGTGTAGCATCCTGGAACATCCAATTTGCTGCCTCCAGCATTTCTTCATAAATGAGATGCTCTCGCAGCTGAACCTTTCGCTGAATAGCTTCCATTAATGTTGACCTCCTTCTTTTTCAACTAGCTGTAAAAAACCCCGTTCTTCCTCTTCTACCTGTTGCGTAATTTCATTGGTATTTGTATATTTCGTGACCGTTATTGTTGTTTGCATATGCATCGATTCATTGGCTATCACCATTGATTTTCCTGTTAAGGCAAAATCAAGATGACCATTGAAGCCAATAAATCCAAGGGCACCCCCAAAAATACCAGCAGCCTGACTTGGAATTTCGGTTGGTGCAAAGGGTGGTAATGTCGCGGCTAAGACATCAAGTGCATGAAGCATTGGTAAAATTTGGCCTTCTACTCTAGATGTCATGTGTAAAGCTTGCTTTGAACGCTCCATTTTCATCGCTTCAATCACCTGAATCGAATCTCGGAAGCAAACTGACTGCAGCTCTTGCTGAATAGCGGAAACAAGTACCTCATGAGATTTTCTCATTTCTGTGTTTTCCACTAGCTTCCGTTCTTGTTCCAAGTCTTCACCTTTCGTTTTACCTCTAGGAAGCGTTCCTTCAGTTGGCGATGCAATAACCCGCTCACCCTTAACTCGAATAAGACTTTCAGGAGAGGTACCTAAAACAACATGATCCTCAAATTCTATATAATACATATAGGCTGCAGGATTTTTCTTTCTTAGCTGACGATATAGAGCGAAAGCATCTCCTTTAAAATCAGCTATTAGGCGCTTCGATAGCACAATCCTTGTCGTCTCTTCATCCAAAATATCTTTAATAGCAGTAAGAGAGCTCTCAAAATGTTCATTTGCTGCTGATTGCTTTGGAGCATAATGACAATCTGAATCCTCAGCCTCTCTAGCATTTATCAGCTGTTGTGCTAGCTCTTCTAAATTGGGTTCCTTTTTTTCTGCATCTATATTTGTATGAATCAGTGTAACCTCGTCTGTTACATGGTCAAAAACAATAACTGTCTCATAAACATGAAAATGCACAGCGGGTAGCTCCACATTAACCTGTTCAGAGAGAATTGACGTTGCCTCATGACCTACATAACCAACAGCACCGCCTGAAAACGGGAACAGTGTAGTATTGGAAATCCGCGGCATTAATCTTTTCAATAAAACAAATAAATTACCTTGATGTGTATATGTTTTTCCTGTTTTATAGGAGTACTCTTGAATTTCATCTCCTTGGCCTTTGTATGTTTTTCTAGGGTTAGCACCAATAAAAGAAAAACGTCCTGCTCCCTCATGCTGGGCTGAACTCTCTAGCAAAAATTTCTGATTACCTTGTAAGCGTCTAAAAATTAAAATCGGTGTTAAAGAATCACCATTAATCGTTTTCATCTTTGTTCTTGAACTCGTAGATAGCATAAGTACCAAGCTCCTTTCTAAAATTCCATATGAAGATAAAAATTGCAGAAAAATAAAAAAAGCCCTCTGCAAAAAGGAATTTCCTAATTGCAGAGGACGATCAAGACCGCGTTGCCACCTCTTATTAGAGCATATTGCTCTCCCTTATGTGCTCTGTCTACGCATGACAAATCCATTACGCAAAGATAGTCCGAAGACGTCTAACTTTTTAACCTTTACATAGTCAATAAAGTAGTTAAAGCACCCCCCTATAACGTGGGGAAGCCGTTCGCTTTTCTTATAAAAGCGACTCTCATAAGTCCATTCACATAAGCTACAAATCAGTTCACACCATCCACTGACTCTCTAAATTGCACGCTTATGCTACTATTCTTATTCAACAATTTCTCAGCTATTCTTATCTAAACTCAGCTCATCTGTTCTATGGCTAGCCTCGCTCCCGAGACCTTCTACCATTACCGAACAAAAAGTTAGCCTTATTCTATGTCAAACCACTGGAATTGTCAATGAATTCTGAGAAAAAGAAAAAATATGTATGGAATGATGAAAAACTATATTAGTAAAAATCTCTTTCATCTATCTAACGAAAAGGAAGTAAAACTACCTAATTTAAAGCTTTTGCCAAGTATTGACCTTGCAAAAATATCAAGTTATAGTAATTTTAGAACATTGATTCTCTAATATTATGAAGGAAAGAAGGAACGTAGATGTCCGTTCGCAAAAAACTAAATATAGGATTTATAGCATTAATTTGTTTACTACTAATCTTAAGTATTCTCTCATTTCTTCAATTTAAAATGGCTAAAAAAGATATAGAAGAGGCATTAAATCACCGAATTGTCCAAATGCAATTAACAGAAAAAATACAGCAGCAAATTGCCTCTCAAGGTCTATTTTTACGTTCCTATATTTTAAATGGTAAAGATGAGACGGCGAAAGCTAATTTAGAAAGGTATGAAAAGTTATTGCCTCAGACGACTAAAGAATTGACTAGTATCGTACGTTCAGATTATACAAAAGATATTATGGAGCAAGTATCTGCATTACAAAACGATTTACTGGCTAGTTCCGAAAAGGCGATACAAGCATTTACTAATGGTAATACTGATTTAGCATTATCCTACATAAATAATGATGTGACAAAATATAATAAGGAAATCTATGCTTTGACAAAAGAGCTATTAGAATACCATGAGGAACAACTTCAAAAAGTTGAGCAAAATGTTAATCTAACTGTATCAAGAGCTATCATCATCTCCGTTACATTGCTTATTATCAGTGTTATTGTAGGATTATACTTTATGAATTTTGTGAAAAACGCTATCGTTCAACCACTACGACAGGTGATTGAGGCAGCTGATGCATTAGCACAAGGTGATTTAACAATTGCCCAACTTGACTATCGCTCAAAAGATGAAATTGGTATTCTTGCTGCAGCAGTTAATACATTAAAACAAAATTTATCTAAGCTAATAGGAAGTGTGCAAGACAGCTCTATGCATTTATCTGCTGCTTCTGAAGAGCTTTCTGCAAGCACTGAGGAAGTGACAGCGACTTCAAGCGAGATTGCACATCGTGTAAAAGAAACAACGAGTCACTTAACTTCTTCGGCTAGTGTAGCCCAGCAAAATACAATCGCTATGGATGAAACCGCTGCTGGTGTACAACGCATCGCTGAGGCTACACAATATTTACATCACAACGCACTCAATATGACACAGCTTGCCCATACAGGAGGTACAACCATTTTAACTGCCAAAGAGCAGATGGATACAATATCTGGAACTACGACACGTATTGCTGATCTAACAAAAAAACTTAGTAAACAATCTGAAGCTATTGGACAAATTACAAAAGTAATTACAGCCATTACAGAGCAAACCAATTTATTAGCATTGAATGCTGCTATCGAAGCAGCAAGAGCTGGTGAACATGGCAAAGGCTTTGCAGTCGTCGCAGATGAAGTGCGAAAGCTTGCAGAGGAATCGAAACAATCTGCGAGTCAAATTGTGGCTATTACCAATGAGATTCAAATGGATACAAGAAATGTGGGGGATGCTGTCATTGAAGGCTTGGCATCTGTTCAAGACGGTGTAGCTAAAATTTACGAGGCAGGTGATGCCTTTGAAGCCATTTCATCATCTGTTCAAGACTTCACAGACCAGATTGAAAATATTTCAGCCACGTCGGAACAAATTTCAGCTGGCGCTCAAGAAGTAGCGGCCTCTATAACGGAAATCGCCTCTGGTGCAGATATCTCAGCTAATAACGCCCAAATTATAGCCCATGCAGTTGATGAGCAAGTAGCCACAATGCAGCAGGTCAATGCAGTAGCTGAGGAGCTAAGTGATAACGCCCAGCAACTACAGGCTTTACTACATCAATTTAGACTTTAATGGACAAAACAAAAAGAATCTGCAACTTTCCAATGAAAGCATTGCAGATTCTTTTTTATCATAAACAGAGAAAGAAAATTTCCTTCCCTGCTCCTAATTTAAAGACATATATTAAACAGTAGGCTCGTCAGTACCCCATTGTTTTTTCTCTTTTTTGTGTATTTGACCATCTGATTTTTTCATTTCACGAACTTTAAGTGAATACCAGATTTGTGCTGCAATACAAATTGAAGAATACATACCTGTGATTAAACCGATTAATAACGCGATTGAGAAGTTTTGAATCGACGGTGCACCTAAAATAAGAAGTGCCACTGTCACGATAATAACTGTTAACACTGTGTTAACAGATCGACCCATTGTTTGACGAAGTGATTTGTTAACGATATCCGCTAACACTTCACGGTCTTTAATCGTATCGTATCGATCCAGGTTTTCACGCATTCGGTCAAACGTAACAATCGTGTCATTAATGGAGTAACCAACAATCGTCAATACCGCCGCTATAAATGTGATATCGACCTCTAAGCGCATAAAACTAAATACCGCAACAATTAAGAATACGTCATGTAGTAACGAAACAACTGCCCCAACACCCATGCGCCACTCGAAACGAACCGCTACATAGATAATGATACCGATAGCTGCAAGTGACAATGCTTTAATAGCATTTTTCGCAAGCTCTTTACCAACAGTTGGTGATACTGTACTTACGCCAGGCTCATGACCATATTTTTTGCCCGCTTCTTTTTTGAATTTTAAAATTTCCGCTTGCGATAGATCATGTTTATAACGAATAACTGCGGAGTTACTCTTTTCACCTGTCAAAACGATATCTTCAGATGGGAAGCCAATACTACCTACGTATTTAGCTATTTCTTCTTTCGTCAACATTTGATCCGCTTCAATTTGCACACGAGTACCTTTTGTGAAATCAATACCCAGGTTTAAGCGGAAAATACCAAGAACCACTAAACCAGCCACTAGAATAGCTAATGAGAATGTATAGAACTTCTTACGATTGTGTACAAAGTCAAAACGATCAAATTTCGTTGATAAATCTAATGTACCGATATTTTCATCTAAGCTATGCTGTTTCGATTTTGCAATACCAAACCAAGCTGGATTGTTGATATATCCACTGTTGACAAGTAAACCTAATAATACACGAGAACCCCAAACAGCTGTTAAGAAGCTTAGTAAAATACTAATAATTAATGTTGTTGCAAACCCTTTAACAGAGCTTGTCCCGAATTGGAATAATACAGCCGCTGCTAATAATGTAGTTAGCTGTGCATCAATAATTGCTGATAAAGACTGCTTCGAGCCAATTTGGAATGCTTGTTTTACTGAATAACCTACACGTAGTTCCTCACGAATACGCTCAGCCGCTAGAATATTGGCATCCACAGCCATACCTATACCGAGCACAATTGCTGCAATACCTGGAAGTGTTAAAACAGCATTAATCCAATCAAAAACCACAAGTACTAAGAAAGTGAAAATGGCAAGTGTAATGATGGAAATTAAGCCAGGTAAACGGTAATAGAATAGCATAAATAAGAAAATTAAAACTACACCCACAATACCTGCAAAAACAGTACTTTTTAGAGCTTGGTCACCAAATTGTGCACCAACTGACGTAGAATAGATTTCATCAAGCTTTACTGGAAGTGCCCCAGCCTCTAAAATACCCGCTAAATTTTTCGTTTCTTCAACTGTGAAGTTACCACTAATCATAACATCTGTTGTATCTAATGTTTGGCTAACTGTTGCTGCAGATGCATAGCGAGGCTTCGCTTTTTGTGATTCAGCTTTATATGAATCCACACCCTCTTCAAAATCTAGCCATACAACGAGTAAATTTTCACCTGCTGGTTTAGCCGCAATTTTACTTGTTATATCAGCAAATTTTTTCGCATCCTTTAACGTTAATGATACGATTGGACGATTTTGCTGGTCAAAGGAATCCTTTGCTCCACCTGGCTTTAGGTCATCACCGTCTAATAGTAAATTGTCATCAACATCACGGAAAGTTAAATTTGCAGAAGTAGACAATAATTTACGTGCTGATGCTTGGTCTTCGACACCCGCTAATTGCACACGAATGCGGTTTTTGTCTTCAACTTGAATGCTTGGTTCACTTACCCCGATAGCATTTACACGTTTACCAAGAGCTGTAGATGTTGCAGACACTACTTCGGGTGTAATTTTTTGTCCCTCTTTTAATTCTTTCACCTCATAAAGAACCTCAAACCCGCCCTGTAAGTCAAGGCCTAGCTTAATGTCCTTTAAGACGCCGCCTACAGTCGTACCGATGGTTGCTACAAAAATAACCATTAATAGTACGAATGCAACTATACGACTTTTTAGTTTCATTTATAAATCCTCCTCGAATAGGTGTAAGGGCATTCCTTACACTACAAACAAGTATAATAGCAAGACCTTTTTGAAACGTCTATTCCTCCTTTTCCTGTAGAATAATGTAGCCTGTGCTTCAAAAAGATTGCTCTACTTATTTCAATCGTTCATAACGCGCAAATTTATCTTTTTAACCGCTACTTTTTTAAAGCTAGTAGAGGTATGACAGTAAAAATACTTATTTCAATAAAAAAAGCGCAACACACTCATTATGAAACACGTTGCGCTTGGTGTCAATTCAACACTTTTAGTATTCTTTTATTATTTGACAAAAATTCTACACAGTTCTTAAGCTTTAACTGGACCAAGCAGCATTTTTAACTCTTCCGCATTCAATTCTGCAAACCAATTATTACTTTGTAAAAATTCTACTTGATTAAAAGATACAATATCCGACGGAGATACAGAAAAAATAGTAGCGATAATCTCATGTAATCGTAATTGTTCGATATTTTTTTTGCGCCATTTTTTCTCTATACAATAGCGCCAAAGTTCTTCTGCTGTAATCGCATCGTATTGATAATGCTGAAACTCTCCTATCTTACTATCAATTGCCGGACGAATTTTTTCAAATAGCTGCTCATGCTGCACACTCATTTTGAATCATCTCCAATCAAAGTTGTATCGTAAGACATGTTTGCATACAAATAGTGTAAATGAATTTTTGCGGCTTGAGAAGGGACGGATGGCATGAGTTCTTTTGTACGAGGTACACTATTTTTGATGTTTGTGATTTTTTTATCTAAACTTTTTGGCTTCTTTTATAGAATGCAGTTTATGCGTATTGCTGGTGAAGAAGCAGTCGGTATTTATATGACCGTCTATCCTGCTTTTATTTTCTTTATCTCACTCATTCAACTTGGACTACCTATCGCTGTGGCAAAAATTGTAGCAGAGCTACTAGCAAAAAACAAACGCGAAAGCATCTTCGGTGTTATGCGAACGGCTATACTTTGGTCGTTTATTGGCATGATCATTTTTATGCCAGCTGTTGCACTAGCAATACCATATATCTCGACTACATTATTACATAATGAACAGACAACCTTTACGCTCTGGATTGCGCTCTTTGCTGTGCCGGTGTCAGTAGGCTCTGGGCTATTGCGCGCTTATTTACAGGGTATCGCGAAAATCACACCAACAGCTTGGTCTCAAATGATTGAACAACTTGTACGTATTGGCTTTATCACATTTATGCTTCCATATGTAGCAAACTATAATAACGCTTCTGTTACAGCAGCCTCTGCCATGGGGATTACGCTTCTAGCTGAAGTCATTGCTTTCTTATATTTGTGGATGCATTATATTATCTCAAAGAAAAAATTATTGACGAGAAAAAACAAAATCGAGGCATATCCTTCCTCCCCCATGTTGCGAGTAGCCCTTCCTTCTGCTGGAAGCAAGCTATTTGGTTCCTTTACATGGTTTTTAGAGCCGATTATCTTTTTAAAGGCCCTAACAATGGCTGGATTGACAGCCTCCGCAGCAACGATTCTTTATGGTGTCATTTCGGGCGTACTAGTGCCACTTTTATTATTTCCGGCTTTTGTATCCACTGCGCTTTCAATCGTTCTTATACCGGCTGTTAGCGATGCTGTAGCGCGTCAGCATACACCACTTTTACAGGAGCGTATCTCCGTATCATTGCGTTTATCGTCTCTAGTGGGATGTTTTGCTGCCACGTACTTTTTTGTTCATGGTGATGAGCTAGCGATGAAGCTCTTTCATTTACAGGAAAATCGCGGCTATGTGAAAATATTAGCCCCTATTTTCTATTTTTACTATATTCAAAGTCCATTACATTCGATATTACAGGCAATTGGCGAGGCCCGTGCTGCCATGATGAACTCCATTTACGGTGGTCTAGGAAAGCTTTTTGTTATGTTCGTGCTTGCTTCCCAGCCAGGTATACAGGAAAAAGGGGCGGTAGTGGCAATTGGATTTGGTGTATTACTGACTTCATTTTTGCATATCGCAACAGTCAGACAACGCAAAAATTTACGCGCAGGCTTTAGAATGTTTGTAGTGCCTTATAGCTGCTTTATTGCGGTTTGTGTCACTCAGTATTTTTTAATACCAATCATGTCTTTACCTTTTATTTTAAGTAGTTGTGTAACGTTATTTTTACTATTTAGTTTTTTAATTTTTTCAAATCAGCTACGTTTTACGGATGTCCGATACCTACGGAAATTAGTGAAAAAGGTTTAAGACTCTTTCAGTTGAATATGAAGCCGGTTCTCTTCCCAAATACAAAAAAACACCGTTTTACTATCCGTAATATTATTCTTGGTTAACTCAGACATTAACCATTCAGCATCCTTATGCAAGAGTTTCAAATGTCTTTCCTGTATATCACCGTCGATAATAAGTGGGTATACAAATGCTTTTTCATCTTTCTCATAAACAGAAAGATTGCCAGAGGGCTCCAAATAAGCATAAGCAACTTCTGTTACAGAGGCAGTACCATTTTCACGTAATTGCTGACATAAATCATCTAAATTATAGCGTTGCTTGCGCATTTCTTTTTCTAAAATGACACCATCCTTTATTAGTAAAACAGGATCACCATCCACTAAATCACGAAACTTTTTATTTTTTAATGAAAAATAAGCACTGCCTATTTGAATAAAAAACAACATGATAATTGGTAGAATGGCATTTATTAAAGGTGTTTCAACGTCATCAAGTGCAAATGCTGCAACCTCTGCTATTAAAATAGATACCACTAAATCGATGACGGATAATTCACCAACCTCACGTTTGCCCATTAAACGGAATATAATTAAAATAAACACATAGATAAAGCATGTTCTAAAAATAATAATTAAATATTCTTCCATACAGTCACCCCCATACTAACAAGGTGACCGTGTATGTTGCATTTTATACAGTGATATGGGGATTAAAGTATAGAAGGCGTTGTCCAAATTTTTGTTGGACAACGCCTTTAAATTGAAGTTTAGTTATTTTTCATTGACAACACGTCCAATTGCTTGACGGTCAAATTTTACGCGGACATTTTCTGAGATTTTCAATGTTACTGCTGTATCCTCAATCGAATCTATCACACCATGTAAGCCACCAATTGTAATTACTTTATCTCCACGTTGCAAATTGCTCTGCATATTTTGTGTTTCCTGCTGTCTCTTTTTAGCAGGGCGGATTAAGATAAACCACATTGCAACGAACATTAACACTATAGGTATAAATTGTACATACGAATTCATAATTCTTGCCCCCTTTCCATTATCACTTTTTTTAGTATAGACTATTCCACCCTTAAAAAGCGATGGACAAGCCCAAAAATTTTCTATAATTACTAATATTTTTTCTATCATAGACAATATTTTGCTAGAAATATTCACATTTCACACAAATTCATAATTTTTTTACTAAATATTAGAAGTTCTTCGCGTCTGGTCCATTAAAGCCATATTTCTCAAAAAACTCTTCTCGGAAATCTCCTAGACGATCTTCACGGATTGCCTCACGTACTTGTTCCATTAATTTTAATAGGAAATGTAAGTTATGATATGACGTTAAACGAATACCAAATGTCTCCTCAGTACGAATAAGATGTCGGATATAAGCACGTGAATAATTTTTACAAGTATAGCAATCACAATTCGGATCAATCGGGCCAAAATCACGAGCATACTTTGCATTCTTTACTACTAAGCGCCCTTCAGAAGTCATTAGTGTACCATTACGCGCAATACGTGTTGGCAATACACAGTCAAACATATCAATACCACGAATTGCTCCGTCGATTAATGAATCAGGTGACCCAACACCCATTAAATAACGTGGTTTATTTGCTGGCATTAATGGTGTAGTAAATTCTAAAACTCTATTCATAACATCTTTTGGTTCGCCAACGGACAGCCCTCCAATAGCGTATCCTGGAAAATCTAATTCAACTAACGCTTCTGCTGAACGACGGCGTAATTCCTCATATTCTCCGCCCTGAATAATACCAAAAAGACCTTGCTCTTCTGGACGTTGATGTGCCTCCTTACAACGTTTCGCCCAACGAGTTGTACGATCAACAGATTGCAGCATATAGTCATAAGTTGCAGGGTATGGTGGGCATTCATCAAAGGCCATCATAATGTCTGAACCAAGATCATTTTGAATTTCCATTGCCTTTTCCGGACTTAAAAACAATTTATCTCCATTCAAATGATTACGGAAGTGAACTCCTTCTTCTTCAATTTTTCGGAATTGACTAAGTGAGAACACTTGGAAGCCACCTGAATCTGTTAAAATTGGGCGATCCCAATTCATAAATTTATGCAAACCACCTGCTTCCTTGACAATATCATTGCCTGGACGAAGCCATAAATGATACGTATTGGATAGGATGATACCGGCATTCATTTCCTTTAGTTCCTCTGGCGACATTGTTTTAACAGTTGCCTGCGTACCTACTGGCATGAAGGCTGGCGTTTCAAAGGAGCCATGTGGTGTGTGCACGATACCAAGACGTGCTCCTGTTTGCTTACAAGTATGAAGTAGTTCATAGCGAATTGCTGGTTGTGTCATAAATAAATATTCCTCTCTTATCTGAAGTAAAAACAGTACTCCGATTCTTATCCTTAATTATCTCTTTGGACGAATAAACATAGCATCACCAAAGCTAAAGAAACGATATTTTTCCGCTACAGCTTGATGATAGGCACTTAAAATTGTTTCTCTTGTTGCAAGCGTACTAACAAGCATGACAAGGGTAGATTTCGGTAAATGGAAGTTTGTGATTAAGCCATCTACCACTGAAAATTCATAGCCTGGGTAAATAAAAATAGATGTCCAGCCTTGTTCTGCTCGCACTTCCCCATTATATTTTGAGCCAATAGTTTCTAATGTTCGTGTAGAAGTTGTCCCAACTGCAATCACTTTACCACCATTACGTTTTATACGATTAATCGTTGAAGCGGCTTCTTCTGTAACACTATAAAATTCAGCATGCATTTCGTGATTTTCAATGGAATCTACACTGACAGGTCGAAATGTTCCTAGTCCAACATGTAACGTGATAAAGACAACCTCTACACCTTTTGCCCTCACTTGTTCTAGTAAGCCTTCCGTAAAATGCAGACCTGCCGTTGGAGCCGCCGCTGAACCGCGTTCTTTGGCATAGACGGTTTGGTATCGGTCCTTATCCTCTAATTTTTCACGAATATATGGAGGTAATGGCATCTCACCAAGCTGCTCTAAAATCTCGTAAAAAATCCCATTATAGTTAAATTCAAATGTACGTCCACCGTGATCAAGCTCTCCTGTACAAGTGGCTGTTAGTAAGCCAGCTCCAAATGAGACAACTGTACCGACTTTTACACGCTTTGCAGGCTTCACAAGTGTTTCCCATTCATCCGTACCAGCCATTTGCTTTAATAACAATACTTCTATATGGGCACCTGTTTCCTCTTTTACACCCATTAAACGCGCTGGCAGTACCCTTGTATCATTTAACACAAGGCAATCCCCAGCATGTAACTCATCTAAAATATGAGCAAAATGATGATGCTCCACTTCATTTGAACCAGGCGTTACAACCATTAATCGGCTAGCTGTTCGATCGACAAGTGGCGTCTGGGCTATAAGCTCCTCTGGTAATTCAAAATCAAAATCTTCTACACGCATGAAAAAAACTTCCTTCTTCTATGTTTGTTTAGGATAATCATATCCAAAATGTTCGTAGGCTAAATGACTAGCGACTCTTCCACGTGGTGTACGCTGGATAAAGCCAATTTGCATTAAATACGGCTCATAGACATCTTCTATTGTAACCCGCTCCTCACCAATAGATGCTGCTATGGTATCTAGGCCTACAGGACCACCCTGAAAGCGCTCAATCATATTGGTCACTAATTTATGGTCAATATGATCAAGTCCTCTAGGATCGACTTGTAATAACTCAAGTGCTTGCTTTGCAAGATTCTCTGTTATCATACCATCTCCAAGCACCTGTGCATAATCTCGCACTCGTTTCAATAGGCGATTAGCTATACGAGGTGTACCGCGAGAACGCCTCGCCATTTCCATTGCTGCTATTTGCTCAATTCCTACCTCAAATAAATGTGCACTTCGAGCAACAATTTCAGCAAGGGAAATATCATCATAGTACTCTAAGCGTAATAAAACACCAAAACGATCCCTTAATGGGGCTGATAATGCGCCAGCTCTTGTTGTAGCACCTACAAGGGTAAAGGGAGGTAAATCAAGGCGTACAGAACGTGCTTCTGGACCTTTTCCAACCACAATATCTAAACAGAAGTCCTCCATTGCTGGATATAACACTTCTTCAATGGCACGAGGTAGGCGATGAATCTCATCAATGAATAAGACGTCCCCAGGCTCTAGTGAACTTAAAATCGCTGCTAGATCTCCTGGACGCTCAATCGCAGGGCCACTTGTCATGCGAACATTGACATTCATCTCATTGGCAATAACAGCAGCTAATGTCGTTTTCCCAAGTCCTGGTGGTCCATATAACAGCACATGATCCAAACTTTCCTGACGAAGCTTTGCTGCTTCAATGAAAATTTGTAAATTCTCTTTTACTTTATGCTGTCCAATATATTGAGCCAATCGCTGGGGCCTTAAAGATAATTCAAATTGCTCATCATAGCTGCCTGCCTCACTAGCCATCATACGTTCAGACATGTACTTTTCCCCCTTTCACTATTTCAACTTAAGTAGCAATTGTAACGCTTGTTTCATAAAGGCATCTGTCGTTTGAAGTTTTTCATTTTCCTCAAGCTGCGGTCGCACTTTTTCTAGCTCCTTTTCAGAATAACCAAGTGCCATTAAAGCAAGAATGGCTTCCTCTAACTCATGTTTGTACGGATTCACACCGAACAGTGGTAACTCATCCTCAGTACTTGGCAATTCAATTGTATCCAATAAGGTTCCCAGCTTGCCTTTTAAATCTAAAATCATCTGGCGTGCTGTTTTTTTCCCTACACCAGGGAATTTTACTAAAAATGTTTCATCTTCTCGTTCAATAGCGCTAATTACTTGCTGCGGGTTTCCTGTAGCTAGAATAGCCAATGCCCCCTTTGGCCCTATTCCTGAAACTAAAATGAGTTTACGAAATAATTCTCGTTGGTCCAAATTAGGAAAACCATATAATACTTGTGCATCTTCACGTACGTGTAAGTGTACAAAAATTTGTTGTTCAAGTGCAGATGTTCTAAATGCAAATGGATTGGGTGTGTTTAGCTGCCAGCCAATTCCTTGCTGCTCGAGCACAATATACTCAGGGGTAATACGTGTTATTTGTCCTTTTAAATAATCATACATCTATAATCCCTCACAATCATCGTCTTCGATTATAGCATATAGCGAACGAATGCTCGACTATAAGAAATAGTATAGTAGTTACATCCACACAAAAATGACCGCCAAAAGACGGTCATTTTTTCATCATTCTATCAATATCGTACCACAATTTTGGCCAGTATGTGAGGGCACGTTTAGTAAACGGTACTAAATAATCTAAAAATACTAGTTGCTGATCTAATGGTAAATCTACTGCAAAAAGCCATTCACGTAATAGCTCATTAGGATATTTTAAACGATGTAACTTTCTTTTATCTAATCGCTTCAGCTCTGGTAACTCTGAAAATATTTTAGTAAGGTCATAATCTACTGCTGGCAATACCCGATGTAGCCATAAAATATATTCATCATCTGCTTCTCCTAGATGTGCCAAATCAAAATCAATTAACTTTAGTTCACCATTAGAGCACCGTAAAAAATTATGATGGACAACATCTCCATGTAAAAGTGTAATATCTTTTTCGGGCACGTTCTCCATAGAGATTAACTGTAAGGATTTATCACTATAGTGTAAAATCTGATCTATTTCTTCTTTTGTTAAAAAAGCGCGAAATTCATTGCGTCTGCTTTTAAAACGTAGATGACGCATTTGCCATTTTAGAAGCTGTGAATAGGTGTGCAAGCCCGGTACTTTTTGCCAGGCTATTTTTTTATGAGTATCATGTAAAGCAAATAAGAGCTTAAGAGATTCTATTCTGTCCTTTTTATAAGTAAAATTAGCACTATGGCTACCCTCTTGCCACACCTGCACAATTAAATGCTCGTCATCACTATTCACTATAGGTAAAACTAATGAAGGTTCGAGCCGTCCAAGCTGTCGATGAATTGCCTTTACCTTCTCTGCTATCTCTAATTGCTTTGCACGCTTGACAAAATAGTTTTTGGAACGATATTTATATTTCCAAATATTAGGTTTTAATTCCTCAATAATGTATGCTTTTTCACCATCGATAAGGCGTCATCCCGCCTGGGAATAAGTGCGGTGACACCCATGGCTCACATGACGGACACGGCGGTGGGCAGGCCGATGGGCATGGTGGCGGTGGTGGGCAGACAGGTTGGCAGTGACATGGGTCCATTTGCCAATTTGGCATCATTGGCTGAGTATTGCACCCACAGGACTGCCCCATATTCATCTCAGGCATAGGCTGGAATTGAGGCTGCGTAAATGTTTCAGGTTTTTGGAAGAATGGCGATGTGCTTGATTCTAAGAAATTCTGCATTCCAGCTACATTACTTTCCTTCATTTCACAAGATGTTGGTTGTGGTGGCATTGTATAGGCCTCTACTTGTGGTTCCATCGGCATGTGCATTGGCATGTGCATTGGCATGTGCATTGGCCACCACATATGATGATGAACTGGCTGATGGCAGCTAGAACAATGTGGTACTGCAGGCATTGGCGGTGGCATGATAAAAATCGGTTGTGGTAATGGTGGTTGCGGTGCTGGTTGTACGACAGGTGGTGGTTGAATTTGTACTGGAGGTGGTGCAACGTTTTGTGTTTGCTCTACCTGTGGCATAACTACTTGCTGGTTCCAGCTTAGCTCTACAGGCTGTTGTACAAACATTGGCTGCTGTGGCATTGGCATTGGCATTGGATAAGGAATCGGTATCATCTGTGGCTCTGGCATTGGTGGTGGCGGCACAACAACAGGTGGTGGCATTGGCCTTTGTACCTCTTTTTTTACGTTTTCTTTAACTGGCTTTGTAGGTGATTCTTTGTGCATTTGTGTTTCTTTATGTCCCTCTTTATGTGATTCCCAATTCCTCTCTCTTTGTCCTTCACTTTGCCCTTCTCGATGTGTTCCCCAGTTTGTTTCCCTATGCCCCTCTCTGTTTCCATCTCGATGCCCTTCTCTATGCGGATCTTTGTTTATTTTTTCAGGCAAAATAATTTCCATGCCCGGAACAATATAGTCAGGATTGGCAAGGTGGGCATTCAGTCTCTTTAAATCTTCAAACGAAACGCCGTATTCTTTGGCAATCTTCCACAACGTATCTCCCTTTTGAACAATATGAATACGCAATGTTTTCCTCCCTTCCTCTCTACGTATCATATGTTCAATGTTTCATTTGGATACAAAAAATTCACGCATGTTAGAAATGCTTCATGGTACACTAGGCTTTAAGGAAAACTGCTTCCTTTATTACAGGCAGAGGTGATCTCTTATGAAAAAAATGTTAGGCGAGGAACGCAGACTGCATCTTCTAGCACAATTAAAAAATAGTACAACACCTATAACAGGCACAGATCTAGCTAAATTCGCCAATGTATCAAGACAAGTCATTGTCAACGATATGACATTATTAAAGGCTAGAAATGAGCCTATTATTGCAACTAGTCAAGGCTATCTCTATATGCACCAGGAGCACTTACAGCACACAGTAGAGCGGACAATCCCCTGTTTCCATACATCACAGGATGCTGAAGATGAGCTGTTGACCATAGTTGACTGCGGTGGAACAGTGAAAAATGTTATCGTGGAGCATCCAATTTATGGTGAAATTACTGCGTCTCTTATGGTTTCTAATCGGCATGAGGTTAAACAATTTATTGAACGTGTTAATGAAACACAAGCAAGCTACTTATCCGAGCTCACTGGAGGTACACATCTACATGTCATTTCTGCACCTTCAACTGAAATATTAAATTTGATTGAGCGTACATTAGAAAATAAAGGCTATTTAATTGCCGACCAATAGCATTTTCTTAGCTGCTAGCCTTCTTTAAAAAAGACTAGCAGCTATTACGTTTTGGTAAGGTAATCTCAAGTGTATACCCTTCAGATAACCGATTAAATAAATAATCCGTTAGACGATCGTTAGCACTTCGATTAATAATCATTACATATCCTTTATGGCCTGTCTTTTCAATTACTCGGTAACTTTTCTGAAGAGAAGGCGCTTCATTTAGCATTGTTAAACGCACTGAAACAAAGTTATCTGTTCCATGTATGGGTGCTATATTACCATCTATAGGTACAATATAAATTAACACGACTAAATCGCTTTCCTGTACTTTTTTCACAACTCTAAATGATTTAAAAAACCATGTTTGCATACCTATCTTTACTTTTTTGTAGTCGCTTTTTTCTAATCGCGTTGCAATTTCTGCTAATCGATAAAATATTAATTGAAATGCAATAATTTCTTCATGTGTTACACTTTCCTCCAATGCTTCGCGAATAGAAATTATTAAATATTTACCTAAGTTTTTATAGTGATCTGGTAAAAGGCCTAAGCTTTGGTACTGATGTACCATTGGTTTTATGGATGGGATAAATTGCTTTAAAGATTCTTGCATCACAGCTCCAAAAACCATATCAATTAAAGACATTGTGAATCCTTCTATTTTGTTGACATCATCTTGAAACATATGTAGGAAATCTGGTTCATTGTTCTGTAATTTTTCCACAAAAAGTATCTTTATTTTTTCTTTATTTTGTTGTATTGCTGGTGCAATTTTTTTAATCTCCTTTTGAATATCCACCAAAAACATACTTTACCCTCCTTTTTTACCAAATAAATACTATTAATACTAGTGTAACATGTTTAAGGAAAAAAGCGGCTCCGCAATTTTAGTCATTTTTTGACAAAAAAAAGCTATCCAATATAAATGGGATAGCTTTATTACTTGAGAAATCTTTTTTGCTGAGAAGGTGTAGGCAAAAGGCACATTTTTTTTTGACCGAAAAGACGATATCTATTTTTTGCCACTACTCGGTACACACTATTTCGTAAAAATGGTGGTACAAGAGTGAAAAGATAGCAGATTGGCCAAAAACCATCTAATTTCCGGCTGATTCTTAGAGCAGCAGTTGATTCAGCATAGGCCTTTCCATGCTCAATTAATATAACACTGTCAACATTCTCTGACACATTATATTTAGCAAGGAGTGCTTGCCCTATATCACTTTGGATGGATGCAAATTGAAAATATGCTGCCTGATCATGCTTAATAACAAATTGCACACTGCTATCACAAAAATTACAGATCCCATCAAACAAAATAATACCGCCCATACTATACCTCCTTGCTCGCTTCTATGATTCGTCTGATGTCAAATACGTAAAGTAAGTACCAAGTGACTTTACCTTGCAACCAAGTGCAGCTAGTTCTTCCATTGCCCCACGCATCATAGGTTCTTTTTCATCTGCTAAGACATCAATCATAAAGAAATAATCACCTAAGCCCGTTTTTAATGGACGTGATTCAATTTTACTTAAATTTAACTGTCGCCACGCAAATACTGATAGAACTTGATGTAATGCTCCTGATCGGTCAGTAGGTAACGTAATCATAAAAGTTGTTTTTGCCTGTCCGTCTGATAATTCCTGTGGTAACCGTATATTTTGCTTTGATAATACGAAGAAGCGTGTATGATTAAAATGGAAATCATGAATATTTGGTTGAACGATTTCCAAATCATATTTTTCTGCTGCTGCAGCATTACCAACTGCTGCAATGCACTCGTTTGGATTTTCGGATACAAATTTTGCAGCAGCGGCAGTTGAAGTTGTTTGCTGTAATGGTACATGGCTGAAGCGATAGAATAAGTATTTATGACATTGTGCTAGGGCGTGTGGATGTGAATAAACCCCTTTAATTGATTCCCAATGATCCTTTTGGGCTTTATTGACCATTAAATGCTGCTGGATTTTTAGTTGAAGCTCTCCTGTAACGTATAAAATTGCCTCATGAAATAAATAATCAAGTGTCAGTGTTACAGAGCCCTCAAGTGCATTCTCCATAGGGACAACTGCTAAATCTACCTTCCCATCTGCCACCGCTTCAATGCATTCTGGAATTGTTGCACATGGGACAAGCCACTCAGTTGGAAAAATTGCTTTTGTGGCTAAGTATGTAAAAGATGCTTCTGGTCCTAAATATGCGATTCGTTTTTCCCAATGCTGCTCTGTCATTGCAATTTCCTCCTTCACTACAATTGTAGTTTTAAAAATATTATATATGTTTTTGACAACTTCACTAACATCCTAATCGTTTTGAAATGATAAGAATAAGGAGCTGTCCCATCAGATACTATTTCTAATGAGACTGCTCCTCTTAAAGCCTTATTTGCTGTCCTATAGCAGTAAGTCAAAACAGCTATTACAATGCACCGGAACTAATAACTTCCGCTGATTCTACAAAATCTAAACGTTTTAGTTGTTGTATTAATTCATCAAGCTCACAGGTCATGCTCGTTACATCTAAGGACAAAGTTACATTAGCACGTCCTTGAATAGGTATAGTTTGATGAATAGTTAGCACATTGCAATGTGTGTTTGTCACTGTTTCTAAAT
>Ga0213821_1000368_pt1 | contig 28757 bp, 27 predicted proteins | sample MC6MC0909MG_FD_179894 | JGI IMG/M metagenome (GOLD analysis project Ga0213821, IMG submission 179894) | Enriched soil aggregate microbial communities from Iowa State University, Ames, United States - MC6-MC0909-MG | ecosystem: Environmental > Terrestrial > Soil > Unclassified | place: USA: Iowa...
TGATGGCAAAGAGGTCACACCCGTTCCCATACCGAACACGGAAGTTAAGCTCTTTAGCGCCGATGGTAGTTGGGGGCTTCCCCCTGTGAGAGTAGGACGTCGCTAGGCGCAAAAAGTCGCTGCTGACAAACTCAGTAGTGGCTTTTTTTTATGCCCAAAAACAACAAAATATGAGACATTTCACCAGCACATCTACATCTGGTTGAAATGTCTCTTTTTTTGCTAGATTTGATTCAGTTGAAATACCTTTGCTATGGATACCCAAGCTCCTATTCCTAAAATAGAGGAATCCACTGTTTACTTTTCTTCTTTTGAATACAAAGAAACTGCAAAATATAATTGGGTCACTAGATCATTTTAAACAGTTGCTGTTCGTAGTTCTACACGTCGAATCTTACCAGAAGTAGTTTTAGGTAATTCATCTATAAAGACAATGCTACGAGGGTATTTATATGGTGCTGTTAATGCCTTAACGTGCTCCTGTAGCTCTTTTGTTAATTCCTCTTCATCGCGATCTCTAAAGGCTTCTCGTAAAATAACAAAGGCTTTCACAATATGTCCTCGGATTTCATCTGGTGCTGCTACAACAGCACATTCTTGTACAGCCTCGTGTTTATTCAAAGCATCTTCTACTTCAAATGGTCCAATTGTATAGCCTGATGAGATAATGATGTCATCTCCCCGACCTTCAAACCAAAAATAGCCATCCTCGTCACATTTGGCCTGGTCACCAGTAATATACCAATCGCCACGGAAGGCAGCTTGTGTACGTTCAGGCTCACGATAGTATTCTTTAAACAAAGCAGGAGATGACTTATGTACAGCGATATCTCCAACTTCTCCAACAGATGCTTCATTACCTTCATTGTCTACAATACGTACAATATTACCAGGAGTTGGAACACCCATTGAACCAGGACGTAACTCAGTATTCTCTAGTGTGCCGATTAGCAGTGTATTTTCTGTTTGACCATAGCCGTCTCGGACTTTAAGACCAAAATTATTCATAAATGCTTCGATAACCGGTCGATTTAATGGTTCACCAGCAGAGACTGCGCTTCGTAATGATGATAGATTGTAATCTTTTAAATTATCAATTTTCGCCATAATACGATATTCAGTTGGTGTACAGCATAATACATTTATCTTTTCATCTTGAAGTAGCTGAAGATATGTTTTTGCATCGAATCCTCCATGATAAACAAATGCAGTTGCACCTAGCATTATAGTAGATAAAAATGGACTCCAAATCCATTTTTGCCATCCTGGAGCTGCGGTAGCCCATACTAAGTCACCTTCACGTACACAGAGCCATTGTGAAGCTGCTGTGCGAATATGTGCATATCCCCAGCCGTGCGAATGAACAACACCCTTAGGTTTACCAGTTGTACCAGAAGTATAAGAAAGAAATGCCATATCATCACGTTTTGTAGGAACTGCAGTAAATGTATCTGGCTGCGTGCTAGCTAATTCATCTAACGACGTCCAATTCCCTGTAGCAGTTCCGATAACCAATTTGTTTTTTAAAGCCTCAACAGAAGAAGTAATACGATCTACTTCACCAGTGAATGCCTCAAAAGCAATCACTGCACTTGCAGAGGAGTGCTCCATACGATATTCTAAATCACTTGCACGCAACATCTCAGAACAAGATATAGGAACAATCCCAGCTTTTAGACAGCCAAGAAAGACAAAGTATGCCTCAGGTAGTCGTGGAGTAATGACTAATACACGATCGCCTTTTTGAAGCCCCCTCTTCGTAAAAGCATGTGCGTATTGGTTCATTTTTTGAACAAGCTCAACATAGGAAATAGTTCGGCGCTCCTGCTGAGTATTTAACCATCTTATTGCTTGACGTTCACTATCTTGAGAAAATTTCTCTAATTCCTCAGTAATGTTATAAAATTCTGGTGCGATTAAATTGTTTGTAACCATTTGAACATTCCTCCCCGAAATAATAGAAAATTCGTAAAACTATTTTTATTTTATCAATTACAATAATATACAGCAAGAATATTAAATACGCAAAATAGAAATATTAGATTTAATAGAGAACTATTTTGATTTTTAATGGTTTCTACAATACCATTCGACAAAAAATATAAAATTTTTTATAAAAAGTGTTGCATAATTTACAATGCTTGCTATAATAATAAATGTACTTAAGAGTTTTTAGAAAACTTAGTTGAATAGCATTGTTCCGAAGTAGCTCAGTTGGTAGTAGCACCTGACTGTTAATCAGGTTGTCGCAGGTTCGAGTCCTGCCTTCGGAGCCATTTTTTTGCCCATTTTTAGGATGCTTTTATACATAGTTCAAGAAAACATAAAAAAGTATTGCATTAAGTTAGAAATAATGGTAATATAAATCTTGTCCTGTTTGGAACATTAATGAAATGGCCCCTTGGTCAAGTGGTTAAGACACCGCCCTTTCACGGCGGTAACACGGGTTCGAATCCCGTAGGGGTCACCATTTTAAAGCTTTGTAGTAATGCAAAGGCTTAAAAAGAAAATAAGCTGTTAAGAAATGAACACCTGTTTCTATGGAGGATTAGCTCAGCTGGGAGAGCATCTGCCTTACAAGCAGAGGGTCGGCGGTTCGAGCCCGTCATCCTCCACCATATAGTGTTATTTCGGAGGGGTAGCGAAGTGGCTAAACGCGGCGGACTGTAAATCCGCTCCTTAGGGTTCGGCGGTTCGAATCCGTCCCCCTCCACCAGTTTTATAAATGATTGGGGTATAGCCAAGCGGTAAGGCAACGGATTTTGATTCCGTCATGCCTAGGTTCGAATCCTAGTACCCCAGCCATTTTTTTCTTTTTATGAGCCATTAGCTCAGTTGGTAGAGCATCTGACTTTTAATCAGAGGGTCGAAGGTTCGAGTCCTTCATGGCTCACTTTTCTTAGTATAAATTATTTAAAAAGTGTTACATTAACTACAGATACTAATCTCTTGCTGAAAACAGTAGGAGATTTTTTTTATGTTCAAAATATATGCATAAATATGCAAAAAAATGTACAGTTGAGCCAAGGTAGATATAGGCTTTACAATATCCTTACAACTAGAAGGAGGTATAAAAAGATGAATAAACTTGATATTTCAATTATTGGGGTTCCAACTGATTATGGGCAAGCACGTAGAGGCGTAGACATGGGCCCTAGTGCGATCCGTTATGCGGGAGTTGTGGAACGCTTAGAAGCAATTGGTCATAAGGTACAAGATCTAGGGGATATTCGAGTTAGTCAAACACTTAAAAATGCTGTTGTAGATGAGAAACTACTTAATTTAGAGGAAGTTATTGATGTTAGCACAGCTTTAGCAAATAATGTACATGGAGTATTAGAACAAAAAAGGTTTCCATTAGTATTTGGTGGAGATCACAGTATTGCTATTGGCACACTTGCTGGTCTTGGAGAGCATTATAAAAACCTAGGTGTTATTTGGTATGATGCACATGCTGATTTAAATACACCTGAGACAACACCTTCTGGTAATATACATGGTATGCCTTTAGCTGTAAGCATTGGGCTTGGTCATGAGCGCTTAGTTCGTATTCGCGACTTTGCGCCAAAAATTAAACCAGAGAATGTTATCATTATCGGAGCTCGATCTGTAGACCCAGGAGAACGCGAGCTTATTCGTCAGCAAGGGATTAAGGTGTACACAATGCACGAAATTGATCGCCTTGGTATGACGCGTGTTATGGAAGATGCCCTTGCCTATTTAAAAGAACGGAATGTAGATGGCTTGCATTTATCCCTTGATTTAGATGGTCTGGACCCACTGTATACACCAGGAGTGGGGACACCTGTTCCAGGGGGAATTACGTATCGTGAAAGTCATTTAGCTATGGAAATGCTACAAGAATCAGGTATGTTAACATCCGCTGAATTTGTTGAAGTAAATCCGATTTTAGATGAAAAAAACACAACAGCCAATGTTGCAGTTGCCTTAATGGGTTCTTTATTCGGAGAAACACTAGTTTAAAGAAAATTAACAAATAATTGTCTTTCACCACAATGAACAAAAATCTTTTGCTATAATTAAAAATAATAAAAATAAATTGAAACTTTTCTTATCAGAACCTCGTATAGTATAAGACAGTTGTAAAGGTGGAGAAGTCAACACAATGGATGCGTTAGTAAATAAGAGAATAAAACAAGTGCTTAAAGGCGATCAAAACGCATTTGCCGATATTGTGAGTCTCTATCAGCACAAACTGTACCAAGTATGCTATAGGATGTTAGGAAATAAACAAGAATCTGAGGATATTGCTCAAGAAGCATTTGTTCGTGCCTACATGAATTTGCATACTTTTGATCAGAAACGAAAATTTTCGACGTGGCTTTATCGCATAGCGACTAACCTCTGCATAGATCGTATTCGGAAAAAAAAGCCGGATTATTATTTAGATGCAGAAGTAGCTGGTACAGAAGGGCTTGATATGTATTCGCAAATCGCAGCAGATGACCAGCTACCAGAGGAACAAATAGAGCAAATGGAGCTACAGGATCGCATTCAATATGAAATTGGACGTTTGCCAGATAAATATCGTTCAGTTATAGTATTGAAATATATTGAAGAGTTATCGTTGCAAGAAATTAGCGAGATTTTAGATATGCCTCTTGGAACGGTGAAAACGAGAATTCACCGCGGACGTGAAGCATTACGTAAGCAATTAAACAATCTGTAGGAGGGGGAGCGTCATGAATACTTGTCCAGAGCATATTATAGACTATATGCATGATTATTTAGACGGTGACATTAGTCGTGAGCATGAGCAAGAGTTAAAACAACACTTGCATTCATGTAGTGATTGTAAACAATTGATGCAGGAATTGAGTGAAACAATCGCCTTTGTGAAGAGTGCTTCCCATATTACAGCACCTCCGCATTTTGAAGAATCCGTGATGGCTCGTTTACCGAAACCCAAAAGTCGTGTAGGCATGCAAAAATGGATTCGCCGGCATCCATTATTTGTGGCAGCAGCAGTATTTTGCTTATTCATGAGTGCAACTTTAATAGGGAACTTCATGGATGATCAACATTTCTCTGTGACCAAGCAACCAAACTTAGTTGTTGATGGTCAGACAGTTATTGTACCTGAGGGAGAAGTGGTGAAAGGCGATATTGTTGTTAAAAATGGTGATTTAATTGTTGAGGGTGAAGTTGATGGCAATGTCACTGTTATTAACGGGCAGTATATGGCTTCTTCGGCAGTTGTATCAGGTAAAATAGAGGAAATTGACGAAGCATTCGAATGGTTATGGTATACAATCAAAAATTCAGTAAAAACCGCTTTGACATTCGAGGATAAAGAAGAAACTAAATAACACTCTATACGTCCTAAAAGATAGTGCACGTGAGAGGCTGAAAGGTCTACTCTTATGAGTAGACTTTTCATTTGAAAAAAGTTACATTTGATAAGAATGTGCTATACTTAAATGTGTATGGATTCGCAATGAAAAGTGGGGGATGCCACGTGCAAATTATCGAACATTTCGCTGATTTAACACCTGTGAATATTGTTATTAACTTCTTAGATGTACTGCTTGTTTGGTACGTTGTTTATAAAATTTTAACCCTCATTAAAGGTACGAAGGCTGTCCAATTATTAAAAGGGATTTTCGTAATTATTATTGCGCGCATCATTACGGACTTTTTAGGGTTAGAAACGTTAGGCTGGATGCTCAATCAAGTCATCGAGTTTGGTTTCTTAGCGATAATTATCATTTTCCAACCAGAAATCAGACGTGGTCTTGAACAAATTGGTCGAGGTAAGCTATTCCAACGCTCTACCAGTCAGGTCGAGGAAGAACAAACAAGGCTAATTGAGGCTATGAAAAAATCTGTTAGTTATATGGCAAAACGACGTATAGGGGCGTTAATTTCTATTGAAAAGGAAACAGGTTTAAATGAATATATTGAGACAGGCATAGGTCTTAATGCTACAATCTCTTCTGAATTACTTATTAACATTTTCATACCTAATACACCACTTCATGATGGGGCTGTTATTATACAGAAGGATAAAGTAACTGCAGCAGCTTGTTACTTACCACTCTCTGAAAGTCCGTTTATTTCAAAGGAGCTTGGGACACGCCACCGTGCCGCACTTGGTCTAAGTGAAGTGACAGATGCGATAACGATTGTTGTATCAGAAGAAACTGGTGCTATTAGTATTACACTAAATGGCAATCTACACCGAAATCTTTCTCTAGAGGAATTTGAAACACTGTTACGTAACATGTGGTTTGGAACAGCACAAGAATCAAATGCAGCCTCTAAGTTGACTTGGAGGGGGAAAAAGAATGGATAAAATGATGGATAGCCCATGGGTGTTACGAATCATCGCACTATTTCTTGCCTGTTTGCTCTTTTTCTCCGTTCGTACGGAGCTAACTTCTTCAAATAAAACAACCTCTAATGAGCAAACAGATGTAATTCGTGATGTGCCTGTCGATGTTTATTATGACAATGAGAATCTTATTGTTACAGGTCTGCCGAAAACTGTTGATGTGACAATAAAAGGTCCAATGCAACTTGTTTTACAGGCAAAGGCAGCAAAAGATTTCTCGGTATTTGTGGATTTAAGTAACTTGCTAATAGGAAAGCATAATGTTAGGCTACAGTACGAAAATATTTCCAATAAATTACAAGTTACTTTAGACCCAGCGATGGTGAATGTAAATATTGAAGAAAAGGTCACACAGGAATTTCGTGTTGACCCTGAGATGAACAATCGTTTAATCGAAGAAGGATTTATCTTAAAAGGAATGACTGCTAAGCCAGCAACAGTGTATGTAACAGGTGCGAAAAGTGCAATTGAAAGCATTAGTTATGTCAAAGCTACTGTAACAGGCGAGCAAGGTTTAACGGAACCATTCTCTCAGGTAGCAGCTGTTAAAGTGTTAGACCGTGATTTAAATAAATTAGACGTGACAATAGAACCAGAGACTGTGAAAGTAAAAGTTGATATAGCAGAATATAGTAAGGAACTCCCTGTTGTTATGAAGGAAATTGGAAAAGCGCCAGATGATGTGACCATTAATGAATTAACACTTAATCAAAAAATGGTGAAAGTGTATGGAAGAAAATCAATTATAGACAGTTTAAATGGAATTCCTGTAGAAGTGGATTTGTCAAAAATTACAGAATCTAAAACGTATGAATATGATGTAAAATTACCAGAAGGCGTGACAAAAATATCTGACACAAAAATTAAAATAAAGGCAGATATTACAAAGGTAGAGCAGGAGAAAACAACACCAACAACTTCTACTCCTCCACCTTCACCACCTTCTGAGGAACCTAATACCACACCTTCTGATGAAAATACTCCTACTGAGAAAACAGAAGATATTGATTCTTAAACAATAACTGACTATAATTTTATTTTGATTCAGTAGAGATTCATTCTCTATCGGTAGAGTATTCTTTCTCGGATAAGAAAAAGCATGAACGATAATAGATACTCAAGCTAAATCGAAATACTCTATGTTTATTCTTTGCATTTTTAGAAGTTGCTTATAAAATTGAGAGACTTGTTCAAATTCAGATAATAAGCATAGAAATTTAATTAATAGTTACCAGTGAATAAACGAAAATTGACTTTTCCAAAAGTAAGCAGACGAGTGATCTTTTTGTCACATGGATGAACTGATCACCGACATGCATTGAAGGAGAGAATAATCAAAATGGGTAAATATTTTGGAACAGATGGCGTCCGTGGTGTCGCGAACAGTGAGTTAACACCGGAATTCGCATTTAAACTTGGCCGAGTAGGGGGCTATATTTTAACAAAGGATGCAACTGACCGTCCCAAGGTTTTAATTGGTCGTGATACACGTATCTCTGGTGAAATGCTAGAAGGTGCACTTGTGGCTGGTCTTTTATCAATCGGTGTAGAAGTGATGCGTTTAGGGGTTATTTCAACTCCAGGTGTGGCTTACCTTACGAGAATTCTGAGTGCAAATGCAGGCGTCATGATTTCAGCTTCACATAACCCAGTTGCAGATAATGGCATTAAATTTTTCGGTCCAGATGGTTTTAAACTAACAGATGCGCAAGAGGATGAAATTGAAGCATTACTTGATGCACAAGAAGATACGTTGCCACGTCCAATAGGGGCAGATTTAGGTTCCGTAAGTGACTACTTCGAGGGTGGACAAAAATATATTCAATACTTAAAACAAACTGTAGATGAAGAGTTTGATGGCATCCATGTAGCACTAGACTGCGCACACGGTGCTACATCTTCTCTTGCTACACATTTATTTGCTGATCTGGAAGCAGACATTTCAACAATGGGTGCTTCACCAACAGGTCTAAATATTAATGATGGTGTAGGATCTACACATCCAGAAGGACTAGCTAAATTTGTCACTGAGAAAGATGCAGATGTTGGCCTAGCATTCGATGGCGATGGTGATCGTCTGATCGCAGTTGATGAAAATGGCAAAATTGTAGATGGTGATCAAATTATGTTCATCATCGGTAAGCATTTAAATGCAGTGGGACGCTTGAAAAAACAAACAATCGTATCAACGGTAATGAGCAATATGGGCTTCTACAAAGCTGTAGAAAGCAATAGTATGAAAAGTGTTCAAACAGCAGTTGGTGATCGATATGTTGTGGAAGAAATGCGTGCCCATGAATATAATTTAGGTGGCGAGCAATCAGGGCATATCGTTTTCCTTGACTATAATACAACGGGTGACGGCTTATTAACAGGTATTCAGCTAGTGAATATTATGAAAGCGACTGGAAAAAAACTTTCTGAGTTAGCATCCGAAATGAAAATTTTCCCTCAACGTTTAGTAAACGTTCGTGTAACTGACAAGCATGCAGTAACTGAGAATGCTAAGGTTGCAGCTGTTATTGCTGAGGTTGAAGCGGAAATGGCAGGCAACGGTCGTGTGTTAGTCCGTCCTTCTGGTACAGAGCCACTTGTACGCGTAATGGTGGAAGCTGCAACAGAGGCAGACTGTTCACGTTATGTAGATCGCATTGCTGATGTCGTTCGCGCTGAAATGGGTCTAGCAGAATAAAAATCAGTCAAACTCGATTTCCATTACAGGAAATCGAGTTTTTTCTATGGACATACGTACCTAAATAGAATGTTTGAAAGTAATGGGATTGGGAATAGTAGTACAGAATCACAAAAACAAGGAGTGTTTGATGAATATGGCTAAAATTGCTACTGTCATTACTGATATGTTCGAGGATATAGAATATACAAGTCCAAAAGAAGCGTTGGAAGCAGCAGGTCATGAACTAGTAACAATTGATACGAAATCTGGGAAAGACGTACAGGGCAAGCACGGAAAGAAAGTACAAATAGATATAGCAATTGACGAGGTGAAGGTTGCAGAGTTTGATGCACTGTTTATTCCAGGTGGATTTTCTCCAGATATATTACGTGCAGATGATCGTGTGGTTGCCTTTGTAAAGGAATTTATGGATGATATGAAGCCGACGTTTGCCATTTGTCATGGACCTCAATTACTCATTACGGCTAAGACTTTAAATGGCCGTGATGCAACTGGCTATAAATCGATTCGTGTAGATTTAGAAAATGCAGGTGCTAAATTTCATGATGAGGAGGTATTTGTTTGCCAGAAACAATTAGTCACAAGCCGTACACCAGATGACTTGCCAGCATTTAATAGAGAAATTGTGAAATTACTTGAAAATAAAGAGCGATAAAAAGAGGTAAACTACCAAAATAAGGAAAAATGAATGTTTCCTTATTTTGATATTCATTTTTAAGTTCCGTAACTTTAATAATACCGATACCCGCAATTAAAATATCAACCCATCCTCTACCCAAGATATATCTTGTATCCATCACCAATGCATAAGCCTAAAAAGCAAATCCACCATAATTGCCCATAATCCCAAGTGCCATGAGTTGCGTACTATTGCTGGAAGCTTTCATTTAAATCAACAGCTTGCTCTGAGTAACCAGTAAATCTTTAATAGTTGTCTCATTATTGTCAATATAAAGGGGGGAGGGAAGATATTTTTATAACGATAATTTGACGGATAGCATATGATTGAGTATGATGGAGAAGTTGAAGATAAGGTCCGACCTTATCCTTTAACGAACGCAGAAGGAGGAAAGAGAGCGTAAAATCGGAAAACAATTATAGCGCCTGAGCTGAGGAAATTGGACGGAGAAATCTTCAGCAGACGAGGTGGAGGTTTATCGAAAATTCGGCGGATGCCTCCCGATCGACATACCCGATTGTCATTTTCATTTTGAAAGCATTCGAGTGATTGAATGTACAGAAAATGGAAAAGGTATTAGTGAAAGCAAAGATAAATAGAGAAACTTCACGTATCGATTGACTACTTTTCAGTCGGCTGAGTAAGTAGTAGTAAGGTGCATGTAGTTGTATGCTTTTTTTCTAAGAAAAAAAGCATTACTTCTCCATTCACAAAAATTCGATAAGCTGAGGTCTAATTTGTCATTGCATGAAATTGACGATATCGGAGGAAATAAATTTTATGTGTGGAATTGTAGGTTATATTGGTGAATCGGATGCAAAGGAAATCCTATTAAAAGGTTTAGAGAAATTAGAATACCGTGGCTATGACTCAGCAGGTATTGCTGTACGTAATGAAGAAGGCGTAACGGTTTTTAAAGAAAAAGGACGTATTGCTGACTTACGTGAGGCCGTGGACGAAGAAATTACAGCGAAAATTGGGATTGGTCATACACGTTGGGCAACTCATGGTGTACCAAACCGTTTGAATGCCCACCCTCATCAAAGTGCATCAGGACGCTTTACGCTAGTGCATAATGGGGTTATTGAAAACTATCATTTATTACAAAAAACTTATTTAAAAGGCATTCCAATGAAATCTGATACAGATACAGAGGTTATCGTGCAATTAGTAGAGTTATTTGTGAAAGAAGGTCTGAGCACAGCAGACGCTTTCCGTAAAACTCTATCTCTATTACATGGTTCGTATGCACTTGCACTATTAGATGGGGAAGCGGCAGATACAATTTTTGTAGCAAAAAATAAATCACCTCTATTAGTTGGAGTTGGTGAGGGCTTCAATGTTGTAGCTTCTGATGCAATGGCGATGCTACAAGTAACAGATCAATACATTGAGCTTCATGATAAAGAGGTCGTAATTGTACACAAGGCTAGTGTGGAAATTACAAAATTAGATGGTTCAGTAATAGAACGTGCACCATATACAGCAGAGCTTGATATGAGCGACATTGAAAAAGGAACTTACCCTCACTACATGCTAAAAGAAATGGATGAACAGCCAACGGTTATTCGCAAAATTATTCAAGCGTATGAAGGTGAAAATGGCGAATTAACAATTGATGCAGATATTTTAAAAGCATTAAGAGGAGCAGATCGCCTGTATATTATTGCAGCCGGCACAAGCTACCATGCAGGCCTAATCGGAAAGCAATATTTTGAGAAAATGGCGGGTATCCCAGTAGAAGTGCATATTTCAAGTGAATTCGGATACAATATGCCTCTATTATCAGAGAGACCATTGTTTATTTTTATTACACAATCGGGTGAAACAGCAGACAGCCGTCAAGTACTTGTAAAAATTAAAGAGCTCGGCTATCCAACATTAACGATTACAAACGTACCTGGCTCAACACTATCACGTGAAGCAGATCATACCTTGTTATTACATGCAGGGCCAGAAATTGCGGTAGCCTCCACAAAAGCTTATGTAGCACAAGTAGCCGTTCTTGCTGTAGCAGCCTATGTAACAGCTAAGGCAAATGGCAAAGGCTTAGAATTCGATTTAAAACAAGAGTTAGCCATTGCAGCAAACGGTATCCAAACTATTATTGATTCAAAAGATGTGTTAGAAGATATCGCAGAAGACTATTTAAAGATCGCACGCAACGCATTCTTCATAGGTCGTAATATTGATTTCTATGTAAGTCTTGAAGGTGCCTTAAAGCTAAAAGAAATTTCTTACATCCAGGCAGAAGGCTTTGCTGGTGGTGAACTGAAACACGGAACAATTGCCTTAATCGAAGAAGGTACACCAGTATTCGCCCTTGTCACACAAGAAGATGTAGCGCTAAATATTCGTGGTAATGTGAAGGAAGTGACAGCCCGTGGCGCATATCCATGCATTATCGCGATGGCTGGCGTTGATGAAGATGGTGATCGCTTAGTAATTCCCCATGTCCACGAATTACTAACACCACTTGTTTCTGTGGTGCCATTACAGTTAATTAGCTACTATGCTGCATTACACCGCCGTTGTGATGTCGATAAACCACGTAACTTGGCTAAATCGGTGACTGTGGAATAATATAATGCAGCTACATTTTCTGTTGTTGATTTGAAATAAAGTCGTACCGTTTATAAAAAAGATGTACCGTTTAAAATAAAGTTATACCGTTTGTAAAAAAGTTGCACCGTTTTACCCCTTTGGATAATATTAATCTAAAGGGGTGTTTTTATGTCAAAACGAACTAGAACATCTAAATCCGAAAAGTGGATTAAAGAAGGTCGCGGCTCTGGAGTTGGAGAGAATTATAAACCATGGTTAAACATTCAAGATGTTTCTTCGAAAGGTCGGTCTACACGTTTAAAAGGTATTAAAACAAATAGACAGCATGAGTTTCTATCAGATTTGGAACGAAATTACTTTTATTTAACTGAATATTCAGACTTTGTTGTTGATATTCGAGAACAGTTTCCTTTATTGCCGTTGGAAGAAACAATTGTCATTGCAGATGAATTAGGTCTTAAACATCCTACAGACCCAAAAACAAATGAGCCAGTTGTGATGACAACGGATTTTTTATTAACAGTAGATAAAGGAGAAGGATTAGCAGAAGTTTACTACTTTTAGTAGACAGATTCAATCTCTTATTAAGATGGATTTTGTCAAAAGAACTCCTCTAACATCAGATAAAAGAGTGTACATTTTGTCATTAACGGTGGAGGGTACATTTCTCGCTGCTACAATTGATCAAATGATAAACAATTATTTAAATGAAGTTTTTTCGCATTTGAATGATTTCGAAAAGGAAACTGTTTTACGTTCAATTGAACTCTTAAACAAAGCCATGGCTAAATCAAGCTTTTGTTGTACACCTTCTTGATAATTCGTTACTAAAGAAAACAAAATACACTTTCACCTTTTAACTCTGATACATACGAATTAATTTGTACACACTATGTAAAAAGAGAAGGTGAATCTTATGAATTGGCTATTAATAAAATTCCTTTTAATTGCTGCTATTTCAATAATTCCGTTAGATGCTAATGCCCTTAATGAGAATCATGATTTAATTCCTATTAACAGTGAGAAAGAGCAAGTTGTAGGATATTTGCCAGAAGCTAATATCACTTTATATGCCACCCAGGAAGGAGGGAATTTAATAAAATTCAGATTAGAATCAAACGGTAACGTTTTGAATTTCCCTGATTGGAAAAACGTATCAAATCCAGCATATAATCCGAAAATTTATTTTAATGATATAAATTATGATGGAAGTAAAGAATTGATTATTGTTTTAACTAATGATTATGGGACTGGTGTCTTAGAACAGAATGTACACGTACTTCATAAAAATAAAACAAATACTGGAGATACTTATAAGGAAATTCTTGTAGACAATCCAATAGCTATTATTCAAAAAAACGTAGAAACAACTTTAAATGAATCAGAAGCCACTATAACGATAGGCAATGAAAAAACTGTTATTAAAATTGACAAAATGGGTATTAGTCCCAAACAGTTATTTTCAGAAATATTTATAGGAAATTTAATTGAATACAATGTATTGGATGATGAATTGACTGCAATTATAGGAGCTCAAATTGCACCAGTTGGTGGTGACATCGGTAGTTTTTTCATTACTTATACCTTTAAAGATAATATGTATCAATTGAAAGAGATGAAATTTATTCCAGAGAATAATAAAAAAGCACCTTAATTGGTGCTATTTATTAAAAGAAATTTTTAAATTGGGTAAAAATCTGTTGCAATTCAAAACATTAAATCATAATATAAGAATATAGTTATATACTGATTATGTCACCTTCTTACGAGGTGATTTTATTTAAAACAATATATAAGAAAACAGTTATATAAGGAGTGCAGATAAATGGAAAACACACTAATTGAAAAACAACTAAAAGCAGCAGCGGATTTAAATCGCATTAAATTACTTGCATGCATGAAAAACGGGGAGGTATGTGTATGTGATTTTGTGGATGTGCTAGGAATATCACAACCAGCCGTTAGTCAACATCTACGAAAATTAAAGGAGGCAGGCATTATTACTGAGCGAAAAGTAGGGACTTGGAAACATTACCGTTTAGTAGCGAATCAAACGCCACTGATGAAGGGCATTTTAGAACAAATTCAGCCTTTAAAGGGGTGCAATTGTGAAACCGATTGCTGTCATGTAGGGGGAAATATAAATGAGTAATGAATCTTTAACAAAACAGCTTTCTTTTCTAGATCGTTACCTTACCCTTTGGATATTCGTTGCGATGGGAATAGGTGTTGTATTAAGTATCACCATGCCTAATGCTGGTGAAGCGTTAGAGTCCATGTCTATTGGCACAACGTCCATACCAATTGCTATAGGGTTAATTGTCATGATGTATCCACCATTAGCGAAAGTAAAGTATGAAGAAATGTGGCGAGTGTTTAAGGATTGGAAAGTGCTATTACTATCACTTTTACAAAACTGGTTACTAGGCCCGTTCCTCATGTTCTTTTTAGCGATTATCTTCTTACATGATTACCCAGAATATATGGCTGGACTCATTATGATTGGCTTAGCTCGATGTATTGCCATGGTGATTGTGTGGAATGATTTAGCGCGTGGAGATCGTGAATATGTAGCTGGTTTAGTTGCATTTAACTCTATTTTTCAAATTTTAACATATTCTATTTTTGCTTACTTTTTCTTAAATGTATTACCTGGTTGGTTTGGTTTAGAGAATTTCAATGTATCCATTTCTATGTGGGAGATTACAAAGAGCGTTCTAATTTACTTAGGGATACCATTTGTAGCAGGGTTCCTCACACGATGGATAGGGATTAAAGCAAAAGGAAAACAGTGGTATGAAGAAAAGTTCTTACCGAAAATTTCACCACTTACTTTAATTGCACTGCTGTTCACGATTGTGATGATGTTTGCTTTAAAGGGTGAGCAATTAGTAGAACTGCCACTTGATGTAGTACGAATTGCTATTCCATTATTTATTTACTTTGTGATCATGTTTGCTGTTTCATTCTTCTCTTCACGTAAAGTAGGAGCATCTTATCCAGTCACAGCAGCCCTTTCATTTACAGCTGCAAGTAACAATTTTGAGTTAGCCATTGCCGTTGCAGTTGGTGTATTTGGTCTTCATAGTGGGGTAGCGTTTGCGGCTGTTATTGGACCACTAGTCGAGGTACCTGTTCTCATAGGACTTGTATGGGTTGCCTTACGTTGGCAGAAAAAATACTTTAAAACCATTAAATTATAAGGAGCATTATTATGACAAATACACTCTACTTCTTGTGTACAGGGAACTCTTGCCGTAGTCAAATGGCTGAAGGTTGGGCAAAAAAATTACTACCTACCAATTGGACAGTTAAAAGTGCTGGTATTGAAGCTCATGGTCTAAATCCGAATGCTATTAAAGCGATGGCAGAGGTAGGCATTGATATTTCAAATCATACATCTGATTTAATTGATTTTGAGACATTAAACAACGCCACGTTAGTTGTCACTTTATGTGGGGATGCAGCTGATAAATGCCCAATGACACCTCTTCACGTTCGTCGTGAACATTGGGGATTTGAAGATCCAGCAAAAGCGACAGGTACCGATGAAGAGAAGTGGGCTGTATTCCAAAATGTTCGTGATGCAATTGGTAAACGCATTGAACAATTTGTAGCTGAGGAGCTGAAATAAATTGAAAAAAATTCATATCTATGAGCCAGCAATGTGCTGTTCTACAGGCTTATGTGGACCCTCTATAGACCCAGAATTATTGCGTATGTCATTTATTATGAATAATTTAAAGAAAACAAACATTGAAGCTGAAAGATTTAATCTTACAAACGAGCCAAATGCTTTTGTAGAAAACGAAGCTATTAATCAACTATTAATGTCAGAAGGAATGGATGCCTTGCCTGCAACGTTTGTGGATGGAGAATTACTTTGTAAAGGGGTCTATCCAACAAATGAACAATTTTCACAGTGGTCAGGACTTTCAGAAGACGAATTACTACAAAAGCCAAAAGTACGCTTGTCACTAAAAGGAGATGCGTAAGATGGAACGCTTTACAAGAAGTCATTTCCCAGACACCCCATTCCTGTTTTTCACGGGGAAAGGGGGCGTTGGGAAAACATCGGTTGCTTGTAGCCTATCAATAGCCATTGCAAAGGAAGGGAAAAAAGTACTTTTAATTAGTACAGACCCCGCATCCAACTTACAAGATATTTTTGGCCACACACTTTCTAATAGTCCAACAAAAATTGAAGGCATAGACAATTTATTTGCGATAAATTTGGACCCTGAACAGGCAGCACAACATTACAAAGAGCAAATGGTTGGCCCGTACCGTGGAAAACTACCTGAAGTGGTATTACAAAATATGGAGGAACAACTTTCTGGTGCTTGCACAGTAGAAATAGCTGCCTTTAATGAATTTGCATCACTATTGACTGATACTTCAGTGATTGGAAATTTTGACACTGTCGTGTTTGATACAGCACCAACAGGACATACACTACGTTTATTACAACTTCCTTCTGCATGGTCTACGTTTCTAGATGAAAATACGACTGGCACTTCATGTTTAGGTCCTTTAAAAGGACTAGAACCACAACGAGAAGTCTATAAAGAGGCTGTTGATCGTTTAAAAGATGCTAATCAAACAACGTTAATGTTAGTGACACGCCCTGAAGAAAACCCTTTAAAAGAAGCAGCACGTGCCTCTCACGAGTTGTTTGAAATTGGTATTCAAAATCAGACTTTATTAATTAATGGATATATGAGTAATGTCAATTCTACTGATACTATCGAAGAGGCTTTCATTGCGCGTCAATCGGATGCATTAGCCAGAATTCCAGAAGAACTAAATCGATTTGAACATTTTTACTTACCGTTTGTACCGTACTCATTATCAAGTATTGAGCGTATGCAAGCATGGATGACCAATCAAGAAATTACACATACAAATGATTCAACCGAAGAAACTAAGATTCCTGAAGTGGAGGAAATGATTGCTGATTATTTAGAACGTAAACCGAAACTGATTTTTACGATGGGTAAAGGTGGAGTTGGTAAAACAACGGTTGCTTCTTATATTGCCTTACGATTAGCAGAAGAGGGTATTCATGTACATTTAACTACAACAGATCCTGCCGCCCATTTAAATTGGACATTCGGTGATGACCAAGTCGAAAATTTAACGATAAGTCGTATAGATCCGAAAGTAGAAGTTGCAAATTATGAGGCTGAAGTGCTTGCAAAGGCAAGTGAAACGATGAATGAAGAAGGTTTAGCATTTGTACAAGAAGATTTGGCTTCTCCTTGTACAGAGGAAATTGCAGTATTCCGTGCGTTTGCTAACGTTGTAGAAAATCATCAAGATGAAGTCATTATTATTGATACGGCACCAACAGGGCATACGTTGTTGTTACTAGATGCGACAGAAGCTTACCATCGTGAAATAAGCCGTTCGCAAGGTGATGTTCCGCCAGCTGTTTCTAATCTGTTACCAAGATTACGTGATGCTACTTATACAAGTGTAGCTATTGTAACTCTTCCGGAAGCAACACCTGTTTATGAAGCGACACGCTTACAGGAAGATCTGCAGCGTGCTGGATTATCTGTTGATTGGTGGGTGGTTAATCAGACCTTTTCTTCTATCTACACAACAAGTCCAACATTAATTCAAAAACAACAAGCTGAAACAAAATGGCTGAAAGAAGTTAAATCCATCAGCAACAATCAATTTGTGGCCATTCCATGGGTAAAAACGCCACCAGTTGGAACAAAAGGCTTACATGAACTAAAAGGAGAGAAAATCAAATGAAAATGAGTCCAGAAGGTAAAAATTATTTAGAACAGGTATTAGCTGATTCAGAGGTTAAAACACTTCGTTTCTTTGGTATCGCAGGCTGCTGTGGAGTTAATTTAGGTGTAGGTTTAGAAGCACCAGTAGCAGAAGATGCTATTCAAACAATTGAAGGTATCGAAGTCGCAATTCATCCTGATATTGCACCACAATTAACAGATGTTACGATCCATGCAGAAGAAGAGAATGGTGAACTCGGGTTAGTACTGGTAGGATACTCTCCGACATCTTGCTAAACAGAGACCTAAATATACTGACTGTCTTAACAATTATTCAATCCGTTGAATGGAGGATTAAAAATGACAGTAAATCATGCTAGCGTATTAACTAAAGATTATTTTATCGCTTATTTAAAGTTAATTATGAATAGTAGAGAATACACATTGATACAGGCTAAAGATTTTTCTTTTGATTTCTTCTTTAAAGGAGATATGGATCGTTACGGTACTTCTACCTGGTTGCAATTTGAAAAAGCTATAAAAGAAGTTGATAAAACCATGTGTGAAATTGAAGTGTGTTAATAATTATTACAAAAGCTTAACTAAAATACGTCTAGCTTACTGCTAGACGTAAAAAATATATTTTATATAAGAGAATGCTTATATAGAGAGAAAAGAGGAGAAGTTTATATGAAAACATTAAAAGTAATCAAACAAAATCAATCTTGTTGTACTCCTGCTCAGGACATTGAAGTCCAAGAGACTGTTAATAATTCCAATAAGAATTTACCGATTGTCATAATTGGTGCAGGTCCTATCGGGTTAGCTGCTGCTGCTCATTTAGTAGAGCAAAACCAGACATTTATTTTACTTGAAGCTGGCAATGAAATAGCACACAATATTCGTACTTGGGGGCATGTCACATTATTTTCTCCATGGCGTTATAACATCAATAAAGCTGCTAAATCATTATTAGAGGGGGCTGATTGGGAAGAACCTAACTTAGAAACAATACCTACTGGGCATGAGTTAATCGATCTTTATTTAAAACCTTTGGCAGAGTTAACACAAATAAACCCAAGTATCCGATTGAACTCAAAAGTAGTAGGTATTTCACGACAACTAAATGATAAAATGAAATCAAAAAATCGATTAAATCAGTCCTTTAAAATTTATATTGAAAAAGAGGATGACATCGATATTATTGAGGCAAAAGCAGTTATTGATGCAACAGGAACATGGGGGAATCCAAACCCAGCAAATTCTACAGGTGTTTGGCTAAAAAATGAGAAAGCATTAGCAGATCATATTGAGTATGGTATTCCAGATATAAATAAGAATCCTAAGAGATATGCAAATAAGAAGATTGCTGTCATTGGTGGTGGTCATTCAGCGATCAATACCTTATTAACTTTGGCTGAATTACAAAAAGATAATCCTTCAACAAAGCTTGTGTGGATTATGCGTAAAAGATCTGTAGAAGAAGCCTATGGTGGTGAGGAAAAAGATGCATTGGCAGCACGTGGCGCACTCGGTATTCGCATCCACGAATTAGTAGATACAGGGGAGATTGAGATAGTAACACCTTTCTACATTTCACAGGTGAAAAAAGAAGAAAATATCCAAATTGTAGGTACTATAAATGGAGAACAAAAAGTATTAACAGGATTCGATGAACTTATTGTTAATGCAGGAAATCGACCTGATTTTACAATGAACAATGAACTGCGTTTATCTATTGATACAGCCACAGAAAGTGTGCAAGCATTAGCGCCACTAATTGATCCTAATGAGCATAGTTGTGGCACAGTAAGAGCGCATGGAGAAGAAATACTACGCCAACCTGAAAAGGACTTCTATATAGTTGGAGCTAAAAGTTATGGACGCGCACCAACATTTTTAATGGCAACCGGCTACGAACAAGTTCGTTCAATAACAGCTTATTTATCAGGAGATGAAGAAGCATCGAAACGCGTGGAATTAGAATTACCAGAAACAGGCGTATGTAGTATTAATCTTGTCAATCAATCAAATTCACGTTGTTAAAAATTTGACTGTTAGCGAAAGCTAGCAGTCCTTTTAAAATACTAAGGGGGAAATAGGATGGACAAACTAATTATCCGTAAAATGGAAACGAGTGATTTAAACGAGGTATTAAAGATTTATAAAGGGGGAATCGAGACAGGCATGGCAACCTTTGAAACAATTGTGCCAAGTAACCAAGTATGGGATGAAAGACATCATGTAACCTTGCGTTTTGTAGCAGAAGAACACAATAGAGTAGTTGGTTGGATTGCCATTTCACCCGTCTCTACACGTACTGTTTACTCTGGAGTTGGAGAAGTTAGTGTTTATATATCGAGTGATAGTAAAGGGAAGGGCATTGCTACAGAGCTTTTCAAAGTATTAATTGAAGAGAGTGAAAAGGAAGGATTTTGGACACTTCAATCATCTATCTTTGCCATTAATACCTCAAGTATTCAATTACATAAAAAGATGGGCTTTAGAATTGTTGGTACGAGAGAAAAAATTGCTCAGTTACATGGGAAATGGCATGATACAGTTATAATGGAAAAGAGAAAAGTTCTTTAAATCAAATGAATAGTAACTATATCAAATAGACTTGTTTATAATTGAACAAGTCTGTTTTAGTACCCAACTTTCTATTTAAAGGGGGATTAGAATGATACCTTACATTCCGCAACCTTATAAAAATGAATTTTATTACAGTATATTAGCTAGATACCATTTTTACAGTGGAGAAATTTTGGCTTCAAATACTTTAAAAGAACTGACAGGAAAAACTCAACGTATTAACTTTGCAGTACCAGTCGGAGTAGATAAAGTAGATAATTTAGTAACTAAAGCAAAAATATTTTCAAGTACCTTTTCTAGAGATTTCTTTATTAATAACCATACGATAATTCCTATTGTAAGACCTTTTAAGAAGTCGGAGTGGATTCAAAAATTAATAGAGGAAAATTTTAAGGGATTGCGGTTTGGAGAGAAAACATTAAGAATATAGATGGTACATGGTACTCTGTAATTTATCCTCTAAATGACAATGCATTCGGGTATAATACTCTTCTTAGTTATGGTAAATTCGTCAAGGTTGTTTCGCCTGATTCGTTTTTAAATAATTTTACAAAATATATAGAAGAGATAAGAAAACTTTATAGTGAATAGTTTATTTGGAACTAATCAAAAGAATATATAAAATTAAAGTAAGGAAAGTATAAAGATAAAGGGAGAGATTAAAGTATGTCACGTGTGAAACCCTTCGCTACGATTTGGAATAAGGGGACATTCAGAAATAGAAAGTTCAAGGTAGAAATGAGGTCTAGCGCCGCTGTTCTTATTAAACTGACGGGGTGATTAAGGAAGATATTGAGTTGCATAATGCAGCTCTTTTTTCTTTATTGAACTCCCATGAAAATTAAACTCTTCAATTTCGGAATAAAGACAACATGAAAGCAGACGCAGCGCATTTGTTTTTTTAAATTTGCAGCGTCAAAATTAGGAAGGAATTATTTGTTGGATTAGTAGGCATCCGGTTCAACGATTGTGACGTTATACCCTAAGTTTTCAAGTCTTCGAACTGAATATCGTACAATAGATTGTTCTTTTTGCTTGTCAAAGTAATCTTCACCTAAGTCTACGTACATTTCTTTGCGTGTTAAGAGATAGTAGGCGATCCTTAAAATTGCATGGGCAACAGATATTCCTGCTCGCTTTTTACCTTTTCGCGAAGCAATTTCGTCTATACATTGCACCCAGGTAGGTTTTTATAAAGGACTCGGGCAATTAATAAGAAAGACAATACCTGAATTTTGAGCAGAATCAATAAAAAAGTTTGTGACAGCTAGTATTATAATTTATTTGGATTATGACAATGGTAAATATAAAATATGACAAATTTATATTGTAAAAAGGAGTAAAAACATAAGTATTTAGTGACAGGATTAATTATAACTCACATTTTTGAATATGTAGTTTTATAAAAAAGATTGATCATTTAAAACAAAGTTCGATAATTTAAAATAAACATTGATTATTTTAATAAAGTTTGATTAAAAATCCTGTATCAAAACAGGATTTTTTCTTATTCCACAAACGGGCCAGTTAGTTAAAGAAGACATACTTAAACAAAACATGTGAGTAGTTTGATAATACGATAATAATTAGACAAGCATTCGGAACTCGTTGAATGAGCAACAATACTTTGGTTTTTGGTCAAATATATAACTTTCAAGTAAACTACTTAATAAATACTAATAGATGGATTTTTGTTGTGATTCTTTATTTTGAAAATGAACGATTTTTCCCAGTAAATCGTATTACATATAAATCATTATTGTATGGAGTAGATCTCATGGATGAAAAGGATTTAATTCGAAAAGCGAAAAAAGGAGATACATTGGCTCTTTCGAAACTGCTACAACAGAATTATTCGTTCCTCGTAAAGTATTTAATGAAAGTTACTCTTCATCCACAAATCGCAGAAGATTTAGCACAAGAGACGATGATGAAGTGTATTGAAAAAATCCAACTGTATAATGGTGAATCCAAGTTTTCATCATGGCTCATCACAATCGCAACGAACCTTTTTATCGATCAACAGCGCAGAAAGAAGCGGGAGGAAAACTGGCTAGAGCAGGAACAAGCGCTCCGAAAAATGAAATGGAATGCAGCCATTATGAACGAAGAATGGAATGATGTACTTGATGTACTTGCTCAAATTAATGAAGAAATACGTATGCCAATCGTGTTAAAGCATTATTACGGATATTCATATAAGGAAATTGGAAAAATGATGGGTATTGCAGAAGGAACAGTAAAATCTCGAGTTTCAAATGGTCTAAAAAGTGTACGAAAGGAGTTGGCTGAACTTGAAAGAGTATGATTCTAAAAAAAGTAATTCTATGTTGGATGATGAAAATGAATTAACTGTTAAGCAATTAATAGATGGTTTAGAAAAACTGGATCAATGGAATCCAGTATCTACTCCAAGCTTACAATGGTTTCAACAGAATGTTGAATTAGAGAAAAAAAGAATACGAAAAAAACAATGGAAAGACCTCCTCACGTTTATCTCTGTTGCAGTATTTGTGCTTTCGGTTGGGATTGCTGTCGTTTATCGTCAGCCAATTCTTTTTCTTTATTTTCAGCTTGTGGGGATTATCTTATTGCCCTTAGCGCTTAAAAAAACTAGAAAGAAGGTCAGTAATGAATGATCTCAAATGAACTAAGTAGCACACCGCTTTGGTTATGCATCGTGATTGCATTCATTCTGATTTGTCAGAGCTCATGGATGTTTTGGGATGCACGGAAGAGGGGACACAATGCTTGGCTATGGGGCTTTTTAGGCCTTATTCAATTTCCAGCGTATCTTATTATCTATCTTATTTTTGCAAGAAAAATATTTAAAAGAAAGGTCTCAGGATCAAATTCCTGAGATTTTTTTATTTATTTTTTCGTGAGTGAACGATTAGACGAACGTAATCGTATTAAGGGTAAATAAACAATTTGGAGGAGAAAAAAATGAATGAACTAGTAAATGGAATCCTATGGGAAAGGATTGCGCAAATTCTTGTCTTACAATGATTACCGCATTAGTTTGGTTGTATTAGAAATGAAAAAATTGAATCTCTTGTAAGCAATTTTGAGAAATTACTTGATAAATATCTTATAGAAGGCAGCTTCTATAAATTTTTACCATCTGTTAAATAAAGACAACAAGGAGATACCTTTGTTCGAAATAACAGCAATGAAATCAATCACTTATCTAAGGAGGCAATTCTTTTATGAAAAATAAACTATCTGGGGTGTTAGCCGCTACATTAGCGTTAACGATGAGCTTACCAACAGGGGCGATGGCGTTTTCTAGCAGTCAGACTACGGTTGTAGCTAGCCAAGAAGTAGCTAGCCAGGAACTGAAGAAGATTGCGGAAGAGAAGGCTGCGCTACTCACGAAGTCGTATGAGACGAATAGCGTGCAGTATGCGCTAATTGACAATGGCCAAATTATTTTGTCGGGTCAGGCAGGTAAGAACGATATGAAAGGGAAACAGCCGCTGACCAAAGATACCCTATACGGGATTGGTTCAGTCAGTAAAATGTATGCAACGGCGGCTGTGATGAAATTGGTCGACGAAGGAAAAGTTGATTTGGATGCTCCTGTTGTCCACTATGTTCCTGATTTCAAAATGAAAGACGAGCGTTACAAAAGCATTACGCCGCGTATGCTGTTGAACCACTCCTCCGGCTTGCAAGGTACTGAGTATAGGAATGCATTTTTATTTAAAGATAATGATACCTATGCCCATGATAACTTGTTGCAGCAATTGTCCAACCAGCGCTTGAAGGCGGATCCAGGTGCATTTTCGGTATACTGCAACGACGGCTTTACGCTAGCCGAGATTATGGTGGAAAGAGTCAGCGGTTTGAGCTTTACCGAATTTATACATCAACGGTTTACAGAACCCTTAAAGCTAAATCATACGAAAACGCCGCAGGACAAATGGGAAGATGATAAGCGAGCTGGACTTTATTTTCCGATGTACCAAGGGCAGCTTCCCACTGAATCGGTGAATATTATCGGGGCGGGAGGGATCTCTTCCACAGCAGAGGATATGGTGCGATTCTCACAATTATTTATGGGGCAGGGAAAAGGGATCCTCTCTGATAAGGCAGTCAAAGCGATGGAGCAAGAGGAATATAAAAAAGGAATGTGGCCGGGGGATGAAGCTAACAATCTCAACTATGGTCTTGGCTGGGATAGTGTGAAACTATATCCATTCAGTGAATATGGAATAAAGGGCTTGGTTAAGGGCGGAGACACGTTTTTACAACATGCTTCACTGGTCGTACTTCCTGAACAGAAGATGGCAGTGGCTGTGTTGTCATCCGGCGGCGGGAGTTCTGTAAATCAACTGATGGCGACTGAATTACTGCTCACTGCGCTTAAAGAGAAGGGCACAATTAAGGATATCAAGCCGAACAAATCCTTTGGCAAGCCGGTCAAAGCCAAAATGCCTCAAGACGTAGTGAAGAAAGCGGGTTTTTACGGCAATAGTGGCAGTCATTTCAAAATAGAAATTACGAAGAATGGAGAACTAATCTACCAGAGCCCATATAATCCAAAAGAAAAATATGTATATACTGCGAATGGAAGCTTTATTAATGAGAATGGTACCATCAATTTCGTCACTGAGAAGAATGGACGAACTTATTTGAAGGAGAGTACATATCCATCGGTGCCAGGTTTAGGGCAAATAGCGATGACTCAATATGTAGCCGAGAAACTAGAAGACAACGTGCTATCGAAGGAAACCACTGCCGCATGGGCAAAGCGGGAGGGGGTCAAGTTCTATCTCGTAAACGAAAAATATAGTTCTGCTCAATATCTCGTACCACTGTTGCTTACAACACAAATTAATCGTCATGATGGTCTAGAGGGCTATTGGAACGGCAGAAAAATTACCGGCCCAAACACGGCTGCACATCAGCTCCAGATCCCTGGGATGGCAGGCCGTGATACGACGGAATCTCGTTTCTATACAAAAGGCGGGAATGAATATATGGAGATGTCCGGATTTTTATACGTAAGTGAAACCAACGTAAAACCGCTGGATGTAAGCCAATCATCCAAAGTTACGCTGCAAGCAAATGGGCATGCGAGATGGTTTACGATTCCGCAAGCGGCAGCAGGGAAAACGATGACCGTGGCGTTGCCATCGAAGAGTTCGTTCGCGGTGTATGATGAGAAGGGTGTATGTATCAATTTTACCGTTGTAAGCGGCAATAACAAAGTACAACTGCCGAAGAACGGAACGGTTGTATTTGCTGGCGCGCCGAACTCGGAATTTGCAATCACGTTGAACTAACTACAATTTAAGATGTACTTCAACAAAACCAGTACGACACCGAAAAGGTGTTTTGCTGGTTTTGTTTGTATTGACGCATTCTCTTTACGAAGGGGCTTACTGAACACTTATCATTTCCCCATAAACAATCATGGTAAAATCTGTTAATGGTGTTTGTCTTAAAATACTAAAAGCTTTATGACAATAGCTGAAAGCATAAATTAAAGTGAAAGGGAATGAAATTGTTCCCTTTTTACTTTAGAACTTCTTAAACTAATGGGGTTTACTTGAAGATCATTGAGTTGCATAGGCAGCTCTTTTTTTCTTATTGAACTCCCATGAAAGAACTAAATCATCTTTCATTTTCTGTGGTGAAGTGCTAATTTTAACGGGCACTTTAATTGAAGATTCGCATCCAGAAATAATCAATAAAAACCAAACTAGATAAATAAAGAACCAACTGTTTTGATCAAACTTTGTTTCAAAACAGTTGGTTTCTTTCTGTATAAAATCAGTGTTTGCGACTTACTTTTAATCGAACTTTATTCAAAAGCTACAGAATAATGTGTGTACACAACTTAATTGTACCCTAGTTTAAGTTAGTAGCTAATTTATGTAGGGCTGGGATATAAAATCAGTTGATTTTAGGCTTAAAAAGCTAGTGCCTTCCTCTATTGTATAAAGGAAGGCACTTTTTTCACTAAATAATAGTAACAAAAAAATTATGCAACGCGTGCAACAACACAACCGACCATAATGAACCTGTCTTTTTATAGACAAAACCAAAAAGTAAACCTATTGCAAAAACATATATATGGGTCCCAGCTATAAAGAAATCATAGAATCCAGCATTGTAAATCCAAATTGGGTAGTGAATGACCAAAAATAGTAAAGCAGTTACAATATTTGCTTTCCAAAAAGCCATTTTTTTATTGATTTCTTGTAAAATTAATCCCCTGAAAACAATTTCTTCGGCTAACCCTGCCATAAGAAAACCATTAAGGTAATCATCAATGGATAATGAAAATTGAAATGATTGTTGATTAATGATATATGTTTCAAAAGCAAAATATAAGCCAACTAACAGTGAAAGAACTACTCCCCAAAATAAACCTTTTTTAACATTAACGTTCACTCTTAAGTAGTCAAATGGGTTAGTATGTAAATAATATTTTATGTATAACCAAGTTGGAACAATCCATACGAACCCCTTAACCAACGCCTCTAATAATGGGGAGATTATTTCACCGAACGAATAAATGTAGTCAATTAACCATAATTCTTTAATTGTCCATGCCAAATAAAATATGAGTAGAAACCCTATCATTGCTTTTACATCATTATTTTTCACTTTACTTTCAACACTTAATTGTGATTCCATTTCTACCTCCATTAATGTAGTTATTTCTATTTTTGAATATTTACCAAGATTGCATTTGGGAACGTTATTAGGTTTATTATGTATATCTATAAATCACTTTTTCCGGTAATTGCTGAACCCTAAACTTAGGCATCTCGTTTACGGTAAAATACAATAGCTACTGTAATAAAGATCAGTGTCCATAACATCAAAACACCTGTCCCTTGCATTGGTGTAAGGACATTTATTTCATCAGAGGAAGGCGGCATATACATATAATATCCTGCCGTATCCGGAAAATAATTTTTAATACCGGGTAAAAAATCTCTCAATAATGGACTGACAATGAAATAATGACCAAGCAGTACCACTAAAGCAGGAGTGGTTCGTCTGAGTAGAACACCTATAGCTGCACTGAGAAGGGTGGTTAATGTTAGATAGCCGGTTGCACCTACTAAAATTTTTATTATAGCGTCTATTTCAATCACTAATGCTGTGTCTCTCATCATAATAAAAGCATATAGTACACCTGATGCAGCAATAATAAACGCCATAGGAATGGTTACAATTGCCAAAGCTAAATGCTTCGTGGATAGTTGAAACCCTCGCCAAGGGATCGTAGTTAAAGTAGTTCGAATCTGTCCACCCGTATACTCTGAACAAGTAGCTAAGATACCTAGAATAATGAACCCTGCTTGAAGATATCCCATAGAAGCAAGTCCTATTTTCAGTATACTTTGCGTTCCTGCTGCCCCTTGTAGACCAGCAGAAGTAAAAGCTGCTGCTAAAACTAAATTTAGAATGAATGTCCCCATAAGAGTGAACCATACCAATGGTAATGTAACTAATTTTTCCAGTTCAGCACCGAGGATTAGTGTTATCTTTCTACTAGAAGAGACACTCATGATGTAACGTCCCTCCTATGGAATACAATGGCTGCGACAATGAAAAGAACAGCTACCCAAGAAAACATGATTAAACCACCTGTGAATGGGGTGTGAAAACTGTCGCTCGTAAACATAAACATATCAAGGCCAGCCTTATCTGGTAAGTAAAACGCTAACTTTGTAACCTTAGCAAGGAGGTAAGAGACTGTCACAACTGATGAATTTATCATGAGCACAGCAAGCGGGATAATGCCATTCTTAGTTAGAACCGTAATCCCAAATGCTAAAAGAGCAGTAAATATCCAGTAACAAACCGCGCCAATCAGTCTAGATGCTTCAAATGCAGGGGCGTATTCACCAAGAATAAGATTTGTTGCTGACACAGTTGTTAGAATAGCAACAATGCAAAGCAGTATGCTGATCACTGTCACTGCACTTGCTTTTGCCAGCAAAAAGTGGAAACGGGATGAAACAACGGTTAAACTCGTTGTAATCTGATTCCCTCCACCAGATTCACTGCTCTCTGTCAAATACTCACTGCTGACAGCAAGCACACCAAGAATAATGACACCTTGTACACCAAGACCTAAACCAATATAGCCAA
>Ga0213821_1000371_pt1 | contig 28622 bp, 19 predicted proteins | sample MC6MC0909MG_FD_179894 | JGI IMG/M metagenome (GOLD analysis project Ga0213821, IMG submission 179894) | Enriched soil aggregate microbial communities from Iowa State University, Ames, United States - MC6-MC0909-MG | ecosystem: Environmental > Terrestrial > Soil > Unclassified | place: USA: Iowa...
ATACGACGAGTACGATCAGCGGATCATCGAGGACCGCGTCAAGCAGTTCCGTGATCAGACCCGCCGCTACCTGGCCGGTGAGCTGAGCGAAGAAGAATTCCGCCCTCTGCGCCTGCAGAACGGCCTCTATATCCAACGTTTCGCGCCCATGCTGCGTGTCGCGGTGCCTTACGGCCAGCTGAACTCGACTCAGGTGCGCATGCTGGCGAAGATCGCTCGCGACTACGACAAGGGTTACGCGCACATCAGCACCCGCCAGAACGTGCAGTACAACTGGCCGGCGCTGGAAGACATCCCCGAGATTCTGGCAGAGCTGGCCACCGTGCAGATGCACGCGATCCAGACCAGCGGCAACTGCCTGCGCAACACCACCACTGACCAGTTCGCAGGCGTCGCCGCCGACGAAATCGTCGACCCGCGCCCATGGTGCGAGATCGTCCGCCAGTGGACCACCTTCCACCCCGAGTTCGCCTACCTGCCGCGCAAGTTCAAGATTGCCGTCAACGGCTCGAAGGAAGACCGCGCCGCCATCGAAGTGCACGACATTGGCCTGGAGCCGGTGCGCAACGAGGCCGGCGAGCTGGGCTTCCGGGTCCTAGTGGGTGGCGGCCTGGGGCGTACCCCGGTAGTCGGTTCGTTCATCAATGAGTTCCTGCCGTGGCAGGACCTGATCAGCTACCTCGACGCGATCCTGCGCGTTTACAACCGTTACGGCCGCCGTGACAACAAGTACAAGGCGCGGATCAAGATCCTGGTCAAGGCACTGACCCCAGAAGTCTTCGCCGAGAAGGTCGAGGCCGAAATGGTCCACCTGCGTGGCGGCAACACCACCCTGACCGAGGCCGAAGTCGAGCGCGTTTCGCGTCACTTCGTCGATCCGGCCTACCAGGCCCTGGACAACGTCGACTACGCCGAGCTCGATCAACAATTCCCAGGCTTTGCCCGCTGGCGTTCGCGCAACACTCGCGCGCACAAACGTCCGGGCTATGTTGCCGTGACCCTGTCGCTCAAGCCGACCGGCGTTGCCCCAGGCGACTTGACCGACAAGCAACTCGACGCCGTTGCCGACTTGGCCGAGCGCTACAGCTTCGGTTTCCTGCGCACCTCGCACGAGCAGAACATCATCCTGGCCGACGTCGAGCAGCGCCAGTTGCATGCGCTTTGGCAGGAACTGCGTGAAAGCGGCTTCGCCACGCCGAACATTGGCCTGCTGACCGACATCATCTGCTGCCCAGGCGGCGATTACTGCTCGCTGGCCAACGCCAAGTCGATCCCGATCGCCGAATCGATCCAGCGCCGTTTCGATGACCTGGACTACCTGTTCGACATCGGCGAGATCGACCTGAACATCTCCGGCTGCATGAACGCCTGCGGCCACCACCACGTTGGCCACATCGGTATTCTCGGCGTGGACAAGAAAGGTGAAGAGTTCTACCAAGTCTCGCTGGGCGGCAACGCCGCGCGTGGCGCGAGCCTGGGCAAGATCCTCGGCCCGTCTTTCGCTCAAGACCAAATGGCTGACGTGATCGAGAAGCTGATCGACGTCTACGTTGAACAACGTACCGAAGAAGAGCGCTTCATCGACACCTACCAACGTATTGGCATCGACCCCTTCAAGGAGCGCGTCTATGCAGCGAATCATTAAGAACAATCAGCTGGTCGACGAAACCTGGCACCTGCTGCCCAAGGAAACCTCGTTCGACGAGCTGACCAACTGCGACGACTACATCGTGCCGCTGCAGTTGTGGCGCGACCACGCGCATGCCCTCAAGGCGCGCGATGGTGGCCTGGGCATCTGGCTGGATAGCGACGAAGAAGCCGAAGAGATAGGTGACGACGTCGAGCACTTCCAGGTCATCGCCCTGAACTTCCCGGCATTTACCGACGGGCGCAACTACTCCAATGCGCGCCTGCTGCGTGACCGCTACAAGTTCAAAGGTGAGCTGCGTGCCATCGGTGACGTCCTGCGCGACCAGCTGTTCTTCCTGGCTCGCTGCGGTTTCGATGCATTCGCCATTCGCCCCGACAAGGATCCAGTGGATGCCCTTGAAGGCCTGAAGGACTTCTCGGTGACCTACCAGGCCGCCACTGACGAACCGCTGCCGCTGTTCCGTCGACGCTGATCGTTATCGCTTCACCCTCCAGCCCGCCCTTGAGCGGGCTGGTTGGTTTTTGCGCTGCCGTAATCTCCTGGCTGAACACGCAGAGCGCATTAAGTCCTCAGGTTTTCTAGTGGCATGCCGATATCAAGGGCTACAGCCTAAGATCTGCACGGAAGCCGACCATGAATGCGATCACTGCCGCACAGCGCTTCACACCTGTCTACACGCCACCGGTGCGTACGCTGGCGCCCATTAGCACCAACAGCCAGAGCAACACCGCCGCAGCCACACCCAGCACTAGCGTGAGCCTCGGCCAGAGTCAAACCACGCCGGTGCAAACCTACAGCCCCAACGGCTTGGCCAGCACTGGCCAGGTGCGCTACATCTGGGAAAAAGACAGCGGCAACAAGCTCGGCACGGCCATGACCATCGCGGTGCAAGCCTCGTCCAATGGCGGCCGCTTCGCCGGCATTGGCGCAGCACTGCTCGACCAGTTAGCGGCCAATGGTGGGCGCAACATCTCGCAATCTGTGCTCACCTTCTCAGGCACTGAACAACCTGATGCCACAGGACTGCGCCTGCAACAGGACAGCCTGCGCGAAAACGCCGCCAACAAGGTGACGTTCAATCTCACTACGGCTTCAGGCGCTACGGTGACGCTGTCGTTGGCCAGCGGCGAACAAGGGCTGGCGGTGAGCGCAGAAGTGCAAGGCGGCCAGTTGAACGCAGACGAACTCAAGGGCCTGGCCGGGCTGGCGGATGGTTTCCAGTCCGCCCTCACCGGCCTGACCCAAGTACCACCGCGGGTACAGATTGGCGACTTGGTAAAGGTCGATCCTGCGCTGTTCACCTCACTACAGCTCAACGCCAGCCTTGATGTAGGCGGAGAAAAACAGACCTTCGACCTGCGCCTGGACGAGCAGTCGCGCAGCCTGGCCTTGCAAGGTCCGTCAGGGCGCGTGCAGCTTGACCTCGACGCCTCCAGCACCCGGCTTGGCAGCTCAGCGCAGCGTCAGGCGGCGATCGACAACTACCTGAGCCAGTTCGACGCGGCGCAAAAACGTGGCAAGGGCGACGAGAACCTGATGCGCCAGTTCAAGGACGCTTTCACCCAGCTCAATGCCGCGGACAATGGCAAGAAGGCAGTCAGCGACCGTATCTCGCTGATCGATACCGGCTCGCGCGCCTTGCTCAGTGGCCTGGCGGACTTTTCCGCCTCGATCAGCCAGACACCTGGGCAAAGCAACCCCCTGCACCCTGAGGAATCAGACCGCTTCAGCTATCGCGCTTCGCAGTCGACCAGCCTCAAGGGCAGTGGCTTGAACCGCTCAGTGCAACAAGACCAGCAAGCTGAACTCAAGGCTGCCTATCACAAAGGCCTGAACCCCCTGGTGGAAATGCAGCTTGGGATGGACCGCGAATCCCAGAACTACAGCTACCACGAGATCAACGACCAATCGAGCAGCTCCACCCGCCTGACCTATGACAAAGGCCGGCTGGTTGAGGCCAGTGCTACTCAGCAAGCCAGCCAAAGCGAGCGAGTGCGCACCTACGTCAAAGGTGAACTCACCGAAGATGTGACCACACCGGCCTCGGCACGCCAGTCGCGCAATCTGCTGGGCATGCTCGATGATGTGATGCGCCGTGAGCGCAACGCTCGCGAGCAGACCGGCGCCTCGATCCTCGATGACGCCTTGCAAAGCTTGCGCAGCCGCTGGCAGCTGCAGTCGGCGCCGTCGGCGATTGCCGGCTAAGCCTGCTGCGAGTCGCGCTCATTCAGGTCTTTTGCCTCAATGAGCGCGGTTTCCCAGGCCTGTCAAAGCCTCGCTTGTTCCCACTAAACACTACGTCCCTGGCGGCTCAAGGTATCGATACGCATCTGTGCAGCCCGCCAGCGCGCCAAAGCCTGCTCGTCCAACGGATTATTGGCCAGATTGACCCGATGCGGATGCTGGTGGACCCATTGCAGCGCCTGCTCACTCAACTCCACGATCAAGTTGCCGGCCATATCTACGTGCAGCTGCGGATGGGCCTGCAGGAACGCTAGCGGAAACTCAGTCAAGCGGGCCTCGCGTAGCGCCAAGTGACGCAGGTGGTCCAAATTGCGCAGCGGCGGGATCATGCCTATCGGGTTACGGTTCAGGCTCAAGGTCTGCAAGCGGCTAAATGCCTCAAGCCGCTGCCCGCCTGCGAGATCGATGACGATCTGGTTATTGCCCAGATAAAACTCGGTCATTTGCCGTAACCGTTCCAGACCAAGCGGAACTTCAGTGAGCTGGTTGGAGGCCAAGTTGAGAATCCTCAATCGCGTCAGATTGCCAAGCGCAGTTGGCACCGCAGACAAGTTGTTCGCGCCCAGATGCAGATGCAGCAACCCGACTAACTGGCCAAGCGAGTCAGGCAGTTCCGTCAGCTGGTTGTTGGCCAGGTTCAACTGATTCAACCCAGCCATGCGCTCGATACCCTGCGGTACAACCGTAAGCTGATTCCTGCTCAAGTTCAGGTACTGCAGCCCAGTCAAGCGTTCAAGCTGCCCAGTGAGTGCCGTCAGGTGATTACCGCTGAGGTCCAGTTGAGTCAGTGAAACGAGGTTTTCAAGGCCAGGTACGCCGGTCAGTTGATTGTCCTGCAAGTCCAGACGCAGCAACCGCGTAAGGTTTTCCAGCCCTGGTAGCTCGCTCAGCTGATTGTCATTGAGGCTCAAGAGAGTCAACTGCGTAAGCTGGCCAAGTCCGCGAACCTGGCTCAGCTGATTGCGCTGCAGGTCCAATCGCGTCAAACGCGTGAACGACGCCAAATCCGCAATCGTGGTCAATTGATTACCGCTCAGGATCAAGCTGGTCAGATTGGTAAAATGAGCCAAAAATGACTGATCGAGTGTCGCCAAACCGATGTTGCTCAAGCTGAGGTTGCGGATATGAGCGAAGTGCACGTTGGCCGGTAACGTGGGCAGCGTGCCGACACGCTCGCCCTCGACTCTCAAGGTACTCGTGCCACCGGGGCCGAAGTCGTGAGGTTCCCAGGCCTGAGCAAGCAACCGCCCAACGCGCTGGCGACTGGTGTAGGTTGCACCTGTCGCCTGGACGTACCAGCTCCATAGACTCGATCGCAAACCACGCACCTGGCTGCTCAGTTCGCTAAAGGCGGTCCACATCGTCCTTGCGGGGCGCTGGCCAAGCTGATGGGCCATCCAGGTTACATCCGCCGCGTGCCAATGCGGGAAGAGCTGACGCAAGCCGGCATGGATCGAGCGTCGAGCGGCTTGATCTTCGGTAGTGAGTACCGATCCGGACAGTATCCTGTCGGGCTGCCCACCGCTCAACGGGTAGCCCAGACGACCATCACCCAAGCGCACCGGCGCGCGCACACTGTCTTTGATCGGCGCCATACCCAGCAACTGAGCGACTCGCTCGCGTCGAGTCGACGCACGAACTGCCAGGGCCTCAGCCAACTGTTGTGCTGAGCGCCCGGCGCCCCCCATGAGCTGCTTCTGCGCCTCATCCAGATGTAGCCACAGCGCGGTGAACAGGCTGTCGCTCGGTGCAGCAGTCGTCGGCAAGGCGCCAGTGGCTGCCAGGGCTTTATAACCCTCCGCAGTCTTGACGATTAGCCGCACTTGCGCGGCCATGGCCGGGCCCGCTTCGGCCAGCAGGGCGCCGGTCGAAGTCAGATCGCGCAACTCGATACGCACTGCCGACGGCCATGGCGCCCAGTCGGCGATCAGGCCCAGTGCCAGACGTTGTCCATCAGCGTTGATCGCCGAGGCCTGATAGAAACCGGCACAGGCGCGGTCAAGTCGATAATCGCGGATCAACCAACGCGCTTCGCTCGCCAGGGCCAGCGGCACGCGCTGGGAGGTAAGCATCTGCTCGACCATCTCGGCACTTGCCTGGCTGACGATCTGCTGCGCTGCACGTGCGCTCAGGCTGGGGAAGTCGCGGCGCAACAATTGCTGGGCAGGCGTCAATGCCTCTTGCAGGGCGGCGAACTGCTGGTCGAATGCAGCGCCGATCAGGCCGGGCTGCTGTTCACGCAGTTGATACACGCGCAATGCGTCGTGCAAGCGCGCCGGGGCTGGTGCATGATCCAGATGCAAGCGGCGCAGGCGATCTTCATCGAAGCCGGTGATGTGCATGATCCGCTCTGCTGTGTGCTCATCCAGCTCGGCCCAGTCGCTGCCTAAGCGACGCAGCAGCAGCGCGGCACCCTGCCACTGCTGGGGGGTTTCCAGCTCATGGCGCCAACCGCCTTCGCCATTGTCCTCCAGCAGCGGCATATAGGCATCAGGATTGCTCGGATGCTGGATGCGCAGGCCCTCGCCAGCAGCAGACTCGAGCACTTGATAGGTTGCCGAGGGCGTGCGCAACCGCAACTGACCAGCCATGTCGCTGCGCTCTCCCACCTTCAAGCCGAGATCGCCCAGGGCATAGCCAGGCAGCTCGGCGTCGATCAACTTGAGCGCACCTGTTGCGGTCTGGATCGGGATCAGCGCATCAACGTACGCTGATCGCTCGATCAGCCTGCCAGCGGCTACGCCCACTGCCGCAACCGCAGTGCCAATGGCCAGATTCTCAGCGACCCCCAGCAGATGATTGAGCGCGCCCTGACGATCGCCCAAGCGCCAATCGGTATACCCCTCATAGACTTCCTTGGCAATTTGCCAAGCAGCAATGCCCAACAATGGCAAGCCAAGTGAAGGTAGGAAAAAACTGGCCAAGCCAAGCACACTCAAGCCGGCGCTGGCATAGGCGTCCGAGCGCCTGTCGCGCTCTGCGCTGACTACCTCGGCACTGGGCGTGGCTAACACCCGCGCGTCGTCGAGCAAGGTGTCGATGCGCACTTTACGTAGATGGGCGAACAGTGGCGTGCCGATGCTGAAGTAGCGTCCGTCAAGTTCGATCGCAGCCGCTGTGCCAGCGCTCAACAGACGCGCCAGGGCACTGCTGAACGCGACACGATCACGTTCACTGATAAAGCGCTGGAAAAACGCCCGGTAGCCTGGGCTTTGTAACCGCCGGCCCAGACCTGAAAACAACTCATCCCAGGTTTCGTAGCGGCTCAGCGCGCCCTGCGGATCATCTGGAATCCACACTACTACTCCCTCCAACGGCGCAGAGGCCAAACCACCGCGACGCACTTCGAACGCCACCGCCCCGCGTACTTGCATACCCAGCACCCGCAGATCAAAAGGCAGCAGCCGCGAAGCATCGGAGGCCACCACCGACGCCTTGGCCACGACCGGAAGGAATTGGAAATAAGTGCGCTGATCAATATCGCCGCGCAGCGCCGCAAGGCGTACAGCCGCGTCAAGGTTTGCCCGAGCGCCCTCTTCCAGCAACGCTTCGATTTTCTTTCCGGCAGCGCCGGTCGCCGGTAGGACTGAGCGCAAGTGCTGCTGGTACTGCGCACCAATGTCCAGGCTACGGCACAACGTCATGAACGACTGCACCGACGGCGCCAGCGCGCCTTGAGCGTCCACCAGTACGGCAGTTTCAAGCCCACCGGATGGCGCCCTCTCGGCCGCAGCGAAGTTATGCAGCGCAGCTGCCAGCAGGCTGATTTCGCGGGTTTCCTTCACGGTCCTGCCCAGCGCGCCGGGGGCAACTGGGGCAATGATGACGCTGCTGGTGCGACGCAGCTTGGCCTGACGCACATCGATGGTGAGCTTAAATTCCGCTTGCATACCATTGGCGAGCACGCGTTCAGCGAATGTATCGAGCGGCGTAATCTTGGCAAACAGCGCCGCCAGCTGGTGCTGACTGCGCTGTTGCTGGTTCAGGCTGATGCGCAGCCGGCCAATGTGTTCTGCCGATGAGCCGGTCAGCCAAGCGGGTAACTGGCTGGCAATCAGTGCATCAACGCAATCCTGGCGAAACAATCCTGCTGTCATGGGGCAATCCTGTCCTTGATGAGAAGGCCCTAAGCAGACCATCCCACAAGCCAGCATCGGCATTACTTAAAGCAATGGTGCTTTGCAAAGTTCGCTCAGGCTCACGGCGCGTCGAGCGCCTCGAGGGCCTTGCCATGGACTGCCCGTAGGTACCCTCTAACGTCAGGGCAACGGCACTAGCTATGTCTGCACTACCCCGTTTCAGGCACTCATTTCCCCACTCGCGGCTCGAACAGGGTCACCGCACGCGCATCTACCGCCTTGGGCAGCAGGCCTTCACGCAAGAAAGCATCGGCAATGCGCTGTTGCTCAACCAGGTTATCCGCCTGTACCGGCTGCACCTCATAGCTGCGCCGGGCATTGGCCTGCTGCACCGTAGCGCTGTCCAGGTTGCCCCACAGCGGGCCAAGTACACGGGCTGCGGCCGCGGGGTTGGCCTTGGTCCAGGCGCCGATGTCGCGCAGCGCGCTGTAGACTTGCTCCAGCACTTGAGGATGCGCCTTGGCATAGTCACTGCCAGCCAGGTAGTAGCGCTGATAGCTGGCAAGCCCTGTGCCGTCGGCGAGGATTCGCGCATTTTGCTGGCGCTGGGCGCTGGCGACATACGGGTCCCAGGTGACCCAGGCATCGACCTTGCCGTTCTCGAATGCGGCGCGGCCATCGGCGGGGATCAGGTAGGCCGGATTGATATCTTTGAAGGTCAAGCCTGCCTTGGCCAGAGCCTGGATCAGCAGGTAGTGGCTGCCCGCCGCCTTGGTCACGGCCACGCGCTTGCCCTTGAGGTCGGCGAGGGTCTTGAGCGGAGAATCAGCAGGCACCAGGATCGCCTGGGCACTGGGTGAAGGCGTTTCTCGAGCGAAGTAAGTCAAGCGCGCGCCCGCGGCCTGGGTGAACACTGGGACCGTGTCGGCGACGTCTGCCGACAGGTCGACATTGCCCAGGTTCAGCGCTTCAAGTAACGGCAGGCCACTGGGGAATTCATGCCAACTAACCCGAATACCCTCGGCCTGTAAACGCTGCTCGAGGGTGCCACGGGCTTTGAGCAGGGTGAGCAAGGTCGAGGATTTCTGATAACCGATGCGCAGGGTCTGTTCGGCGTTGGCGATACCCGGCAGCAAGCCGCCGAGCACTAGCCCAACGGCCAGATGGCGCAAGTGTTTGAATGCAAGCATGAGCTGTTCTCCCGATCAATGTTGCGCCGCAACCGCCTCGGCGTTCGGCACGCTGAAGTCTTTGGCGAAGGTGGGTGACACATCCAGGCGCTGAGTCATCAGCCCATGGGCGTGATAGAAGTCGGCGGTTTCCTGCTGCTCGGCGATGGTCTTGGCGTCGATAGCCTGCCAGCGTAACTGGCGTCGTTCGAACTGCAGGCGAGCGGCGTCCTCAGGGAAGCCGATGATCTTGGCCAGGGTGTGCGAATAGCTGTCCAGGTGCTGATACGCCCACACCTGAGCGCCAGCCAGCCGTTTGAGGTAGTCCTGCAAAGCCGCATGGCGAGCTGGGTCGTGCAGCGCCTTATCGGTCACGGCGAGAAAACTGTTGCCGGTGGACAGGCCACGGCCATCGACCAGCACCCGACCCTGGCCACTCAACTCAGCCAGTGCGGTATAGGGCTCCCAGGTCGACCAGGCGTCGACCGAGCCATTGGCCAATGCGATCTTGGCGTCGACTGGGCCAAGGAAGCGCAACTCAACGTCCTTTTCACTCAGGCCGGCCTTGTCCAAAGCCTTGAGTGCCAGGTGATGACCGATCGAGCCGCGGCCGGTAGCGATGCGCTTGCCTTTGAGATCAGCTGCAGACTGTAGAGGCGCATCCGGACGCACCAACAGCGCCGTGCCATAGGGGTTGGATTTGTCCACCGCAACCGCTTTGACCGGCGCTCCGGAGGCCAGTACGAACAACAGCGGCGCATCGCCGATGATGCCGGCATCGATGGCGCCAGCATTCAGTGCTTCGGCCAACGGCGCGGCGGCGGGGAACTCGGCCCAGTGGATGTCGTAGGGCAAGTCGCGCAGGGCATCGGCAGCTTCGAGCTGAGCGCGCATGTTGCCCTTCTGATCGCCAATGCGCAGGGTCAGGCGGTCGGCGGCGAGCGCCTGGGTAGCCGCCAGCAAAGCGGCGGCGAAAAGCAGAAAACGCGAGCGGATTGGCATGGTGCTCCTTAAGGGTTGTCCCTGGCCAGGTACTAGCTGTCTGGGACAGACTCTATAGAGCATTTCTTAATTAATTAAATTGATTTTAGGAATAACCTAATATGCATTTTGACAAGAAAGGCCAAGCAACCCCGTTCGAGCCAGCTCATGCCCCTGGAGCGCCGTGACGGCCGGAGGAGCGCTTCTAACGCACGTACCGAGGGATAAACCGCTGATGACCAAAACCGGCTATTAGCAACATTTCGACGCATAAAACTGGAACATTGCCGCCAATATTCTGTAAAATTTCCGCCTGGCGTGTGCTGCGTGCGCCCGGGAGCCATCCCGAATACGGAGAACATTCATTTGTTTTCCGAGAGTCCGTCCATGTTGCACGCAGCTGTCCAATGTCTATGGCGTTTGCCGTTCCCGCTTTTTTTAGCCGGGTTGCGCACGCCCCTTCCCTTCTTCTCGCCTACCGCCGCACTGGTTCGGGTCAAACCCTACCGGCGCTTTGCTGTGCTCGCTAGTTGGCCAACCGCAGCGGCATCGAGGGCGAATCCATGAACGAGGACCTTCCCATGAACGTTTCCCTACCTAGCGCGGAGCGCCGGCCCTTGCTGCAGCGCTTGCTGGCCAGCGAGGCTGCTGGTGGCGTGCTGCTGATGCTCGCTGCCGCCCTGGCCATCGTCATCGCCAACAGCCCCTGGGCCAGCGCCTATCAACACCTGCTGCATCTACCGGTAGGCCCGACCTTCACTGACAAGCTCGGCCCGATGACCGTGCACCACTGGATCAACGATGGCCTGATGGCGATTTTCTTCCTGATGGTAGGCCTGGAGATCAAGCGCGAGATGGTCGACGGCCGCCTGGCGACCTGGGAGCAACGCCGTCTGCCGGCGCTGCCAGCGCTAATGGGCATGGCCGTACCCGCGCTGATCTACCTCAAGGTTTCAGCGGTCGAACCGGGCCTGGCCAGCGGTTGGGCGATCCCCGCCGCCACCGACATCGCCTTCGCCGTCGGCGCCCTGGCCCTGCTCGGCAAGCACGCGCCGCTGTCATTGAAGGTGATGCTGGTGTCAGTGGCGATCATCGATGACATGGGCGCGGTGGCGATCATCGCCTTGTTCTACACCTCATCGATCGACCTGCTCGCCTTGGGCGCTGCAGCGGGCATCGTTGCCCTGCTACTTGGCCTTAACCGCATGCGCGTGGTGACGCTGTGGCCTTACCTGATCGGCGTTGCGGCGCTGTGGTACTTCACCTTGCTGTCCGGTGTCCACGCGACCATTGCCGGCGTCGTCGGCGCCCTGCTGATTCCGTACAGCGCAGGCACCAGCGACAGCCCGCTGCTCAAGCTTGAGCATGCCATCGCGCCCTGGGTAGGGTTCCTGATCGTGCCGGTATTCGGCTTTGCCAACGCCGGTGTTTCGTTCGCCAACCTGAGCTGGAGCGATGCGCTGGCGCCACTGCCACTGGCGATCGCCCTTGGCCTGTTGCTGGGCAAGCAGTTGGGCGTGTTCGCAGGGGTGCTGCTGGCAGTGAAAACCGGCTTGGCCTCTAAACCGCAGGGCGCCAGCTGGCTGCAGATCTACGGGGTGGCAATGCTCTGCGGAATCGGCTTTACCATGAGCCTGTTCATTGGCGAACTGGCGTTTCCAGGGCAGCCGGAGCTGATCGATCAGGCCAAGATCGGGATTCTGCTGGGGTCGTTGCTGTCGGCGGTGATTGCTTGCGTGATCTTGCGCTGGGCGCCGAAGACAACCGAGTAAGTGGTCTCTCACACGATAAAAAAACCGGGCCTTGATGGCCCGGTTTTGCTTTCGACTCGCTCCTTGCGCCTACCGTACGCCAGTGCTGGTAAGCGCAGCCTGAACCGCCCGCGGGCTACCTTGCTCAAGCAAGGTGCGCGGTAGCCTGAAGCCTTTGAACGGCTGCTGGGTGATCGGGTTGAATGCTTTCTCCGAACTCAGTTGATAACGCATCATGCCGTCTCCTGTACGGAAGCTCAGGTCGACACTGGTCGCCGTACGCCCATTGAGGGCGCCCCGACTGAGCAAGCGGAACATCGACCAGGGCCCGCGATACTCGAGACTGCTGCTGTTGCCATTGAGCTTGAGCAAGGTCAGGTTGCTACGCACCTGCGGGTTCAAGGTATTGGGCCAGATCACCCCGGTGATCAAGCTGGGTCCATGGGTGTAGGAAATCAGCTGGCCATCCAGGTCAAGCACACTGGTACGCTGGTTCGCACTGAGCCCCAAGGGTTCGATGCTGAACTGCACACTCAGATTGCCTCGGTGATCGAAAAAGGTTTCGCGGATTCGATCTGCTATCTCTAACTGTTCGATGACATCGGTGCGTATCAGGTAGCTGCCACGATTGTCGGCATAAAGTGCATCGAGGTTGTCCTTCAGAAACACCTTAAGGTATTGATCCTGGAACTGCTGCAGGCGCCCCTTGGGCCCAAAGAAGGCCTCGAAATCATCCAACGCCGCATCGGGGGCTCGCGTAAGGAATGGATAACGCCCCGCGAGCCGCTGCTGGAAGAAGCTGTAGACATCAGCATCCCAACGCCGCTCCAGCTCTCGCAAAGCTTCGATTACCAACACTTGGGCAGTTTGCTCGGCAACCTTTTTAACCTGCTGGCGGATGGGCTCAGGCAGGCCGGTAGAGACCCGCTGCAGGGTTGCAATCGGATCAGGCCCCTTCATCGAAAAGCGCTGCAGCACCACCTGCAAGGCAGCCTTGCCTCGATCGGGGCTATCTTGCACGGCCTTGGCGTAGTCATAGAGCGCGATGATAGCGCTGAGGGTTTCGTCGTAATAACTTGGCCGCTCACCCTTCGCCTCGAGCATTTCATTCAAGCCGGTGAACGCCCTGCGTATTCCTCCGGCCTGTTGTTGGGCAGGCTCCACGCCTCCCGCCAGCGCCGTGACAGCCTCTGCTTGCTTGGACTGTGCGGCGGCCAACGAATCGATGGTGGTGTTGTCGCGCACCGTCTCCAACAAGCGGCGCAGCGGCGCTGCTGGTCCTGTGATGTGGTCGAGGACCGAAACCCCATGGCTCAAGTCGTGAAAGTCCGTCACCGCAAACTCATTCAACGCCCGTCGCCAACTGTCGATGTAGTCAGCGCGGTACAGGCTGCTGATCTTCTCAGTCAGTGCAGCGCGGTCAGCCGCGGAGTAGTCCAGTTGACGCCGCTCACCCAGGGCCCACTGGTCGATCATGGCCATGTCTGTAATGTGCTCGCTGTGCGGTTCGAAATAGTCCCTGAAACCCTTAGCCGTCAGCAATGGCGCCAGCAGGATGCGGTCGCTCGTTGTCACGTTTTCTGAGGTTGGCTGATAGACGACGTCGAACGCAGGCCCTATCTGATGGCGCAAATCCAAGCCTGTATGCAACTGATCTTGAGCCTGCCGCTTAAGGCTTGCATAGACACGCTGCGCCAGCGGGACTTTACCCAGTATCTGCTGGACTTCACTGATTCGCTGCCGGAACTGCGGTAGATCGGTGTCGGCGTAGGCCAAGGCGTACTGCAGGTGACGCATAAGGTCACGCTGTAGCTGCCCCTGCCCAGGGTAAGCAGATTGCCATTGGTGCGCCATCCAATCTTCTACCCACTTCGCTCGCCGGTTCTGCCGGTCCTCGATCATCCGATAGACCCTGAGCGCCGCCATCTGTTGCTCGCTACCCTCGTCGGCGGCATTCATCGCGTCGACGACTCCACTGGCAAGGGCCGGCAGGAAACGCCGCGACAGTAGCGTCAGGTAGGCCTGATCGACCATCGGACCAATTGCACGGCCCTGGTAGAGGCCAAAGTCGGCCACCACCGGCCACGCAGCGCGATAGTCGCCAAACACCGAAACGGCCTCTCGAATCTGATCCAAAGGCACCAGCAGGTTGCGCCCGGTAGGATCCAGGCGCTGATCGACTTCACCCTCGCTGAACGCCTGACTCTTGGCCAGCACGCTGATCGCTTGTTCCCGGTTGTGATCAAAGTAGCGATGCCAGCTTGTCCCAAGCACGGCAAAGGCCAGCACACCAACGCCCGAACTGAGCCACAACAGACGGCGTTTGTCGCGAGCGACTTTGACGTTGTCACCCGCCAATCCCGCTTCGGGAAATATCGCCCGCTTGAACACATGCTGGGCAAAATAGACCAGGGCTTTGCCTTGCGGCTTGCCATCGCTCAGCGGTGGCAGAACCTTGTAGGGTTGCGCCGCTTCGCGGACAAACGCGTTGTTCATCTCTCCCTGCTGAAACACCGAAGACAAGTACAGTCCGCGCACCAGCGCCGGCGTCGTGAAGCGATCGCTGGCCAATGCGTGTTGAAGGAACGTCATCAATGCCGGGCGCAGCCCCATCAACTGCCCCTGCAACGAAACCAGCCGCTGGCGCTGCTCAGCGCTGCTCAAGCCGCTCATGCTATCGATCACCATTTCCTGGGCGATCTCGATCAACTGATCGTAATGGGCGATTAGCTCATCCAGCCACGCGTCGAATGAACGAATGGCATCGAGCTTGAAGCTGAATCCAAGCATGTGCTCTCGCTGAGACTGGCTCATGCGCGCAAACAGCTGATCGAAACCGTCAAGCAGATCGAACTTGCTCAGCACCACGTACAAAGGCAAACGTGAGCCCAGCTGACGGCTCACCTCATACAGCCGGGTATGCAGCACATCAGCCAAGGCCATGCGCTGCTCGGGCGTCGAACGCAACAACGATGCCAGATCGACCACAAGCACCAGACCATTCAAGGCTCTACGGCTGCGCTTGCGCGCCAGCCAATCCAGCAGGTGCAGCCAGAGCTTGGCCTGAGTACCCACAGGCAGGACGGGTGACGGCTTGCCGTCAGCGTCAGGCACAAGGTCCTCAAGTGACTGCTGGGTAATCAGTTCGCCAGGAGGATCGATGATCACTGCCTCATTGCTGATCCACCAGTCCACCGGGTAGGCGAGATCGTCATCCTGGCGACTGAGCGCCTGTGCCTTGCTGATACGGGTCAGAGAGAAATGCTGATCGGAACGAGTGATGAAGCTGGTCTTGCCAGCGTTTTGCTCACCGACAACCAGATACCAGGGCAACTGATAGAGCCCACGACGACCGCCGGCATTGTCCAGATAGCTTGCCAGCCCTCGTTCGAGCGCTCGCTCCTGTGCGTGCACGAACGGCAGGCTCGGATCTGCCTCGACAGCGGCCTCCTGCTGACGCTGTGCTTGGAGCCGACGCAGGCGCGCAACCAGCACCAGTGACGCGCACAGCAAAGGCACCAGTACCACCAGCAAACTGGCGATACTGCGGTGCGCCAGACTGGCCAGGGGCTGCTGCCCACGCCAAGTCCACTGCGGGCCAAGCCACCAGATGGCGACCAGCAACAACACCCCAGCCGCTGCGAGCAGCAGCGGCATGGCCAGCCCTGCGCGGGTGGCCAGCGGCAAGCCCAAACGTTTCAGATGTCTCCAATATGTGCTCATCGGGGACTGCTACTCCTTGTCCTGGTCAATCAGTGATGACGTGCCTGCGTAGTGCTTGAGCTGTTGATAAACCTGCGGCTCCCACATCTGGGCGGTGGTGGCCTGCATGGTTCGGGCAACACTGGCGCACAGGTCGTGAGCCAGCCAAGACACGCCACGGGTACCGAGCAGATCGGCAGCGATCAGCGTGGTATGGCAGCGCTCGCGCGGCGAGCTGTGCTGTGTTTGCAGGGCCTGTAGGCGCAACAACACCGCTTCCACCCCTTCAACTTCCATCTGCTCGACCAACGCTTCGCGCAGCCCAAGAAATTCTTGCGAGCCTGCGCCCTGGGCAGGCGATGCTTCTGCGCCCTTGAGCCATGCCAGGCATTGCTCATCGACAAACGCCACGCCATCGCTGAAACACAGCTGTTGCACGGCGGGTAGGCGACGGACGAAGCGCGCCGTTGCGCAGCGGATCGCTTCGGCGACTTCAGCCATGGCCAAACGCGATGCGATGCTTGCAGCGAGGAAACTGCCGCGAATCCAATACGGCGAAGCAGTGACGCTTTTCTCCACTCGCAGCAACAGGGCCGGATCAATAGCGGTACTCGACAGCGCCTCCTCGTATCCGCTGACGATGTCTGTCGGGACCGACATCAGTTCGGTGCGATGATCCTGCCTGGCGCCCGGCGCAGCCTGGATGTGCGCCCACAAGCCAAACCTTCGCAGTTGATAGCCGGTCGGGTCGTACAGGTCTTGCTGATTGATGAACTCGGCCATGCTCAGCACCGCGCGCCGGGTTTCGCGCTCGTTGCCGAGCGACGCGGTGGTCTTGGCCGGGAGGAATGCTTCAACGAGCGGGGTAGCATTGCGAGCGGGTGAAACAGGCTTGCCAGCAGGTTCGTTGCCGACTCCAATGACAGACTCGCTGTGCATTACCAGCAAGCGCTCAAGCGCCTGCAACGCCGGCAGATCAAGCTGCGCCGAGCTCGCCTGTTGCAACAAGGAGGCAATCGCCTTCTGCGCCGTTTCGGCACAGGCCGGTGTATAGCTAAAGCGGTCGAGCTGAGGCAGCGCTTCGGTCAGTCGCTTGACCTGCACACCAACCAATTTGCGCTTGCCCAGAAATCCCGTCGGGCCGGGCTTGGGATGGGCGGTTTCCCAATAGTGTTCAACCATGCCCGCCAGCAACTGCAGCGTGTGGCACCAGTGCTCCCAACAGCGCTTGCGCAACCACACGACACTCAGATGGCCGACGATGCGCAAATGCTTGCAGTGGCTACTGAGGTACTGGCGGGAAGCTTCTTCGATGAATGGCCAATCGATAGCACCTTCATGCAATCCGCCAAGCTTGACCATCTCCTGATCGATCGCCTGGTAGGTCTCATCCTCGATATCGAACAGACCTGCGGCAAGCTTGGGATCAATGGGCGCCAGCAGCCTGGCGATGTCATCGCTCGACACCCTGGCTACCAACGACATGCTTGGCGCGCCTGATCAATCAAAGGGTCTAGCCCTTGAGCATCGAAACTCAGCCCATCGAGCGCCGGATGGTCGCTGACGATGTGGATCCGCTTGGCGCCGATCAACGCCTTGATCTGCTCAATAGCCGGTAGACCCCGGCCAGCATCCAACACTTGGCCGTTTTCCATGACTTGCCAGGGCTGCGCATTGGTCGCCCGATGCTCGGTGCGCAGCTGCAGTACCACTCGGCTGCCCTCAACAGGTCGCGCGGTGATCAACTGCAATCTGGAGATGTTCTGCACGCAACTGATCGCAAGGTAAGGCCGCGGCTCGACCGCGGCGATCGCAGGCGCCGAAATCACCAGTCGCGCCTGCCCCGCTTGCCCCTCACGCTGCACGCTCATGCGAAACGCCAGGTCGTCCGGCATTCGCTGGGCCTCGTTGGTCATGACCCGAGCAACGCTAGGAGCGCTCAGCTCCGGTGCTGACCACGTGGCTTTTACCCGCGGCACCCGCGAAGGGGTTCCGGCCGCCTCATCAAAACAGGCCAAACGCTCGACATTGGAAACAATCCGCGTGCAATCGCGCACAGGCTCGGCGAACACTTGCCCCAAGCCGAGCAACAATAAAACACCCATTCCATAAGTGCATTGTTTGTTCACCGCAGCTCTACTCCACTCTCATACACCCATACGGTCGCACACTTCCAAAGCATTTACCTGAAGAGCAATGCGCCGCGTAAAAAGCTAGAAAACTCGACAAGCGCAGAGCTTAGAGCAGATTCAGGCCAGGTCACAAACAAATATTTCTTTACACTTTTAAACTCGACCAAGGCACTTTCACCCATGCATCGTTTAAATGCAAAGCAAATGCACAAATAAACAATAAGTACAATTTCAACACCAACTGTACGAATAAACCTACAAAAATAACCCTAACGGGAAGCAATGTAAGAAACATCCTACAAACTTAACAGGGAGTTAATGTAGCGCATGGCTAAAAGCTCAAGTTCCGTCGCCCCCAAGGAACGTATCAACATCAAATACGTACCTGCCACCGGCGACCAGCAGGCCGAAATAGAACTGCCCCACAAGATGCTGGTCTTGGGCGATTTCGGCCTGATCGATACACGCACCCTGGAAGATCGCCAGCTCATGCGCATCGACAAGCACAGCTTCAACAGCGTACTGAGCGAGGCTGCTGTGAGCTTGAGCATGGCCGTGCCTTCGAGCCTCAGCGCAGCCCCCGATGCTGAACTGGCAGTGCGCCTGCAATTCAACTCGATCAACGACTTCGGCCCAGACCAGATCGCCCGCCAAGTACCTGAACTGAACAAGCTGCTCGAGTTGCGCGAAGCCCTGGTGGCCCTGAAAGGCCCGCTGGGCAACGTCCCCGCCTTTCGCAAGCACTTGCAACAGCTGCTCACTGACGAGCAGGCACGCAAGCAGCTTGCCCATGAGCTGGATCTGGTGATCGAAGCCACCGAACAAGACTGAAGCAGCCAAGACCTGAGCATCAGGTCAATGAAGCACTGACAACGGAGCGTCACCATGCCCAGCCAAAATACCCAGACCCTCACCTCTGACGTTGCTGACCAGACAACCGGCAACCAGACCTTGCTCGACCAGATCATGGCCGAAACCCTGCTCACTCCCAGTCAAGAAGGCTATCAAGTCGCGAAGCAAGGCGTCGCTGCATTCATATCCAACATCCTCAAAAGCGATGAGCCTGATCAACTGATCAACAAGCATCGCGTGGACCAGATGATTGCTGAGGTCGACCGAGTCCTTAGCAAACAAATGGACGCCATCCTGCATCAACCCGAGTTCCAGCAACTTGAATCGGCTTGGCGCGGTTTGAAACTACTGGTGGACCGCACCGACTTTCGCGAAAACATAAAACTCGAAGTGCTCCACGTCAGCAAAGCCGAACTCCTCGATGACTTCGACAATGCCGGCGACATTACCAGCAGCGGGCTCTACAAACATGTCTATACCGCAGGTTTTGGCCAGTTTGGTGGCGAGCCGGTGGCGGCCATGGTCGGCAATTACAACTTCGGCCCCTCCTCGCCCGATATAAAACTATTAAGTTATGTTGCTTCGGTAGGTGCAATGTCCCATGCGCCGTTCATTACCGCACCCGCCCCTGAGTTCTTCAACTTGAGCAGTTTCGAAGATTTGCCCAACCTCAAGGAGGTCAAAGACATTTTCGAGGGGCCGCGATTCGCTAAATGGCGATCGTTCCGTGACAGCGAAGACGCCCGCCATGTCGGCATGATGTTGCCGCGCTTCATGCTGCGCTCGGTCTACGACCGCCATGAGCAGCCCATCAGCAGCTTCAGCTATGACGAGACCATCAACGGTCAGCATGACAATTATCTGTGGGGCAACGCCGCCTTCCTGATGGCCAGCTGCATCAACGACAGCTTCGCTCGCTACCGCTGGTGCCCGAACATCATCGGCCCACAATCCGGAGGCGCCGTCGAGGACCTGCCCGTGCATCTGTACGAGTCCTTGGGCCAACTGCAGGCGAAGATACCGACCGAAGTGTTGATCTCTGATCGCAAGGAGTTCGAGCTGGCCGAAGAAGGCTTCGTTGCCCTGACCATGCGCAAGGACAGTGACAACGCGGCGTTTTTCTCGGCCAACTCGGTACAAAAGCCCAAGGCGTTCCCCAAGACGCCAGAAGGCCAGCAGGCGCAAACCAACTACAAGCTCGGTACCCAACTGCCGTACCTGTTCATCGTCAACCGACTGGCCCACTACATCAAAGTGCTCCAGCGTGAACAGATCGGCAGCTGGAAGGAACGCGCCGACTTGGAAGGCGAGCTCAACAAGTGGATCAAGCAGTATGTCGCCGACCAAGAAAACCCCTCGGCCGACGTACGTAGCCGTCGACCACTGCGCGCCGCCAAAGTAGAAGTCTCGGAAGTCGCCGGTGATCCGGGCTGGTACCAGGTATCCCTGGCTGTGCGACCACACTTCAAGTACATGGGAGCGAACTTCGAGATCTCCCTGGTCGGTCGGCTCGATAACGAATGAGCAGCCTGTTCGATCGCCTGGCTGCAGATAACCCACCCAGTCGACAGCAATGCCGCCATGAGCAGGCAGGCCAGATATTCGAGGTCATCAAGCGCCACCTCGAGACACTGCTCAATACTCGTCAGGGCTGTTCGCAAAGCAGCCCTGACCTGGGCCTGCGCGACTTCAACGGCCACGACCTGAGGAGCGGTGATTTGCTGGCTCAAGTGAGTGCCGACATCCGTCGCACCATTGGACGCTATGAACCGCGCATCCGCATTCGCACCTTGCATGGCGTACCGGACACCAACACCCCGCTGGAGCTGCACTTTCGCCTCGATTGCCAGGTGCGGGTAAACAACCGTGCCGAGCAGTTGCAGATCGAGTTGCTGGTCAACGGCCAAAATCGCTACACCCGGGTGAGGTAACCCATGCCATTGAAACAACGCTTTAGCGAAGAGCTGCGTTATTTACGCGAGCTGGGTGCCGATTTTGCTCGGGACAACCCGCAGCTCGCGCAGTATCTAGGTAAAGAAAGTAGCGACCCAGATGTCGAGCGACTGCTCGAAGGCTTTGCGTTTCTCACGGCAAAACTGCGCCTGAAACTTGACGATGACCTGCCCGAGCTGACCCATTCAATGCTGCAGATGCTATGGCCCAATTATCTAAGGCCGCTGCCCAGCGCGACGATAATCCAGTTCACCCCGCTGGAGCAGTCTTTGAGTGAGTCACAACGCGTGGCCAAGGGCTCACGGCTGTTTTCCCGCCCTGTGGACGGCATCGCTTGCGAGTATCGAACCTGTACCGAGGTGACACTTCATCCTTTTGAGGTCCACCAGGCCAGTGCCACACAGACACTCGACAACTGCAGCGTTGCCATTGAGCTGAACACCTTGGTTGAGCGCCCGCTGAACACTCTGGCCTGCCACAGCTTGGACTTCCACCTCAGTGGCGATCATGGCAGCGCTCAAACGCTGTACCTGTGGCTATCGCAATACCTGAAAAACATCAGCGTGATCATCAACGGTGAAGTGCGCAGGCTACCGGCTTGCACCGTCAGCTTTCCCGGGTTTAGCCCGGAAGATGCCTTGCTGCCTTATCCGCGCAACGTCTTCGACGGCTACCGGATTGTGCAGGAGTACTTTGTCTTCCCGCAGCGCTTCCACTTCTTCAGCTTGACTGGCCTCACCCAACTGTGGCCGAACCAGGACAGCCGCAGGGTGCGCATCGAATTTCACTTCACCCGGCCATTGCCCAGCTCGATGCGTATAAGCAAAGCTGACTTCAGCTTGTTCTGCACGCCGGCCATCAACCTGTTCGAGCACAGCGCCGAACCCATCGACCTGTCTGGCCAGGCCGAGCAGGTGCGGCTGACGCCCAGTGGTCAGCGCCCGAAGGCCTACGAGATCTTCAGCGTCGACCGCGTGGCCAGCTGGCGAGTAACCGCAGATGGCAGCCGAGGTGAGCAGCTACGCGTGTTCCAACCCTTTGAATCGTTCGCCCATGAAATCGAACACGCCCAGGGACGCACCGCGCTGTATTACCGCTGCCGGGTCGAAGAGTCGTTGCGCGGCGACGGGCTGGTGCACCGCATGGCGTTCGTCCGCGCTGACGAAAGCCTGTATGTCGGGCAATTGGAAACCGCCTCGGTCGACCTGACCTGTACCAATCGGGATTTACCCTTGGCATTGGGCATTGGCGACATCAGTGTCACCACCGAGGCCACTCCACCGCTGGCCAGCTACCGCAACATCTGCCGACCGACCCGGCCGTACCGACCGATACTGGATGGCCAGCTGCAATGGACATTGATCTCCAACCTGTCGCTCAATTATCTCTCGCTGCTCTCGGCCGAACCGCTCAAGGCGGTGCTCGGTGCCTACGACTTCGCCGCCCTGCATGACATTCAGCAGGCACGCGCCACGCGCAAGCGCCTCGATGGCATTGGCCAAGCCAAGACCGAACCGTTGGACTGGCTGATCAAGGGCCTGCCCGTTCGCGGCTTGCGCACACACTTGCAACTCGATCAGGACGCCTTTCGCTGCGAAGGCGACCTGTACCTGTTCGGCTGCGTGCTGTCGCACTTCTTTGCCCTCTACGCCAGCATCAATTCCTTCCATCAACTGGAAGTGATCAACACCACCAACAACGAGCACTACACATGGCCCTTGCTGACCGGCAGACAACCGCTGATCTAGCCGACACGCTGCTCGCCGAAGCTCATCTGCACAATTTCTTCCAATTGCTGGAGAGGCTGCATGGCTTGCACGATGATGACCTTGAACCACATAGGCCAGCAGACGCTACGCAGCCGCGGCTACGCCTTGGCAGCGACCCTCGCCTGACCTTTCCGGTGGCCGACGTGCTGGAGGCGCAGCGCCTGCCTCAGCGGGCAGAAAACGATGACCGCTACCGGGTCTGCACCACCTTCCTGGGACTGCACGGTACAGACTCACCACTGCCCAGCTACTACCTGGATCAGCTCGCTTACGAGCATGCCCAGGGCAAAGGCGTGCGCCCGGCATTCTTCGATTTCTTCAATCACTATTTGCTCAGCCTGCTCCACCGGATCTGGCGCAAATACCGCTATTACATCCGCTTCCAGACCCAAGCCAGCGACCACTTTTCTGCCTATATCTACGCCTTGATCGGCCTGGGTAACGAGCAACTGCGGGTTGATACGGCATTGCCCTGGAGCCGTCTGCTCAGCTTTGCCGGGGTGATTGCCAGCCGCAGCCGCGCCCCCGGCACGGTGGCCGGGATCATCGCCCACTGCTTTGATCTGCGGCAGGTGCAGATCCGCGAATTTGAAAAGCGCTCGGTGTCATTCGATGTCCGCCAGAGGGTCAGTCTTGGCCTGACCAATGGTCAGTTGGGCAGCGCCTTCATTGTCGGTGATCGCAGCCGAACCCGCAGCAGCAAGTTCGCCATCCTGATTGGTGATCTTGACCAAGCCCAACTACGCGCTTTCCTGCCCAGCGGTATCAATTTTGGGCGCTTGCGAGCGCTGATTGATTTCCTCCTGCGTGACGGCCTGGCCTATGACCTGGAGCTGCGTCTCAAACAGCAGCAACTGCCACCGTTCAACTTGAGCCGCACGCAAGGCAGCCATCTGGGCTGGACCAGTTTTATCGATGATCGGCACGGCGCGACCAGCCCCAAGGTACTCATCAGGGTGCGCTCATGAAAGTGACCCTGACTATCAGCAATCCCGATCAACTGCAGCATGGCGTCACCGTCAGCCATCAATTCGACAACCGCGGCGGCACGCTCGGCAGCCTCGGCGCCGACTGGCTGTTGATCGATCGCGAGCGGCGCATTCTGCCCATCCATTGCGAGATTCGTTGGCGAGAGAAGAGCTTTTGCGCCATCGATCGCTGCGGCCAGACCTTCCTCAATGACAACCAGCTGAGCCTTGCAGGCACGGCTGCGGTGCGCCTGCAGGAAGGCGATTGCCTGCGTATCGGCGCCTATCGCCTGTTGGTCCACTACCACAGCGACCAGCCCAACCAGCAAGTTAGGCGCGGCGCCCTGGAAGAGCTGTTCGAGCCGGGCGAGCGCCTATTGGATGCCCTGGTGAACGATCTGCCGGCCGGCACCCTGGACCTGGAGCCAGCTACCCCCTCCTACCCCGCCGTGCTCGACATCTGCCAGGCGTTCAAAGCTGATAGTGGCTGCGACCCCCTACTGGCACTGGATGCGCCATCTACTTTGCACCCAGCTGGAGACACCACCATGCCCAATATCCGCCCAGGGGAAAAGCTGTGAAACTGCGTCCCCTGATAATCGCTGCACTGTTTCTACCCCTGCCGGGCTGCACGGTCTTGGGCAAGGTTGGCCAGGTATTGATGGACCCCAGCATACCGGTGGGCGCTGCGAGTGATCAGCCAACCCAGGTTGCTTTCAGCCTGTATGCCAGCCCCACCCTCAATGGCAACCCACGAAGCCTTGATGCCCCGGTTGCCGATGCAGTGCTGGAGCCAAGCCCCTATGCAGTCAGCCTCACAGCTGGCAACCCACAGGTCTTGACTGAAAAGGTCGAAGTACTGCTGGCGTATCTGCAAGAGCAATTTCCAGCCGTGTCTCCTATAGAGCAGGAACAGGAACAGCCAACCCTGACGCGCTCGTCCATGGAGGACAGCAGCCCAGGCACTTATGACGATCCGGAAGTGCACCTGAGCCTGGCGCAGCCGCAGATGGTATCGGCTGAGCAGATCGCCACGCCTATCGCTATCAAGATCTTCCAGCTGCGGGACGACTCACTGCTGCATAACACCGTCTACTCGGGCCTGGAACAAGAACCGGCCAAGGCCCTGCGCAGCACTTACATACGTGACGATGACTATCTCCTGACGCCTGGTCAGTTCAAGTTCGTGCCCTTCGAAGCGATCGATGCCGACACCCGCTTCATTGCCGTAATTGCTAACTACAGCAACCAACAGGACGCCACCTGGAAGCAGGTCCTGCGCGTCCAGCCGCGTGGTCGCAAGGTGGTGTTCGCCGTGCAGATCAACGACTCACAGATCCTGCTCAAGGAAGAAAGCTGATGCTCACCTGGCTGTTGTCCCCCTGCACCTACCCTTCTGATTCGGAGCGCCCATGAGCTCACGCAACCCTGTCGTCTGGCGCGAGGGCTTGTTCGTCAAGCCGCAACACTTTCAGCAGTTGGCGAGGGCCAGCGAAGCCGCCGTTCACCAGCGCCTGAGCAGCCTCAATAGCTCGTTCTATGGGTTCAGCGAATTGCAGCTGAATCAGGAGTACTTATGCTTTGGCAAAATCGCCATTACTCGCGCTCGAGGCGTCATGCCCGACGGCACGGTGTTCGACATCCCCGGCGACTTGCCGCCTCCTGCACCGCTGGAAATCATCGACAACCTCACGCACCAGAAAGACGTGTACCTGTGCCTGCCACTGCGCAGCGACGGCGGCCGTGAAGTACGCTGGCCAGACAGTAGCGCCAACTATCGCTACATCGCCAACACCGAAGATATCAAAGATACCCATACCGACGACGGCGACATCGCGGCTGTGGATCTGGCAGTGCTCAACCTGCAACTCAAACGAGACAGTGAAGACGCCAGCGCCTACACCCGCCTAGCCCTAGGGCGCATTCTGGAGCGTCGCCCCGACGGCAGCCTGGTGCTGGACGAAAGCGTCTACCCCACCTGCATCTCTGTGCAAGCGGTGCCCTCTCTCAAACGTTTTCTCGATGAAGTCTGCAATACCCTGCGCGAGCGCGCTCGCAACCTTGCGACACGGATAGGTTCGTCAGGACAGTCGGGGGTGGCCGACATCAGTGACTTCAATCTGCTGCAAGCCATGAACCGCTGGTGGCCGTGCTTCCAGCATCTGGCGCGACAGCCGCATACCCACCCTGAGCAGTTATACCTGGCCATGAGCCAAGCCTGTGGCGAACTGGTGACCTTCACGGATGAGACTCGCTTGCCACAGGAGTATCCGGCTTATCAGCACAGCGCGTTGCACACTTCCTTCAAACCGCTGGAGGACGCCTTGCGGCGCACCTTGAGCATTGTCCTGCAACCTCGGGCGGTGTCACTGCCGCTTGAGCAACGCCAATACGGTGTGTTGGTCGCAACCCTCGAAGACCGGCGCCTGCTGGACAGCGCGCAGTTCATCCTGGCGATACGCGCCAGCGTGCCAGCAGAGTCGCTGCGCCAGCAGTTCACGCAGAAAGCCAAGGTCACCTCACTTGAAGCGCTGACCGATCTGGTGCCGCTGCAATTGCCTGGTATTCCCTTGCTGCCGCTGCCGGTAGCCCCGCGCGAGCTGCCGTTCCATGCAGGCTTTAGTTACTTCGAACTCGATCGACGCAATCCGGCCTGGCAGGTGATGAACGACAGTAGCGGCTTTGGCTTGCACATCGCCGGCGAGTTCCCAGGGCTTGAGTTGCAGTTCTGGGCGATCAGGAGCGAATGACATGAGCGACAAGCACAATACCCCTGGCGCCATCGATACCGAGTTGCACGGGCTGCTCGAACAACCCCATAGCGCGGCATCGCGCAGTGAGGCCCCAGCCGACTACCCGGGCTACCCAGCTGACCCGCAATTTCAACTGCGCGGCGCCTTCAGCAACCTCATGATCGATGCGGCAATGCCCTTGTTTGGCTTGGCCATGCGCTTGCAGACACTGGACGATCATCAAGACATCAAGCAGTTGTACAAGGACGTCCACAACCAGATCACTAGCGTCTTGGCAGAGCTGCGCCAGCACAACTATGAGCCTGCGCACCTGCTGGCCTATTCCTACTCCTTGTGCCTGTACCTGGATGAAACCGTGATGAGCACCCCCTGGGGCAAGAACTCCAGCTGGAGCCAACAGCCGCTGCTGAGCGATTTTCACCAGGAAACCTGGGGCGGGGAAAAGTTCTTTACCGTGCTCTCGCGAATGATGCTCGAACCACAGCGCTATCAGCAGGTGCTGGAGTTCATGTACCTGTGCCTGTGCATGGGCTTGAAGGGCAAATACGCCATCCTGCCCAAGGGCGACGAGGCCTTGCAGAGCCTCATCGTCAAGCTACACCGGCAGATTCGCGAACTGCGAGGCCCGGTCCCGGAGTACTTGAGCGACCCACTGACCAATGTCGCGCCGCGTAACTTTCGGATGAACCGCCAATGGCCATGGTGGAGCCCACTGGTGATCAGCGCAGTCGCCCTTGCCGCCTTGTACGCCTTCTATAGCTACCGCCTGCATGTGATTACCACCGAGGTGCTGCAGTCGCTCAACGGCATCCTGCAGTGACCGGCAAGCACGGGATTGGAATTCAACGAATTAGCAAGGCCCATGCCTTGCTGACAAGCCCATCGACCCGCGATGGCCACGCCTGCCCCTGAGGGCAGCGTGCTTTTACATGGACACAGGAGTCTGCCATGCCAACACCCGCTTACATCAAGATCGAAGGCAAAACCCAGGGCAACATCACTGCTGGGGCCTTCACCTCCGACTCGGTCGGCAACGTCTTTGTCGAGGGTCATGAAGACGAGATCCTGGTACAGGAAATCAAGCACCAGGTGAGCGTCCCAACCGATCCGCAAAGTGGTCAACCTGCCGGCCAACGGGTGCACAAGCCTTTCACCTTCACCAGCGCGCTGAACAAAGCCACGCCGCTGATGTATGGCGCACTGGCCAGCGGAGAAATGCTGCCAACCGTCGAGATCAACTGGTACCGCACTTCAGTGGAGGGCAAACAGGAGCATTTCTTCACGACCAAGCTTGAGGACGCAACCATCGTCGACATCAACACCGTGCTACCGCACGTACAAAACATGAAGAACGAGAACTACACCCAACTGATCGAAGTATCCCTGTCCTATCGCAAAATCACCTGGACCCACGAAACCTCGGGGACCGAGGGTTCTGACGATTGGCGCAACCCTATCGCCTCCTGACAGCAGTGCTCCGGGCAGGGTCAGCCTGCCCGGGCATTTTCTTTCTCAGACCGCGCACAGGGACTTGTATGCCCCGCCAATCCAATCTTCGTTACAGCGTGCAACCCTTGGTCGGCGACGCCGCATTCGAGGTGGTCTCGTTCACCCTCGATGAAGCCTTGAGCACCCCGTTCAAGCTCAACCTGGAGCTAGTCAGCGCAGACGCCGACGTCGACTTCGCCCAGCTGCTCGACCAGCCTGTGCTGTTCACTATTTGGGACGGCCCACGCCCGGTGCGCTACGTGCACGGCCTGGTCAGCAGCTTCAGCCAAGGTGACAGCGGCTTCTCTCGCACCCGCTACCAGGCACTGGTCGAACCGCAGCTGGCCCGCGCCAGCCTGCGCTCGAACTGGCGGATCTTCCAGCAAAAGACCGTGCCGCAAATCCTTAAGCAGATGTTCCAGGCCCAGCGGCTGAGCAACGTCAGCCTGGTGGCCTGTTTCGACCATCAGGTTCGCGAATTCTGTGTCCAGGCCGGTGAAACCGACCTCGACTTCCTGTCCCGCCTGGCCGCCGAAGAAGGCTTTATCTACAGCTTCGAGCACAGCGCCACCGGCCATCAACTGATCATCACCGACCGCCTGCTGGAGATGGGCCTGATCAGCCGCAGCGTGATCAAGGCCGAAGACGACGATGAGGGCTTCGTCGATGACGTCGAAACGCCCGACGCCGACCCCATCGCCGTGCTCTACCAGCCCAACGGTGGCGGCGATCAGGCCAAACCCGCCCTGCACCGCTTTCGCTACAGCGAACAGGTGCGCAGCGCCCGCCAGGTGCAGCGCGACTACAGCTTCAAGCACCCCGCCTACCGCCAGGAGCATGCCGCCACTGCCAGCGACCTGCAGCACCAGTCCCCGGCCTACGAGCGCTTCGACTATCCCGGACGCTACAAGCGGGATGTGGTCGGCAAGCCGTTCACCCACAACCGCCTCACCGCCTTGCGCCACGATGCACGCATCGCCCAGGTCGAAGGCGACGATGTACGCCTGCAACCGGGCTTGAGTTTCAACCTGATCGACCACCCGCGCGAAGACCTCAACGCCCACTGGCGGGTGATCGGCGTGCACCACGAGGGCTGCCAGTTCACCAGCCTGCAGCAAGAGGCGTCGGGC
>Ga0213821_1000379_pt1 | contig 28279 bp, 36 predicted proteins | sample MC6MC0909MG_FD_179894 | JGI IMG/M metagenome (GOLD analysis project Ga0213821, IMG submission 179894) | Enriched soil aggregate microbial communities from Iowa State University, Ames, United States - MC6-MC0909-MG | ecosystem: Environmental > Terrestrial > Soil > Unclassified | place: USA: Iowa...
GTGGGATAGCGAGACAGACGAGACCCTGCACGGAGCGTCAGCGCAGGAAGCGGCTCGTCGCTCGCCCACTGGAAAGCGAGTAGCCTGGAACGGAAATCACCTTCATTTTGACTAAATATTCACAAAGGGTCCCTTGACCATTTAGTTTTTCAACACTCTGAGACGTCATTTAGACGTCTCTTCTACTATATCTACAAAGGAATCAAATTCTAAAATCTCACCTTTAGCCTTTGTCTTTTCCAGCACCTCTAAATACTCTTCTTTCCGATTGATGAGTCGTTCTTGCTGCAATTTTTGATATGAATGAAGAAAATCATCACTAGCTGCTTTTCCCATTAACTCACCTCAATTAGTAGTATTAATTAGCTCTATTATAATATTGGTAATTTTTTCTGACAATTAAATTTTCTTTTTTGATTATTACGTACTAAATTTAATGAGGGATAAAAGACTTAAAACCGTACTAAGTGATATTATTTTTTATCTAAATGAATCCTCTATTTTAATGAAAGTACGGAAGCACTCTTTTTTCTACAACCTGCTCACCAGCGCTTATCCATCTACTTTTATCATGAATATGACCATCCTTGTCAACTGGTGTCTGAAATTGGCTTACCCCTGAAGCATCTAGTAAAGAGCCCTCATCATAATCTAAGCCAACATTTGCCACATGCTTTATGACAAATGGGTTTTGGAAGCGTATTTTGGCATCTTCGTTATCTAGCTCTCCTTCTGTTACAATAAAAGGCACGCGTAAATAAATTGTCTCTCCGCCTTCTTTCCACAAAACTGTATCAAAGCTTCCTTTATAATACTCCCAGTTACCACCAATGGTAAATCCATGACCTTCGATTTTATCGCGTAAATAGCCAAATCCAATTTCTTTTCCAACTATTTTTGAATCAAATTGTAACAATTTTGACCCCTCCTTCCTGTTACTCGTTAAAAGTCTATCCTAAAAGGAGGAATTACAAACTCTTCTAGTAAAAAGTGGTTGATAATAAAAGTAAAGTTGCTTGTTTTTTATTCAAAATGTAAAGGAATAAAACTCTTATCAACTTACTCGTTTTATTTGGGATACATATGTACTTATGAAGTTAATCCATTTACACTATAATGGTAAAGTGAAAACCAATCTACCTTTTTAAATAATCATTTATGTAAAGGAGTGTTAGCGGAAATGAAAAAATTTGTAGTTAGTATGATTCTTTTACTTTCACTATCGTTTCTTCTTGCTGGCTGCGGGAGTAAGGATGTACCCTATGACTATGAATATGATCGTTAAAAAACCCTAAGTCTCGAAACCTTGAACAATACAAAGTTTCGAGACACCTATTTAGCCTAAAAATTATGATTTTTTAAAAGTTATTAACCTTTCCCCGAACTTTAGGATATTCAATTCTTAATTTATTGCCAAATCCCGAAACATCCGTTTGATATTGTTGTTGTTTAAATATATTGTTCCGATTGCTTGTTTACCTCTCTTTACCAGCTACTACGATTATTTACGAATAGAAAAGTAACAGGAATAGGTTTATAAAAGAGAATATGGTATATTATCAACATGGAATAAATAGAAGGTGAAGAAATATGCTAGAAGTTAGTGAAAGTAAATTAGCACAGTATATCATCCATTTTATAAGCGACTCACTTGTGCTAGGTGAGGAATCGTTTACACATCCTGAAGTCATGCTAGAAGCCGCTTTTACACAGCTAGCATTTAGTAAAATCGATTTAGAGCAGCAGTATGAATTTTTCCATGAAACTAATATTGCCTTAAATGAGGTATATACATATGTTAGTGCCATTTTTAAAGAGGAAAAGAGCTTTCTTGAGCAATCCAAAAGCATCGCCAGACATTTACATAGTGTCTCCCAGCATCCTAATATTAAATGCGGTGAATTATTTATTGGCTTGTTTGACAATTGCTTCTTCATGAATGAAGCTACAAAAATTGTTGCTATTGTTAAAATTGATGAGAAAGAAATGTTTTTAGATGTTAAAAATGATCAAAACAAAATGATTATTCATGGTATTGATGGCATTAATGTAAAAAAAATCAATAATATGGCCATCATCGTGGATATGGGTGAGGAACAGGAACCTGCTGTATTTATAAAAACAAAGAGAAAAGAGGATATTGTCTATTGGCAGGAACGCTTTTTAAAGATGAAGGCAGCGGATGAACATTATCACAAAACGAATTTAGCGTTAACTGAATGTAAAAAGTATATTCTTAAAGAGGACAATTTTTCAAACACAGAAAAGCTAGGATTATTAAATAAAACGCTGGATTATTTTAGAAACGAGGATGAATTTCAAGTAAACGAATATATCGAAACGGTATTCGATAAAACAGATTCTACACAAAGGGATATAATCATAAATTCTGTAAAGCCCTATGAAACAATCATTTCTGAAAGTGCACTTGAAAAGGCCGAAAAAAAATATAAACGTAAAATAAAGCTAGATTCCAATATCGAAATTCAGGTTAATGTACAAAATATCGAACAGGTAGATGAGCTTATCGAAGTAGGCTATGATGAAGCTACAAATCGTAAGTATTATAAAATTTATTTTCAGGAAGAAATCTAATCAAACCACAATATGCTCCTATTAGGTTGACAAACTGTTAGCTAATGGGAGTATTTTTTATAGAAATTCCTGAAAAATACACACTGACAATTGTTAATATGTTACAATTTAATTACTTTATAAGGGGGTTTTTTTATATGACAATTATTGATGAATTACAATATTACATGGATAGTGCTTCCATTGGAATTGTACTTGAGCTTCTACTAGTAACCACTTGCCTTTCAACTATTATCTATGTGGTCACTAAAAATCAATATATTTCATACTTATCATCGGCACCAATATTTTACTTTATGTCCTTCTTCCTCTATCATAATTCTCACTTTATCCTGCTAATAGTAGCCATGACGATTCAAGCTTCTGTTATCCTCTTTATTCAAAAGAAAAATCTGTTCAAAGTTCTTATAGAAAAAGACCATACTTTAAAATCTAATTAACTCAGCTCAAGCTGCAAACAATGGCAATTTGCAGCTTGATTTATTAGACATATCCAAGCTTTAATGCTCGTGCCCAATCAGGTCTATTTAGTTTTTCACTTTGCTTTATCGCATCTGATACATCATAAGCAATATTTATTTGCGCAAAAATCCAATCGCTATCATGTTTTTCCACAATCGTATAATTGGCAAAGGGTGTCCCCGATTCCATTTTATAATAGAAGGGCTCATCTTCCTCATAGGCAGGTAAGCCGACACTTCCAGGATTAACAATAACCTTGCCATTTGGTAAATAAACAATGGCCGGTAGATGAGAATGACCACAAAATATGATATTTTGTGGAATTTCCTTGACTAAATTCATTATGTCTTGTGGCTGCTTTAAAATTGCACCATTTATCGTTATATCATGTAACAAATACTGCTCATCACTTTCCGGAGAGGCATGACAGAAATAAAAATCTTCTGTCTGAATGGAAAATGGCAGATTGTTTAACCAATCTTTATGCTCATTTTCCAACATATTTATTACATTTTGCGCAGTTGGATTGTCTGATGATGCTTGTAACAACATACGATCACAATTTCCACTAACACTTTTTATGTCCATTCCCTTTAATACATCAAACGTTTCTAACGGGAAAAGCGGTCCATACAGAATATCACCCAAATTATAGATACTATCAATATTTCGTTGCTGTATATCATCTAATACCGCCTTTAATGCTTCTTTATTGCCATGAATATCTGATAATACTGCTATTTTCATAACTTCCCCACCTTAATGTGTTGGAGTGGTCGTCTTATGACACACTCTTACTTATACCATAGCAAAATCTTAGCACTAGGAACTACACTATACAAATTAAACAACAAAAAGGACTAGGTTCAAATGATTGAAATACCTAGTCCCCTCTGCTTGTAGAAATAAGACATTGACAAGATTACATGAATAGCATACTACATCGTTCTAAACAAAAACTGAACAAACTTAAACTGTTCTAGTAAACTTGATCTTAAACATTTATCTTCATTTTTCTACTTATACTTTCCATCCCTAAATGTTTATAGAATTCAATTGCATTGGTATTGAAGTCCCAAACATTTAATTCGATAGATAAGGCTCCTCTTGCCTTAGCCCATTCTTTACAACTTTCAAATAACAATTTTCCAATACCATGCTTTTGAATTTCTTTTTTTACACCAAAATCATGTATATAAGCATATTTTCGCTGAACCAAAGATGGAAATGAGGGAGAAGATTCAATGCTGATTACAGCAAAACCTATAACAGATTCACTATTCTTTGCAATAAAAATATTACTGTCGTTATCTTTAAGTAGTTCTTTAAAATAAGATTTAGGCATAACCGATTCGACACTTTTGAAAACAGTAGGTTCTTCAATTACATGTTCTTCATGTCCTTCTTTTACAAGTGTATTCAAAGCAAAATAATCCTCATTTGTTGCTGAATAAATATTAATTTTCAACTTATACCCCCAAAATATTCCTTTTATGAATATTATAGCAGGAATGATCGTGAATAAAAGTGTAATAACCATAACAGTGAAAAAATCCAAATAATATAAAATATAACATGATGCTTATTTAGAGATGAACTATTAGCGACTGCGTTGTTTGCTTTATAGAATTTCATACATTGTTGACTGAAATTAAAAATGAATCGTTTCTAAGATGTACAATGTTAACATTAACATCTAATTATATATATGCAGGGCTGTCCTAAAAATTATCATATAATCTTTTGGGATAGTCCCTACTGAATATTGAAAGTTAATTTATAAGTTTTTGGTTATATTCAACCCACTTTTCCATCTCTCTCTCCACTGCACGGTTTTGCCATTCAAACCAAATGATTGAACATTCACTACAGTGGCTGTCTACGCCCTTTTTTCCATTCATATCTTTACATGTAAAGATAGTCTTTTTACGACAGCTGTAACAGTAAATTTCCACATCTTTATAAAATTCCATAGCTATCAACTCCTACAATTTACACCTATTCCTTTCCGTTTTTCATATAAATTATTCTTAATGAAAAATTCGATTTTCGGTTACAATCTCTTATTATTCCAGAAATCAGCATTAGCTCTAGAAAACACATCGAAGTGCAGGCGCGGTCACATAAAAGAAACCCTGAATATACAGCCCTGTATACCTATTATTTTTCTTGCTTAAGAAATAGAATCCCTTTTGTCGAAAGGTAGGAATTATCAAATCAAAAAAGCTAGGGAAATGAATAAGCCGAGGTTGTGTGATGTACACAACCTCGGCAATTTACAACCTGCTCTAGAACATTCTCATCTTTTTTAATTTAATTCAAATTAGTGATGAGACTTCCAAACTATTTTCCAACTACTCGCCAAATGAAGTTGGAATGAAGTCGAATGTCGATTTAGTTTTAAGCCCAAGTGATTGAAAAACATCCTATTCACAGGTCAATCAACCATGAAAAAATAGCCCCCTTATCAAATAAATAAGAAAACTTTATATAATTTCTAATCTATCACTTATCAACTGACTTTAATACATTCACTGGAACCCAAATATTTGGAGCGTCATTTCCTTCTAAGCCTACATATAGATACCCATTAATTTCAAGACCTTTTACAAAAACAATGCTTCCCTTTTCCATAATTTTTTCAGTTTTAGATTCTTTTAATGGAACACCTTTACCTTCTGCACTTTTAGTTATCTCGTAACGCGTTCCGTATTCTCTTTCTATCCCCTCAGTTATTTTAAAATCTGTACTAAGATACCTATCACAATCTGTACCCTCATCTCCATCACTAAAACAATGGTCAACGTGACCATTATCTAGGAAAGTGAGTTGATGTCTAAGAAAATAATACCCATACGAACCCATACCATTATCACGATTAATATTAATGTAAATTGGATCGTTATAGAAAGATGAACGAATTTTTATTGGTACTTCTTTAAAAACTACCAAATCCGTTGCTTGTACCCGATATTGCCCCATTTGATAAAATGTTTTGCCATCATATTTTTCAATATCATACGTTTTAAAGAAGTTATTTTGCTTAACCACTAAAGATTCAAACGTACCATCTGAATTTTTTCTATATACCTTGATGTCTTTTTTAAAGGTCATTTTCCCTGTTTGCCCTTTTACAACTTCCGCTCCATCATACATCACTTTCGCTTCTGATTTTGTTGGATTTACTACTGCAAATACAAATGCTGCTAGTAACACAATAAATAATTTTTTCATTATTCTCCTCCTACACAGGTTTTATTTAAAGAACATAATATCTTAGTATTATAAACTAGTAAGCTAATATTCTACCAACGAATGTTAAAAATCCAACAAAAGTAGAGTGTTTTTCCATAATTAATTTCACCCATTCTACCTAATCCTCTAAATTACATAGTCTATTACTAATTAATTATGGAATGCAATCACGTTCTTTTAACCAGCCCTTGTATCGAGGTAAATAAATATCCAAGAAGTGTTAATAAATCATCACTTCTACACATCTTTGTACATTTTTTAGTAAAAGGATATTATATGGCATTGTTCCGGAAACAGTCTATTTAACTGAATACGTGATGAACTGCGTCTTTTTAGATTCGTTTTTTATTGTTGAACTATTACCTTTAATTTTTAAAAAGTAAAGTTAACTAGACAAAAAGACAAATGAACTTTACAATTAGAAGAAAGAAGAGGTGATTACATTGTTGGTTAATCGTGTGAAGGAATTTAGAGCAAAATATAATTTAACACAAGGAAAGCTCGCTGAAAAAGTCGGGGTAACCAGACAAACTATTGTATCATTGGAAAAAGGTAGTTACATTCCTTCACTCCTTTTGGCAATGAATATTGCGGAAGTTTTCAATGAACCAATAGAAGAGATTTTTACCAAAAAGGAGGAAGAATGATGAATATGTCGTTGACTGTTATTTTAAGGACTTTGTTATATGCTTCGTTAGCTTTTATGGTTTATGATTTTGTTAAAATTCAACAACAATTTGAATTAATGAAGAGAGGTTATTTAGACGGATTTTCTGTGTATATAAGTAAATTACCAGGGCAACTATTTATAGTCATCACAATCATCTTATTACTTTTGAATCTTATCCAACTAGTCGTTGTGAAAAAGAATAAACAGGCGAAAATTAAAGATTATATCCTTCCCGAATATGATGTTTCAGATGAACGTTCTATCGAAGTTACAGGAAAAGCAGTAAGAATTTCTTTCGTTTTTATATTATTTTATTCCTTTTTTATTCTTGGTTCATATATGTTTATTCCGAATTATTTTCTAGATTATGTTTGGTATCCTATGTTTTCAACGGCTTCTATACCTATAGTTGGTCTAATCATCTATCTCGTATCTTTTAGAGTTATATATTCTCGTTAAAAATAGTGTAATTCTTCGCAAAGAAAGAACCCGTTTTGATCACTCTTTTTTCAAAAGGGTTCTTTTAAGGTAATGAAAGATGTGGATTTGTGAACAGATTTTATTTACATTTAGAACTCCTCCAACCTTAATTTCAATTTATCTTATAAAAATATGGACCACGCATGGATTCATAAAGACGGTGAAGATTCCCTCTAGTTCCTTTACATCAAAGTCTGGTGTCACATCACCTACCGCTAAAACTTTTACTTAATTGTTATTCATATTTAGATAAATAGCATACAGCCATTAGTGCTAGTGCCGCTAGACTCACACTTCGAAAAAACTTCTTTTTTTTCTTATGTAAACTATCCTCGATTAAAATCCTTGAAAATCTCCAAAAATAGGTTGTAATAATGAATTAATTAGTGTGAACTTATCGAAAAAGAGAATAATACCCATGGCAATCATAATACCGCCACCCACTTTCATAAATATTCCACTGTATTTTCTAAGCCAATTGAATTTTGAAATGAAGAAAGCCATTAATAAAAATGGCAGGCTAAAGCCGATGATATAGGCAGCCATATACCATAACCCTTGTGATGGATTTGTTCCAACTAAAGCCAAAGTAGCTGCAAGGATTGGGCCCGTACAAGGCGTCCAGCCGATTGCAAAGGCTAGCCCGATCAAACTTGAGCCAAAATAGCCAGCAGGTTTATTTTTAATATGTAATTTGTGTTCCTTCATCATAAATGAAGGCTGTAGAAGTCCTACTGTAATCAATCCAAAGATGATCATTAAAATGGCACCAATCTGCCTAATCAAATCACCGTATTGGAAATACCAACTTTCTATTTTTGTTGCTCCCTCAGCTGTTCCTAAACCTAACACTAAGTAAATAATCGAGAATCCAATTAAAAAGAAAATCGTATGAAATATGGCTTCTTTTCTGCTTCTTATTTGCCCTTGCTGTATTTCTTGGACGCTTAAACCTGTGATATAAGACAAGAAAGCAGGGTATAATGGAAAGACACATGGTGAAAGAAATGTAAGTAATCCAGCTCCAAATGCCAAAACAATAGAAATATCCGCCTGCATAAGTACCCCCATTTTTTCTAGTTATTATCATAACTTACAACGAAAAGAAAAAGAAATAGTTTCTTTATAAAATTTAGATACAGTTATATTACACAGTTGTTAAGCAGTTAAAAAACTTATTTAACTTAGTACGTTCCCAAACCTTATGCTGATTTAACAATAGCTTTTGGCTGCTGGAGTGATAATCCTTCTAAGAGTCAGCGAAGCTCCTGTTGTGAAAGGTTACGCACTTCTTTTCATCTTCTACCCATTGCCGTTTCCCATTTTTTAGCCGTTTATAGAGTCTAGTAAAGCCATCCCCATCGAAATATTCTACTCCTTGATTTCAATAAAAAAAGAGCTGCACATGCAACTCGATGTTCTTCAAGTAAAGCCTCTGTTAGTCGTCTAGATAAAGATCCAGCAATTTTTGTTACTGAAAGAAATCCACTTCGTATGAGTATTGCTGTTGATAATATACGGGGGTTACTTAGTTTCCTCAAAAAAATTCATGTGTAGGAACCCCCATATTTACAATACTTCGTTCTCAGATAGTCTTTACATTTTTTTCCTGACTGTATATAACCATGCTTTAATCGTCCACTTATCTTAATGTTGGTCAAAGTGAATGATGTATTTAAGAAAAATTTCTTTAACAATATTTTCTACAAGGTACGGGTCTTTTACATGTTCCCAAGCTATTTTATAATGTATGTCGTTATTAGATTTGTAAGTTGATTTTTATTTGTACTTTTTCTAATAATGTGACCATCGTTAATTAATTTAGATAGGAAATGTAAACACGCTTTCATTCGACTTTGATTTCATTTCTACGTTTCATATACCATTGGTAAAGCGAGGCAGCTAGTTCTAATGGTACATCGTCAACTCCAGCATGATGTACCGGTTTAGCTCGATTAATTGTTCCGATAGATGCCAGACCAACCATTTGTTGAACAATGTTCCGAGTTACTTTCACTTCAATGATTTTATCTCGTTTTGATACGAATAATGAAGTGGTCAGACTTCCTGTTTTGAATTGAATAAATTGATCGTTCAAAATGTAGCGAGTATTACAGAAATCTAGCAATCTTGATACTGCAATAAGAATGAACAGGACAGCAGATAAGATCCACCAAGCTTGCTCCACTTTTAGAATACTTGGTTTGAAATAAAATAGGACTGCCGTTGCAATGATCCAGATCCAACTTGGCTTAAATAAGCGCACCCAAAGGGATTTTCTAGGGAGACGAGTCATCTTTGTTGTTACTTCATAAGATGGTAATATTTCTGAAACCATTTTATATGCCCGTTTAACAGGTAGAAATGGATAGAGTGAATTGATTTCAAGCGTATCTTCGCCAGAACTCAAACTGCCTGCACTGGTCAACTTCACTTCGGCAAGCCCAAGCAATCGTTTCATGAGGGACTGCTTAATTTCAATTGCCTGCACTTTTTCTTTGGATATTGAAAAAGTAGTTTCTTCGATTACACCTTTCGTAATGTAAATACGATCATGGTCTGAGGAGATTTGATATTTCCCATATTTTAAAAATGTCCGAACGATACCGAAAGTAGCAGAAATAATAACGAGTACAATGATAATGATCGTCATCATCCATCCAGAGCTCATTATACTCATAAAAATTCCTTCGACTTCTTCTTCCACATGAAATATTTCATTGATTTTAAAATAAAAAGAACCAATTAAAGGAAAAAGAATAAAAAAGCTTAGTGATGTAAAGGAGGCTTTTAAAATGTCACTTTTCGTCGGCTTAAAATGAATAGTTCGATTCGAATTCGCATTTTCTGTATCCATTTTAGAAGATAATTCAATATTGTCATTGTTAGAATTAATGGTGGTTAATTCATGGCGGCTAGCACTTGTTATATGTGCTTCTATTCGATCTGCTTCTATTTGAGAAATCACTTCAAATTTTACAGCAGCTTCCTCACCCCTCATTCCCGTTTCAAAATTAGTCGAAGTCACTTTAAAAATCCGGTGGAGTAAAGATGTATGTCTATTCACGTTTTGAATTTTAGAAAAAGGAATAGTTCGCTCAGATTTACTGAGAAATCCTTTGTAAAGGTGAAAAGATCTATCATCGAGTTCGTATTTATGGGTGAACCACTTCAATATAATTGATACAAGTGTAATTCCAAAAGCTAGGAAAAAAATGATCCTACCGTATATTACGAAGTTAGATTCCGAATCAGCTTTTATCACGAATAAATAAATTACAAAAAAAATGGAGTTTTTGACTAATTTCCATAAATTAAAAAGAATGAGAAGTGGATGGTATCTTTTTGTCTTCGTCATGATTCTACTTCCTTAATTTTTGCATAATGAGCAATCTGATTCCTTAACTTAATTGCTACGTCTTTAGGTAGGGCAGGAATTGTGTGTGATGACCCCATTGTTTCAATTGAAATTGAGCAAAGTCCATATTTTCTAAGTAACGGTCCTTGTTTAGTTGCAACTGATTGAATTTTTGTCATTGGGACAAGTTGATGCTCTTCATATAATACGCCTGATTTTAATTGTAAAAACTCCTCATCTACATCATAACGCCAGTTTTTATAAAGTAAAAACGGGTTGATAAATGACCAAACTGCTCCTAGCACAGCGATCATTGTTATACCAATCAAAATCCAACCGATCCATTCTTTCCATGAAAAACGGTAATCTAAGTAAAGTAAAACCCCAATAATCATGAATCCGATTAGATTCATGATCATTTCACTTATTAACCATACTTTGACCGCATCCTTGGATAATCTTTTTTGAGGTGCATTCGTTTGAGAATACATAAAAATCACCGCCTATATTTTTAAACTACTATTAAAGATTATTCATCCAGAATATATATTCAAAGGATGGATCTTTCTACACAAAGGACATCTAGCTTATACTGAAACTGATATAATGTCACCAGCTTAGCTTTCTGAATCGGAGAATGTTTGAGCATTACGGTGTTTGTTAAACTTTAGATGCTCTAAGTTCATTCATTGTACCAATTTTAACAATCTGTCCTTCTTTCATATTTCAGTTTTTCCGATTATTTAAATACCATTTTTTTACTTTTTATTTTTTATTTCCTTCTTTTTTCTACATTCTAATGACAGTTTTACCCGCTAAGTTATATAGTCATAACACCACCAATAATGGGTAGAAATAAATTCAACTGTATGTCTAGTATTCATTAAAATCGCTGCAATATCAATCGTTTTCATCCCTTCAACGATTTTTTAATCTACCATTATTATAAGCGTTCTTTCTTACCTCTTCTGAAACTCTCCCTTAATTTTTCCTTAATTCCTATATTTTTAGTTAGTGATTATTTAAATATCAAATTGAATAGGAGCATCTTCATGAAAGATGCTCAATTGTCGATGATTAAACTAATACCTGGTTTAGTTGAATAGCAACACCCCCTTAAAAAATAACTTGATTTTTTGACTAATATATAAGAAAAAAAGTTAAGTCACTCATTTTTTAAATGAATGACTTTGTAAGCTTTATTTACGTATTTATCTTTTTAGTTAAAATGTGCAATAAGCCTAACAAATAATAAATTACACTTGTCACAATGACACTATAAAATAACACAGTGATAGAAGTTGGGCCCCATACTTTCATAAACGTCCAGTTATATCCCAAAAATTTTGGGAACATATTTGTAAGTGTCAAAATTGTTGCTACAATCAAAGAATGTATGAAAAACAACAAAATCCTTTTTATATTTAATGATGCTTTAATGTTTTGTTTTCTAACTATCTTCCTCAAGGTTTTTAGCAATAAAATGCTAAAAAATATCCCAAAGCCGATGACAGTAACGCACAGAAACGTTACTATTTTATCCATTTTTCCGGGACCCCCAGACTGAATATTGTTAGCATTTTTCCCTTCCCATAAATCCATCACACCTTGACCTATAGCTGTTGTATAGGTCGTATTCATATTGGCTAATACAGCTACTCCTAATTGTTCATTAGGCTGCATGATGAAATATGAAGTGAACGTTGGGTTTTCTCCAGCATGGAATATATATTGATTTCGGTCCTTTTCCATGACTCCCCATCCACTAGCATAGTATGTATCGGTATCGAAAGGCTCTACGGATTGATCAGTAATATGGGATTCTTGAATAATTTTTTTATCAATAGAATCAATTTGATTACTTCCTAACTGCAAGTTTAACCATTTTGCTATATCATTTGTATTGCTTATTACATATCCAGCAGGTACATTTCCACGATAGATAGGTGGTGTGTAATGTTGCTCTCTCATAAGTCCTAATTTATAGCCTGATGCCATGTCAGCAGATTTAACTTGATGAAGTCCAACAAATGTATCTTTCATATCAGTTGGCTCTAATATATGCTGTTTTATAAACTTTTCAAATGGCTGTTTTGATACTTTTTCAATAACGAGTCCCAAAACATCGTAATTAAGCGTTGCGTACTCATATGAGCTACCAGGTATACGATTCAAAGGCTTTTCAAGTAATTTTTTCACAGTCAACTCAAGAGCATTACTTTCGTTACTTTCAGGGATATCAGCTATAGTGTAAGTTGATATGCCACTAGTATGATAGAGTAACTGATTTATTGTGATAGACTGCGGCTCCTCATTATATTTTAGTTTCAACCATGGAATGTACTTTCTGACATCATCAGAACGTTTTAACAACCCTTCCTTTTCCAATTGTAAAATAGCTAATCCTGTAAATGCTTTCGAGGTAGACCCTAGTTCAAATAAAGTGTTAGAAGTAACTGGTGTTTTTGATATAACATCAGCATATCCAAAGCCTCTTTGATAGACCGTTTTCCCCTTCTCTACAATTACTAACGATAACCCTGGAATTTTACTGATTGCTCTTTGCTCTTCTATAAAACTTTCTATCTTTTTAATTTTTTCATCTGATTCTGCCTTTACAATTGTCGGCGCAAAACTATAAAACGCTACAATTATAGCAATTATAACCACTAATGTTTTTGGTGATGTCATTTTCATGTCTCCTTTTGATCTAGATTTTTAAAAAGCATCGATGGGTAGAAAGAATTAATTTCCTTACAATATCGTTTACTATAACAAGTAAATAGTACTCAAACCATCGTTTAACATGACTAAAAACAACACAACATGACAATTTTGTAACCTATAGTGCTAAACACAAAAAGACCAGTACTCAATATTGAAGTGAGTCCTAGTTTAAATTGTTTATATGGCTTAAAAGTAATTCTTCCACTTGTGGTTTTTAAAGAAGTTAATGAACAAGCTAAGCAGTTCAATTCAGAACATGGAACAGATAACTATTATTGGTTGTCTGCTTTTTCGTATGTACTTTTACATTCCGATTTCCTAAAATGGAAATATAGAGGAGGAATTTTAAAAATGAAGAAAAAATTAATTTTTAGTACAGCATTCGTATTAAGTATAGGATTGGCAGGCTGCGGAGGAGAAAAAGCAAAAGAAGAACCTCAAAAAGAGAATGATCCTAAAACTGAAGAACATCAAAAGGTTCTAGCTAAAACAGTAGATGATGTAATTAAATATTTTAAAGAAGATGGTCTAGAACTAGGAGAAGTTTCAGATTTACCAAATGATGAATTTGGAAACATACGAAAAGAAGGTAAACGAATTTTAATTCCTTCTCTTGGCGTTGATTCAGGCGGTCGATTATTCTTATTTGATAGTGAAGAAAACTTACAAAAAGCTAAAAGTTACTACGATGAATTAGGTAATTCAGGACCCATGTTTTATTCACACACACATCAGAGTGGCTTATTCTTAATTCAAATGAATGGCGATATGGAAGATAATGAATTCGCTAAGTACGCAGCTTCACTCGAAACAGCTGTAACAGGTTCTACTACCATTAAAATCAAAGAAGAAAGCAAAACAAATAAAGCAGATAATTTAACTGTAGCTAATGTTGGTGATGTAGTAAAAGACGACTTTGCTGGTACATATACAATCACTGATTTATATGAAGCACCAACTGATAAGTATAAAAGTGCTGATGTTGAGTTTTCTATTGATGGAATTAAAACAGCTAAATTAAAGGCGGAAAATCCTGATTTGATTGAAACCGCAGCTGAAACAAATGTCCTTATTTTATCAATCACAGGTGAGAACTTATCTGATGATACTGTAAGCTTTCATCCTGACACAGCTAAAATGACTACTGATACTAAGCGTCAAATTGAAGCGAATGTCATGATATCTCCTTTTGAATCTGAGTTTATTGGAAAGGTCATTCAAAAAGGTGAGGTTATTTTTGATTTAGGAGAAGAAGGTTTAGATGGTGTGAAAGAATTGAAATTTATATTTGAACCAACATCAAAAAATGCTAGAAAAATCGGGGAAGAAATTACTGTTGTTGTACCAGTAAATAAAAAATAGTCACTCAGCGGCTTTTTTTAGGAGGTTATATATGAGGTTTGTAAAAGGGCTCATAGGTCTCATATTAATTATGGTTGGTCCTATGTTGCTAGTCATAACGATTGACGATTCTTTATTAATCAAAAATATACTTTTAAAAGTTTTAGGAACATTTTCTATTTTTATTGGTGCAGATATATTACATAGACAATTCCATCCAAACAAGTACAAAAAAAAGACCAGCCCGGCTAAATAAGCTTTGCTGGTCCTCGTTTTCCCTATTTAATTGATCAGTGGTCATTGTACCATTCTGCAAATCCTTCAAGTGCGATTCTTGAATAATGCCATCTTTAACCGCCTGTGCAATAAAGTTTTCCATTAAATCTATCACTTATCTTCAACTAACTTTAGTAGATTGGCTTTAAAATACCTACTGGAAGCCAAATACATTGTTCGTCATTTGCTTCCAAGTCATCCTTTACACATAGATAAGCATTAATTGAATCACTCACTGAATAAACAATGCTTCCTTTTTCTATGACTTTTTCAGTTTTAGAATCTATTAATGGATAGGATTTCGCTTTGGTATCTTCTGTTACCTCATAACGTACACCTGTTTTTCTATATTTTGTATCAGCTACTTTCATATCTGAACCAGGATAATACTTTTCACACTTTAACCCTTCCTCATCGCTCTTACAATATTTCAACATTTGATTACCATTCATATCGGTTATTGAGGAATCCTGCCATTCAGTGAACATTTTCCCGTATCCTCCGCTATCCCGATTAATATTAATATAAGTTGGATTTGGATAGAAGGATGAACGGATTTTCATCGGAACTTCTTTAAAAACTACCAGATTAGTTGCTTGTACCCGATATTGCCCCATTTGATAAAATGTTTTGCCATCATATTTTTCAATATTATACGTTCTAAAGTAATTATTTCGCTTCACCACTAGCGAATCAAATGTACCATCTTCATTTTTCTTGTATACCTTGATGTCTTTTGTAAAGGTCATTTTTCCTGTTTGGTCTTTATATACCTCTGCTCCATCATACCTTACGATAGCCTCTGATTTTGTTGGATCTACTACCGCAAATACACATGCTGCTAGTAACACAATAAATAATTTTTTCATTATTCTCCTCCACACAGTTTTTAATTTAAAGAACATAATATCTTGTATTATATACTAGTAATCTAACAGTAATGTATGAATTTGAGACAGATGGCGTCTTGTCATCCTCTACTACTATGATGTTTCAAGGAGGTAAACTAATCAATAAAACACAAATCGGAGTGGAAACATCTGATATTGAAATTACCCTTGACCAATTTAATAAGCTTGAAAATGGCATGATAAAAGAAAAAGTATTTGAGATTTTTGGTGGTGAAGGTGCAGTCATTTCTGAATCTGGTGATGTAGTAATGTACAGCTATAATGGCACAGTTTTAGGTGGCAATGCATCGTTAATTTCCAAGGCGGTAAATTAATGAATAAAACTCAAATAGGTTTAAAATAAAGACCAAAAAGCAAACAGAATATGTTGTACATGATAAAATTGCATCATTTGAAGTAAGAGAATATTAATCACCAAAAGACCAGGCACTCATTTTGAAGTGAGTCCTGGTCTTTTGACTAAATGGTTAACGATTTGTTAACTTCTATATCTATTCTCTTTTAAATAAAAATAGCTCGTTGAAATTGATCATGTAATACTGTATTCCCTTCTTGGGGTACTCCGGTGTTATTTATCCCCCATGTATTAAAGATAATAGGATCTCCAGGAGCAAAAGTTGGTCTAATAGGATCAGGTGGAGTGATAGGATCAGGTGGGAACATTATAAGCACTTCATAAACAGGGTCAACTGGTTGCCAAGTATTTTGTGGAGTTGCATGAACGGTGAGAAGTTTTTTAGCTGGAATGGTAGATATAAGAGGAGTAGGTGTTCCATTAAAAAGTGAAGGTAGAGATTCTCCACATAAAAAGGCTTCTTTTGGCATCTCTTCTTGGCTACAACTTTGCCAATCTAAGACCGATATTGTCACTGTTTGAGGTGTATCTGTTTTATTCAAAAGAGTAACCACAATCATTTCCGTTGCTGGATTTCTCCATATTGCTCCTGTCGTAAAATCATTAGGAACTCGAGGTTGAAAAGGACTACTAGAACAAATCGGGCATGAAGATACTTTATTTAAACGAATTATTTTTTTATCGCAATCACAGTTACAAGAAGATTTTATCATTGCATCACTCCCTTTAAATCGATTGATAATAATAGGATATGGCAATTTATCAACATGGTTTAGGAAATTTACTCAAGAAGAAATCACAAGATAAATAAATACAAAATTACCCTTTATTTTTTTTTCCAATTAAAAGCCCTCCACAGATGATTGTGGAAGGCATAATGTATAAAATTTTACTCAGTTATATATCCTCGTACAATGTCCCAATACACACCATAAAAAACTAAACTTTCAAGATTGAGTTGCTCTACTATATTCCATATTTGTTTACCTAATTCATCACTATATTCATCATATTCCATAGTAAATCGCACATAGCAATCACCGTTAATTTGTTCTACTTTAACATTATCTATGCCTTTAGTAAGAAATAAGTAATGTGCAAATTCATAAGCTTCTTTTAGATTATTTGTAAAAACTGAGTCATTTCTTAATACGCTCAATTAAAATGCACCGCCTCTCATTCTATCTTATTCGATGAAAGGGAAGGATTTCCTCTCGAACTGCATCCATTGTTTGTGCTGTAGAGTCTAAACTTTGTTTGAAATCAGGAATAGCAGCTTTCGCCATGGCATCATCAGCCGATCGCTTGATGTAGTCGAGGTTATTATAAACACCTTGTGCTACCTCCGCCGGAATCCATTTAGCGACTTCTGCCATTTCTCATGATGGTGAATGGATGCCTAGTTTTTTCTTCACCCATTCTGGGAAAAAGTCAGCTGCTTAGTGTCAATGTAGCCCCTTGACCGTTTCCACCATCTCCTGGTGGGTTTCTTTCGCCACCATCTGCGAGCATTTGAATATTTAAAGGTAAAAAAGTTTTTAAATGAAATGGATTTTGATTCATAATTGCCTCCTTGCCCAATTTAGTTATTCGATTGAATCCCTAAACTGTTCAAAAGTTTATTTTTCTCGTTCTTTATAGCTTCTGTGAGAATAAAGATAAAAATAAAAAGCCACTCAAAAATGAATGACTTGTGTAGATTTATAATAAAGTTTGTTTTAATTAGGCTGTTTTCTCAAAGATTGTTTTGATATTTCGTAAATCGAAAATTCAACTATATGAAGCCCCTATTAGTTGAGTAAGATAACTATTGCATCATTATTTAGAATTTAAACTTAATGTAATAGTTTCAGACTCAACACCTTCAATAGTAAGTTTTATTTTAGAAGAAGGTGGTGTTTTAGTTTCTTGTTCAGCGGCTTCTCCACTATAATAATTCCCCTTTTTATCCAACTCAACGTTACCTATGCCCCAACCTAAAAAATCGGGACTTTCTACAAAGAAATTATTATCTTGAAGTTTATCAAGGTTTTCCCCCTTATATTGAATCCTTATACTCTGTCTCTCATTTCCCCAAAAATCATACGAAGTAATTAATTCCCCATTCCATTTTTCTCCTTCTCCTTTAAAAACGGTCCTAATGTTATCATTTTTACAAGATGCTAACATTAATAAGAAACACACAAAGAAACCCCCTATTAATATCTTTTTCAACTCGAATCCCCCTTACTAATTTTACCAACAAATATATAAGTTCTCCTAAAGATAGATAAATCCTTCTTAAAATATTCCACTCCGTTAGTTGAATAACAGTACACCACTTAATCCGTTTAAAAGGTGCTCTTTATCTTTTCTTAATGCTCCTACTGTGAAACAGTTAGATTATTAAATCATCTTTCCGTATCTTTTAATATGTTAATAAGGTTTATTTTACTATTTTTTAAAATTTTACACAAAATCTTAATGACTTAATCACACAACAAATAAGAACACTTCTAAGAAAAAACTAACGTTATGATTTTTATCAAATTATTTTGCGCTAAATTGTTTTCTCCAATCCTCATAGCTCATAAACACACAACAACGTTTGGAAGCTTTACCTGTTTACGCGCTTTGTTAAAAGCTTGTTCGTAAGTAAGCCCTAAATCAGACATGTAAGCATCAATCCGAGCAGCTAACTTCTTTTTGTAAGCATCATCCATTGTAGTCTCTGCCTCGTCTGTACTCAGGCAGTTTTCCATTAACCATGTAAATCTTGTGGCAACGACACTGTATGTCCATCGATGCAACACCCCATAACCTCGGTGCTTTTGATCAAGAGAAAAGTGAGGAATGAAGGTTGTAAAGTGCAAACTATGCACCTTTCGGCTGTGCACTCTTTGCACATCGGGAATCAAATACGATTATTGTTCGTAGTAGGTACCTGTCACGTATACTGTCCGTTTCCGACTTTTCATTGCCATAACTACAGGTTATTTCAATGTTGTGTTATTATTATCCTAATTACATAATATAAACCAATACAAAATTACATAATGATACAAAATTATTGAGGGGTAATAACATGAAGAGAAAAACAAAAGCGATTATCGTTATCATTGGAATACTGTTCACTTTTGGTGGAATTTTTGGTTACTTCAAATTCACCGAACAAATAGAAAAACCTGCTCCCGAAAAAGAAAAAGCAACTGTTGAACATGGCGGAGTAACGCTTGAAAATAAAATTGTTACAAAAGAAGAATTGCTTTATCCTGATAACTTAATAGAACACAAAGTGAACGAAGCCATCCATAACATGTCTCACCAAAAAGTTGAAGCTAAAGTAAAATGGGGCCACACGCAAATAACACAGGCTAAAGTTGATCGATTGTTGGAAGTTTCCAAAGAAAGCAATTATAAATTTAAAGAGCTTTACATTGAAATATTGGAAAGATGGTCAAAAGGTGATTTTTCTCATGCTGTAGAAGATCATAACGCAATTTGGGAGATGCAAGGTGGTGATGAGTCAACAAATTCAGGGAAAGCAATTCGTTTATTGACTCCTACTGAAGAGCAAGCTTACATTGAAAACAATTTAACATATGACTTATATGATAAATAATACTCAGCAATGAGCGGATTTTTTATTTGTACGCCATTTATCTGTCTGCTAACATAATACTAATTACATAAAACCACACTATTACTAAGATACAAAAAAATTATCGGTGGAGGTTTTATATATGACTGAGGAAAAACCGCTAACAGACAAAGAGCTTTATCATTTAAATTAAGCTTATAGGATGAAATACGTGTATAAAAAAACGCTCGCTTTTGAATTGATCAAACGAGGACGCAATTTGGATCATACGATGAGAAACAAACGTAACGCAAAATTTCAAGTATTTGTGTTCACTGAGACTCCTGAATTTATCGCAGACTTAATAGAATAAATTGACCACAAATAAATCACGAGATCATTAACATCACCAAACGTCATTTGCTGTTGATTTAATGTGTTTTAAATGATTTTATATTTATATACACAAATGAATATTCAAATGGAACGTACCAACCGTGGTGCGTTCTTTTTTCATATATATATGAAGATACCGGATTCTTTGTTCTATTTTTAGCATAAGTTTGTTATCAGAAGCAGCACTTTTTTGGCTCTGGTAACAGGCTAAAAAATCTTTAAATGAACCACTTTGAAGCATAGTTAGGAATAATAATATAATATGAGTCACCAGTAAAAACACATTGACCAAATTTACTGCAATTACAAAACTATAAAAACTCTCGTAAGCTACTTGCAACTTCCTCAACATCTAAATCCAAATACTGCGTCGTTACCTCCAAATTTGACTTGATTACATATGTGCGACTCTATAAAGTATCACCATCATTATAAAACCAACAATTAGTAGACTATATAAGCTTAACACGATTGTTTTCACTCTTCCTTTTTCACTAAATATTGCTAATAAAACAGAGACACCTACACCAGCTATTAAAAAGTTTGTTCCTACCATACCAGAAACTTTTCCTTCCATAAAAAATTTCATAATAAGAAAAGTCACTATAAAAATAATAATAGATACAAGTCCTAAATTTTTTCTCATTTTCATTATCCCCCATCCAAATACTACTCGCTTAGTAACTATATATTCCTTGTTCCACGGGACATACATACAATTGGAGAAAGTTTTTTTATCAGAATTTTACACCCCTCTAAAGTGTAACGAAATGTAAAGTAATGGGTTCCATTTTACACTTCGAACTATACTTCTTATTAAGAATTCATTTGGTTACGTTTTTTTATTCCAGCCAATTATCTAACGCTGGTTCACCATGCACTATTGGTTGTGGAAGGCTATCTCTTTCCTCTAACCAGTTATAGAAGGGTACTGGACGTTCTCTGTGCGCTTTGTCCTCCACAGATGATGATTTTACTAGGCTTTTTACTCAAACGTTCTACAGCCTTACTATAAGCCCATACACTTTTGATATTTCTAGCAAACTTCAATATTATAACGTTGGAGATACACAAAATATAAATGAGGATAACTAATGAACAAACTAGAACAAACAACCCAAGAATTACTGGAAGCTGGTTATACGATTGGGGAAATTAAAGCAGCTTTTGAGGAGCTTATTGAACAAACTAAACAGTCCAATATAGATCATGAGACAGATAACTAATATTGGTTGTATGTTTTCATGGATTTTAACAACTACCCTAATGAAAATGTGGTTTGGTTCAGAAATAAAAGCAAGTAACGATGAATAAACGAAAATTGCCCAGGTACTCACCTTCAATTAGCCCTAGCAATCTTATTTGTGGATTACAAAGAAACTTATGATGATTCTGATACTAGTATTACAACCTATGTACCTGCATATGATTACATAGTTTCTATCATGCGATATAGTGTAATGGGTGCGTTTGGAGGAGTGGTTGGGGGTTGGGTAGAAGAACCTCTGAGGATAAACAATAAATTAAACCACACATCAGTCTATGGGCTTGTGCGTAAAATTACACACAAGTCCTTTTGTTATGCTTTCTCAATCACTCCAGTAGCTTAACACAAGACTTTGTAGCTCCCATCAAGCAATCTGTGTCAATGAATTTATTTATGAAAGGTTCGAGGATTGTCAAGAAAGGATTTATTAAACATAAAAAAGAAAAGATGACTTTTATAGTCACCTTTTCACTTGTAAGTAGCAATTTAGTTATTGAATATTTGTTCGTAACGGTGGAAGAATGCCACTGTGTGCGCTCTTGCTAGAGAATCATTTGGTTTAAACTCTTCATTTGTTTTAGTAGTTGTTAAACCATTATCACGAAGGAATTTAATAGCTTCTGACTGAGATACAGTCTTACCATAATGCATTGAAGCTAAGATACGAGCGAAGTTACCCCGTGTGATATCCTTCCCTGCAATGGCTTGTTTGGATGCTGTGTTTGCACCTAGGACTGGTAGAGAGTATTTTGTAGCCAGTTGGTAGTTTACGTCTCCATACCATGAAGTTTTAGCTATCGTTGAAGCTAGTTCTGATGGTTTGAAGTAACGAAATAGGATAGATAACATTTGGTTTTCCGTTAAGTTCGTGTACGGTTTAAGTAAGTTTTCGTACTTACCTGTTGATGGGTTTTTCACGTTTGGGTCTCCACTGATGATACCGATGTTTACAGCCCACTTAAAATCCTCAGCCCAGTATTGGTTTGCATTGTAATCAGCAAACTTTGATACATCAACGTTGCCCGTTGTGGGCGGTGTTACTGGAGGTGTTGGCGTTGGTGTTGAAGCTGAGTAGTTTAAATAACTTGATGCTACATACCCCTTTGTCCCGTCACTTCTTTTCACAGGATACCAAACAAAATGGTTTTTCTTCGTTGATACTTCTTCATATTTAAAAGGGCCCGTAATGGTAACAATTTCGCCTTCACGTAAAGTACTAAAAGGACTATCCATAGAAGGTCTTGTCCTAAATTTTACATTAGTAGTTGTTGCACTAACTTTTTGATTTGTTTCAAAAAAATACTTTGATTTTGTTAATGGTAAATCAAAAGGATAGTTCATCGCTGAAAATTTAATATTTTCCCTGCTGTTAGAGTCATATTGAAAATGTTCGCGTGTAAAAGGCAGCTCTGCTAAGTCTATTAATTCCAATTTCTCAATAATTCGGAGAATTCTTTCTTGATAGGCATTTGCATTTCTTTGACCAGTTGCTTGGACAATTGGACTATTTACTGGCTTAGTACCGTTATAAGCCATGATAGCGAAGTACCAATGTTCCAGTACATCTCTTTCTCCACCGTTGATGCTAGGTAAATCCTTCCGCTTAAACATATTATCTAGAGTCTCTACACCAGCTTGAATATTATAGACAATATCGCTTTTTAGTCTATCTTGATTGTAGCCTGCTTGATTTGTAATTTGCATAATGCCAATTCCATTATCAGCTGACACAATCGCTTTACCATTCACATCGAAATGACGCCAATTTCCACTTTCACCTTCCGCTATTGCCTTCACAATTTCAGGAGGAACATCATAATTCAGTGCTGTTTCGGTTAACAAACAGTTCATTGTGGAATAATCAGGGTTTTTTTTCGATGCCGAATCATACCCACATGTATTTTCAATATTATTAGCTAATACATTTTTATCTAAATTTATAGATAGAGAGATGGCACCAATGGCAATAACACTAATCAATGGTTTCAATATCTTTTTCATATCTGATTATTACACTTCCTTTCATATTTTCTAAAGTTAAAAGATTCCATATATATGTTATCATAAACCCAATATTTGAGATAGGGGTAACAGTCAATGTTTCTATCATTTAACAGGATTGAGTGATAAATGATAGCTCTAACATATATTGTTTTATTTTAAATTAGGTGAAAAGGTTATAGATAGTGATTGTTGGATTTTTACTTTTTTGTGAAATAGGTAAGCTTCCTCAATATGTCGCTCGTCTAACTGTCCTAGTGTGCTAATGCGTATCGTCTTGTACATCGTTAAAATAGCAATTACATCTCTTAGACCAATAAATGTACTTTTATCAATTAATGACATTAAGATAGCAATGTCATTAGGCTTTGCTCCTTTTATAACCTTCTTATCTACCTTCACATTGAATGCCAAAAGTTCAAGCTAAGCCAACCATTAGTGAAACACTTTCCTAAGAAAGATTTCAAAACCTTTAGACGTGTAAGCTTTGTTTGATCCACTATCTGCATACTATCAAGCCATGAATAAATCGTGTCTACTGCGATTTCTTCCAAATAGGTAACCCCTGTACTCTTTGAGAAATTCATCAGAACAGTATTGTAATCTTTGATAGTTCGAGGAGGATAACCACTCACCTCCATTTGATTAACTATAGTTCCTAACGCTTCTGAAAAGGGCTTGTAGCGAGCTGTGACAGTCTTTTCTTCTTTGATAGAAGCGGTAAGCTCTTTCGTTGTCAGTGTGAAGTCTACATCAAATAATCCCGACTTTTTAGTCATAAAAAAATCCTCCATTCAATTGAATTGGAAGATAATTCCGGTACTATATTCACGTAATTTTCAGGGTACAAAAAAAGGGATTCTACATCAGTGACCGAAGCCTCGACCGAAGCCCTAGTTTCTCACAAATCCAATTGTATCAATGGTTTGTGACTGATTTTTAGACGTCCCAGGAGGGATTCGAACCCCCGACCGATGGCTTAGAAGGCTGTGAATATAGATTTTTCAACTTTTTTACATTTCTATAAAAACTATGGTTATAGCTTCTATATTAATCTCTCTATTAACCTCCCATCAATTCTTTCTCTCTATTTATCTGCTTTTATATTTATTTGGGCACTCCTTGGGCACCTATTTAAAATCCTCTTTTTTGAATCAATTAATTTCTAAACCTAACACATGTCTTTGTAGTTCAAGCATCATTTAAAAAATGTACCTTGTGAACATTCCTATATTTATCCTTAATGCAAGAACATTCGTTTGTGTATATTATAGAACAAATGTTCTATTTTTAGCAATAAAAAAATGACTAGGCTCACAAAAAAATGTGAAAACCTAGTCTATAATTGATGTTTAACGCATAAGTTTGATTTATAAGTTTGATTTTTTAGTAAAAAACAGTATAATGTCATATGTTTTATTTAAATATACAACATTAGAGTTGACTAATTTAAGTAAAGTGGTCTACAATGTAATTAATTAGAAGGGCTTGGTCATTTCGAAGGCTTACGTTTTACGTGAGCTACTCACGTAGGAATGACGGGGCCCATTTTTTTGTGTTTTGAAATGTATTGTTTGTTCTCAATCTTATTATTTGGTGAGAACTTCCAGTGTCTATATGGATGTTTCCACAAATTTTCTATCTCATCTTGCTTTCCAGTTGATTCTCCAATGTTAAAATGAGGATATATTTCTCTTATATGAGCGTTTATATGTTTGTATAATTTTTCTTTTGCTATTGTTCGTTTTCCACGATTTCTTTGACCTTCTGGTTTTGCTTTATGTTTTTCATTTAACCTAAATTCCATAGAACCTAGAATAAGATCTAAACACTGAAGGATGATGTGATGATGCGATACTGCCTCTGCTATGTCATCTTTACTATGGATAAATAAATTTGCATCTTTAAAGAAATCTCGATATTGCAAATTAAAAATATAGTCTTTAAATATTTCATTCTTTTTCTTAGTATCAGGTAATTGATCAAAAAAGGGATAAATAGAGATCGGTTCTCCTGTTGGATTGGAATATTTCAATCCAAATGCATGTTTAAAAAATTGATAGTACAATAAAAAGTATTCATTATTTCTTTGCTCTTTTGTTAAACCAACTGGAATAAAGGCATTATGAGTAAACATAATTCTCATTTTAATTTTATCTTGTTTTATAAGATCAAAGATCACATCTACTAAAGATTTATATTTTTCTAAATAGTTTGCAGTTACCTTTTGCCACTTTACTTCACCATTTATATTCAACTCGGAAATTTTATTTTCCAGAACAGTTTTTACTTCTTGCAAATGAATAGATCTTACTAAAGCGCCACCGTAAAAATTACTGTAGTATTCTCCATTTTTAACTGATTCATCACAATAAATAATATACTGCATACTTTATCACCCTCATTCGACTTTTTGCGCAACAATTAGATAATATTCGTTACTTTATTAATATATTCATTTCGTACTATTTTATATACATACTTCTAAACTCATTAAATTTATTAATAGATTAAAAGGTAATTATTCATATTATACCTATCTCTTGGAGAAATGACCAAAAAAGTAATGAAAAACTTTTTACTGTTTAAATCACTAACGTCGCGTGAATTTTAATTGAATTTTCTGTTTTTTATTTCTTCCGTTTTTAAAGAAAACGAAAGACACTTAAATAGTGATAGTAAACATCCATTTTTTTACTATAACCTTTGTCTGGGGCAACTGACGGTTCAAAATCCTTATGGTACTGTATTTCCTTCTATTTTCCGAAGCCAAATACGTGCCGGTTTCCATAGTACTGCTTTTAAGTACCTAGTAATTTGTAGATACGTCCGTGAACTGTTTGTGTGAAGCTGTGCTAGCACGTTTAAGCAGTATACGATCATTGCAATGTACACCTGATTGTGCACAGCTTGTTCGCTTTGCCCGTAGAACTTTTTAATGTTCAGATGCTGTTTCATCCATTTGAAAAACAGTTCGATTGCCCAGCGTGACTTATAAAGTTCAGCGACTTCATCTGCACTTACATCAAAACGATTCGTTATCAGATATAGCTCTTTACCATTTGGATCCAGTACTTCGATACGGCGAAATCCATTTTCAGCACGATTTTGCGTGTTACCAATCAGAATCATTTCATCCGATAACACAGATGACTGTTCAGGTACTTCAAATGATTCAATCACACGTGTTACGGCGTTTTTTCGTAAGCGTGAGACAAAGAAAAATCCATCATCTGTCATGCGGTCAAAGCCTCATAATCTAGGTAGCCTCGGTCAAACACGTACATGCATTCCTTGTCATCAACGAGAATTTCAAGCTGACCACGATCATGTTCTTTCGCGTTCGTTAGCACCGCTTTATCAGGGTACGAACAACCTTTTTCTAGATAAACAAGGCGCAAATGCAACTTCACACCTGATTTTGTTTTACGGAATTCAGCCCATCTATGGTTCTTTAAGTTCAATGGCAGTGTGCTGGAATCGATGATTTTCAGTGGTGTTGTGATTTTTCGACGCTGCTCAAAATGTGTTTTCTTATGGATTTGCGTGACTAAGTCTAGAAAAATCTGTTGGAAAAACTCAGATGGCACTTGATTTAATCGACGGCCTAACTGCGAAAAGCTGATGGACTCTAAATACGTTGCTTTTTGTAAGTCATCTGATAACAGCGTATCACTGATGGCACGTAGACTTTCGGTTTCAATAAGCTGGGCAAACAGTAATAATCTCAAGAATGAAGCGATGTGAAGCTTCTTTGTATAGTAATTTAATTGATGGTTTTCAACTAATTTTTCCATTTGTGTAGAAGAAATAGGTGAAAACCATTGTTCAAATGATGTTTTTCGTGTAAACTTATCCATGCTTATGTCCTTTATTTTGGATTTGGATGGTTTACTACCGCCCAACCATTATAAAGGCTTTTTTTATGTATGGATAATATTGCGGAAAATTCAGTTTTTTGAAATATGTTGAATTATTTTAATGCGACGCTAGTGTGTTTAAATATTAATTTAAAACTTAATTCATCTAAGAGAAATGTTAATTTTTAAACCTTCATAATCAAGATTTGTCATTGTAACTTTAGCTAAAGATAGAACTGTATGATGAATAAACAAAAAAAGACCAAGCTCACAAATTATTGTGATTACCTGATCTTTACATGTTGTTAGGTATTATTTTCAACGTGTTTCATTGTGCGAGTCAAGAATGCTGCCATGTGAGCACGAGTTAACGGATTATGTGGTTTAAATTCCCCATCTGCATAACCTGTAGTAATTCCTGCATTGACAATACTTTGAATAAAGTTGGAACCAAAATCTGCATAATCCATATCTTTAAATAATCTAGTTCCTGTTGGGACATCTTCTAATGGTAATTGATAAGCATTAACCAACATTATTGACATTTGAAGTCTTGTTAAACGTCCTTTTGGGTTAAATTCATATGGTTTATATCCATTAACAATTCCTGCTTCAACAGCAGACTGAATGTATCCACTATTTATATTTGATTGTGACACATCATCGAATTTTGTCTCTCGTGGTGTACCATCTAATCCCACAGCTTTAGCAATCATAACAATTGCTTCTTCCCTCGTAATAAAATCAGTTGGTCGATACTTACCAC
>Ga0213821_1000387_pt1 | contig 27752 bp, 27 predicted proteins | sample MC6MC0909MG_FD_179894 | JGI IMG/M metagenome (GOLD analysis project Ga0213821, IMG submission 179894) | Enriched soil aggregate microbial communities from Iowa State University, Ames, United States - MC6-MC0909-MG | ecosystem: Environmental > Terrestrial > Soil > Unclassified | place: USA: Iowa...
AGCTGGCCTGCAGGTGTTCCAGCACGCGCAGCGTGTAACCCAGGCCGATCTGCTCGGCCCAGGCCAATGGGCCGCGTGGGTAATTGACCCCGGCGCACATGGCCAGGTCGATGTCGGCGGCGCTGCCAACGCCTTGCAACACGGCATCGGCGGCCTCGTTGGCAAGCATGGCCACGGTGCGCAGCACCACCAGGCCAGGCAGGTCGGCAACCGCGGCCACCTGGATGCCTGCCCGGTGCAGCAGTGCCACAACCTGGTCACGTGCCGCGGCAGTGGTGTCGGCCGACCAGCTGATGGCGATGCGCGAAGCCGTCCGGTAATCCAGGGCCAGATCGATCAGCACCAGGTTGCGCAGGCCATCTTCGCGGGCACGCTGGCTGGCCAGGCGCCCATCGCAAAGCGCAAGGGCCGCATCGCCGACTTGGATCACGCCACGGCCTGCGCGTTCGGTGATGGCAAGCCCACTGTCGCGCAAGCGCTCAACCAGCGGCTGCAGCGCCCCGAGATGGCCTTCGACCACGCAGCGGTCAACCGTCAGCGCACTGGCGAGTTCCGCCACGGGCGGGCGCTGGGCGCCGTCGGCGTAGCTATAGAAGCCATGCCCGCTCTTGCGCCCGAGGCGACCAGCATCCACCAGCTCCTTCTGTACCAGCGAGGGCTGGAAGCGGGAATCACCATAAAACGCATCGAATACCGAACAGGTGACGGCGTAGTTGACGTCATGCCCGATCAGGTCGGTGAGCTCGAACGCGCCCATGCGGAAGCCACCGGCATCGCGCAACAAGGCATCGAGTGTTGCGCAGTCGGCGGCGCCCTCCTGCAGCAGGCGCAGGCTTTCGGCATAGAACGGCCGCGCCACGCGATTGACGATGAAACCGGGCGTGGAGCGGGTGTGAACCGGTTTTTTACCCCAGGCCGTTGCCGTGTGATAAAGCACGGCGGCAACGCTGGGGTCGGTGGCCAGGCCCGAAACGATTTCGACCAGCGCCATTAACGGCGCAGGGTTGAAGAAGTGCATGCCGACCACGTTCTGCGGCCGGGCGAGGCCCGCCGCCAGGCTGGTGATCGACAGGGACGAGGTATTGCTGGCGAGTATGCAGTCCTCTGCGCACAGTGCTTCCAGCTGGCACAACAGGTCTTGCTTGACCTGCAGGTTTTCAACGATGGCCTCGATAACCAGCCGGGCGTCCACCAGGGCTTCGATCACCTCCACCGGCTGCAGGCGCGCCACGATCGCTTCGCGAGCATCGGGCTGCAGTTTGCCTTTTTCTACAAGCCGACCGAGCTGGCGATCGATGCCGGCTACGGCCTGCGCCGCAACACCAGGGCGGTTATCGTAGAGTTTTACGGGGTGGCCAGCCTGCGCTGCCACCTGGGCGATGCCAGCCCCCATGGCACCTGCACCGATGACTGCCACCACGGCACTGCTTTGAAGTGCGTGCATGTTCAGCGCCCCTTGAACGCGGGTGTGCGCTTGCTCATGAAGGCGCTCACGCCCTCGCGATAATCTTCACTGCGCCCGGCCAGGCGCTGCAGGTCGCGCTCAAGCTCCAGCTGCTGGTCGAAGCCATTGTCGAAGCTGGCATTGAGGCTGCGCTTGATCAGCGCCAGGCCGTAGGTGGGCTGGCTGGCCAGGTGGCGGGCGAGGGCGATGGCTTCGTCGCGCAGCTCGGCATCGTCGACCACGCGGTGGATCAGGCCCCACTGCTGCGCCTGCTCGGCGCTCAGGCGCTCGCCGAGCATCGCCAGCGCTTTGGCCCGGGCCATGCCGACCAGTCGCGGCAACAACCAGGTGCCGCCCGAATCGGGGACCAGGCCAATCTTGCAGAAGGCCTGGATGAAACTGGCGGAACGGGCCGCCAGCACCAGGTCGCAGGCCAGCGCAATGTTCGCCCCGGCGCCGGCCGCCACACCATTGACTGCGCAGATGACCGGCAGCGGCAGGTCACGCAGGGTGCGCACCAGCGGGTTGTAGAACGTGTCGATGGACTCGCCCAGGTCAGGCATTGCCGGGCCAGGGGCGACATTGCGGTCGGACAGGTCCTGGCCTGCGCAGAAGCCGCGGCCTTCCCCGGTCAGCAGCAGCACCCGTGCTTCGCTGCTCTGGCGCACCTGCTTGAGCGCCTCGCGCACCTCCATGTGCATCTGCGTGTTGAAGCTGTTGAGTTGCTCGGGGCGGTTCAGGATGAGCTGGGCAACACCGCCCTCGATGGAAAACAGAATGTGCTCGAACGTCATGGAAGGCTTGCTCCGTCAGGCGATGGGAAGGGCAAATCAACGGCCTTTGAACTGGGCCGGGCGTTTTTCCTGGAAGGCGCGGATGCCTTCGTCGCGGTCGGCGGTACCGGCCAGCAGGGTGAAGGCGTGGCGCTCGAAGCGCAGGCCGCTGGCAAGGTCGGTGTCGCCGGCCTTGAGCAGCGCCTCCTTGGCCAGGCGCACCGCCAGCGGCGCCTTGGCGGCGATGCTGCGGGCAACTTGGGTAGCGCGCTCCACCGTCAGTTCTGGCTGGGTGATTTCGCTGACCAGGCCGGCTTGCAGGGCATGCCGGGCGTCAATCGCCTCACCGGTGAGGACCATCTGCATCGCCAGGGGCTTGCCGACGGCGCGCAGCAAGCGCTGGGTGCCACCGGCACCGGGGATGATGCCAAGGTTGATTTCAGGCTGGCCGAAGCGGGCATCGCTGCCGGCGATCACGATGTCGGCACACATCGCCAGCTCGCAGCCACCGCCCAGGGCGTAGCCGTTCACGGCAGCGATCAGGGGTTTGCAGAAGGCCGCAATGCGCTGCCAGTGGGCAACCCGCGGGTCATTGAGAATGCCAACCAGGTCACGCTCGGCCATTTCGCGAATATCGGCACCGGCGGCGAACGCCTTGCGGCTGCCGGTAATGACCACGGCGCGGGTCTGCTCGTCGCGCTCTGCGGCATCCAGTTCGGCGGCCAGCTCTGCCAGCAGTTCGGTGCACAGGGCATTGAGGGCCTCTGGGCGTTGCAGGGTGATCCGGCGAACGCCGTGTTCCGGCGCCTGCACTAGGAGATAACGCGGCATGTCGGGGTCCTCAAGCTGCTTGGCCCGGCGCATCGAGTGGCCGGCTTTTTTTGGAATTGTCTGCAGGGGCGACGGGTGAGCGTGCCCAGGTGCGGTCAATATAAACACCATGCGATACACAGAATCAATAGCGAAGTACTGATTATGTATCTCGTTACACGACATTTAGCTCTGTAGATTCTCCCAGGGACAAGCAATTTCGCTGCGTTAAAGAGGATTGACGTCCAGCAGCCATGCGATACAAGATCAAGATACGATACGAATCATTTCAGGAGATACGACATGCCCTGCTACCGACTCGACGGCCTGACCCCCGTCATCGATCCGACGGCCTATGTCCACCCAAGCGCCGTATTGATCGGTGACGTCATCGTCGGCGCGCACTGTTATGTAGGGCCACTGGCCTCGCTGCGCGGTGATTTCGGGCGCATCGTCCTGGAGGAGGGCGCCAACCTGCAGGACACCTGCGTGATGCATGGCTTCCCCGGTGGCGACACGGTGATCGAGCGCAACGGCCATGTTGGCCATGGCGCGGTGCTGCATGGCTGTCGCGTGGGCGCTGACGCACTGATCGGCATGAATGCGGTGGTCATGGACGGCGCCCGCATCGCGCCGCGTTGCATCGTCGGCGCCACGGCGTTCGTCAAGGCCGGGTTCGAATGCGCCGAACAGAGCCTGGTAATCGGTTCACCCGCCCAGGCTAAACGCCCGTTGACCGAGCAGGAACTGCGCTGGAAGCAGCGCGGCACCGCCGAATATCAACGCCTCAGCCAGCGCTGCATGGCGAGCCTGGTCGAATGCCCACCACTGGCCGCAGCCGAACCCCAGCGACCGCGCATGTGTGACGGCGGCTTCCGGCCCAAAGGCGAGGAGGGCGCATGAACCTCCCTGCAGCGCGCAATGGCCAGGCGGGCCGCCGCACAGGTATAGTCGGTGCTTTCTCCGCGCACAGTTCCTCCATGAGCAACCTCGCCCCGCTGAACTACCTGATCACCCGCTTTCAGGAGCAGACGCCGATCCGCGCCAGCTCGCTGATCATCACCCTGTACGGCGATGCCATCGAGCCCCATGGCGGCACGGTGTGGCTCGGCAGCCTGATCAACCTGCTGGAACCTGTCGGCATCAACGAACGGCTGATCCGCACCTCGATCTTCCGCCTGACCAAGGAAGGCTGGCTGACCGCTGAAAAGGTCGGCCGGCGCAGTTACTACAGCCTTACCGGTACCGGCCGCCGGCGTTTCGAGAAGGCGTTCAAGCGTGTCTACAGCCCCAGCCAGCCGGCCTGGGACGGCGCCTGGACCCTGGTCTTGCTGTCGCAACTCGACCCCGGCAAACGCAAGGCCGTGCGCGAAGAACTGGAATGGCAGGGTTTCGGCGCCATGGCCCCGAACGTGCTCGGTTGCCCGCGCGCGGACCGCGCCGACCTGGCCGCGACCCTGCGCGAGCTGGAAGCGAGCGACGACAGCATCGTCTTCGAAACCCATACGCAGGAAGTGCTGGCCTCCAAGGCCATGCGCGCGCAGGTGCGCGAAAGCTGGCGTATCGACGAACTGGGGCAACAGTACAGCGAGTTCATCCAGCTGTTCCGGCCACTGTGGCAAGGCTTGAAAGAACAGGACGCGCTCAACCCTGAAGACTGCTTCCTGGCCCGCACCTTGTTGATCCACGAGTACCGCAGGCTGCTGTTGCGCGACCCGCAGCTGCCCGACGAGCTTTTGCCGGGTGACTGGGAAGGCAGGGCGGCAAGGCAGTTGTGCCGCAACCTGTATCGGCTGGTGTTCGCCCAGGCAGAGGCGTGGTTGAATACGGCCCTGGAAACGGCCGATGGCCCTTTGCCGGACGTGAACGAAAGCTTCTACAAACGATTTGGTGGTTTGGCTTGAGGCTGCAAGGCTGACCACCTCGAGGGACCGACATGACAACCACCGCGCTGGCCGACATCGACCTGCTGCACAGCATCAGCGTTACCCTGATCGGCGAGCAGGACCGCCGGGCGCTCTATGACAAGATCGTCGACGCCGCCGCCAGCATCACCGGCTCGCAATTTGCGACGATGCAGGTGCTTTGCCCGCCCGATCATCCGTCTGGGCATGGCGGGCAGCTGCAGTTGCTGTGCTCGCGCGGGCTGCCCCCCGAGGCCGTGCAGTTCTGGCAGTGGGTGCACCGCGATGCGCTGAGCAGCTGCGGCCTGGCCCTCAGGCGTGGCGAGCGTGCGATCGTTTCAGACTTTGAACGGTGGGACGAGATCACCGGCACCGAAGAGCTACTGTGCTTCCGCAATGCCGGCATCCGGGCAGCACAGACCACGCCACTGCAATCGCGCAGTGGCCAGTTGCTGGGCATGATCTCTACGCACTGGAGCCAACCGCATCAGCCCTCGGAACGGGTTTTGCGCCTGCTCGATATTCTGGCGCGAACAGCAGCTGACCTGCTGGAGCGGACAATAGCCGAAGAAGCCTTGCGCAAACTCAACGAAACGCTAGAGCAAAGGGTTAGCCAGCGCACGGCGGAACTGATGGCTGCCGAAGAACAACTGCGCCAGTCGCAGAAAATGGAAGCGGTTGGCCAGTTGACCGGCGGCCTGGCGCACGACTTCAACAACTTGCTTGGCAGCATCAGTGGTTCGCTTGAGTTGCTCAGCCAACGCATCCAGCAGAGCCGCTTGGAGGAAGTCGACAAGTACATCAGTGCAGCTCGAAGCGCCGCCAGCCGCGCTGCTATTTTAACCCACCGCCTGTTGGCGTTTTCGCGGCGACAGACACTGGAGCCCAAGGCTGTGGAGCTCCCTGCGTTGTTGCATGGTATGAGTGAGCTGGTACAGCGCACGGCAGGGCCCGGCATTCGGGTCGATACCCTGTGCGACTTGGCACTCTGGCACGCGTTCGTCGATGCCAGCCAACTTGAGAACGCGTTGCTGAACCTCTGCAACAATGCTCGCGATGCCATGCCTGGCGGGGGGCAGATCACCTTGGCGGCGCGCAACCTGGCGCTGACGGTGCACGAGGCCCCACAACATGACCTGGCGCCTGGGCAATACCTGCACCTGAGCGTAACCGACACCGGCATCGGCATCGCGCCTGAGGTGCTACCTCATGTCTTCGAGCCCTTTTACACCACCAAACCCGTAGGGCAGGGCACGGGGCTGGGTCTTTCGATGATCTACGGCTTCGCGCAGCAATCGGGCGGCCAGGTGAAGATCCACTCGAAGCAGGATGAAGGCACGCGGGTCGATCTTTATTTGCCTCGGCATAGCGGTGATGTGGCCGAACCCGAGCAGGACGCGGCAAAAGCGGCTGAGTTTGAGCTACAGCAGGGAAAGGTCATATTGCTGGTGGAAGATGAGCACACGATGCGCATTATCCTGCAGGAAACCCTGGAGGAACAGGGCTACCAGGTACTCCAGGCGGGCGACGGTATCGCAGCGCTCGAACTGTTGCGTTCAGGGGCAAACGTCGACCTGCTGGTTAGCGATGTGGGCTTGCCTGGCGCAATGGATGGGTGGCAACTGGCCGAACAGGCGACTGCGATCCAACCCGCTCTGAAGGCAATGTTCATCACGGGATATGTGCAAGCAGCGGGGAGGCAAGTGCTGACCAAGCCGTTTACCTTGCATGCATTTGCAAGTCGGGTGACTGAGCTATTGGCCGATCCTGCAATCAGCCAGGCTACCAGGGCAGACGTTGCGGTCATGGTTAAACCATAACTACACTAAATGACTATTTAGTGTAGTTATCGCCAGAAATCAGTCATAGAACGCCTTCGGAGCAGCTGAAATCACTAGAATTTGGTCTGAATGCGCAACATCAAGCTGCCGCTGTATTTTTCAACGGAGCAGGTGACGGGCTTTGGATACCCTGCAACCAATCGCAGTAGCGGGCCACGCCTTGCTGGGCTGTCAAGGTAGGCGCCGTATAACCGGCTGTGCTGTTCATGCGGCCCGTAGACGTTGAAATAACGCAACCCGACGATCTGGCTGCGTGCGGCCGGTAGCTGCCGACGTACGTATTGATCGAAGAGGAGTTTCGAATAGCCGTAAACATTCAGCGGGCGCTCACATTCACGTTGTTCGCGAAAGTCCTGGCCTGCGCCATAGACGGCTGCCGATGATGCGTATAAAAACGGGACCTGCTGATGTTGAGCAGCCGCCAGCAACTCACGACTGAACCGGTAGTTGTTATCCATCATGAAGCGACCGTCAGCTTCTACGGTGCTCGAGCATGCACCTTGGTGCAGCACGGCGCGCACCTTGCCAAACTGGCCACGGCTGAAGCGCTCGAGAAAGTCGTCCTTGTCCAGGTAATCGGAAATTTCGCTGCAGGCCAGGTTGCGGTATTTGTCACCGTCAGTCAGGTCGTCGACGGCGATGATTTCGGTTTCGTTGCGTTGGTTGAGCGCCTGAACGAGGTTGCTACCGATAAAGCCCGCGGCGCCAGTTACGATGATCGTCATGCCAGATTCCCCGTGAGGGTGCGGAGCCGGCATTTTAATTAAGGGAAAGTGAGGTGGCGTTAATCTGGGTCAAGGACTGAGCGGGTTTGGGGGCTTTTGGGATTGGGCTGCTTTCAAATCTGACCACCCACGGGCCAGGACCACAATACGAGGATTCGCATAATGCATATTATGTTAAATGAAGTGTGCGACGGCACGTCCTGAATCACGCCCTAAAACGACGTTTATCAATATCCGCCTCGAGCGCAGCATTGCGGCCATCTTCATCGAGGATGTGAACACCATGAAAGCTTCAACCTCTGCCACAACTGCGCCCACCCAATTCATTGAGATCAATGATCGTCGCCTCGCTTATCGAACTGTTGGCAGCGGCCAGCCCCTGGTACTGCTCGTGCGCTATCGCGGCACCATGGACGACTGGGATCCGCTGTTCTTGGATAACCTGGCTGACCGCGGTTTTCAGGTGACGATCTTTGACTACAGCGGTCTGGGCCAATCAAGTGGTACACCTAGCTACAATCCGGGAGCACTGGCCAAGGACGCTGTAGAGCTAATCCAGGCGCTGGAGCTCGGTAAAGTTGTGATTGGTGGGTGGTCACTCGGGGGAATCGCCGCTCAGGTGGTACTGGTGCAGGCGCCCCAATTGGTAAGCCATGCCGTACTGATTGGTACAACGCCACCCGGTCAGCTGGTCAAGCCTGGTGAAGCTTTGTTCTACGAAATGGCTCGTCGAGAAAATGACTTCGAGGATTTCGTAAACCTGTTCTTCGAGCCAGCCTCGAAAACCAGTCGTGCGACAGCCGAGGGGGCCTGGGCACGACTCGCTTTACGTGAGGGAGATCGCAGCCCCCAAGTCCCTGTCGAGTGGGCAGCTCAGCAGCTCGGGGACGGGCCCAAGAACCCAGTCTTCCCGGTCGAGGCGGTATTGCAGGCTCTGAAGAGTACCACCATCCCTGTGCTCCACCTGGGTGCCGACCACGACATCGTGTTCCCGGTCGAAAACTGGTATGCCCTGAGCAATCAGCTTCCGACGCTGACGCTCGTGAGCTTCCCTCGCGCTGGCCACGGGCCTCACATGCAGCACCCTGAGGCGGCGGCCAGTCACATTGCTGCTTTTATTTTGTCTTAGTGTTACCTGAGGGGCCACGCCGGTGGCCCCTCCTCCCTCATCCGGTTACCACTCGCCTGGCATCCCTACGCACTGCCTGAGGCGGAACGCCAAGCCCACGAATAAACACTTCCCGCATGTGTCGGCGATCCCTGAATCCCGTTTCTCTAGCCACTACATCCAAGCTGTGTCGACTCTGCTCGATCATCAACCGGGCAGCCTCCAGGCGCAGGCTTTCCACGGCCTTCGCCGGCGATTGTCCCGTCTCTGAAGTAAATACCCGAGTGAACTGCCTGGGGCTCAAATGCGCGACTTCAGCAAGCTCCTCAACGCTGAGTGGCCGGCCAAGATGCTTGCGTGCGTAATCCAAGGCGCTCTGGATGCGGTCAGACTTGGGGGAAAGCGTCAGCAGTTCGGAATGCTGGGACTGCCCACCGGAGCGGCGCTGGTGCATGACCAGTTTTCGCGCCACCGACCGAGCCATCTCAGTGCCGTGATCCTTTTCTACCATCCCCAATGCCATATCCAGAGCGGCAGTCATGCCCGCAGATGTCCATATCGGCCCATCCACGATGTAGATCCGGTCTTCTTCGACTTCGATTTTCGGGTGCAGCTCACGAAGCTTGTTGGCATAGGCCCAATGTGTCGTTGCCCGCCGATTGTCCAGGACGCCTGCCTGCGCCAACACGAAGCAGCCTGTGCACAGGCCTGCCGTGCGCCGCGCCCCGTCGACAAAACCTCGCACACTGGCAAGTACCTCCTCACTAGGCGGCGTCAACGGTGTCAACGTACCGGTAATCATCCATGTGTCGGCCAAGCCAGGAGCGCCCAAGGGTAGCGTGTCCATATACATCCCCAGCGAGGAGCGCACAGCGCCACCCTCGATGGAAAAGTTCTGAATCTTGTAGGCCATCTCGCCGGCCACGATATTCGCGAATTCGAATACGGCTTGTGTAGCCAAGGACATGACCTGAAAGCCTTCGGTGATGAGATAGCCGACCCGGTGCATCGAGAGACTCCATAGGGGATGTCCTAAAAACGTATCATATGCGTCGTTTAAGACAAAAGCGACCTTCTGCATCATGTCACTACACCCAAGCAACGGAGCAAGACCATGACGCAGCAATTCAAAGGCACCGCGCTCATTACCGGCGCTTCCACCGGGATCGGCTCGATCTACGCAGAGCGTTTGGCCCGCCGTGGCTACGACCTCGTACTGGTGGCACGCAACCGGGAACGTCTCAACGCCCTGGCCAGCCGTATTACCACCGAGACCCAGCGAAACGTGGAAGTTTTTCCGGCAGACCTGTCCAACGCAGCTGACCTGGTTAACGTAGAACGCAAACTTCGTGAGGACGCCAGCATAGGCCTGCTGGTGAACAATGCGGGCATCGGCACTCACACAAGCCTGATGGAAAGTGATGTCGAACGCATGGCCGAAATGATCAGCCTCAACATCACCGCCTTGACCCGCCTGACCTACGCTGCCGTGCCAGGCTTCATCGCCCGCCAGCAAGGCGCCGTCATCAACATCTCGTCCATTGCAGGGCTTGCGCCAGAGCTGCTCAACGGTGTCTACGGTGGCAGCAAGGCCTATGTGACCGCCTTCAGCCAGTCCCTGCACAAGGAGCTTGCAGACAAAGGCATCAAGATCCAGGCGGTTCTGCCAGGAGCCACTGCGACCGACTTCTGGCAGATCGGCGGCCTGCCTGTCGAGAACCTCGATCCCGGCATCGTCATGTCCGCTCATGATCTGGTCGACGGTGCTCTGCAGGATTTCGACAACGATGTGCTGCTTTCCATCCCGTCGCTGCATGACCTGCATGCTTTCCATCACTACGAAGCCAGCCGGCAAGCATTGTTCAGCCAGTTGTCCAGTAACCAGCTTGCCCCGCGTTACAACGCCAAGTGATCACCAGTACAGGAAACGGAATCATGACTCGCATAAATGCACTCACCCTCGATCAGGCGCCTGCAGCAGCGCGTAGCGCCCTGCAGGGTGTCGAGAACAGTTTGGGCTTTATCCCGAACGCGTTCGCCACCCTCGCCCATTCGCCGGCAGCCCTCAGTGGCTACCTTGCGCTGTCGCAAGCTCTGAACAGGAACAGCCTCAGCCCCGCCGAGCGTGAAATTGTGGCGCTGGCTGCCTCAGCGGTGAATGGCTGTGACTACTGCATCGCCGCCCACAGTTTTTTCGGCGAAAAAGCAGGTTTGGATGCTGGTGCGCTGCTGGCTGCTCGTGCCGGCACTCTCGATGGCGTTGCTGCGTTCGCCAGAGCGGTGACGCTAAGCCGAGGCCAGGTCAACGAGGTGCAGCTGGCGGCGGCAAGGGAAGCAGGGCTGGATGACGCGAAAATCGTAGATGTCATCGCCCAAGTCTCCCTCCTGACGCTGACCAACTACCTCAACAATGTGGCCATGACGGACATCGACTTCCCACCTACCGACAACTAATGAACTGCGCGTGGCGTCCAGGCACCGGTCGCCAGCGCCTCCCAATCATTTTCGTTACATGCGAGAAAGCCTTACTGCTTTGACCCAGCTAGCGGAGCAGAAGCTTTTACAGAGTTGGGATATTTGGTCAGAGTCACCGGATACTCCATGCTTCCGTTAAGTGTCGGGGGCGCCGAAGTCAGCGCTTCCACTTAATCGAGATGGATAAGTTGTCGCAGGCCCCGGGAAAGCAAGGCCGCGGCTGTAGGCTTTAGCATGGTGGAACTCAGTTCCTCCCAGCCAATCCACTTACACGCGACAATGCCTCTCCTCAGCGCAACGCTACAGCCATCAGCGAAGTCTGTGGTGAAGATATGGTGGAGCACGTTGCCTACCTCAATGGTGCCCACGTGATGCAGACCTGAGCAGTGCAACGATAGCGCCTTCCAAAGCCCTCTAGCAGCAGCCACGGTCGGGGCCTCACCTCTCTCAAGCAGACCGTTTGGAAACTTCCATTTAGAGCCCTTCCTGCGAACAAGAAGAACCTGGTCATTTCGAGAACAGATGATTGTAACTTTGGCCGTTGCCGGGCGATGCTTGATGACGCTCATGAGGGATCGCACCTAAAGAACGCGCGACATCCTGAACGCTGGGACGAACTTCCTTATGCTGATGACGAGAAGATCATAGGGTGGGCACGCGCGAAGCAGCTGCACTTAGAAGCGTTCTTGCACCTTCAAACCGCCCACCCAGGCATCGTCAACCTGCCTCACCCCGCCCGGGTGGCGAACAAACGGCAGGTTATGCCGAGAGCCAGCTCTCAACTTCATCGGAGCCGTACTCGGCTTTCCATTCCTTCAGCAGCTTGTGATTACCGCCCTTGGTCTCGATGATCTCGCCGTTGTGCGGGTTCTTATACTGCTTCACCTGGCGAGCGCGACGCGGAGCTTTTTCTCCGGCTCCAGGAGCGGCAGCACGGCGGCTTGCCTGCGGGTCGAGGATGTTGATGATATCTCGGAGGCTGAAGCCGTACTTGGTCAGCAGGTCTCGCAATTTAGTCTCGAACTCAATTTCTTTTTGCAGTTCAGAACTACCTTTCATGGCCTCAAGCTCTGCGAGCTGCGCGGCCAAGCTTTGCTCCAGTTTTCGGAATTCTGCCAAACGAGACATAGGTGACCCTCAGTTGTTTGAAAAGTGGCGCTAGCCTAACGCATAGGTGCTATCAAACCTAGTGAATATGATCACTTACGCATGACCTAGTTCATTTGCATGTTCGCTGTTGTCATACTGCGGCACTCATCATACAGCCCACGCTTATAGCTCCATCCACCTGCCCGCGGCGCCACAGCCGTACTCCCCTCCTCCCCGTCCCGATGTATGCTGGGCCGGCGTCAAGTACGTGGGCTCATCCCCAGCGTGATTGACGATCGAGAAGTGCTTTGTATGAGGCAGTGCCTGACAACAAGGAAGTGATTCCCATGAATACCCGCAATCCCATAATCAGCCTGCTGATCTTCCCTTTCGCGCAAATTGCCGTGATCTATGCCACCCAACTAATGTGCCGCGAAATCTGGTCTGCGAATTACTACGTACCTGGGGAGGATGGCGGAGAAGCAGAGCCGGCAATGGCTCTGATTGCCGTTCCGTTGATCCTGATTGCTATCTCATTGCTGCTGGGTAGCCTCACCATGCTGAACAAGTGGGCTGTTACGCGCTGGTTGTCGGCAGTGTTGCGTGTACCACTTGCGGGCATGGCGCTGCTGCTCTCCTTGATTTCGACTGTGTTTTTCATGGGCGAAGCGCTGGCCGTGTTCAGCCATTGGCAGGTCACCATCGCATGGATGGCTTGGCTGGCAAGTGCCGGGCTATTTGTGATGCACCAGTGGGATCGTTTGAAGCGCTAATGTTTTCAAGCTGCAAGTAAAAACTCGGGGCTGCGCCGAAATCCCAGAATGAAAAAGGGACAAATCCGTAGCCATTGCGCTTGTATTCCTGCCTGCATTCCGAGAACTCCGACATTCTCGCTACCGCCAAGGCGACAAAAACGTTGGGGATAGGCTGCAGCCGATCCGACTATCTCGCTGCATGCGCGATGAGGGAGCAACTTCTCAGACTCCGTCTTTGAGGGTGTGCCAATTCAGCGTAACCGGAAAACATTCGTTGACACTGCGACCTCAACGAAAGACTATCACGCCGCCCTCATGCGAAGGATTCCCATTAGCAATACGTTTCCTATTGGGAGGCCTAATTTCAACGAACAGGAGTCAATGGATGTCCGCTTGTTTGCCGTCTACCGCTACCAGCATTCGCCGAGCCGCACTGGCGATCAGCCTCTCGAGCTCTCTACTAGCTGCGAACAGTGCCCATGCGCAGGCTATCAGTTACAGCATCCCGGCTGGGTCTTTGGCCACTGCCGTGAACCAGTTCGCGAATGCCAGCGCAGTGGTTGTCAACTTCAGCAATGGAGAAACTGCCGGTTTGCGCACCGAGGGGTTGCGAGGCAATTACGACCTGGAACAAGGTTTCGCTCAACTTCTGCAAGGTAGCGGCCTCCAGGTACAACAAGCGGGTGACAAACACTACATGCTGGTTCGCCCAAGCCACGATGGCTCGATGGAGCTTTCCGCCACGACGGTTTCCAGCGTCGGGCTGGGTGCCACTACCGAAGGCACCGGCAGTTACACCACGGGCTCAGCCAATACCGCGACAGGGCTACGGCTCTCGGCCCGTGAGACGCCACAATCGGTCAGTGTGATCACACGCCAGCAGATCGAAGATCAGAACCTGAACAGTGTTGCCCAGGTTCTTGAACAAACCCCTGGCGTGGTCGTCGACAGCATGGGCCCGGCCGGTAGTGATGCCAACCATATCTACGTGCGCGGCTTCGAGGTAGGCAGCATTCAGGTGGATGGCATCAACAGGCCCAATACGTACGGGTTCCGGGACGACCTCGCCGACATGGTGTCGTACGACCGCGTGGAAGTGGTACGTGGCGCTACGGGGCTGATGTCTGGTACTGGCGATCCAGGTGCGACGGTCAACCTGATTCGCAAGAAACCGACGCTGGAAACGCAACGAAAGCTGACCCTCAAGGCGGGCTCTTGGGACGACTACCGCCAGGAACTGGACGTGTCTGGCAAATTGTCCGATAGCGGCAACGTGCGAGGCCGCTTCGTCGCGTCGAACACCAACAGCCAGAGCTATGTCGACCGCCAGTCCTTGGAAAAGCAAGCGTTCTACGGGGTAGTGGAATGGGACATCACTGACAGCACGATGCTGACGGTCGGTGCGGAGTACCAGGAGATGGATAACGAAGGCGCTGGTAACCACGGCTTCCCGATGTACAACTCAGACGGTAGCCACTTCAGCCCTTCCCGCTCGTTCAACTCCGCCTCGGACTGGAGTTATCACAAGCGTCGCACCAAGACGGTGTTCACCACCCTGGAGCATCAGCTGGACAACGGCTGGCAGTTGAAACTGAGCGCCGAGCACAACCGACGCAGCTATGACGACGCCTTCGCAACGGCCGCCAGCGGCACCGTGAACCCAGATGGCAGCGGCATCAGTACCTGGACTGGCCGCTGGGCGGGCGAGCCCCGGCAGACCTCGTTCGACCTGTCAGCCGCAGGCCCGTTTGAACTGTTTGCCCGCGAACACCAGGCGTATCTTGGGGCCAGTCACTACAGAGCCTATTACCGTAACGACGGCTACCCGCTGTGGGCTTTCCAGACCATCGACAACATCAACACCTGGGACGGCTCGCTGGCAATCCCGGACGCCATCTACACCAAGTCATCGGAAGATGCCCTGGATGAAACCCAGGATGGCCTGGTCGCCTCGGTGCGCTGGAGCCTGGCCGATGACCTGTCGCTGATCACCGGGGCGCGGGTAATCGACTGGCAACGTGATGAAACCTCAACCACCCTGGCCACAGGCGACACCAGCCGCACCTCGCGAAGTGAAACAGGCGTTGTCACGCCGTACCTTGGGCTGGTGTACGACCTCAACGAAAACTGGTCGGCCTACGCCAGCTACACCACCATCTTCAAGCCGCAGAGCAACAAGGATGTCGCAGGCACCTACCTCGATCCTTTGGAGGGCGTGAACTACGAACTGGGCTTGAAGAGCGAGTTCTTCGACAAGCGTCTGACGAATGCTTTCAGCGTATTCGAGGTTCACCAAGACAACCTGGCAGTGGCCGATGGCAGCAACCTGGCGCCGGACGGCAATCAGGCCTACCGCGCCGAATCGGGCACCAAGACGCGCGGCTTCGAGATGGAAGTGGCTGGCGAAATCCTGCCCGACTGGCAGGTGTCTGCCAGCTACACCTACGCCGTTAGCAAAGACTCCGATGGCGACCGTTTGAACACTGAGGTGCCGCGAGACACGCTGAAACTGTTCACCACCTACCGTCTGCAGGCCCTGCCGCACTTGAAAGTCGGTGGCGGTGTGCGCTGGCAGGGTACCGAATACTACAAAGGCGCCGGGCCCAATGACGAGACCTTTACTCAAGCCCCCTACAGCGTGGTCGATCTGATGGCGCAATACGCCTTCACCCCGCAAACCAGCGTATCGCTCAACCTCAATAACGTCTTTGACAAGACCTACTACACCGCCATCGGCTCACGTGGCTGGTATGGCACCCCGCGCAGTGCCACCGCCACATTGGTATACGCGTTCTAAATCAGTACCCTTCGAAGTGATGGTGCCCACGGACGGGCACCATCGTCGCTTATAGCCCTAACCAGAGCCGTTTATAGTTCCCTCCAAGGGCCATGGCCTGGGGCGGCGGCTAGGTTTGTGCCAGTTTTCGCAATGCTGCCAACCGTCCACCATCGCGACAATGAGCGGGTGCGCTATCAGCTCAAGATGCTGCAAGCCGCTCGATCAAGGGCAACCCATTAACTTGCGGTCGCGCGAATAAATACCCTTGCATCAAGTCAATCCCCAGCGCCGCCAACGCTTGGCACTCTGCGTCAGTCTCGATTCCCTCGGCGATAAGCGTGATGCCCAGCCGCTCGGCCACCAGAACGATACCCGCGACGATGGCCTGGCGGACCGGATCCTGGCTAATTCCCCTGGTGAGTGCCATATCCAGCTTGAGTACGTCCGGCTGAAACTCCGCGAGTAGATTCAGCCCTGAGTAACCCGAGCCGAAGTCGTCTATCGCAGTGGTGAAGCCCTGTCGGTCGTACTCGTTGAAGATCGCTTTCAAATGCTCGGTATCTTCGATCCGCTCGCCCTCGGTCACTTCGAACATCAGCCGATTGGCGGGGAAGTCGAATAGCCGCGTGGCCTCCAAGGTAGCGCGGATGCAGGTGCTGGCACGATAGACGGCGTTGGGCAGAAAGTTGATGCTCAACTTACAGTCTGCAACCCGCCCCAAGCCCAGCCCAGCCGCTTGCTCGATGGCCTTCACTCGGCAGGCCTGATCAAAGCGGTACAGGTTGTCGGCCGATACCTTAGCCAGGATGTCCGCTGCGCCTTCACCGTTCAGGCCACGAACCAGGGCCTCATAGGCAAAGGGTTTGCCTGAGGGGACATGGATTATAGGCTGGAACGCCATTGTAATATCGAACCCCAAGCTTGCGAGGTCGCGACATTGGGAGCAGCCAATCGCTGTGAAAGGCTGGGGAAAAACAGGCTTGCGCATGAGTGATCGTCGAGGTACGTGAGTGCGGCTGTTTAGAATGCTTGAATACGCCTCATAAGCCAATCTCCGCTCATCCAACCTGGCGCTGGCTGGACTTCCAGGCGGCCATGAGGCAACTCCGTGTACTTCAGCTTGGAGCTACGCGGTCAAGGCCGGCAGCTGACTTGATAAAAGCCCGGCAGCGGTTGCACTGAGCATCGCTGGGTTCAGCTTGTCTCTGAGTACCCATTTACAGGCCACGATCTCATTGCGAGCCACAGCCCTTTCTCGGTCATCGAAATGTGTGGTGAATACGTGGTGAACGGTCAACCCAACCTGAACGGTGCACAGAGGGAGCAAACCGTGGCCTTTGATGGACGTCTCCTCCTGGAGCTCCCGTGCAGCGGCTGCCACCGGCGACTCCCCAGGCTCGATAGCGCCGCCAGGAAAATTCCACTTCCCGCTTTTTTTCCGCACCAGAAGAATACTGCCGCTTCGAAGGCAGATTATCGTTGCCCTAGCCTTGATTTTGACCTTGCGCGCTTTCTTGTCCCGCATGCACTCACTCAGCTCGTCATTAGGTTCATATCCGTCTCGTTGTAGCGACCTGAGACTTACTCCCTGAAGACTCTTGTTTATGACGACTCGTTCAACATGATAGACACAGCCTCCAACGCGTATGGCGTATCATCAGCCCTCCACATCGGGAATGATTTGAGTGAAGCCGTCACCTGGAAGCGCCCTACCCCCTCCAACTGTTACCCATCGCCCGGAATGGGATGTCGGCGAAGCTGTCAACCAGCTCTCTTGGGACGACTTGCGAATCATCAAAACCTTGAGTGCCTGCGGCAACCGCGCCGCCACGGCCAAGAAACTCGGCATCAATGTGTCCACTGTTTCGCGGCGGGTTGGACAGGTTGAGAAGACGCTTGGGGTTGCGCTGTTCGATCACCGCAAGGCGGGGTATTTGCTGACTGCCGAAGGTGCAGAGCTTCGTGCGCTGGCCGAACGGGTTGAACTGGACATCGTCAGTGTCACCCGCAGGGTTTCACGTGCTGGCCAGGGCCCTCTGGGAAAACTTCGAATCACCACAAGCGACTCCCTGCTGCTGTACTTCCTCACCCCAATCATCGCGAACTTCAAAGCCCTCAATGAGGGCATCTCCATTGAGGTGCTGGTTGGCAACGAGACGCTGAGCCTTGCCCGTGATGAGTCTGATATCGCCGTGCGTGCAACGCGCAAGCCGGCAGAAAGTCTGGTGGGCAGAAAGCTGGCCAATATTGCCTGGGCACCGTATGGCAGCGTCAAGCATGCAGCCCCTGCCAACCCCTTCGCTGAAGGCCAGGAATGGGTGTCATATTCTGCAGCGCTGTGCGGCTTGAAAGCGACAAGCTATGTCGAGTGCAGGGTAGCGCCGGAGGCCATTGCCTACCGCACCGACTCCGTAGCGGCAGCCAGTGCTGCAATTGCGGCAGGACTCGGCCTTGGGTTCCTGCCCTGCATGCTGGGCGATATCACACCCGGGCTGGTTCGCGTCGGCTCGGTGGTGCCAGAGCTTCAGGACGAACTGTGGCTGTTGACCCACCAGGACATTCGCAAGTCTTGGCGGGTCAAAGCCTTCATGACCTTCTGCGCAGCTGCTGTGGCTGACCTTAAGCCCCTCGTCGAAGGGCATAAACCCATTCAGGCATCGTAGGTTGAGACCCGCGGTAAAGGTCAGCTTGCTCGTGCACCAATCACCGCCCGGCACACGATCTCGATCAACTGAGGGCGCTGGGCCAGTCGCGATACACCGATGATGTTACTGGCCGCCTGCGGGCGATCGGTACCATAAGCCGCCTTGCGCACCTTGCCAACGACGGCAAAGGCCGCGTCCATGTCCAGCACGTAAAGCGTTTCCTCAACGACGTCCTGCATCGTGGCCCCATACAGCGCGAGCAACTTGGAGACGTTGTCGTAGGAAGCTCGCATTTGCTCCCCCATAGAAGAAAAATCGCTTGGGCGCCCGTCCTCACTCAGAGGCGCCGGAGCTACCAGGTTGCCCTCCTCGTCGTGGTTGAACTGGCCCGAAACGAAGATCTCGTTCCCAACCCGCCGCGCCTGCGGATAACCGTAGCTTTCTTCCCAAGGTACGCCCCAGTAGGCGGTGTCGTCGTTGAAAGGTCGTGAAGCAGCCATTGCATTCTCCAGGGGGATGGTGGCAAGCCTTGGCAATTGAGAACCGCCAAGCGAATGGTGTTGGATCATCTGGACACTGGCATATCCGTGACCGAGCTTGCCGAAGCGTGTGGCCTGTCGCGGAGCCACTTCACGAGGATGTTCAAGGAGAGCACCCAGGTGCCCCCTCAGAAATGGATGCGAGAGCAGCGGATCAGCAAAAGCAAAGAACTGTTAGCAGCCTCAAGCAGGGTGCTGGCAGAGATAGCACTCGAATGTGGGTTCTACGACCAAGCGCACTTTTGCCGAACGTTCATGAAGACTGAAGGGATGACGCCACTGGCTTGGCAGCAACTGTACAGTAGAGGGGCTACAGCAGCGAAGAACCAAGAGCACAGCTTGATTCAGAGCATCAGCCATCCGGGGTCACCCTCGATTAGCCAGAGAACGATACCAATCAGCGTACGGAGTCTTGATGGCTTTGCGACGGTTGTAGTCAGGGCTGCCATCCGTCCACCACACCGGGCCCCTTTCCCCTAAATCGACCTTGGCAGCGTCCACATTCGCCCTAGCGGATCTGAGCTGCTCGGCATCACCGGAAGACTTCGCGGCTCTTACAGCTCGCCGCGCCTCCATCAGCGCGTGCACAAGGCGCTCACGCTCTTCCTCCGATAGCGCTGGATCGCTGCACCGCCACAACTGGCCTTTGACTACAAAATAGCGGCCATCTGGTGTTCTCGGGTACATATCGCTGCTCCCATAATGCGCATAGAGGATTTACGACTGCTTCGCAGCCGATCGCAGGCAAGCCAGCTCCTACAAAAACCCTGGCGCGTTGAACGGGCCACCACGCTGGCCCTGGATCCGGGCATAGAAGCCGGCCGGCAACCGCTGTTCACCCAGTCCCCAGGAATGGATCGCGGTCCCTGTAGGAGCTGGCTTGCCGGCGATCGGCTGCGAAGCAGTCGTAAAATCGGTACCAGCGCAGTGCCAGACAGAATACGCATGCAGGATTTACGACTGCTCCGCAGCCGATCGCCGGCAAGCCAGCTCCTACATGAACCCTGCAGCGTTGAACGGGACACCACGCTGGCCCTGGATCCGGGCATAGAAGCCGGCCGGCAACCGCTGTTCACCCAGGCCCAGGAATGGATCGCGGTCCCTGTAGGAGCTGGCTTGCCGGCGATCGGCTGCGAAGCAGTCGTAAAATCGGTACCTGCGCAGTGCCAGACAGAATGCGCATACAAGATTTACGACTGCTCCGCAGCCGATCGCCGGCAAGCAAGCACCATAAAAGTACAGTCCTAGAAGTCCACCTTGCCCCGCCCCGCCTTGACAGTGCTGCGCCGGGCTTTACCTTCGAGGCGCCGAGTCTTCGAGCCGAGAGTAGGCTTGGTGGGGCGGCGTTTTTTCTCGGTCTTGCCAGCAGCGATGATCAACTCGGCAAGGCGCGCCAGTGCGTCAGCCCGGTTCTGCTCCTGGGTGCGGTACTGCTGGCCCTTGATGATCAACACGCCGTCGGCGGTGATGCGGCTGTCACGCAGCGCCAGCAGACGCTCTTTGTAAAACTCGGGCAGCGATGAGGCCGGGATGTCGAAGCGTAGGTGCACCGCGCTGGACACCTTGTTGACATTCTGCCCACCCGCGCCTTGCGCGCGGATGTATGTCAGTTCGATTTCGGCATCCGGCAGATGTACGTTATTGGAGATGGTCAGCATGACATGGCCCTCGTGATAGTCGCCATTATCACAGCCTTCGCCGCTCTCCCATAGACATTCCACTGAAAGGCTACTTCAAAGCGCTAGGCCCCAGCTCCACTGGTTTCCAAGGCTCGGGAACTCGAGCGCGTACTACCGCCATCGATTACGGCAAGTGCAGCAGCTAAACAGTTAGCGAGCGCCGTCCAACGCGTGCGCACCTGCCACCGAAATCGGGTCATCGTGTGCACCCACCGCTGTGCTCACGCCCACTGCACCGATCACCTTGCCGTCGACCAGAATTGGCTGACCGCCCGCCAGGGTGGTGACGTCCAGCGCCAGCAGCGCCGGGTGGCCGTCATTCACACGGTTTTCGAAGTTGACGCTGGGCGCGCCGAACAGCGCCGAGGCCTTGGCCTTGCGCATGGCAAGGTCTGCGCTGATGGCGGTAGCGCCATCCATGCGGCGGACCACGATGGGGTAACCGGCATTGTCGACCACGGCGATCGAACCCGCCCAGCCCTGTTGCCTGGCGTACAGGTCGGCGGCCTGGGCGATGCGCTCGGCAGCGGCCAGGTCCAGTTGTTTGATCGAAGGCAAGGCCACCTTTTCGGCAGCCTGGGCGCCACCGGCGACGCCCAGGGCAAGCACGGCGGACAGCAGGAATCGTGCAGACATGAGGTTCTCCTGAGGATGTTGCGAAAGCGCCCGGCAAGCCGGGCGCGTGGGTAAAGGGCTTCAGCGCAGCTTGGCCACTTCTGCAGCGGTGACCTGCACCTTGGAGTTGCCGAACTGCTTGAACAAGAACGTGCTCAAGGTGGCCACCTGGGCATCGCTGAGGTTGGCGAAGCTCGGCATGAACACCTCCTGGCCATCGACCTTGCGGCGCACCCCGCGCAGCAGCACCGACACCACGTTGGTCGAATCGGTTGCGCCGAGCACACTGTTGCCGAACAGCCGCGGGTACTCGCCCACACCCTTGCCCGTGACTGCATGGCAGGTGGCGCAGTTGGCGTTGAACATCACTTCAGCACCTAGCGCATCGCTGTTCGGGTCGTACTGCGGATGGCTGGCGCGCAGCGCAGTGGTGCCGGTGTAGGCCTGGCCCTGGCCGGTGCGGGCGGGCGTGCTACCCGGGTTGCCGTTGGCGGGCAGGTCACGCAGGTAGGCGACCATCGCGTGCAAGTCGGCATCGGGCAGGTGATTCAGGCTGTTCTCCACCGCCTCGGCCATGGGGCCGGCGGCGTTGGCCTTGCCGTGCACGGCACCGGTCTTGAGGTAAGTGAACAGCTCGTTATCGCTCCAGGTGCCGACACCGCCAGGCCCGCTGGTGATGTCATAGGCCTTCCAGATCCCCAGGTCGCCGCCCGCCAGGTGTGCACTGCCAAGCCCCTGAATGAAGTTACGCGCGGTGTGGCATTCGCCGCAGTGTTCCAGGCTCTGCACCAGGTAGGCGCCGCGGTTCCATTCTTCGCTCTTGCCGGCTACCGGCAACTGGCGCCCGGACTTGAAGTTCATGAGGTTCCAGAACGCCATGGCCCAGCGCTGGTTGAACGGGAAGCTCATGGTATTTTCCGGCGGTTTGCTGTCGATCGGCTTGATCGTGCGCAAGTAGGCCACCAGCGCCAGAGCATCGTCGTCGGACATGCCCGTGTACGAGGTGTACGGCATGGCCGGGTACAGGCGCCGGCCATGCTGAGAAATACCGTTGCGCACCGAGCCGACGATCTCGGCGTCGGTGAACGTGCCGATGCCGTTGACCGGGTCTTGGGTGATGTTGGTCGAGTAGAGCCTGCCGAACGGAGTGTCGAAGGTCATGCCGCCGGCATAGGGCTTGCTCGCATCGGAGGTGTGACAGGCCACGCAGTCCGAGGCCAGCGCCACGGCGCGGCCACGCTCGACCAGTGCCGCACCGCCCTGCCCCGGCTTGGCCACCGGCATGTCGATCTGCGCTTGCTGCCAGATCACGCTACCGGCGCCTATACCTGCGGCGACCGCCACGGCAAGGCCGGCCCAGGCCAGCGCCCGCCGGCGTGCGCGCGCTTTGATCGTTCCTGTTTTCATCAGCATGCGTAGGTCCTCACACCGAAGCCTTGATGATGCTGTCAGCGGCCAGCAGCGACAGCGCCACCCCGGTCAGCGTCGAGTTGACCAGCGCGGCGGTGGGCATCACTCCGGTTCCGCCGAAGTACAGGTTCTCGTGGTCGTGGGCCTGGGCCAGCTTGTTGCACACCGAGGTGTGCGGGTCGCTACCCATGCTCAAGGTGCCGGTGATGTGCTGGCTGTTGGTGTACTGGCCGCGCTCGGAGAACTTCACCTCGGTGCCGCCAGAGGCCTTCACGCAGTCGGCAAAATGCTCGCGGCAAACGTCGTAGCCACGGTGCACGTACTCGGGGAAGCGGTAGTGGACCTCCATCTTGGGGATGCCCCAGGCGTCCTTCTGGTCGCTGAGAACGATGCGGTTTTCCGGGTCCGGCAGCATCTCGAACATCGATTTGAGCAGCACGAAGCGTTCTGCGTCGCGCTTGATCTTGTCGTTCAGTTCGTTGCCGTAGTAACCCTGGGCCACGTATTTCTCGGTCAGGTAACGGGTCGGGTTGTCGTTGTGCACGTCTATGCGCAAGGCCGAACGTTCGCTGCGAAACGCGCCGTCACGGGTGTTGTTGATGCTGCCCGGGCACATCGGCCCACGCCCCACGTACAGGGGTTCGTCGGCCAGGTATTCCACGGCACTGGCCGGGTGATCCATCAGGCGGCGGCCAACCTGGTCGGTGGCGTTGGCCACGCCGTTGGGGTTGCGCTCGTCCTTGGACATCAACAGGATCTTCACGCTTTCCATGGCGTTGGCGGTGAGCAGGAAGTGCTTGCCGGTGACCCGATGAACCTCCTTGTTCTGGTCGATGAAGTGGGCGGCAACGATGCGGTTGCCCTCCCCGGTCTCGAGTTTGAACACCACCGCGTTGCTGATCAGGTTCAGCCCCAGGCCCTGGGCGCGGCGCACCGACATGCTGCCGTTGTACTGGGCACCAATCGGGCAAATGGGCATGCAGTTGTTGTTGCCGCAGCATGCGGGGCGATCGTCGTAGGCAGTGCTGTTGCGCGCCTGCGGGCCAGGCAGCAGCTCCAGGCCAACCGATTGGTAGCGCTGGCGCAGGCGCTCGAACGCGTAGGGCAGCGGCAGTACGTCCATGGGGTATGGCATCGAGCGCGGCGAGCCGTAGTCACCGGCCAGCGCACCGCCGCCAGACACGCCCATCTCGACCTCAGCTTCGCAATAGTAGGGTTCGAGCTCGTCGTAGCTGATCGGCCAGTCCACCGATTGGCCATACAGGGACTGCATACGGAAGTCGTTGGGGATCAACCGCCACGCTTGGCCAGCCCAGTGCCAGGTGGTGCCACCGACGCCGCGGATGTACTGCGCGGTATAGGGTGCCGGGCCCTTCTGGATCAGGTAGCCGTTGTCGTGGGGGACGAAGTTCGGGTGTGGCGCCCATGGCATCATCGGGTACGGCGCCATGTGGTTGTTCTTGTACGCGCCATTGCGGTAGTTGGACACCAGCATGCCCTGGTCCAGCGGTGCGCCGGCCTCGAGCATCAGCACCGACAGGCCCTTGCGCAGCAGCTTTACGGCAGCGGCGCCGCCAGCGGCACCGGCGCCAATTATGACCACGTCGGCCGACATGGGGGTGGAATTCGAATCAGGCATGGCGTTCGGCATCTTTTTGCAGGGCGTAGGCAGGAGGATTGACCCAGAAGTTAGGGCTTCCGGTGCAGTAGCTCGGGGGCTCGACGAAATCGGACACGGCCTGGTACGCCGCCACGCTCTCGAACGCCACACACTCGCGCGCCCCTTCGGCATCCTCGACGGTGCCCAGGTACAGCGCGGTATTCATGCGCAGGAACAGGTTCTTCAGGGCCGGGTCTTTGCTGGCCAGTAGTTGCAGGCGCTCAGCCGGGGTATTGGGCGCCGACAGTTCCGGTAGCGTTGCCAGCAACTGCTCGACCAGCGTGTCCAGGCCTGGGAGGGTCGACTGTAGTTTGTGGTGAACCAGGTTGATCAGCTCGCGATCGACACCGATCTGGCCGCAGAGCTGGTCTGCGAGAGCGATGAATGGGGCCGGGGCAACAGGGACTTCGAGTGCGCCACCGGCCGCCAGGGCCTTGGGCAGAAGTGTGGGTGCGCCCAGCGTCAGCAGCATCATGCCAGCGCCGCTGGAGACAAAGAATTCTCGTCTACTAAGCATGGGAAGTACCAATGAATGGAGAGCTGCCCAAGAGGGATGGCACAGTGCCCCCCTGCAAGGCGGCGCCACCCTAGCACATGTTACTAAATGTGTAGTTAATTTTTAACGGCGTTGAAACGCCCTTTCTAGAGCGGTTTAGTGCATTTATCTGCGACTTAAGGTGAGTGGTTTTTCGTGGATAAATCAGCTAGCCCCGTGGCTTCTGTGGCTTGAGGCTCAATGTTTACGGCACTCAGGAAAAAACTTCGGATCCAAAACTGACCGCCAATGCCGCGTCCGATAAACGCACACTTTCGTGACGATGACTGCCTTGAGGGGGCATGTTGTGCAGCCGTTCATGGCTCCGATAGGCCCGCTATGATGATACTGCGTTGTCTGTAGGAGCTGGCTTGCCTGCGATCGGCTGCGAAGCAGTCGTAAATCCTGAATCCGCATCCTGTCTGGCACTACGCAGATACCGATTTTACGACTGCTGCGCAGCCGATCGCAGGCAAGCCAGCTCCTACAACGACGGCAATACACAAGTGTTTGTAAAGCCCTGGCGCAGGGTCGATACCACTGACATCCATGTAAAGGAGTTATCCATGTCAACGATTTACCCAAGCATCGACCCTGAAGGGCTGATCGAGTACTCGGTGGTCTACACCGATCGCTCGCTCAATCACATGTCCCAGGCATTTCAAGGCGTGATGAAGAATATATCCAGCACCCTGAAACAGGTCTACAACGCCCAGGCTGTTGCGGTGGTCCCAGGCAGCGGCACATTCGGCATGGAGGCAGTGGCACGGCAGTTTGCCACGGGCCAGCAATGCCTGGTGATACGCAACGGCTGGTTCAGTTACCGCTGGAGCCAGATCCTTGAGATGGGCAACATCCCGGCGGCCACCACGGTGCTCAAAGCCCGGCCGATCGACTCGGGTCGCCAGGCAGCGTATGCACCGCCCCCTCTTGACGAAGTTGTGGCAGCCATCAAGGCGCACAAGCCGCAGATCGTGTTCGCCCCCCACGTTGAAACCTCGTCAGGGATTATTCTGCCCGACGACTACTTGCGGGCCGTCGGCGACGCCGTGCATGCGGTGGGTGGCTTGTTCGTGCTGGACTGCATCGCCTCCGGCACAGTCTGGGTCGATATGCACAAATGCGCCGTGGACCTGCTGATCAGCGCACCGCAGAAAGGCTGGAGCGCCTCCCCTTGCTGTGCCCTGGTGATGTTCAGCGCGCTGGCCCTCGAGCGTATCGAGCAGACACACAGCAGCAGCTTTGCCTGCGACCTGAAAAAGTGGCTTCAGATCATGCAAGCCTACGAACAGGGCGGCCATGCCTACCATGCAACCATGCCCAGCGACGCGCTCGCGCGCTTCAATGCTGTGATGAACGAGATGCAAGCCTACGGTTTCGACAAGGTCCGCAGCGAGCAACAGGCGCTGGGCGATCGGGTGCGCGCCATGTTGGCCGGCAAAGGCATCAGAAGCGTGGCGGCTGCCGGTTTTCAGGCGCCTGGCGTGGTGGTGAGCTACACCGATGATGCAGGCATCAAGACCGGCAAGAAATTTGCCGACCATGGCCTGCAGATCGCTGCCGGGGTACCGTTGCAATGCGACGAGCCCGCCGATTTCCAGACCTTTCGCATCGGCTTGTTCGGGCTCGAAAAACTGCACAATATCGAGCGCACGGTCAGCACCCTTGAGCAGGCGTTGGACGAAGTCTTGGCCAAGTAAGGCATCAGTTTAGCCGCAGCAGCGACGCAGCTTGGCAGTGGGCTGCGTGCTGCTGGGCCACGAGCCCTATGTCGCTTTGACCCACTGGCCAGCAGAACAGGAAAAACGCATGGTCTCGTTCGATCTTCAACGCATGCTGCTGGGCGACCTGCCCTTGACCTTTCTTCTGGAGGTAGCCCTCAGAGTCTTCGCAGCCTTTGCTGCCGTCTTCTTCTTCCTCAAGTTCAGCGGCCGACGCGGGATCAAACAGCTCTCCCGCTTCGAGCTGGTCGTTATTCTCACACTCGGCTCCGCTGCTGGCGATGTGACGTTCTACGAGGATGTTCCGCTGCTGCCCGTCGCGTTGGTGTTCCTGACCCTGCTCTTGTTGTATCGGGGGACGGTCCACCTCATGAAGCGCAGCAAGACTTGCGAAGCCTGGATTGATGGGTTACCCATCACCGTGGTGAAAGGTGGAATGTACGAGGTTCATTCACTGCGCAACCTGAATATTTCCGCCAACGAGCTGTTCATGGAGCTGCGCCAACGCGGCGTAGAGCATCTGGGGCAAGTACGTTTGGGCCTGCTGGAAACCGATGGCGAGCTCAGCTTGTATTTCTATGAGCCCGAGGACACCAAGCCAGGGCTGTCAGTGCTGCCCTTCGAACATCGCCCGGAATACACCTCACCGCCCTCTGCCGGCCTCTACTGCTGCGTCAGCTGCGGTTTTCCGACCTACCAAGAGGCCCAAGGCACAGCGGCATGTGAGCGTTGCGGCCATGGCGTATGGTCTCCAGCGCTGAGCACACCTCGCAACCGTTAGCCGATCCCCGTCTACGCTTGTGCCAAACTTTCCAGCTATTGAGGGATGAGGCGTACTCATGGGCAAAGTGCTGTCATCGCGTATCGGCCTGCGTGGCCTGGTTCTTGGCTTTGTCCTGCTCGCCGTGCTGGCCACCTTGTGCAACAGCTTGATCACCGCCTACGGTGTGCAGCGCGACGCGTTGGTGCACTCGGCGCTGGAGGCCAACCGTGCCTACGCCTTCAAGGTCGCCTCGAGCATCGATCAGTTTCTGTACTCGGTGAATGAACGCCTGAAGTACAGCAGCCAGCGCCTTGGGGATGGCTTCGCCAATCAAGCGTTGCTCGAGGAAGAAGCACGTCGCCTGCAGGCGCAGGACTCGGAGTTGAACACCGTGCTGATCACCGACCCTGCGGGCAAGGTAGTGCAGGCTTACCCGCCTGCGGTGCCGATAGGTTCGAGCGTCAGCTCCGCCGAACTGCACG